>Ga0182226_1000116_pt1 | contig 13944 bp, 7 predicted proteins | sample G6R1MG_27_FD_129658 | JGI IMG/M metagenome (GOLD analysis project Ga0182226, IMG submission 129658) | Miscanthus phyllosphere microbial communities from Michigan, USA - G6R1_MAIN_07NOV2016_LD1 MG | ecosystem: Host-associated > Plants > Phyllosphere > Phylloplane/Leaf | place: USA: Michigan...
ACCGGATAGACCTAAGAAATGTTGTGGTAAGAAAATCATGTTAGCACCAATGAACATCATAATAAAATGTAGTCTACCTGTAAATTCACATACTGGTCTTCCAGTGATTTTAGGCAATCATAAGTAAGTAGCACAGAAAATTCCAAATACTGCACCTAGTGACAAGACATAATGGAAATGAGCTACTACATAATAAGTATCATGTAGTGCAATATCTACACTAGCATTTGCTAAGATTACTCCTGTAAATCCACCAGCTGTAAATAAGAATAAGAATCCTAATGCAAAGATCATAGCAGTAGTGGATCTATTTGAACCACCATAAGCAGTAGCAATTCAACTAAAAATTTTAATACCGGTTGGTACAGCAATTACCATAGTTGCAGCTGTAAAGTAAGCTCTAGTATCTACATCTAGTCCAACAGCATACATATGATGAGATCATACAACAAATCCTAATACTCCAATGGAAACCATTGCATATACCATTCCTAAGTAACCAAACACAGCTCTACCTGAGTTAATACTAATGGCATGAGATACAATACCAAAAGCAGGTACAATTAGGATATATACTTCAGGATGTCCAAAGAATCAGAATAAGTGTTGGTATAGGATAGGATCACCACCTGCTGCAGCATCATAGTAACTTGTATTTAAAGTTCTATCTGTAAGTAACATAGTAATGGCACCAGCTAATACAGGTAAAGATAACATTAATAATACAGCAGTAATTGCAATAGCTCATACAAATAAAGGTAGTCTTTCATAACCTAATCCTCCACTTCTCATATTACTTACAGTAGCTAGTAAGTTAATAGCACCCAATAAAGAACTTACACCAGCTAGATGTAAAGATACAATAGCTAAATCTACTGAACCTCCACTGTGTGAAACAGATCCGGATAAAGGTGGATAAATAGTTCAACCTGTACCTGCACCTTGTTCAACACATAAACTACTTACAATCAATACTAAAGATGGTAATAATAGTCATCAAGATAAGTTATTTAATCTAGGATAAGCCATATCAGGAGCACCTACTTGTACTGGTAATAGGTAGTTAGCAAAACCTCCCATTAAGGCAGGCATTCGATCGCCTCGTACAACTTTATTCAAAATATCTTATACACATTTTATAATGTAGTCTTTTTTTATACTATAAAAAAGATAAGATTATTCAAATAATAGGTATAACCAAAGTTAATACATGCTGTACCAACCGATTGGACTATGTGTTACTCTATTTAGTTTAAATCTTTAAACTTAAAGATGAAAAGGATTAGCAATAGAGCTCCGCTATATAGTCTCTAATTGTACAAACCGTATAATAATACAGAAGACAAAATCTCTATTAAGTAATTTTATATTAAATCTATAAATATTTAAGTATGGAGATTATTTAAACGGAAATGGCCAAACAATTGGTTAGAAAACATACTCTAGGTAGAAAAGGATAGATAAAGAGATATAGATAACAAACTTATACTTCATAAATTCTTCATTGACGTTTATATAAGGTTCCAGTATTCATAGCTCTACGTATAGACGGACGATCCCCTTTTAGAATTTCTGATAGTTCTCTTAAAGAGCGTGCATATATTACAGTACTATCTTTTATATTAATTGCAGAAACAGACTTAGTATTAGGATGACTTCCTCTTCTATCATAGCTTTCTCTACAATCTTTTAAAGTAGTAGAAAATAACTCTTCTGACTGTAATTGAGTACCTTTTTCAAGATCTTGACTATTGTAAAGTTTAAAAGAGAAAACACCTAAGTATTTATTTGCTTTTCCATTTAATTGTACACGTAATGTTTGTCAAGATATGCCAAAAGCTTCTACTAAGAATTGCATAGAAGGGCTAACATAAATAAGAACATCCATGTAATAAACTCCTATACAAGTACCTCGTTCTGTTCTCATAGCATCACGTCTTTCTTGAGAAATTGGAGGAGTGTAAGAACCGCCTGCAACCTTATTAGGGTTTAAAGGACCTAAGTGAATATCTATAAATTCTTGTTCTAAAGCAAGAATATCTTTTAAAGAAGTTCCACTTTGATCGTTAAATACGTATATTTCTAACGTTAAACCTTTAAATCCGTATTTAGCAAAATAATCTATAACTTTTCTACCTCCACTGTTCAATATAGAAGTATAAAAATAAGATAAAATTCTTGCCTTAAGGTTGATAGACTGACCTACATAAACCATTCCATCATGTTTTTTTATTGAATGTAAAGTCATTCAAGAAGCATTTAACGGACCCGTAAAGACATAAACACCTTTAATATTTAAAAAAGCACTTAATAGATGTCGATTATTGACTATATCTGGTATTACATGTACTGTACAGTTGTATTTTAACGCTAAGTTAGATCTTTTAGGAGAATTTCCATTAGATCCAGAGTCTCCTTGATCAGATGCTAGAGAAGTGTTATTTGTACTATATTTAATGTGAGATCAATCACTAATATTATCTACCCATTCCTGGTATTTATCAGGAAACACAATTGTTAAATAAACCATAAAAAAAATCATTAATAAAGCATGAGCAGTAATAATACTATTATATAATTGATGATTACCTCCTAGTAAACCATTACCTGGTGCAGCTAATTCTAAACGTATAATTACAGAAGCAGCAGTACCAGCTAGACCACTTAATAATCCAAACATAATATAGGATGTACCAATATCTCTTGCATTAGTACTTCCTAGTCAACGACTAGTTGTAATATTTGTAAAAACGGCAGACATATTAGTTATATATTTATATAAATTTCTCGATATTAACACGTTTAATATTATATACTGCTAGTTGTAGCATACTAAGATATTAAACCTATATAATACTATTTACTAAAATAATACTTTAGTAAACGATCCATATACTTATTTAGTAGACAGATAAAACCTGAAAACAGGTTCGATTGAAATTTGTGGTACGACCATTTGACTCAAAGGTACATCAGGTCAAAATATTTAATTTATGTTTGATGAGTGCGAAGTTAGGAATCGAACCTTAAACTTCCAGCTCATGAGGCTAGCGTGCTACCACTACACCACTTCGCATAGGGGTCAGTATAGTAGTAAAGGATTAGAGTAAAGGACTATAATAAAGGGTTGACATAATTAAATATATTTAATGATGTAGTAAATAGGGGGGGATGAATAGAGATTATGTGAATAAAAGTGTTATGAAACTAAGATAATAGTGGAATAAGTTAGGATGTTTGTAATAATACTAGGTAAAACACCTAATATAAAAGCAGGAACAACTAAATATATCATAAGGGTTCATTCTCTATATGTAAGATCATTAGTTAATGCTAAGTAAGGAGATACGTGACCACCAATAATTTGATTAAATAGTCAGATAGAATAGATGGCACCTAAAATAACAGTAGTACTACATAAGATACCTGCAACAGGTGCAGTTTCAAAAGTACCAGTAATACATAATAATTCACCTAATCAATTTAAACTACCTGGTGTAGCCATACTTGCTACAGTAGCTAAGAAAAATCATACTTTCAAACTAGGCATAAAAGAACCTAATCCTCTAAAATAACGAATAGTTCTACTATGATATCTATCGTAGATGATTCCACCTACAACTATAAATAAAGCTGGACTAATTAGTCCATGAGCAACACTTAATAACATAGCACCTTGAATACCATTAACTGTACCAGAAGCTAATCCTAAGATAACTACCGACATATGCGCAACAGAACTGTAGGCAATGAAACATTTAGAATCTACTTGTCTTAAAGTAGCTAAAGATCCATGTATTAAAGATAAGCAACCAACAGTTAATACAAGAGGTCTAAAATATTCACAAGCATCAGGAAGCATAGAAATAAGTATTCTTAAATAAGCGTAAGTAGCTAATTTAAGTACAATACCTGCTAAAATAATACTACCAGCTAACGAAGCTTCACTATGTGCTCTAAATAATCAACCATGTAATGGAAATAAAGGACTTTTAATAGCAATACTAAAGAATACACCTAATCAGATTCAACGTTGATTTTCAGGTGAAATAGCAGCAGCTTTCATGGATAATAAAATCATGTCAGAAGTACCTGTAACTATAAATAATTGCATAATACCTAATAACATAAAGAAAGATCCTATTAAAGTGTACATAAATAATAACATTGAAGCTCTAATTCTAGCATTAGTACTACCATGTAAACCAATGATAATAAAAAGAGGGATAAGTACTGTTTCAAAACTAACATAAAATGTTATTAAATCTAAAGAAGTAAAAACTATGAAAAGAATTGATTCTAATAAAAGTAATAAAACTAATTGACTTTTACTATTATGTGTTGTTGTATTTCAAGTACTTAAAATAGCGATAGGAATTAAATAAGCAGTTAAAACTACAAAAATAAGACCTAATCCATCTACACCTATTTGTAATTCACCAATACGATTTAAACTTAAAATAGTTGTAACAAATTGATATGTTTCTCCTTTTAAACTATCTAAGTTAGATAAAGTGCCATTTTGTAATGATATAAAACTAACTCATAAAAATGAAGATATAATTCAAACTACTATTGAAGTAAAAAGAGATACTTGACGTATTAATCTATCATAACCTTGAGTTTCTCTACTAATACTTCCTACAATAATAGCTCCAATTAAGGGAAGGGTAATTAATGTTAATAGCATTTAGTATATAATATATTATATGTAATCTAATCTCATTTATTTTTATACTATATGGTATTTATTCGCTAGGCTGATGCAAATAAATTAGTAGAAAATAACGTTTCGTCCCATCAGTAGGTACGCAATAGCTTTGTACTTAGACTTGGGCAGGTTAGACTCGAACTAACTTTATCATATGATAACAGGTTTACAGCCTGCCGTACAACCCTTGTACATCTGCCCACTAAAAATTAGTACTCTTTTCTAACTAATATTTCATATTAAAGAGCACTTCGCTTTAGATAAGAGTTAGAGAGATGCGGATATAAAGGGGGGGGGAATATGGATACTATCTTAAAAAAAAAAGACAATTAGCTGAAAAGTACTAAGAAACTAATCATCAATGCGAATAAACCTGTGGCTTCACTTAAAGCGAAACCTAAAATGGCGTATGAGAATAATTGTCCTCTTAATGCAGGGTTTCTACTGGTACCTAAAATTAAGGCTCCGAATACAGTTCCAATACCAACTCCAGCTCCAGCTAATCCAATAGCAGCAGCACCAGCACCAATGTTTTTAGAAGCTTGAATAATATTTTCCATTTAATGTTATAAAAAGTTGATAAATACATTGATAATCTAATGTATTATTAATTACTTTGATATACAATAATGTCTAGTTAATTAGAGATGTATTCATCTCGTCTACCAATCTACTGGTTAACGCTTAAGCTAGAACCCTATTTAATAAATATCGTCATTGTATTTTTATATCTAAGCCAACCAAGCAAAGATAGACAAGCTTTATCCTGCTCCATAATAGACATAATCATATAACATCTAACCATTCCCTAAAAAAGGGGATAAAGCTACCACCCAAATATGGGTAGAGCACATATAACCTATTTATATGTTTTGTAAATGTATGATAAGGGTTAACCTATACTGTCTATATCTAGTTTCCTTTCATTATCTATTTTTAGCGTTTGCCCCTGGGGCAAACGAGTATAATAGAAAAGGGTAAACTAACACTTAGTTATCTCACACAGGTGTAGGATAGTTGTCTTTTTTTCATCTACATTTAGTACTGCAAATTAATGTTTGCATAGGTAAAATGTCAAAAAGACGTGCGGAGTATGCAATAAGAATAAATGCATAAGACCAGCCAAGGCTAATAAATTTAGGATAAAGCTATAAACATGTAAAAAGGACAGTTCAGGTTATATATTGATACATAAATCAAGTATACTTGATGGATTACATTTACCAATTGGAAAATGTTATAAAATGAACAGCTTTTACGCCTTTTTCTCACACGTGAAAAGAAGATATCCTTACACTGCAATAAAGTAGATGGCTACATTTTCCTTGGTAGATGAGGGAAAGGGGAAATTATTAGTTAGTTAAAACGTATAAGCTAAAGATCAAAGTAACTAAGGCAAATACTAAAGGTAAAAAGATACTTCAGCAAGCATACATTAACTGGTCAAATCTTAATCTAGGTAATGTACCTCTAACTCAGATAACAGTTAAAACTAGTAGTAAAGCTTTAACTCCTAATACTATACCTGATAAGTATATAGGTTCATCTATAATAGGTAAGGTATAACCTCCAAGTCAAAGTGTAGCAGAGATAGCACTAATTAATGCAATATTACTATACTCAGCTAAAAAGTAGAATACAAATACAAATCCTCCATGTTCAGTCATAAAACCACTAACTAATTCCGATTCTGCTTCTACTAAATCAAAAGGAGTTCTGTTAATTTCAGCTAATCCACTAATAAGGAATATTAAGAATAAAGGAATTAAAGGAACAGCAAATCAAATATAAGATTGTAAAGAGATAATAAGACTTAAATTAAAGCTTGAAGCTAATAATAAAGCTCCAAGTGCTGCACCACTTAATACTAATTCGTAACTAATCATGTGTGCTGTACTTCTTAAACCTCCTAATAGGGCGTAAGCAGAATTACCTGCTCAACCACCAAAGATGATACCATAAATACCAACTGAAGCTACAGCTAAGTAGAACAATCATCCTAATTCAATATCAGCTATAACTAATGAAGATCCGTAAGGTATTACAGCTCAACCTATTAAGGCAGATATTAATGTAATCGAAGGTGCAAGTAGAAATAAAGTAGTTTGAGCTTGTTGAGGTACTACAATTTCTTTAACTAATAGTTTAAGGGCATCTGCAAATGGTTGTAATATTCCAAATACTCCTACAGTATCAGGTCCCACTCTACGTTGCATACCAGCTAATACTTTTCTTTCTAGTAAAGTAATATAAGCAACAGTTATAAGTACTGGTACTATTACAACTAATATATCAATTAAAGATATTAACATCGTTATTATAATACTATTCACTACTATATCAAGTTATCTAGTTCTTTATTTACGTCTTTCACCCGAGAGGAAGATAACAAAACAGATAACTTAGAAATTAACTCTATCTCTAGATTATTTCTAGTTAATTATATTTCTTTTATATAAATTAACTAGCTCAGTGACTTACAGATTTTTATAAACCAATGGGATTTTATTGTTCAACCATAAAGTAGATCGCTAGATACTACTTTTCCTTTACATCCTCCTCCCGCACGCGGGTGTAGGACGTAAAAAGGAGGAAGAAAGGGGGGGGGAGATTAATATATTATATCTATGATCCTCATCAGTAGAAGATTACATACAGTACTAATCATACAACATCTACAAAATGTCAATATAAAATAGCAGCTTCATATCCTACATGATGTTGACTTGTAGCATGATAAAATACTAATCTTAAGGTAGCTACGGCAATCATAATGGTTCCCATAATTACGTGTAATCCGTGCGCACCGGTGCCCAGGAAGAAGATATTACCATATACACTATCAGACATAGTAAATGTTGCGGTAACATACTCGTATCCTTGTAAAAATGTAAAGATAACGGCTAATACAATAGTTAAGATAGCTCCATTAATGGATCCACTTCTATTACCTGATAATAAAGCATGATGACTTCAAGTTACTGCAGCTCCACTAGATAATAATAAGATAGTATTTAAAGTGGGAATTGCAGCAGCATTTAAAGGTTCAATACCTACTGGAGGTCAAAGAGAACCTAATTCTACAGCAGGACTTAAAGAGCTATGTAAATATCCTCAAAATACAAAGAAAAAGAACATTACTTCAGTAATAATAAATAATACCATACCATTAGTTAACATTTTAACTACAGACATAGTGTGGTCTCCATTTAAGCTACCTTCTGAAATAATATCACTAAATCATAAAGACATGTTTATTATTAATGCAATAGTACTAATTAGTAATAAAAAACTAGCATTTGTAGCTCCATAGAATGTTAAGATCAAAGATGCTGCAACAGTACCTAATATTACAGATGTACTTAAAGGTCAAGGACTTGAATCAACTAAATGAAAAGGATGACCTTGTCCTAATTCACCTGCTCTAATAGAAGAGATGTGAGTACTTAAATCTTGATTACTTTTTGCACTAGTAGAAAAGTTTCTAATACCAGGTCTATTTTGACTTGTTAGACTATAGCTACTTTGAGATAAAGTAATTTCACCAAAGGTATTATCAATTAAAGCAGCTAAAGGTAATAATACTAAGAATCATGCAAAGTAAAAGACTGAAGTAATTTGTCCTAAAGTTACAAAAGGAGCTTCAACGTGTAAAGCACCTAGTTGTAATAAAATAACAAAAGATACAGCTAAAGTTACTAAAATAAAACGAGTAACAGGTCTATGTTGTACTCCTCTAAATCTTCCTAAGTCTAGGATTGGCATAGCTAATAAAATTAATAAACTAGCTAACATTGCAATAACTCCTAATAATTTGTTAGGTACAGATCTTAGGATAGCATAGAATGGTAATAAATATCATTCAGGTACGATTGATGCAGGAGTACTCATAGGGTTAGCAGGAATATAATTATCAGGATGACCTAATAAGTTTGGAGCATAACTAATTAAGTAAGCTACAACTAAGAAGAAACCTACGATTGTTACACAATCTTTCAATGTAAAGAAAGGATGCATAGGTAATTTATCAGCATTTGATGAAATTCCTAAAGGATTACCACTACCATGTTCATGTAAAGCTAACATATGCATAGCAGCAAAAGCAGCTAAGATAAAAGCAGCAGTATAATGGAAGGTAAAGAATCTAGTAACAGTAGGATCACCTACACTAAAGCCACCTCAGATCAAATCTCTTGTAGCATCACCGATTCAAGGCACAGCACTAACCAGATTAGTAATAACTGTGGCTCCTCATAAACTCATTTGTCCGTAGACTAATACATACGATACTTGTAATTCAATTGTACATTGATTTATGATGTAGGTCTTTAACAGTCTATTCTTAATAACAGATTGCTTAAGATTTGATTACAAATAGTTGACTATATCTTAAAGATCTAAGACATTAGCCTGCACCACATTATTTTATATATAAAACGATGTAGGGGAGGTTAAAGTAGATCCACTGATTTAATAGTCTATTAACGAAAAACGTTAAATATAACATGTTATTTATATTTAATTCATCAGTGTTGCATATTTGTTATTAATATACTATAATTAAGATATACTTTCAGTTTTAGATATTCTTCAGCTAACTAAACTTTTACCTATATTTCTACTTTGGACTGGTACAATTAAGCCATTACCGTTTAAAGCTCTTTGTACTGTTTTTTCACTACAGTTAATAAAACTAGCTACATTTTTAACTGTACGAATTTGTACAAAATTACATAGGTTTTCATTTAAATCATTAAAAGTAGAATTATCTATTTTGCTAATAGTATATCATGTAGCTTTAGCACTTTTATCTGATAATAGTTTTCGTGTTTCTACAGTTATCGGTGGTCTGTTTAAAGCACTTTGACGTATTCTTTCTCTACTAATTGGTGAAATAGATTTATCACGATTTAGAGATCCTATACGATCTTTTCGTTCTTGACTGTAATTTTCGGACATTTTAATTTTATCTTGTTCAGTATGTTTATATCCTAGAGTATTGCCAGCTTGTAATAATATGTTATAAGTACTGTTTGATAAATTTATATATTTAGTTTCCATTTCTAATAATTTAATATTATCTTCTGAACTAGAGATACTGTCCACTCTTTCTATTACAACAAACGCAAAGTTATTTAAACCATATTTTCTAATAGCATTAAACACACGTAAACTACCTGTACCAGAAAAGTGTCTTGAAAATCTATTACTCATTTTACCAGGAATAGCACTACCTACATAAGCATCTCCAGTACTAAGATTAACAATAGCATAGATGCCTCCTCATTTACGAATAGTTTGAAGAATAGATAATTTAGTACTAGATAAGTGTAAATTATCTCAATATTTAACAGGTTTTACTCCTAAACTATCAGTAATTAGTTGTAGATTGTCTTTAGAATGTAGTAGTCTTTTAAACACTAAAGGAAATACTCCGTATTCTACTACACTATTCATGTAAGATGAACAGCTGGTAAAGGTGTGATAAATATTAGCACTACTTAAGTTATTATATTTGGTTAAAAAACCAAGGAAAGCAGTTACAATTAGTAAAATTAAGATAATTACTCCAATACTTCAAGGAAGTGTTCTTGGAGTACCGTAACTACCATATCACATACCTCTAGCGATATGTAAATAAATGATAGCAAAAAATAAAGAAGCTGTATTAGCATGAATGTAACGGATCATTCAACCAGAGTTTACATCTCTCATGATACTTTCTACTGAAATGAAAGCTAAATCAGCACTAGCAATATAGTGCATAGCTAAAAAGATACCTGTAGCAAGTTGAGTAATTAAACATAAACCTAATAGGGATCCTCCATTTCAAGCATATGATAAATTACTAGGTTGAGGACTGTCAACTAAGTAAGAATTAACTAAACCTAATATTGGATGTGTTTTTAAAAGACGCATATTTAAATTTGAGACGTTATATTATATGATAAAGTTCTAGTTTACCCCCCGCGTGCGGGGTTATGTCCTATTATATAAACTTAGTCTAAGCACTTCCTTACTTCATTGTGAGGTAAAGAGGTACTTACATTACTAACATGCAAGTATAGACTTATTCAAAATATAATATAAGAGTTAGGATAAAACCTTTAGTAAAATAAATATATAAATATTCATTTGTACTGTTATATAAAATATCTATACTATTAATATAAGATAATTTATTCTATACAAAGTCAGGATCTAATAAATTAGATATTATTAGACCTCCTTCACCTCTAAGACATTTAAACATCGCAAAAGGAGATGCAAGGATATTTCTTAAAGAGAGGATAGACTTACACTAGATAACTTAATACTTTACTGGTTTACGCTTACATTAGTTCACACACTAAGTAGTGTGTGAGCTGATGTATAAGTAGTGTTAAGAAAAGTATAAGATTGCTAGGAACTAGTTAAGATCGATGATTTGTTTGATCCTTTATTCTCACCATTAAATCATCTTTGGTTAGTTGATCAATATGTGTGGGAAGAGAAAATAGCTTTATATGTAATAGCATATTAAGATGCTAGGTATTCCTATTTCTAATTAGGAATAAAATGATTTAAAGGGGGGATTAAAATAAATATCAAACAGCTACACCTTCAGGTGCAATTAATACCAGATTTACAGCGATAAACGAAATCTTATGCAAAAGTAAAAGCTATAAATCACCTTTGACTATTCAACGATTTCTAAAATACAAAGGTTTTTTAGTATTACCGCTGTCGCCTCTTCCAGCTATGCCATTAACCCATCTACTAATAGTAGCAGGAGTGGATTTAAATCAAGCTGCGCATTCAGAAATAGTATCGAAATGTATTTCTTTGCGTTCTATTTGTCAGGTATCTATAACTATCACACCCACTTTAGAAGTAAAAGGATTAAATATATTAGCTGAATCTTTTTTACTATTAATTAAACTAATAAGCTTTTCATAGGGTAAAATAGACTCTGCTGCTCCTTCTAAACGAGTAGAGGTAAGTTTAAATATGTTTAGTCAAAGTTTATTTTCATTTAGAAATTTGCTTAGGGTGGAGTAGGAAATAGCTACTGAACTTATAAAAGTAGATTGACTAGTAAAAATACCGATTAATGTGTAAGAGTCTGTTAAGGTTAATCCAACAATAGGTAAATACACATAGACTGGTAATATTTGAGTACTTCTAATACTACTTTTGTCTTTTGTAGATAAGGTTTCAAACCAGCGGGTTTTATTTGTTTTAGATTGTTGAGCTGAATTTGGACGTGTTCCTGGTGTAGCTTTTTTGTTTACATTTAAATAGGGATTTAAATTATCAATGTAATACTGTTCAAGCATTATTGTTTCCTTTACTGCTCCAATAGGTAGTAAATCTATTGATAAAATTATATCATTAAATGAAAAGGCAGAAAAGTATCTCATTGCTATTCGAGTATGAGTTGCAAGATTGTGTTTTGATAAATAAGTTCTTAATCTAGTATACAGATTTTCAGAGGAACCTACTAGCAAAGCTCTACCATTTTTAGTTCAAAAAATGTATACTCCTGGTCTTCCTAGCACCAGTAATTTAAAAGATTGATGCATAATTTCATGTACATTAGATAGTATAAATCGATCTATAGTACTCACTCCTATAATAGATGCTATAGTATTTTTCAATAAGTTATAGCAATTGAATTCGGACCCTGTTAAATTGCTGGGTGCAATATTGTAATTAATTGGTAAATTTTTCATGTTAGTTTAATAAAATATATACAACGTCATAATGTCTTTTTTGTTTTACAAATACCGATAAAGCCGTCGAAAAGGGGGATTAAAATAAATATCAAACAGCTACACCTTCAGGTGCAGCTCTAATAACATCTTTATCCTATTATAATTATAAGGTAAATGTTATTTCGACTACATTGTAAATATCTATAAAATATAGATAAACCACTAACTTATAGTCTGTAACAAATATATTAAATCTGTACTGATTATATAGTTGCAAAGTCTATAGATTGACTTTTCAGGTTAGTGTTGCCTAGATATGGTAGATCTATAATATAGACGGCATAAATAGACTATGAAATATCTTTATAAGGATATTAAAATTAAGGCATTGTTTTACCTTATTACGACTTACCACCCTTCCCAAAGGCTTCTTTACTCTCCTATTTCTATATAACAATTTAAAGCGCTAAAAGATTTAGGGACGTCCAGGACCTCTAAGAATTTTGGTTGACGTGTAGTTAGTACAAAGGTTATAAAAAGTTCACCGCGCCATACTATTACGCGATTACTCATGCCTCCTACTTCATGAATCTATTACAAGAGTCAATCTGTACCTTTGACAGTTTTAAGTGTTTTCTTATATTAAATAGCAATAACTATAAAAATAATTATCTTTATTGGTTTCACTTTATGCTGTCTTGTGTCGCACGTATGAAGCCCGATCTAATTTACGTCATGAGGACCTATCTTACCCTACAAACTTAGTAATTTTAATAGATTACTAATTCCTATTATTATATTCAAAACAACAGTTAGGTTGCGCTCGTTAAAAGAACCAGATGGTTAAAAAAACACCTCGAGGCACGAGCTGGGAGATGGCCATGCAACGGCTGTGTTCTAGTATCTCCTACACTTGCTAATCTAAGATTAGCGTGTATTCAAATCTAGACATACAAAGATCGGTAGTATAAACGTGGAAAATCGTGTTAGACAACATGCGCCAGCATGCTACAAACCTTCCGTCTAGCTCCTTCGTTTGTTACGCGTCACGGTGTACTTCCGTTAAGTATTATAAATCTAAACATATTAAGATATAGATAATTTGTACACATAGATGTAATCCCCGGACTACCGCGGTATCGAATCGCGTTTGCTACCCAGGGTTTTGATTTAAGGCTTCTGTTATATTCACTAGTTGCCGGCGCCATTGTTGAGCCGATTTTAGGTATCTAGACATAAACCTTCACTAAAATCTCCTACTAGTGTCATAGTTACTATAGTTTAAATCTTAAGTTAACTTAGGATTTCAGAACGTGCCAATGATCTCTTTACGTGATGATAGGAATAGCGTTCGTGGTAGGTGGTATAACCGATGCTTCTGGCACCACACTTGGCCTCCACTTTTAATTGATGGATCTAAACTCCGACATCTAAAATATGCTAGGCATTTAATAGATGTAAACCAATGTTACCACTTCTATTAAAGATAGATATACGTGGTTATTGCTTACTTGATCACGCCTAATACTACATCAT
>Ga0182226_1000118_pt1 | contig 13863 bp, 7 predicted proteins | sample G6R1MG_27_FD_129658 | JGI IMG/M metagenome (GOLD analysis project Ga0182226, IMG submission 129658) | Miscanthus phyllosphere microbial communities from Michigan, USA - G6R1_MAIN_07NOV2016_LD1 MG | ecosystem: Host-associated > Plants > Phyllosphere > Phylloplane/Leaf | place: USA: Michigan...
ATTGCGGTTTGACGAGGGCCGCCAGCGCCGCCCCCTCCCCCATCCGTGCCGCCACGGCCGGGATCACGAGGCGCAGGGAGATGAAGCTGACGTCGATGGCGACCAGCATCGGCGCCACCGGGAGCGTCGTTCCATCGACGTCGCGGGCATCGAGCCCTTCCAGGCTCGTCACCCGGGGGTGGCCGCGCAGGGAGGCGTGCAGCTGGTCGCGCCCGACATCGACGGCGGTGACATGGGCGGCGCTGCGCCCGAGGAGTGCATCGGTGAAGCCGCCGGTCGAGGCGCCGACGTCGAGGCAGGTGAGGCCGGCCGGATCGAAGCCGAAGGCGTCGAGGGCGGCAACGAGCTTCAGGCCGCCGCGCGACACGAAGGGATGCGGCGCCTGCGCCTCGAGGATCGACCCCGGCGCGAGGAGATCGGAGGCGCGGGCCACGACACGGCCATCGGCGCGCACGAGGCCGGCCGCGATGGCGTCCTGCGCCCGCGCCCGGCTCTCGAAATGGCCGCGCTCGACCAGAAGGCGATCGGCCCTGATCCGGTCCCGCGTCATGCCTGAAACTCGAAATGGCTCGTTCCGGCCGAGGTGCCGCGCCGGTCCGGTTCGCCCTCGCTACACCACAACGCCGCGTCCGCGAACGAAAAACATGCGGATTTCCCGTTGTGGCCCCGGCCCTGGCCCCGACGGGCCTTGTCCTTTGCCCGACTTGGTCCTGTCATGGAACGGGGGTTGGGATCGCCCCCGACTTGGGAACGGACGCCGGATGACGGCTTTGAGGCAGCGCCATGCGGCCGTCCGCCCGAGGCGACCGCGACAACAGGACAGAACATGACCACGCCGCGCGAGATCGAGTTGAAGCTGGAATGCGGGGTCGCCGATCTCCCCGCCCTGGCGAACCACCCCCTGCTCCGGGCGGACGGGACGCCCGACACGGTGGTTCTGACCTCGACCTATTTCGACACGGCCAAGAACGACCTGCGCAAGGCCGGGCTGACCCTGCGGGTGCGCCGCGACGGGGAGCGCCGCATCCAGACGGTGAAGGCCGCCGCGAGCGGCGCCGGCCTGTTCGACCGGGCGGAATGGGAAACCGACATCACCGGGGACCGGCCGGACCTCGACCGCCTCGGCGACTCGCCCGTGGCCGCCCTCCTCGCCGACCTGTCCGACGCCGAACTCCGCCCCGTGATCACCACCGTGGTGGAGCGCACGACCCGCCTCGTGGTTCATGGCGAGTCCCTCATCTCCGCGACCCTCGACCAGGGGCGCATCGAGACGAAGCAGGGCGACGTGCCCCTCTGCGAGGTCGAACTCGAACTCGGCGAGGGCAAGCCCGGTGACCTGTTCGGCCTCGCCCAGGCGCTCGCCGAGACCGTGCCCCTGCGCCTCGGAGCCCTGAGCAAGAGCGCGCGCGGCTGGAGCCTCCTCGACGGGACCCTGCGCAAGGCGAGCAAGTCCGGGGCCGTCCGCCTCGCGGCCGAAGCGACGGCGGGCGAGGCGTTCCGGGCCATCGCCGGGGCCTGCCTGCAGCACCTGCGCCTGAACGAGGACGTGTTCCTGCATCGCCGTCATCCCGAGGGCCTGCACCAGATCCGCGTCGCCCTGCGGCGCCTGCGCTCGGCGATCACCCTGTTCAAGCCGATCCTGGCAAGCGATCCGGCGACGGCGAACCTGCGCGACGAGATCAAGCGTGTCACGGAACCGTTCGGACGGGCGCGCAACCTCGACGTCTTCCTGGAGACCACCCTGCCGGCCGAGATGGAGAAGCGGCCCGACGAGGCGGGCCTGCGCGACCTGCGCACCCGCCTCGAGGCCGAGCGCGACCGGGCGCACGACGCCGTCATCGCCACCCTGGAATCCGCGGCGTGGCGCAGCCTCGTCCTCGATATCGCCGCCTGGCTCGAGACGGGGGCGTGGCGGAGCGAGGGGAACGCCTCGGTGCGCGACGTCCCGGCGGACGATTTCGCCGCCGACATCCTCGACAAGGCCCGCCGCCGCATCCGCAAGCGCGGCCGCCACCTCGACCGGATCGACCCGGAAGCCCGCCACCGCGTGCGGATCGAGGGCAAGAAGCTGCGCTACGGCGCCGAGTTCTTCGCGAGCCTCTATGCGGACGGCAAGCGGCACAAGCGCCACAAGGCCTTCGTGGCGGCCCTCTCGGACCTGCAGGACCATCTCGGCGCCCTCAACGACATGGCGACGGCGCACGAGGTGCTGTCCAGCCTCGCCCACGACGAGTCCGCGATTCCGGCCCAGACCCTGTTCGCCGCCGGCCTCACGGCGGCCGACAACGAGGCCTCGACCAAGGCCCTCCTGGCCAAGGCGGCCGAAGCCCACGACGACCTCGTCGACCTGAAGCAGTTCTGGCGTTGATGCCGGGCGGGCTTACCGTCCTCAGCGACCGACGCTGAGGGCGTAGAGGGTGATGGCGGCGGCGTTCGAGACGTTGATGCTGCGGATCTCGCCCCGGAACGGAATCCGTGCCAGCACGTCGCAGTTCTCGCGGGTGCGCTGGCGCAGGCCCTTGCCCTCGGCGCCGAGCACGATCACCGCCGGGCGCTTCGGCCCGATGGTGTCGAGGTCGGTGTCGGCTTCCGAATCGAGGCCGATGCGGGTGAAGCCGCGCTTGCCGAGATCGATCAGCGCTTCCGAGAGGTTGCGCACGATGACGAGGGGCACGTGTTCGAGGCCGCCCGAGGCGGATTTGGCGAGCACGCCCGTGGCGTTCGGGGAATGGCGCGCCGTGGTGACGATTCCCGCCACCCCGAAGGCGGCGGCCGTGCGGACGATGGCCCCGACATTGTGCGGATCGGTGATCTGGTCGAGGGCGAGGAGCAGCGCGTCGTCGGGCAGATCGTCGAGATCGGGGCCCGGCAGCGGGTCGGCTTCGAGGTAGAGGCCCTGATGCACGGCGTCCGGGCCCAGGAGCGCGTTGATGGCGCTCGGCCGCACGAGTTCGGGATCGATCCGCAGCTGACCGATCTCCTCGTTCAGACGCACCAGGGCGTTCTCGGTTGCCAGCAGCCGATGCAGGCGACGGCCCTCGTTGGCGAGGGCCTGCGCCACGGGATGCCAGCCGTAGAGCACCACCCGGTCGCCGGACGGGCCCGCCGGCCGGGGCCGGAAGCGGTCGCCCTGGGGGCCGGGCCGTCTCGTCTGCCGGCCCGGCGGGCCGTCGCGTCGCGTGGTCATGGGGTGTTGTCCGCCGTGGCTGGAGGTGGACGGAAGGGCCCGCCCCGATGTCCCGCGACAAACCGGGCACCGGCCTTTTCGTCAAGCGGCAAACTTGTCCCCAAATGCCCGTTGCCCCCGCCGCCGATCCCGCCTATAGAGGCCTCGCTCCGACCAGCGCCCTTCGTCTAGCGGTCCAGGACGTCGCCCTTTCACGGCGAAAACACGGGTTCGATTCCCGTAGGGCGCGCCATCTTGGCAGTACAATTCTCGCTCCTGAATGCAGAAGCGTGAACAACGGTCCGTATGAGCTGTCGATCCGTCTCAACTTGCTAATTGATCGGCATACGTTGAGGGACGTCGACACTTCCGCGTCGTCGGAGGTCACGATGGTGTCCGGCCACTTGCTCTTTCGTCAATCGCTTCGGTGCCTGTCGGTCGCGAGACCGACCTAATCCGGCAGGGCCGGGGCCTTCGCAGGATCGAACAGGGGATCTTGTGGCTTCGGGGCGACGGGCTCGCGGGTCCGCCGGCGTGGGGACGGGCCGGCCACTCAGTTGCTGCAGATCGAGGACGTGGCGCGCCGCACGCGGTCGTCGAAGTTCTTCTCACCGATCTTGCGGGCCGCCTCCGCGCGGTCGCGACGCGCCTGTGCGTCGGTCGAGGTTCCCGCCGGGGCATCGGCCTGGGGCGTGGGGGCTTGAGGCATGGGCGGCCTCGCCTTGTAGGGGCTCGGATCGGGTTGCGCCGAAGCGCAGACGCAGAGACCCGCCAACAGACCCGCCGCCACCAGAACGACACGCATTCCACCCTCCATCAGGCCTCCCACCGGAGCGGGGCGACATCCGAGTGCGCAGCGGGGGGGGGCGTCCGGACCCCGGTTTCCCTGCGCGGCCCTGTCGGTGAGCGGCCCCGCGGCGCGAACCGGCCCCGTGATCCGTAAAACGCCCCGTCCGAGACGGTTCCGTCTCCGAACCCGTCACGGCGGCCACGTCGGGCTGCGTTCCTAGCACGCCCACGCCGCCGCCGTCCCCGCAGGAACGGCACAAACCGCCGGGGAGGCGGCAGAACCTGCCGGGTTCCCATGGACACGACCCGCCGCCGCCGGGCTTAAGTCCTTGATATGAAACGAGAGGCGGCGCGGCACGGCGGTTGCTGATCTGGGTTCGACCTTAATCGGAGGCTCAGGGAGCACACCATGGATATCTTCAACGCGCTGCAGACGGCCGTCTCGGGCCTCCAGGCCCAGTCCTACGCCCTCAACAACATCTCGGGCAACATCGCCAACTCCCAGACCACCGGGTTCAAGCGCGTCGACACCAACTTCGTCGACATGGTTGGCGAGCAGCCTGCGAACCAGCAGGTCTCCGGTGCTGTCGGCGCGTTCTCGCGGCTGACCAACAACGTCCAGGGCGGCCTGCTGGCCACCGGCATCCCCACCAATATGGCGCTGAGCGGCAACGGCTTCTTCACGGTCCAGAGCAAGAGCGGCGACGCCGTCGGCCAGCCGACCCTGTCGCCGACCCCGCGCTACACCCGCCGCGGCGACTTCCAGTCCGATTCCCAGGGCTACCTCGTCAACGGTTCGGGCGCCTACCTCACGGGCCAGAACTTCGACCCGCGCACCGGACAGAGCACCGGCATGGGCCCGATCAAGATCTCCACGGCCGCCCTTCCGGCCAAGGCGACCACGAGCATCACCTATGCGGCCAACCTACCGCAGGTGCCGGCGACCGCGAATGCCAAGGGTGGCGATTCGGATGGAACGCTGCTCAAGACCCTCGGTGGAACCGCCATCGCGTCTCCCCTTCCCACCGTGTCGGGAAAGTTGTCACCGGAATTCCAGACGAAGACGCTCTCGGGCGGTGAGATGACGGTCTACAGCGTGACCGGCGCTCCCGTGACCTTGCAGCTTCGGTGGGCCAAATTGGCGGACGCCAACCCGAGTGCCACCCCCGCCACGGCCGACAAATGGAACCTGTTCTACCTCAGCAACTCCAAGGTTCCGGCCACGGATGACACCGCGACGACGGGTGTCGACGAGTCCGCGGCGACCGCCTGGACTAACATCGGCATCGACTTCAACTTCACAAGCGGCATCCTCGCGCCGCCGGTCGATCCCAAGATCACCAACCTGACGGTCGACGGCGTCAAGGTGAACGACAGCGTCGCGCTCAACATCTTCAAAAACTCCGTGACCCAGTACGCCTCCACCGAGGGCACCGTCCGCACCGATACGGCCGTGCAGGACGGCTTCGCCTCGGGCAGCCTGACGGCGCTGTCCGTCTCGGCTGAGGGCAAGATCGTCGGCACCTATTCGAACGGCAACTCCGCCGTCGTCGCCCAGGCCGGCATCGTCCAGTTCAAGGACCCCAATGCCCTCAAGGCCGATACCAGCGGCAACTACTCCGCGACCCTGGCGTCCGGCGACCCCCTGACCGGCCTCAACGGCACCGTCGTCGCCGGCGGTCAGATCGAGCAGTCCAACACCGACGTGGCGGGCGAGTTCTCGAAAATGATCGTCACGCAGCAGGCCTACTCGGCCAACACCCGCGTGATGTCGACCGCTCAGACCATGATGAGCGATCTGATCAACATCATTCGTTAAGGTTATCAGGCTAGAGTGATCGAATAACCGATCATTCATCAACCCTCCGGAAGCATCGTCTCCGCGACCCCGTCCGACCGCCGCGCAGAGGCGGCCAAGGATGGGGCCGCGCGGCGGCTCCGATCCGATGGCCTCGCGAGTCCTGCGAGGATCTCGCGAGACGAAAAGGCTCGAACCGATGTCGATCAGCAGCGCGATCAACACCGCCACGACCGGCCTGCAGGTGGTGCAATCCCAGATCGGGTTGGCGTCGCAGAACATCGCCAACATCAACACGCCCGGCTACAACAAGCGCATCCAATCGACGGTGAGCCAAGCTCAGGCGCCGAGCGTGAGCGCGGGGCCCGTCACGCGCGTCCTCAACGCCACGTCGCTGAAGCAGCTGCGCCTCGAGACCGCGGGCGCGGCCTATACCGGGCTGACCGCCAACGTGGCGACCCAGGTCGATTCCCTGTTCGGCATCCCCGGTTCGAGTTCCTCCCTCGACGGACTCCTCAACAGCTACGTCCAGTCCGTCCAGACCCTGGCGGACGATCCCCGCGTGAGTTCAGTGCGCACCACGGTGGCGAACAACGCCGCCGCCTTGGCGGGCAGCCTCACCACCATCTCCAACGGCATCCAGACCCTGCGTACGGGCATGGAGACGCAGCTCGGCAACGACGTGAAGGCCGCCGACGCCATCCTCAAGAATATCGCCCAGCTCAACCTGAAGATCATGGGGGCGAAGGGCAACGGCGGAAATGCCGATCTCCTCGACCAGCGTGATCAGGCCATCAACGATCTGTCCCAGTACATGGACGTTCAGACGGTCGAGCAGACCGATGGCTCCGTCACGCTGATGACCCAGTCGGGCCTGACGCTGGTCGACCACACCACGCCGGCCAGCCTTCAGTTCGACGGTGTCGCGGCCCTGAGCCCTCAGACCGTCTATTCCGAAGACCCGACGAAGCGTACCATCGGCACCATCACGGCGGTGACGCCCGGCGGGGCGCGCATCGATCTCATCGCCGCCAACGCTCTGCGCTCCGGGTCCCTCGCGGCGGCCGTGAATGCCCGCGACGTGACCCTCGTCGAGGCCCAGCGTCAGGTCGACGAACTGGCCGCGGGTCTGGCGCAGTCCACCACCGACCGCACCGTGAGTGCCGCGGGCGGCACGGCCATCGACATTTCGGGGCTGAAGAGCGGCAACCGCATCGCCCTGTCCCTCGCCGACGGGACGAAGGTGGTCCTCGTCGCCTCCAGCACCGGCTCTCCGAGAATCCAGACCGGGGACGTCGATTCCAGCGCGGCCCTTCCCTTGAGCTTCAAGCTCGGGACCGACGCCAGCATGCAGACCGCCATCGGCGCGGCCCTCGGCGCGAATTACTCGGTCTCGATCAGCAGCGGAAAGCTCACGATCACCCGCGCGGCCGCCGCGCCGAATCCGGCGATCACGAGCGTCGTCGCCACGACCACGGTTCCGGCGAACGCCGCCGACACGAAGACCGGTGACAACGAATTCGCCCTGTTCGTCGATTCCGGCAAGAACAACGAACTCTACACCGGTGATTTCGACACGGGCTCTCAGCTGACGGGTTTCGCCCAGCGCATCGCCCTCAATCCGGCGGTCAAGGCCGACACCAGCGCCTTCGTCCTCGGGTCGACGACGACGGACTCGAGCGACCCCGCACGTCCGCAGCTCATTCTGCAGGGGCTCACCAGCAGCAGCCGCACGTTCTCGGCGGCGGTGGGGATCGGTGGCGTGCGAGCGCCCCTGACCACCACCGTGGCCGATTTCACCCAGCGTGTCATCGACACCCAGGGCGCGAATGCCGCCGCCAACCAGAGCCTCGATCAGGGCCAGCAGATCGCCCTCTCGACCGCCCGCAGCCGATACGCGAACGAATCCGGCGTCAAGATCGACGAGGAAATGGCGAACCTGATCCAGCTTCAGACCGCCTACGGCGCCAACGCACGGGTGCTCACCGCCGCCCGCGACATGCTCGACACCCTCATGCGGATCTGACGGGCGCTGCCCTCGTCCTCGCTTATCGCCGACCCCTCTCCCCTTCCGAGATCGCGCCCATGACGATTCCTCCCTTCGCGGCCGGTAACTACAACACGGCCTTGAACGCGCAGCGCCTGCTTGCGAGCAAGAGCAGCCTCGACGCGCTGACCACGCAGATGGCCTCGGGCCGTACCGCGGAGACCTATGGCGGTCTCGGTTCGTCCCGGACCCTGAGCCTGAACGCGAACGCCCAGGTGGCCCGCCTCGAAGGGTACGGCGCGAACATCACCACGGCGTCCAACCGCATCAGTCTGGGCTCCACAAGCCTGCAGACCCTGGCGACGACCACCTCGACCCTCTCGACGAGCATCGCCAACGGAATGGCGAACACGAGTTCTCCGGCGGCGCGCAACACCACCCGCCTGACGGCGGCGAGCAACCTCGATCTCTTCGTCGATACCCTGAACCAGAACTACAACGGCACTTATCTCTTCGGCGGTCGCGCCACCGACAAGCCGCCGGTCGCCTCGTCGGATTCGATCCTGAACGGCGACGCCACCGGCGCCGGCCTCAAGACCGTGATCGCCGAGCGCAAGACGGCCGATGGCGTCACCAAGGCTGACGGAACCGCAGGAACGGGCAACCTCGGCATCTCGGCGCCGACGGGAACGCCGGCGACGAAGATCACGATTTCCGAGGCCGCCAGCGCGGCCGGCCGCGCGAATTTCGGCTTCATCCTCGGCGCCGTCACGAGTTCCAACACCACTGCCATCAGCAGTGCGGTCGACACCGCCGCCGCCGCGCCGACGGTGGGTCTGGCCTTCGGCACGCAGCCGAAGGACGGCGACGTGGTGCGGGTCAGCGTCAACCAGGCCGATGGCAGCCAGGCTATCGTCGATTACACCGCCCGCACCACCGCGACGGGCGCGGCCAATGAATTCGTCATCGGCGCCGACGCGACGGCAAGCGCCGCCGCCTTGAAGACGGCGCTTGGCAGCAGCAAGATCGCGGCGGCCCAGAGCCAGACGCCCCCGGGCGTGTCCGTGTCCTTCACGGGCGGGGCGGCTGCCGGCACGTCCCTGACGGTGAACGGCCTCCCGAACGACGGCGACACCGTCACGGTGACCCTCGGCCTGCGCGACGGCACCAAGACGACCCTCACCCTGACGGCCCGCACCACATCGGACGGCAGCGACCCTTCGGTGTTCGTCATCGGCGCCGACGCGGCCACCACGGCGACCAATCTCCAGGCCGCCCTCTCGAACACGGTCCAGGGCAGCGCCGCCACGACCCTCCAGGCCTCGTCCGCCGTCCTCGCCGCGAAGGACTTCTTCGCCGGCACGAAATCCGACGCCTTCGCGCCCCGGCGGGTCGATACGGTCAATGGCGGTTTCCTGAGCAACGCAGCCGGCAAGACTGTGATCTGGTACAAGGGCGACGAGAGCCTGACCGATCCGCGCGGCACGGCCACGGCACAGGTCAGCTCCGGCCTTGCCGTCGATATCGGCGCCCAGGCCAACGAGGCCGGGATCCGCAACGCGATCACGGGTGTCGCCGTCCTGGCGAGCGAGCAATACGCCAGCACCAAGAGCCTGAGCGACACGACGCTCTCGGCCGCGGACCGGACCCAGGCTCTGAACGAGCGCAACCGCTACACGGCCATGGCCGACAAAATCACGGCCCTGTTCAAGCCCGCCCAGGACGACCAGGGGATCAATCAGGTGGCCGCCGAGCTCAGCCTCGCCTCGGCCCAGATCGGCAACGCCAAGACGCAGAACGGCGCGCTCCGAGCCCAGTTGCAGAACACCATCGACGGCACTCAGCTGATCTCGACGGAAGAAGTCGCGACCAAGATCCTGTCGGTGCAGAGCCAGCTTCAGGCGAGCTACCAGGTCACGTCGATGCTGTCGAAGCTGTCGCTGGTCAACTACCTGTAAGTTTCCGTCCAGATAAGAATATTCCAAGCGCCCCATGATTCTCGGGTCATGGGGCGCTCTGTTGTTTTCTGCCGCAATGTCTCGACTTTCGCCGCACCGGTATCCACCGTTTGTCGGGGGTCTGCAGCCTAGAGCATTTTCCGCCGAAGTGAATGCCGGTTCGGCGAAAGAAAATGCGGTTTACCGAAGGGCTAGAGCGTTTTCAGACCATGGGAGACGATCTTTCACCCCAGCCCCACCCGTCCGATGACGATTGGACGCCGGCCCGTCCCGTCTGACGCCGCTGTGGCGGATGCGGGGCCGCGTTAGCACGGCCTTGAGCGTGGTGTTCGATGGCCTGCGGGTCGTTGTGAGACCGGCGTACCGCCGCATCGCGATCTTCCACCGTGTGCAGCCGTCGACCAGAAGACCCGGCCCAGGCCGTCGGCACGTCGGGTTGTCTCCCGCCCCTGCACGTCACGGCCGCCGATGACCGTGCCCGCGTCTGGCGCCTGATCCGGCGTCCGCTCGATCGAAGGGGCCCTGGATCGGAAGGCCCGCCCGGCCCCTGAGGACAACCGAACTCCGTCGTTCCAAAGGAATCAAACGGCGTTGGCCTGACGCAAGCCGTGCGGACCGACCGCCGGGGCTCGTGTCGATCGGGCCGATATCCGCCCGGGCTATGGGGCTGAGCATCCGGCTAAGGCCGCGCGCAGGCGCGATCGAGCCGGATGCAAATCGAACAGCCGGAGGCCGAGCGCGGCTTGACTTGGCCGTCGCTTCACTGCCCTCCGGGCGACCGTCAGCCATGCGCAAGGCCGCCGACGTCTTACCGTTTCTTAATGCCGCGACACCGGCTCACCCGCGGAATTGATTCCGTCCGGGTTTTGCTCCTCATGCCGCCCGAACCGTGGCGAGGAAACCATCCACTTCCAGTCTGAGGGTGGCAGCCTGCCGGGCGAGGTCGCTCGCGGCGGCCAGAACCTGGCCTGAGCCCGTGCGGGCCGAGTCCGCCGCCGTGCTCACGCCCGCGATGTGGATCGAGACCTGACGGGTCCCCTCCGAGGTGTGTACCGTGGTGCGGGCGATCTCGCGGGTGGCGGCGTCCTGCTGCTGCACCGCCGCGGCGATGTCCTGCGACAGGGTGCTGAGGCGCTGGATCACCGTCATGATGCCCCCGATGGTCTCGACGGAGGCCGCCGTCGATCCCGTGATCTCCGCCACCTTGGCGGCGATCTCATCCGTCGCCCGGGTCGTCTGATGGGCGAGTTCCTTCACCTCCGCCGCCACCACGGCGAAACCCCGTCCGGCGTCCCCGGCGCGGGCCGCCTCGATGGTGGCGTTGAGCGCCAGGAGGTTGGTCTGGCCGGCGATGCTGGAGATCAGCCCGACGATCTCGCCGATGCTGCCGGCGGCGCTGGCGAGCCGGCGGACGTCGTCGCCCATGCGGGCGGTGTCGCGCTCGGCCTCCGCCGCCACGGTGGCCGACATCTCGACGCGGGTGCCGATCTCACGCACGGAGGCGCTGAGTTCCTCCGTCGCCGCCGCCACGGTGTCGGCGCTGGCGGCGGCCTCCCCCGAGGTGTGCGCCACGGCGCCGCTGAGGCGCGAGGTCTCGCCGGAGGCCTGGGACAGGGCATGGGCGGCGGTCTCCAGCTGCGTCGAGGCAGCTGAGACCGCCGCGACGATGCGGCCGGCGCGGGCCTCGAACCCATCGGCGAGGCCGAGCATCGCCTGGCGGCGCTCGGCGGCGTTCGTCTCCGCCAGCGCATCGGCCTGCGCCCGGATGCGCTGGCGCTCGACGAGGCTGTCGCGAAAGGCCGCCGCCGCCGCCGCGATGGCGCGGACCTCGCGGGCGCCGCCCGTGGGAAGCGGACCTGCCGTCATGCCCCGGCCGGTGGCCGTGAGGGCGTCGGCGATCCGCGACAGCGGCCGGGCGATGGCGGTGCCGAATCCGAAGGCGATGAGGCAGGACAGGGCGAGGGTCGCGAGGCTGGCCGCCAGCCACAAGGTTACCCCGCGTTCGGCGCGGGCCCGGGCTTCGGCGGCGGCGTGGGCGAGATCCCCGGCGATCCGGTCCTCGATCGCCTTCAGGGCGTCGACGCGCTGGGTGGCGAGGGTGAACCAGGCCGGTGCGTCGGTGAAGCTCAGGGGCTGGCCGGGACTCGTGGCAAGGATGAGTCCGCGCAGGCGCTCGACCTCGCGGCCCGCCGGGCTCGTGCTGACGGCATCGAGGAGCGTCGTCTGAGCGTGATCGCCGAACAGCCGGAACAGGTTTTCGTAGGTGGACTGGCCGGCGCCGAGTGCCGCCATCCGCGTGAGGCCGGGGAGATCGAGCTGGCCGGCACCGAAGATACCGGCGGCCGTGGCCCGCTCCTGGCCGGCGAACTCCTTCAGGGACAGGAACGCCGAATAGGCCGAGACGCGTGCGCTCAGGGCTGGATCGGCGGCGATGCCGGACATCTCGCGCACGAGGTCGAGGGCCTTGGTGATGACGCCCGTATAGGCGGTGAGATTCTCCGAGGGGGTCCGGGTCAGCCCGTCCACGGCCTTGCGGTGGTCCGGCAAGCCGTCGAGGGCCCTGGTGAGGGCGGCGCTGCGTGCGGCCAGGCTGCCCCCGTTCGGTGCCACGGCCGTGATGGCCTCCATCAGCCGCGTCCGGCTCGCATCCGTGCGCTGGCGCTGGGCGTCGAGCTCGGCCCGGAACCGGGTGCCCTTCGAGCCGAGGAACAGGCTCGAGGCGCCGCGTTCGCGCTGAGCCTCATGGATCAGGAGGCCGACCTGGCCGCCGAGGTCGAGCATGCCCTCGACGGCGCCCATGCGGGCCCGCTCCGCCATCCGGTCCGCGATCGCAAGACCCGCCACGACGGCGAAGGCAAGGCAGGGGGCGAGGGCGACGAGGAGGATGCGGCCTCGGAGGGACGCGAAGAAACGCACGAACATCGATCGGTCCTGAGCGGACGGGAGGAGTCAAACGGCCTCACGAAACGTCCGATTCCGGACCGTTCTCCCTTGAGCCGAACGGCATCACGGGAGTTTTGTGAGAGCTCCTTCGCTAGGATGCCAAGCGTAAACACCCTCTTGCACAGGGCGTGATTGCCTCACATTTGAGCATATTTAGCTATTATCCGGGCAAATGCGTGGGGCGACGGAGGACGAGGGTCGGCCGTGTGGAGCTGCGCGTGGATTCGGGCTCAAGGAAGACATCCCGTGCGGGCGAATGACGTGCGCAGATCATGCGGCGAAGATCGATTTGTCGGATGAATACTTTTTGGTTGTATCGAAGGCTGTAGGGGCGGCCGGCGTCGAGTCCCCGGCCGGGGAGCGGATGCGGGGCGGGAGCGCGGCCTTGTCGCTGTACTTACTTTGTTCTAGGGATTGAACGGAGCGTTCTCCGGTCCCCGGCGAAGGGGGTGTGATCGAACCTGCGCGCAGCCCGTCGCCCGCACCTTGCCCGCGGCCTCCGGGCGCCCGACATGCGGGTCTGTTTCCCGACCGGACCTCGGGCGCGCGACGCGAGCCGGACTTCGAAGAGATCTCATGGCCAAAGCCAAAGCCGCCCCCCGGCAAGCGACTTCCAGGAAGCCCCCGGCCCCGCAGGCGGCTCCGGACCCGGTCGAGGCGAAGATCGAGCGGCTGTTCGACGAGGCCCGCGTCATCTCCGTCCGGGGCGCCCGCGAGCACAATCTGAAGAACGTCGACCTCACCATCCCGCGCGACCGGCTGGTGGTGTTCACCGGGCTCTCGGGCTCGGGCAAGTCGTCGCTCGCCTTCGACACCATCTATGCCGAGGGGCAGCGCCGCTACGTCGAGTCGCTCTCGGCCTATGCCCGCCAATTCCTGGAGATGATGGGCAAGCCCGACGTCGATCAGATCGACGGGCTCTCGCCGGCCATCTCCCTCGAGCAGAAGACCACCTCGAAGAACCCGCGCTCCACGGTCGGCACCGTCACGGAGATCTACGACTACATGCGCCTGCTGTGGGCGCGGGTCGGCATCCCGTACTCGCCGGTCACGGGGCTCCCCATCGAGAGCCAGACGGTGAGCCAGATGGTCGACCGGGTGCTGGCGCTGCCCGAGAAGAGCCGGCTCTATCTGCTCGCCCCGGTGGTGCGCGGCCGCAAGGGCGAGTACCGCAAGGAGATCGCCGAGTTCCAGAAGAAGGGCTTCCAGCGCCTGCGCATCG
>Ga0182226_1000119_pt1 | contig 13842 bp, 10 predicted proteins | sample G6R1MG_27_FD_129658 | JGI IMG/M metagenome (GOLD analysis project Ga0182226, IMG submission 129658) | Miscanthus phyllosphere microbial communities from Michigan, USA - G6R1_MAIN_07NOV2016_LD1 MG | ecosystem: Host-associated > Plants > Phyllosphere > Phylloplane/Leaf | place: USA: Michigan...
CACCGACGCGCAGGCTGTTCCTTCGGGGTAGGGGAGTGTACCGTGTTCCTGCACGATCAGCGACCGACGCAGCGGAATCATCATCAGCGTACCGACCAGTCCGCCCAGAATAGACAGCGTCAGGATGGTCCAGTAATTAAAGAAATCGGCACCGATCCCGTCGGTCAGGAACAGGAAGCCTGGCATGGTAAACACAACACCCGACGCGATACTTTCGCCCGCCGAGCCGGTCGTCTGGATGATGTTGTTTTCGAGAATCGTCGTGTTTAGAAAGCGACGGCCCAGTGAAATGGCCAGCACGGCAATAGGGATCGAGGCCGATACCGAAAGCCCCGCTTTCAACGATAAATAGACCGTTGCTGCGCCGAACAGAACACCAAAGATAGCGCCGGTGATAATGGCTTTAAGCGTGAATTCGGCGGGTGATTCGGTAGCGGGAATGAATGGTTTGTGTTCAGACGACGTCATGAGCGGACTAAAAGAGTAGTCGAGTGGGGTAAGCTACGAAGCCCGGCGCACAATGCATAAAGTTTGCCGGACGAGCTTGCAATTTACGGCCCTTTGCGCCACATTTGTTGTACACAAGCGGGAGTAGCTCAGTTGGTAGAGCGGCAGCTTCCCAAGCTGCAGGCCGTGGGTTCGAGACCCATTTCCCGCTCACAGAAAGTCAGCCGATTAACAACTAGGTTAGTCGGCTGATTGCGTTTTGGGAAAATAGGTCGTGCCGTAATTGGTCAGTCGCTTTTTACAACATGTCGGTAACCGGCAACAAAAACGGGGGAATGGCTAACATTTAGCCGTATCTGGGGCTTTACGCTCATATGGCTACTCCTTCGAAAACTACCACTGCGCTCTCCTTAACCGAATCGCCGGGTCGGCAACTACTGGAAAGTTCACTCAATGATTACGTCGCTTTCCTGCGTCGCCAACCGGCTTTCTGCGGTACGCCAGAGCAGCATCAGGCGCTCGTCAAACATGTTGCTCAGGGGAACGAGTTGATTAAACTGGTGAGTGCGGAGCGGCTCAAAATAACCCGACAACTCGATCAGCAAAAGCACGACTGGATGACGATCGAGAAACAACTGACCGACCCCATCCTGCAGGCCATGCAGCCGCTGAAAGATGCGGTCGACCATTACAATCGGGAGATGTTACGCGTGCAGGAACATCAGCAGGCTGAACTGGCACCGGTCGATTCGGCTGACGGTAACAAAGAGTCGACCGACTGGCTGAGCCCGCAGGTCGACGCCATCAGTTTACCCAAGAATGTCAAGCTGGACTGGCGGTTCGAGGTGGTCGACATAAACCGGTTACCAAACGGGTATTGGAAAGTTGACGAAGCGGCTATCAAAGCGGCTATTGCTGACGGTGCCCGCGATATTCCCGGACTACGGATCTACGCCGAACCGGTGACAACGTTCAGGAAATAATTGTTGGGGCAGACCAGCCACTAAGCGATATGGCTACTGCGTATGATCAGATTGATTGATCTGGACCGGCAGGCTTACTGATGGAATTTCTGATACGGGAAATTTGCCGCCCACCAAGGCCGCTGGCTTTATAGTGTAATTAGTAGCTGGAGTAGAAAGTCAGCGTTGGTAATCCGCGCGGATGGCAGGGGTGAGCCGGTTGGGTCAGTCCTTTTTTACTGGAGAAGAGTAGGACATGTGCCCCGAGCGTGCCGCTAGTAGCTACAACATACTCAATTCTGTAACATTGGCCAACTAATTGCACAGGATGATACAGGTTACGTATACCGTATACGTATGGACTATGCTCCTGGTGTAAGTATTAGTAACGAAACGCCGACATTCCGCTCGTTGTATCGGTGAGCCGAATGTCAAACGCAACGGGAATCGTCACGCCGTCGCTGGGTGCATAGACCAGTTCGATGTATTGGCCTGTCTCATCAGCTTGTTCCAGTAGGTCAAACAGTTTCCGGACACCCACCAGGTAGAAAGCTTCCGTTAACAATTGGCCGTATTGCCAGTCGAAACTGCCGCGTTTAGCCACCTGACTCGCTGAAAGGTAGTCTTTATACAGGGAAAAGCCGTTTTTCATAATAAAAAGGTAACTAGTTGTTTGAGTGTGGGGCAATATATGCGTTGCTGGCAGTATTATTGTTACATATGAACATATCGGTAAAAAAACTTAGTAAGTGAATCGGTTAGTTGGAAAGTAAGTCAGCACTTACGCCAAGGCTGGTGCAACTTACCTGAATATGACCCGATCGATCGACCTCCTCTTTAAAAAATGGTATCAGTAGCTAGTCAAACAGGGTCCGGTTCGGACCAGTCTACGTTTCGGGAAGCCGCGTTGATGCAGACGTTGCTTAATCTGGCCATCCCCCGTACGGCCCGCTATAAAGGGCATGCCCGGCGCGCAGATGATACCTATGGCGTGGTAGTTCACACCGCAACCGGGTTCCGTACACTCACGATTACATCGCCGATGCTGGCGTTGGCGCAGGAAGGTATTTTGGTAGAGCGGGACCGGGCGTCGATTTTACAGCAACTCGATTAACGGCCGGACTGGCGTTGATAACCCTACTGCTTATTGCTGTCTTGTACGATCAGGACGCAGCGATGGTCGGCCACTCTGTCGTGTACCAAATGCTTACTGCGTTAGTAGGCCAGGTGATTCCGGGTAGTGGTGATCAGAAATCATTATACGATTGGGTCGTGCCACACGCTTACCACTCCTGCCAAGCCCGGTTGTATCCGTCAGTATGCATGCAACTATGTTGGCTGCTCCCTATTTTAATGGGTAAATGTAATACTATTGGCAAAACTATTGAACTGGGGCGCGCCGGTCAGAGTAGCCCGTAAGTACTCGCCATACGTAGCGACGTTAGCGTCGATTTGTGCCCTCGGAAGGGCGTAGAAGTAACTAAAATCTGCGTAAATGGTACGGTTTTGCTGATGTATAGTGAGTTTATGGGAAGAGTGTTCTAAAGAATGACGTCGGTATAGTTTTTGGCAAGCGGAGGAATGGTCAGCGAGATGCTGGCCTACGTAACTCCTCCATCAAAATGCCAATTTCTACCAACCGTACCTATCTGCTGGCTCCCCTGTACGCTGGCTTGCTTCACCTTGGTTTGATCACCTGTCCACAGCTTGGCTTTGGGCAGACTACCTATTACGTCGCCAGTTCGGGACGGGATACAAACGACGGTAAGTCGGAAAGTAAACCCTTTCAGACGATGGCGCGCGTCAATCAGCTAACGCTTAAACCCGGCGATGCTATTCTGTTAAAACGAAATGATACCTTCTCTGGAACGCTGACGATCAAGCAGTCGGGCGCGGCCGGGAAGCCGATTATCGTGGACGCTTACGGTAGTGGCACCAAGCCCGCACTGACCGGGGCCGTACCCGTCACGAACTGGACCAACGTCGGCAATAACACCTGGCAGGCCAGTTGCGCCGTTTGCGGCAGCAGCATCAATGGCCTGTACAGCAATGGGACTTCCCTACCGCTAGGCCGCTATCCGAACCTGACCGATGCCAACAAAGGCTATCTGACGGTACAAGCGCACAGCGGTAAGGCGCAGATCACCAGTCAGCAGGGCTTGCCCAAAAACTGGACGGGGGGGGAGGCCGTCATCCGGCCGGCGCAGTGGATACTCGACCGGGCGACCATCACGGGGCAGAACGGAAACACCCTGAAGCTCAACTACACCAGCAATTACACGCCAACCGACGGCTGGGGCTTTTTTATCCAGAATCACCCCGGCACCCTCGATCAGCCAGGGGAGTGGTATTACAACTCGTCGGCTAAAACGATTCAACTGTTCGACAATCGAAGTAATCCGAACAGCCGACTCATAACGGCAACGGTAAGCGACGGCATCACCCTGACGAATGCCGCGTACGTGACGGTTCGGAACCTACAGATCACACAGACCCAAACGACTGGCATCCGGGCCACGAACAGCGCGAACCTGACGTTTTCCGGCAACGACATCACGAATGCCGGTACGGATGGCCTGGTGCTGACCGGATCGGGCAATGACGTGCTGATTGAAAACTGCCAGATTCAGGATGTGAACAACAATGGTTTGTCGGTAAGCTGGTATGCGAACGTTACTTGCCGGAGCAACACGATTCAGCGCGTGGGTATGGTAGCCGGTCGGGGTGGTAGTGGCGACGGGCAGTACGTTGGCTTTCAGACAAATGGTCCGTCCAACACGCTGATCGAGAACAATATCATCGACAACATCGGCTACAATGCGCTTACGTTTACCAACAGCACGGTCGTCCAGAAAAACCTGATCTCGAACTTCTGCATGACCAAGAGCGACGGCAGTGGTATTTACACCTGGAATGGTAACCGGCAGGCGCAGAGCAATATTCGCATTCTGTCGAACATCGTTTACGGGGGTAATGGCACCTTCGAGGGAACGTCGTACAAAAGCAACACGGCCGCGCATGGCATCTACCTCGACGATTGCTCGACTAACGCCGAAGTAACGGGCAATACGGTTTTCAACTGTTACGGCTACGGCTTCTACCTGCACGGCACGTCGAACATACAGATGACGGGTAACACGTCATTCAATAACAACGAGTCGCAACTGGCGCTGCTGCATACAGGCGGTGCTTGCCCGATGCGCAACAACACGGTACAGAATAACACGTTCGTCAGTCGTACGGCAGGTCAGCTTGTCGCCAAGTTCGAGTCGAATGCCAACGATCTGTCGAACTACGGGGCCATCGATCGTAACGTGTACGCCCGGCCGGCCAGCGATGGCGGAAAAATTCTGGCGGTTTATAACAGCACGACGGGGGCGCTGCTGCCACTGGCGCAGTGGCAAAGTCAGTTCAGTAAAGATGCTGCGTCGCTCAACAGCCCGGCTACGTACGTCAAATCGGGAAACTCCACCGACTACATCCGATTCTACCACAATCCGTCGCCAAGTTCGATTGTCGTGCCGCTGGATGGAAACTACGTCGATGGCTGGAGCAAAGCCTACTCCGGTAAAATGCAGCTGGCTCCTTTCAGTTCACTAGTGCTATTCAGGGCCAATGACGGTACGACGAATCCCGTTTATCTGTCCGACCTGAACTGGGTCAGCGTAACCAATGGCTACGGACCGGTAGAGTTGGACATGAGCAATGGCAATGCGGCAGCGGGCGACGGCCGAACCATGAAACTGAACGGCACAACCTACGCGAAAGGGCTGGGTTGCCACGCCAACTCAGAGATAACCTACAACCTGGCCGGCCGCTACAAAACGTTCCTGACGGACATTGGTGTCGACGATGAAATGGGCGACCGGGACTGTGGCTCCGTAATTTTCCGGGTGTATGCCGACAATACGCTGTTGTACGAAAGCAGCCTGATGGTACCGACGTCACCGACTAAATCACTGAATCTGGACGTGCGGGGTAAGCAGCTACTACGCCTGGTGGTCGCCAGCAACGGCGATGCCTGTGGCGATCATGGCGACTGGGCAGGGGCTCGGCTTGTCCCGACGGGGAGTGCCCGCATCGGTGCTGAGGTGTTACCGGAGCGGGTTGAGATTGATCCGGTGCAGGTATATCCCGTACCGGCAAAAGACGAAATCTGGCTGCGGTACCAAGCCGAGCAGGCAGGTGACGCTCAGGTCGAACTGTTGGATCTGATTGGCCGCCCGGTACTGACAACAATGCACCAGGCAACCGTTGGTGAAAACGTCGTTCGGGTACCAGTTGGTGCAGTACAGCGCGGATCATATCTGCTCATGGTGCAGCAGGGCGTACAGCGCGTTACCAAACGAGTCTTGCTAGCCGAGTAAGCCGCCAAGTACCAGCCAGGTCAGGTTTCTGTCATCCCTCCACTGGTTGGGATGACAGAAATATATGTGTAGGTAATAGTTAAGCTGAAGGCATCGATTCCTCACCCCGTTGGTAAGCAGTGGGTGTCAGACCATACTGCTCGCGGAAACAGCGGGCAAAATAACTGGCGCTCTCGAAACCTACTGCTTCGGCTACGTCGGCCACCGACGCGGTTGTGCGCAGCTGCTGACGCGCCTGTCCCAGTCGGTAATTACGCAGCAGTTCTGTGACGGTAAAGCCGGTAAGGGTTTTCACTTTCCGGTAAAGCTGTACGCGACTCAACTGCAGGGCGCTGGTCAGTTCTTCTACGCCGAAGCGAGGATCGCTTAGGTGTTGGGCCAATACGGCCTGAAGCTGCTCTGTAAAAGACGGATCGGAGCTGGGAGGGAGTGTCGCAACCGGGGTTTCATCGGGACGCAGGAACTGCCCTTGTAGCCAGGCACGCTGCCGTTGCTGCCGGGTCAGTAGGTTGCGTACCTGTAGCTGCAGTTCGGCCGGATGGAAGGGTTTAGTCAAATAGGCGTCAGCACCACCCGCCAGCCCCTGTGTTCTGTCGTTGAACGTCGTTTTGGCGGTCAGCAGTAGTACGGGAATGTGGCTGGTACGCAGGTCTTCTTTCAGGGCGCGACACAAGGCCAGCCCGTCCATGCGGGGCATGAGTACGTCGCTGATGATCAGGTCGGGTCCCTGGGCCAGTGCAGCCTCCCAGCCCGCCTGTCCATCGTCGGCCAGTTGTACGCGACCGATGTCCGCTACTGTTTGACCGACGAAAGCCCGCAGGTCGGCCTGGTCCTCGACAACCAGTAGTAGTGGCTTTACGTCGGGGGGCGGGGTGCCGGGCGCTGCCGGCGACTGAGCGCGGATCACCGGCAGTGGTGCCGAACCGGTCTGGGGACTATCGGCCAGCTCAGCAACCGGCTGGTAGGGTAATCGAACAACGAACCGCGTACCGCTATGGGCGTCTGTCCAGGGGCTGGTCACCCGCACTGTGCCCCCCTGGAGCGTCACCAGTTCTTTCACCAGTGCCAGCCCGATACCCGACCCCGGGGCTGAGGCCGAACTAGGTTTGGCCTGGTAGTACCGATCAAAAACCCGCGCCTGCTCGCTGTCCGTCAGGCCCGGCCCGGTATCGTCGACGACCAGTTCGACTTCGCCCCTCAGCGTCACCCGCACGCTGCCCTGCCGAGTAAACTTGATGGCATTGGTTAGTAAATTCAGGGTAATGCGCTCAAGTTTTTCTGCGTCGAATCGGTACCGCGAACGGGTCAGCTCATTGGTTAGCCCAAGGGTCAGGCCTTTGCGGTCGGCTTCGGGCCGAACTGATTCGAGAAGCTGCGCGACGAAGGCGACCAGGTCGCCGGGTTGCGCGTGTACCTGCACTACGCCCGCTTCGAGCCGTGACAGATCCAGCAACTGATTGGTCAGGGCGAGCAGTTGCTGTGCCTGCCGGTCGATGAGGGCTAGCCACTGCTGATTTTCGGGTCCGTGCAGCCGCGCTTTCAACTGCTGGGTCGGTCCCAGAATCAGCGTGAGTGGCGTTCGAAGTTCGTGCGTTACGTTGGCGAAGAAGCGCGTTTTTAATTCATCGAGTCGCCGTAGCTGGTCGGCTTCGCGCTGCTGGTTGAGCTGATCCTGTCGTTGCTGAAGTTGCCGGTTTCGAAACCGGCCGTACGTCAATAACAAGCCAGTGACCAGCAGGCTGTAGCCAGCGTACGCCCAACCGGTCTGCCACCAAGGATATCCAATGTCAATACGCAACTGCCGGACATGCCGACTCCATTGCCCGCTTGTGTTGGCCGCCTGTATCCGGAGGTCGTACTGACCGGGGGTCAGCGCGGTGAAAATGGCTTCCGGGCGGTTGGTCGTTACCCAGTCGGGCGAAAGTCCGCCCAACTGATAGCGGTACATAGCCTGCCCCAGCCGGTTGTATTGCATGGCCGCAAACCGGACCGTGACAAAATTCTGATTATAGGGCAGGGTGAGCGTTTTCAACTGGCCGTTCCCGCTTGGTTTAAGAAGCGAATCGAGGGGCCAGACTCGGTTGTTGACCAGTACGTCTGATAATTGTACGACGGGCTGAAACATATCGGGCCGGATGGTTTGTGGCATGAAGCCGACCAGGCCGGAAATCCCGCCCAGCACGATCTGCCCGTTCGGCATCGATACAGCATGAAAGCGATTGAATTCATCATTGATCAGGCCATCCTCCTGTCGGTAGGTGCGAATATGGCCCGTCCGCCGATCGAGCTGCCCCATTCCCTGATTCGTGGCTATCCACACCGATCCCCATCGATCAGGAATGGCCGCATACACGACGTTGTTTGGCAATCCCTGCCGGGTTGTGATGTGCGTGCTACGCCCAGTACGCTTGTCGAATTGGCACAGGCCGCTCCCAAACGTACCGATCCACAGCCGGTTCGTGTCCAGCGGGTCATCCGAAAGCCAATACAGGCTGTTGCTGCTAATCGAGGCCGGATTACGCAAATCGCGCTGGTACTGCTGAATCTGCCCAGTTTGCCGGTCGATCCGGTAAAGACCTGCACTGGCGGTGGCTACCCACAGCGCCTGGCGGTCGACAACCAGTTGTAGCATAGGCGATCGAATGGTTGCCGAGGCAGTGGTGCCAAACCGAACCCATCGATCCCGGACTGCGTCGTAGTGGCCTACCCAGTCGGGATGCGCCAGCCACACCTGCCCGTCGGGGTCGGTAGCCAGCAGGGTCGGGCGTTCCAGTAGGTAATCGCGCAGCGGCATCGGACCCGCCTGTATGGTAAGCTGACGGGTAGCCGGATTGAGCCGGTAGAGCGGAGTACCACCAACCGCAAACCACACCTGCCCGTTTTTATCGATCGTTGTTCGCAGATTATAGGCTGTAGTTTCTTTCGGCCAGGCAGGCAACTGATTGGCTGACAGGCCAACGTAATTGCTCAACCAGTCGTCGATGAACGAGCGTCGGTTTGCGGTGTTGTGAAAAGGTGTTGACCGCAGATTTACTTTATGCACCCCGACCAGGTCTGTCCCCAGCCAAAGTACATCGGAGCGGTCGATGAATAGCGATACGTACGTGGCTGCCCCCCCCGGTGGCGTCAGGGCCTGTAAACCTTGAGCCTCTGTGTAGCGGAATAGCTGCTGTTCCAGTCTCAGGTACTCGTTTCCCTGGCTATCCGCAGCAATTTGCTGTGGCCAGTCCGCCCGCTTGCTTGGTCTGGCCAGCGGATACACTACCGTGTGTCCGGTTTTAGGATTCCAGCGGGTCAGAGTCTGAGTGGTACACAACCAAAGTTCGCCGTTCGGCCGTCGGTAGAGTCGGCGAATGGGATCGGTTAGTGGCGTTCGGGCCGGGTCATTTCGGACTGGGTAGCCAACATGAACAAATTGCCGGGTAGCGGGATCGAAACGGTTCAGTCCCCGGTCCGTAGCCAGCCAGAGTTGGTTCCAGCCGTCTTCTGCCATGGCCAATGCCGATTGCCTGCCGGGCACTTTCGATTGCGCTGAGTAATGGGAAAACTGCTTGGTTTTTAAGTCATAACAGCTTAGGCCGCTCTGGCGAAAAATAAGCCAGAGCCGCTGGTGCGAATCCGGATAAACGTCGACCAAGGTGTCCCTGGCGAAGGCGCGCTGATAGGCAGGCTGATGCGAGAGATTAACGAACGTTTCCCGGAGGGGATCGAAGCCATCTAGTCCGAACTGATCATTTTGAATCCAAAGGTAGCCGTCTGGCGAAATCGACAGTCGGGTAAGGCCGGGGGAAGACAAGGACGGGTACGGGGTATTCTTGGGCTGGAAAACCTTGAATGCATAGCCGTCGTACCGGGCTAGCCCGTCGCGGGTGGCCATCCAGATAAAGCCGCGTTTGTCCTGTACGATTGCGGGGACAAATGCCTGCGGCAGCCCCTGCCGGGCGGTGATCGTTTCAAGAGCGGGCAGGTGCAGCGGCTGCGCTGTCAGCCCGGTGATGGTTGCCAACAACAGCGTCAGCAATGCCCATGTCTTCACAAACCATTCCGCCCCGTCTGGCTGCCCTCGTTGTTGACGCTGGTATATCATGTTATGCCTTGTCAAGTGCCTTAACATACGGTCAAACGATACAGGTTAGATGAGTAAGCGGGGCGTTTGTTGGAGAATGGGTTGTCGTACTTTGGGCGGTGTGCGTTCATTCGATACCAATTTGGTCGGGCTGGTAAAGGTAAAAGTCCTCCTACATACTTGTCATCCCGCTGTTTTCAGGCGTTGCGTTCGGGCTGTTTTGTGGGGTGAAAAAGGCAGGACAAGTCAGTGGTAAAGTGGCTAGCGAAACTCGTTCGTACCGTAGTTGAGCAACGACAGACGGGCCACTTCCGAAGAGAAATGGCCCGTCTGTCGTTGGGTGCAACTGCTTAGTTTTCTTCCAGCTTCGTCAGCTTTGTCGCGTCGAACTCTTCTTCCTGCGCATCCGAGTCGTTGTTTGGTACGCAGACGACAGTCATGCCGTCGTTCTTAACCGACTTCACTGTCATGGGCGCCTTGCCGCCCTCCAGCAGTGTAACCACATCGCCGGGCTGATAGCCTGATTTGTTCTCCATAGTATGATGTCCCGTTGATAGGTAGGTTTTTGATCAATTACCTAGTACAACCGGAAAATCGCCATTCTGTTGACCGCAGTGGTTCGCCAATGAGGTTGCCCCACGAGGGCTCGGCGAAATAGAAAGCGTATCTAAAATTATTGTTAGTTATACGATAAACAATATTGGTAACTTAATGTATATATTTATACTGAATGAATGGTTGTTTTGCTTAGCCGATTCAACAGTCAGTACCCGTATTACCACAGCGCTTTATCATCCCATATCCGTGCCCGATTATGAAAAATAATCTACGCGCTTTTATTCGCCTGTGTACAGGCTCTTCGTTGTGTGCCGTTGTCCTGAATGGGTGTCAGCCTGCCGGTACGGTTGATCCGCAGCCTGAGCCGCAACCAATAGTACTGGCGAAAGGAACTCCGTCAACTGTATTCGATGTGACAAGCCGACAGGCAGTCGTTGAGGCATACACGAAAGAGTTTGCCAGCACACCGCTCATGAACTGGTCGGGAAACGTCAACGACTGCAACGAAGGAACAGTGTCGGCAGCGTACGTTGCCGCGCAGGCAAGCCGGCTCAATTTCTACCGGGCTATGGCGGGCATCGATGGTAAAGTTGTCTTTGCCGACTCGTTAAACCGGAAAGCGCAAAAAGGCGTGTTGATGCTGGGCGAAGCGGGCGTGCTGACCCATGCTGTGAAGAAGAGCTGGAAATGTCATTCAACTGAAGGCGAGTGGGCCGTTGTCAATTCAAATCTGGCGCAGACAGGGGGCTCGAATCCAGATTTTATTACCCAGTACATCGCCGACAAAGGCGACAACAACGCGGATGTTGGTCACCGGCGGTGGCTGCTGTCACCGGCCGTTACTGTGATGGGTACGGGCAATATCCTTCATCCGAAATCGAAGATTGCTTACAACGCGCTGCCGATGAATCTGAGTGCGTTTTCGGCCAACCGGATGGCGACGCGCAGCGAATACGTTTGCTGGCCCGTGGCCGGATACAACCCCTATCAGCTTGTGTTTCCCCGATGGTCGTTTCACCTGCTTGGAGCCGATTTTTCAAAAAGCACAGTCAGCGTAATGAAACAGGGGAAAGCCGTGCCGGCAACCATCGTCAGCAACACGGATACGGACTACGGCGACAACGCCCTGATCTGGGAAGTAGAAGCCATAGCCAAACCTACGGCCGATCTGTCGTACGACGTGACGGTTCAGAATGTCAGACAGGGCGGGCAGACCCGCTCGTACACGTACACTGTGCGGGTGATCGATCCGGTGTCGAAATGATCAGCTATCGGTAGACGGGTCGTAGTGTAACTCGTTAAGTGTTTCGGTTGCCAGTCGGTGGACGGTATCCCAGGTGAAGGGCAGCCACTGATGCGTACCCGCATCGAACACGTCCGTTGCCGCCTGACAGGCAAACAGCTTGTAATCGAACTTAGGGTAGTTACTGACGAGGTAGCCGGGGTAGTAGTACTGCTTCCGGTGTTCCTGGGCGTATTGAATTTTTGCCAGCATCAGGTACTTTCCCAGACTGTAGCGGGCGTAGTCGGGATGGTAGAAATTCATGATTCCGGCAATACTCCGATTACCCTGGTCGAAAATGCCCATCGCAATCAGGCGACCGTTGTCACGAATCTCAACCGCCCGGGTATCAAACAGCGTGTACGCATTACCGCTCTTGAGCCAATTCGCAACGGATTCGGGCGCGTCGAACGTGACGTTTGCCCGGTACTGCGCGTACAAAGCTTCGACTTCATCGGTTAGTACGAACGGAACGACGGTGCGTTGAAACGTACTGTTGATCCGCATTAGCCGCCGTTGCTTTTCACCCAAAACGACATTCGGGATCGTCAGCCGGAGCCAGTGAACCGGACAGACCTTATTGTCGTGCATGATGTACTGGCACGTAAACATGTCCTGATGCATCCGGAAGAAGCCGATGTTCAGATACCAGTCCAGTTCATGTCCTTTCATGGGCGGAGGGGTAATTTGCGTGGGTATGTACGAAACTAGCGAGAACAACCGGATCGATTGCGGTATCTTTATCCGGTGAAACATGCATTGATCCTGAGTGGCCTGCTGTGGCTGCTGATTCTGGGGGGCGGGTACGCCCCAAGCGGGTATGCCCAGTCAATTCCTGCCGGCGCGACCGGTGTTGACCTGGTTACCGCCCAGCCCGATTCCGTTTTGTTCAGGGCGGTATCGGGTTTTCTGGAAACGCAGGAATTCGTAATCGAGCAGACGGATGCCCAAACGTTTGTGCTGTCGACGGAATTGAACGAAGGCGTTACGCCGTCGATGCGGGTGCTGGTTAGCGTGGATGAAGGAACAGCCCATTTCACCGCCGAAGGACGTCCGTCGGACTGGGCCGACACTGATCAGCCATTCACGAACGAAGGCGAAACCAAAACGGGTTTCCTGGTGCTCAACCGCCTGGTCGATCAGTTTGCCCGTTCGTTTGCCAACGCCACCGTCGAGTACGTTACGCCCTAACCCGGCGTGACATCGGCGATGCCCTGTTCCTGTTCCTGGTGCTGCCGTACCTGCTGCCCGATGGGAATGTACTCCACTTCACAGGGGTAGCCAAACAGGCAGTTGCTTTTGATCTGCTCAGCTACCCGTGCCGGTACCAGACTTTCCCAGCCGTCGCGCCCTTCCTGAATCATTTCCAGTACGGCATCGGTCGAAATGTGCAGATTCTCTTCGTTGTAATTGCGGATAGCCTCGATCTTGTCGTTCCGAATCAGATACTGATACAGCGGTTCCAGCGTGGCCGGTAGCTTGAAATCTTCGCAACTGTAAATGGCACCGTCGCGTAGCGTAGGATACACAAATAGCTTGATCTTCCGGCTGAACAGCATGGCAAATGATTCCAGAATACCGCCCGGCAGGAATTCGTAATGCCCCTCATCGAAGATGTATTCCAGATTGGGAATCCCAACGACCAGCCCGCACTTGAGCCGGGTAAGCCGGGCCAGATACGCCACCAGCTTGTAATATTCTAGGTAGTTGGAAATCATTACCGCCAGCCCCATCGAACACAGAATATCGACGCGGTCGAGGAAGTCTTTTTCGTCAATCCCCTGTTCGTTGGCTTTCAGGTTGTGCAGCGTCAGCTCGGCCATCGAGATAACCCGGTTTTCGTCGACGTCGTCTTCGGCCATAAACTGCTTCTGACTGTTTTCGATCATATCGAGCTGCACGTTGGTCAGCGGACGCAGGCGGCCGCGCATCACCAGGATGTGCTTCTTGTACAAGGCTTCCGACGGTTGCAGGGCCTGCCCGTCGGGGCCGAACAAAGCCGCGTCGGTGAAGCCGTTCTTGACCAGATGCAGCGTCATCAACCGGTTATCGACGGTCGCGAAGTCGGGACCATTGAACCGGATCAGATCGATCTGTATGCGCTCCGGCGACAGGTCGTCCATGAGCGACAGGACCAGCGTTTCGGGCGTCTTGGCGTAA
>Ga0182226_1000120_pt1 | contig 13834 bp, 11 predicted proteins | sample G6R1MG_27_FD_129658 | JGI IMG/M metagenome (GOLD analysis project Ga0182226, IMG submission 129658) | Miscanthus phyllosphere microbial communities from Michigan, USA - G6R1_MAIN_07NOV2016_LD1 MG | ecosystem: Host-associated > Plants > Phyllosphere > Phylloplane/Leaf | place: USA: Michigan...
CGAAGGTCTCCTGATGAACATGATGCGTGAGGACGGCGTCTGGCGCCGTGGGGGTTACCGGTGAGCGACAGGCGTGGTGCCGGCGCGGGGTTGCGCGGCGAACTCAAGCAGCGGGTCAAGACCGGGCGCGGCCGCACGGCCTCGCAGAAGCGCTGGCTGGAGCGCCAGCTCAACGATCCCTACGTGGCCCGGGCCAAGCGCGAGGGCTACCGCTCGCGCGCCGCGTTCAAGCTCATCGAGATCGACGAGCGGTTCAAGCTGCTCAAGCCCGGTCAGCGCATCGTCGATCTCGGAGCCGCCCCCGGCGGCTGGTCGCAGGTCGCGGCCAAGATCGTCGGCGGCTCGGGGCGCGTCGTCGGCATCGATCTTCTGGAGATCGAACCGATGACCGGCGTCGATTTCATCACCCTCGACTTCCTCGATCCGAAGGCGCCGGAGATCCTCACGGATCTCCTCGGGGGCCCGGCCGACCTCGTGCTCTCGGACATGGCCGCCAACACCACCGGCCACAAGCAGACGGACCACCTGCGCATCATAGGTCTCGCCGAAACGGCAGCCGAATTCGCCCGGGAGATCCTGGCCCCCGGTGGCTCCTACCTCGCCAAGGTGTTCCAGGGCGGCACCGAGGGCACCCTGCTCGCCGATCTCAAGCGCGATTTCGCCGCCGTGCGCCACGTGAAGCCGAATGCCAGCCGCGCCGATTCGAGCGAACTCTACGTGCTGGCGACGGGCTATCGCGGCCGTCGCTCCGAGCCGGACACAGCGTGATCCGGCCCGGCCGCTGGACAATGCGCAACGCTCTCCCATCTTGAAGGGTGGCGGCATCCCGCTGCCCCGTTGGGAGACGACCCATGACGACCGAACGCGCCGTGCTGGCCGGAGGCTGCTTCTGGGGCATGCAGGATCTCATCCGCAAGCAGTCGGGCGTCGTCGCGACGCGCGTCGGCTATTCCGGCGGAGAAGTTCCGAACGCCACGTATCGCAACCACGGCAATCATGCCGAAGCGATCGAAATTCTGTTCGATCCGGCCGTGATGAGCTACCGGATCCTGCTGGAATTCTTCTTCCAGATCCACGATCCGACGACGCCAAACCGGCAGGGCAACGATCGCGGCTCCGGTTACCGGTCCGCGATCTTTTACGAGAACGCGGATCAAAAGGCCGTGGCCGAAGACACCATCGCGGATGTCAACGCCTCGGGCCTGTGGCCGGGCCGGGTCGTCACCGAAGTGTCGCCCGTCGGCGCGTTCTGGGAAGCCGAGCCGGAGCACCAGGATTACCTGGAGCGCATCCCGGATGGCTACACCTGCCATTACGTCCGCCCGAACTGGCGGCTGCCCCGGCGGGCCGACGCCCCCGAAGCCGGCGTGTCGCAAACCCACGCCGCAGCATCGGCATAAAGGGTGACGAGCGGCCCCTGGCCTTTCGAGGAGCGGCCGGTCCGGTCAGACGAGAATGTCGAGTACGCGCTTCTCCACATCGAGGGAGGAGCGCATCACTGCGGCGTTCAAGGATACATCGCTCTTATTGGCGATGAGTTCGAGCGCCATGCCGGATAGGCTGATCTGGGTCGGCGAGGGCAAGCTCGTGCCGATGACGATGACGTCCTTTGCAGCTTCGGCGTAGTGCTGTGCCGCCAGTGCCATTCCGCCGCTGCTGATCGATACTGCGCTGATCATGATCTGCCCCCTTCAGTCAGGTCGAGAGGAACACGGGCCGCCTTAAACGAAGGGCGCGGGATTGCTTTGCATTTGATCGATCCCGGATTTTGTCGCTTCTACTCCCCCTTGGCTTGACCCGGGCTCGGCCCGACGCCACCTCGGCCCCGAGCGCCAACAGGACGGCGCGCCCCGTCCAAGGAAAGCCAGATGATCGACCTGTACTATTGGCCGACGCCGAACGGCCACAAGGTGACGCTGTTCCTCGAGGAGGCCGGCCTGCCCTACACGATCAAGCCGGTGAACATCGGCGCAGGCGACCAGTTCAAACCGGACTTTCTCGCCATCGCGCCGAACAACCGCATGCCGGCCATCGTCGATCACGCGCCGGAGGGGGGCGGCGAACCGGTCTCCCTGTTCGAGTCTGGCGCGATCCTGCTCTACCTCGCCGAGAAGACCGGCCGATTCATCGCCCGCGATCTGCACGGCCGTGCCGAAGTCCTGCAATGGCTGTTCTGGCAGATGGGCGGCCTCGGGCCGATGCTCGGCCAGAACCACCACTTCTCGCAATACGCGCCCGAGAAGATCCCCTACGCCATCGACCGCTACGTGAACGAGACCAACCGCCTCTACGGCGTCCTCGACCGGCGCCTCGCCGACCGGCCGTACGTCGCCGGCGCGGAGTATTCCATCGCCGACATGGCGGCCTATCCATGGATCGTGCCCTACGAGAAGCAGGGCCAGACCTTGGAGGATTTCCCCCACCTGAAGCGGTGGTTCACCGCCATCGCCGAGCGCCCGGCGACCCGGGCGGCCTATGCCCGCACGCGGGAGGTCAATCCGGACGACGGCAAGCCCATGAGCGAGGACGCCCGGAAGACCATGTTCGGCCAGACCGCGAAGGGCCGGGCCTGAGGCTCAGCGCCTCAGGGAGTCCAGCGGCACCGGGGCGGCGTGCGGGCGCGTCGCCAGCATGCCGTCGATGAGGGCGAGCACCTCCGCCCGGCCGCAATTCGCGGCCGGCTCGAACGGCGTCCAGGTCTGGGTGAAGTCGAGGGCGGCGAACACGTCGCGGTAGCGACGCAATTCGTTGGTGGTCAGCGGCACCCCGCGCACGAACGCCTTGTGGGCCGAGATAGTGAGAGCCCGGCGAAAATCGTTCGGGTCGAGCTCGAACTTCAGGGCGTCGCCGCAGAACAGGATCTTGCGCGCGCGGTCGAACAGCACGGCGTGGCCGTCGAAGTGCCCGGCGGTGCGGTGGAGTTCGAGGCCGGGCAGCGGTTCGAGGAAATCGTCGTAGGGCCAGGAGACCTGCAGGGCGGCGCTCCAGACGAAATCGGCGGCCGGCAGGCAGAGTTCCGGGTCGAACCGGTCCTGCAACTGCACCAGGGCGCCGTAGGCGTGGGGATGCGAGGACGAGAGCACTTGCATCCCGCCGAGCGAAGCGATGTGCCTGAGCGCCGCCTCGCTGAAGACCGGGCAGGCCTCGAAGCCCATGTTTCCCTGCGGGGTCTGGATCAGGTAGGCGCTCGGCCCGATGCCCGAGACGGGATCGTTCCAGAATCGCCAGACCCCCGGCTCCAACTCCTCCCAGTGGCAGGGAAAGCGCGCCTGCGCCTCGGCCTCCGTCCAGAACTGCCACCCACCCTGCGGCACCACGTGGCGCGCGTCGAGGCACATGGGACAGGCGGCCGGCACGGTGAAATGGCGTTGCCAGAAGCCGCAATTGTCACAGGTATAGGCAGGCAGGGCGAGGGCGCCCGCGAAGGGCAGATAACCGGGCGACACGGGCGTTCCTCGGGTGGCGTTGCAGGTGGCGTCGGCGGGGCGCGCCGCGCATAAGACTGGGAGCCATATAGGCGGGTGCGCGGCGGCTGCGAGCGGCCGGACGCCCGAACGTCCACGGAGGATCATGCCCGTCCCCTCGATCGCCTTCGATCTCACCCGCCTCATCACCCGGCTGCGTCACGCTAGCCCGAGCGGCATCGACCGCGTCGATCTCGCCTATGCCCGTCATGTCCTGGGACAGAACGGCGCGCGCTTCGGCCTCGTCTCGACGATATTCGGCCCGAAAGTGCTGGAGCGGGTGCAAGCCCTCGCCATCGTCGAGGCGGTGGCGGCAGGCTGGGTCGAGGACCGGGCGGCCGAGGACGATCCGGTCCATCGCCGCCTCGCCGCCACCCTCGGGGCGCCGGTGCCGGACAGAGCCGGAGCCGCCCCGGCCTCGCGGCGCCCGGATGCCCGCGCGCGGCGACGCCTTCAAGCGCGCACGGCCGCGACGGTCCTGAGCGCCCGCGGTCCCGAGCGCCTGCCGCGCGGCACCGTCTACCTCCATACCTCGCACCTGCGCCTCGACCGGCCGGAGCGGTTCGACTGGCTCTACGACCGGCGCGACATCCGGCCGGTCTTCTTCGTCCACGACCTCATCCCCATCGCGTATCCCGAATACGGCCGGCCCGGCGAAGCTGAGCGCCATGCCGTCCGCATGGGCACCATCGCGGCCCACGCGGACCATGTGCTGGTGAACTCGTCAGACGTGGCGGCGCATTTCGGGGGTTACCTCGCGGCGCGGGGCCTTCCGGCGAAGCCCACAACCGTGGCGTGGCTCGGCGTCGAGCCCGTGTTCCAACGCCCGCCCGGAGAGCCGACGCTGGTGCCGGACCGCCCGACTTTCGTGACCTGCGGCACCATCGAGCCGCGCAAGAACCATCTCGGCCTGCTCAACCTCTGGCGCGACCTCGCCCTGCGCCACGGGCCGGCGACGCCGCGCCTCGTCCTCGTCGGGCGACGCGGGTGGGAGGCGGAGAACATCATCGACATGCTCGATCGCTGCCCGGCCATGCGGGAGCACGTCGTCGAGGTCGGCGGCCTTTCGAGCCACGGCCTCGCGCGCCTGCTCCAGGGCGCCACCGCCCTGCTGATGCCGTCCTTCGCGGAGGGCTACGGCCTGCCCGTGGTGGAGGCGGCGGCCTGCGGCCTGCCCGTGGTCGCCTCCGACATCGCCGTCCACCGCGAGATCGGCGGCGCTTTCGCCCATTTCCTCGATCCCCTCGACGGTCCGGGCTGGCGCGGGGCCGTCGAGGCCTTGAGCGCGCCGGACTCGCCCCTGCGGGCGGATCTGCGGTTACGCCTCGACGGGTATGCCCCCCCGGACTGGGTCACGCATTTCAGAACCGTCGATGCGGTGCTGGCCGAGCACGTTGCGGCCCTTCCGGCACGGGCCTAAGCGGGTTCTGGGCGCAAGACCGGTGACCGCTTTTCCGAAACCTGCTTAGACGGCACCGAACAGGAGAGGACAACGCAATGAAGGTGGTCGATCTGGACCGGGACGCGATCAAGGCGGGTCTCGACGACGGCACGCTCCTGCTCATCGACGTGCGCGAGGCGCACGAATACGACAGCGGTCACATCCCGGGATCGGTCGCGCATCCCCTCTCGACCTTCGATCCGGGAACCATCGCGGCCCTCGTGTCCGAGGACGGGCGGCGGCCGGTCTTCTCCTGCGCCGCCGGGGTTCGGTCCCTCCATGCCTTGGCGGCCGCACAGCGGGCCGGGCTCGCCATCGATGCGCATTACGTCGGTGGGTTCAAGGATTGGTACGCCGCCGGCGAAACCATCGTACGTTAGGACGTCGGCGTCCGGTTTCCGCGCGAGAGTAATGCCAAGTGCCGCCGTGTTCACGGCCGCCGGGCGGACCATGTGCGTCAGCGCACGACACGACCGAGGGCGGACGTCTAGCTCGCAAGGCATAGGGATTATCGATATGCGCAGGCGCCTGCACTTCCGCTTTCTTCCGGCCCTCGGCCTTGCGCTCGCGGGGCTTTTCGTGCCGGCAGGGCCTCCGGCCCTCGCGCAGGCGCCCGGCGGGCCACCACCGAAGGTGACCACGGCCAAGCCCGTGGTGCGCGAGATCGTCGAGACCGACATGTACACGGGCCGGTTCGATCCCGTGGAGATCGTCGATGTGCGGGCTCGCGTCACCGGCTACCTCGAGAAGGTGAACTTTCAGGACGGCGCCACCGTGAAGAAGGGCGATCTGCTCTTCGTCATCGACCGGCGGCCGTACAAGGCCGCCCTCGATCAGGCGCAGGCCGCCCTGTCCGCCGCGAAGGCCCGGCTCAACTTTTCGCAGACCGACCTCGACCGCGCCCAGACCCTCAGCAAGTCCGGCAACATCTCCGAGCAGGTGACGGACCAGCGCCGGCAGGCGTCGCAGACCGCCCAGGCCGATGTCGACAGCGCCGATGCGCAGTTGCGCCAGGCACAGCTCAACTACGACTTCACCGAGGTGAAGGCGCCGATCTCCGGCCGCATCAGCCGGCGCCTCGTCACCGAGGGCAACATCGTCATCACCGATCAGACCCTGCTGACGACCATCGTGTCCCTAGACCCGATCTATTTCGGCTTCACCGTCGATGAGCGCTCGTTCCTGAAGTACCAGGGGACGTGGGCATCGGCATGGGCCAGACCCAGCGGGGCAAGGGCGTCCCGATCCTCATCGCCCTCACGGGTGACGAGAAGCCGACCCGCAAGGGCGTCCTCGACTTCGTGGACAACCGGGTCGACAACGCCACCGGCACGGTGCTGCTGCGGGCCACGGTCGAGAACCCGGACGGCTTCATCAAGCCGGGCCTGTTCGGCGTCGTCTCCCTGCCGGCCACGAAGCCCTTCCAGGGCGTGCTGCTGCCGGACGACGCCATCGCGTCCAATCAGGACAAGCGCATCGTGTACCTGGTCGCGGACGACGGCACGGTGTCGGCGCGCGAGGTCAAGCTCGGCCCGAAGGTCGACGGATACCGGGTGATCAGCGGCGGCCTGAAGGGCGACGAGAACGTCGTGGTCAACGGCCTGTCCCGCGTGCGGCCGGGCGCGAAGGTCGCGGCCGAGTCCACCACGCTTCCGCCGAGCAAGACCTGACGGGGCTCATCCCCGCCCGCCGGGTCACGACCCGAGACGGCGCCCGGCGGATCGCCGGCCGCCCGCGAGACTGAACGGACCCTCGGATCGCCGACGATCCGAGGGTCCGACCGCTGACGAACAGACGGTCCCGTCCGGGTCCCACGGCCCGGGGCGGCGAGAGGTTCACCCGATGCGTTTTGCCCACTTCTTCGTCGACCGGCCGATCTTCGCGTCCGTGACGTCGATCATCTTCCTGATCCTCGGCTACGTGTCGTACGAGTCGCTGCCGGTCTCGCAGTATCCCGAAATCGTGCCGCCCACCGTGGTGGTGCGCGCCTCCTATCCGGGCGCCAATGCCGAGACCGTGGCGGCCACCATCGCCACGCCCATCGAGCAGGAAGTGAACGGCGTCGACAACATGCTCTACATGACGTCGTTGTCGACCAACGACGGCAACATGCAGCTCACCGTCACGTTCAAGGTCGGCACCAACCTCGATATCGCCAACGTGCTGGTGCAGAACCGCCTCTCGGTCGCCCAGCCGCGCCTGCCGCCCGACGTGCGCAACCTCGGCGTCACCGTCCGCAAGGCCTCGCCCGACCTGATGCTCGTGGTGCACGTGCTGTCGCCGGACAACACCTACGACCAGAACTACCTCTCGAACTACATCTATCTCCGCATCCGCGACGAACTCCTGCGCCTCGACGGAGTGGGCGACATCACGGTGTTCGGCGGCAGCGAATACGCCCTGCGCATCTGGCTCGACCCCAACAAGCTTGCGGCCTACGGGCTCTCGACCACGGACGTGCTGACGGCGTTGCAAGAGCAGAACGTCCAGGTGGCGTCGGGCGCGCTCGGCGCGCCACCGGCCCCCGCCTCGAACGCCTTCCAGCTCGTGGTCCAGTCGCAGGGCCGTTTCCAGACGCCGGAGGAGTTCACCGAGGTCATCGTCAAGGCCTCCGACGGGCGCCTCGTGCGGATCAAGGACATCGCCCGCACGGAGATGGGCCAGAAGGACTACACCACCCAGTCGTTCCTCAACGCGACCCCGGCGGTGGGCGTCGGCGTGTTCCAGCGGCCGGGCACCAACGCCCTCGAGGCGGCGGCCCAGGTCCGCCAGACCATGGACGTCATCGCCAAGAACTTCCCGCCCGGCGTGGAGTACAAGATCGCCTACAACCCGACGGAGTTCATCGAGGAATCGGTCCACGAGGTCTACAAGACCCTGTTCGAGGCCGTCGTCCTCGTGGTCATCGTGGTGCTGGTGTTCCTTCAGAGCTGGCGCACGGCCCTGATCCCGGTGATCGCGATTCCCGTCTCGCTCATCGGCACCTTCGCGGCCATGGCGGCCTTCGGCTTCTCGGTGAACAACCTCACCCTGTTCGGCCTCGTGCTCGCCATCGGCATCGTGGTCGACGACGCCATCGTGGTGGTGGAGAACGTCGAGCGCAACATGGCCGAGGGGCTCTCCCCCGGCGACGCCGCCCACAAGACCATGGACGAGGTCGGCGGCGCCGTCGTGGCCATCGCCCTCGTGCTGTCGGCGGTGTTCATCCCCACGGCCTTCATCCCGGGCATCTCGGGGCAGTTCTACAAGCAGTTCGCCCTCACCATCGCGGCGTCGACCATCATCTCGATGTTCAACTCCCTGACCCTGTCGCCGGCGCTCTGCAAGCTGCTCCTCAAGCCCCACCACGAGCACAAGCCGCCGAAATTCTTCGTCTCGCGCTTCATCGCGTGGTGCGCGAACACCTTCAACCGGGGCTTCGACGCCCTGTCGAACGGCTACGCCCGCGTCATCCAGTTCCTCACGGGCCGGGTGATCGGCCTCATCGGCATGCTCGTCGTCTACGGCTGCGTGCTCGCCGGCACACTGCACCTCGTCAACACCGTGCCGACGGGGTTCATCCCGCAGCAGGACCAGGGCTACCTCATCGGCGTCGTCCAGCTGCCGGCGGGCTCGGCCCTGGAGCGGACCACCAAGGTGGTGCGGCACGCCGCCGAACTCGCCCGCAAGGTCGATGGCGTCGCCAACGCGGTCATCATCTCAGGGTTCGACGGCGCCACCTTCACCAACACCACCAACGGCGCCGTGATGTTCCTCACCCTGAAGCCGGCCAAGGAGCGGGCCGCCACGGGCCGCACCGCCGCCGCCATCACGGGCGACGTCTTCAAGGCCACCGCCGGGATCCAGGAAGCGCGCGTGCTGTTCATCCCGCCGCCGCCCGTGCGGGGCTTGGGCAACGGCGGCGGCTTCAAGATGCAGATCGAGAGCCGCCAGAGCTCGGCCATCGGCCCCCTGCTGGCGGCCGCCAACGAGGTTCTGGGTCAGGCCAATCAGAGCAAGGAGGTGCAGCGCGTCTTCACCACCTTCGGCAACGACACGCCGCAGCTCTTCATCGATATCGACCGGACCATGGCGCGGATGCTGAACGTGCCGTTGCCCAGCGTGTTCTCGACCCTGCAGGCCAATCTCGGCGGCGCGTACGTCAACGACTTCAACGCCTTCGGCCGCATCTACCAAGTCCGGATGCAGGCCGACGCCCCGTACCGACTCGAGAAACGCGACATCGAGCAACTGAAGGTCCGCTCCTCCACGGGCGCCCTGGTGCCCATGGGAACCCTGGCGTCGATCCGCGAGATCACCGGACCCCAGATCGTCCAGCGCTTCAACCTGTTCTACTCGGTGCCGATCCAGGGCGACGCCAAGCCCGGCATCTCCACTGGACAGGCCCTCGACGCCATGGAGAAGATCGCCCAGTCCCTGCCGGAGGGCTATTCCTACGATTGGACCGAGATCGCCTTCCAGCAGAAGGCCACTGGCAACACCGCCGTGTACGTGTTCGCCCTCGGCGTGCTCCTCGTGTTCCTCGTGCTCGCCGCCCAGTACGAATCCTGGGCCCTGCCGCTGGCCATCATCCTGGTGGTGCCGACGGGCGTGCTCGCGGCCCTCTCGGCGGTGCAGTTCCGAGGTCAGGACAACAACATCCTGACCCAGATCGGGCTCATCGTGCTCGTGGGCCTAGCGGCCAAGAACGCCATCCTCATCGTGGAGTTCGCACACCAGCTGGAGGAGACGGAGCACAAGGGGCCGGTGGCCGCCGCCGTCGAGGCCTGCCGCCTGCGCCTGCGCCCGATCCTGATGACGGCCTTCGCCTTCATCCTCGGCACCGTACCCCTGGTCATCGCCACGGGGCCGGGTGCCGAGATGCGTCAGGCGCTCGGCACCGCCGTGTGCTTCGGGATGATCGGCGCCACGGTGTTCGGCCTGTTCCTCACGCCGGTCTTCTACGTGGTGATCCGCAAGCTTCTGATCTGGATCGCGAAGAAGCGGGGCAAGACCCCGCGCGACACGACGCCGGACAAGCACGATCCCCACGCCACCCCGTCGCACGCTTGAGGATTTCCACCGCGTCTCACACCGGGATCCGGTGTGAGACGCCACCTTAGGGGTTGCGCCGGGCAAGGCGGAAAGCTAAGACGCCTCCACCCCACCAGGGGCGTCGCACCGCTCGACCGGCCCGGCGGATCGCATCTCCCCCAGGGATGCGCATACCGGGATCGACACGGCGGAACGACGAGTTCGGAACGGACCTGACGGAGTATAGCGCAGCCCGGTAGCGCACCTGTCTGGGGGACAGGGGGTCGCAGGTTCAAGTCCTGCTACTCCGACCAATTCGACGGGGATGGCCGCAACGCTGCCCCGACCGTTCCGAGAAAAGGCCGGGATGCTTTCGCATCCCGGCCTTTTTCGTTGTCCGATGCGTCGGGCCACACTGACCCCGGTCAGAAGAAGATCGACCGTGCGCTGGCATGGTGCTCCGCGAGGATCTCGTCCGTCGCCGGATCGACCTCCTTGAGGACGGCGTCGTAGCCCCAGAGGTCGGCGAGGTGCTGCAGCACCCGCTTGGCATCGTCCCGCTCCAGGGTGATGCGGTTCAGGGCCCTGTGGTGGACGATGAGACGGCGGTCGCCCTCGAGATCGACGTCCATCACCTCGATGTCGGGGTCGAGCCAAGCGACGTCGTATTGCCGGGCGAACGAGCGACGCATCTTGCGGTAGCCCCGCTCGTCGTGGATCGCCTCCACCCGCAATTCCGCCTCGTCGGGATCGTCGACCACGTGGAACAGGCGCATCTCGCGCATGAGCTTGGGGCTGAGGAACTGCGCGATGAAGCTCTCGTCGCGGTAGTTCGCCCAGATGTCCCGCAAGGTCGCCATGGCGTCGCCGGTGCCGGCGATGTCGGGGAACCAGGCACGATCCTCGTCGGTGGGCTGCTCCACGATGCGGGCGATGTCCTGCATCATGGCGAATCCGATGGCGTAGGGGTTGTGGCCGTTGTAGCCGCGCTCGTCGTAGTTCGGCTGGCGCACGACGTTGGTGTGCGAGGTCAGGAATTCGAGATAGGCCGCCTCGCCGATGAGCCCCTTCTGCGACAGGGAATTCATGATCCGGTAGTGGCAGTAGGTGGCGCAGCCCTCGTTCATCACCTTGGTCTGGCGCTGCGGGTAGAAATACTGCGCCACGAGGCGGACGATGCGCAGGATCTCGCGCTGCCACGGCCGGAGGCGCGGGGCGGCCTTCTCCAGGAAGTAGAGCAGGTTCTCCTGCGGCAGTTCGAGGAGAGCCCTGCGGCGCTCGGCGGCGACATCCGGGCGGGCGCCGGCGATCTTCTGCGGCAGGGTTCGCCAGAGGTCGTCGTAGACCCGCTCGCCATGCTCGGCGCGCTCGCGTTCCCGTCGCTGCTCCGAGGCGAGGTCGGGCCGCTTCTTGCGCGGATAGCGGTGGACGCCCTGGTTCATCAGGGCGTGTGCGGCGTCGAGAACCGATTCCACGGCGGCGTGGCCGTAGCGCTCCTCGCAGCGGGTGATGAAGCCCTTGGCGAAATCGAGGTAGTCGAGGATGCCGTCGGCATCGGTCCACTGCTTGAACAGGTAGTTGTTCTTGAAGAAGTGGTTGTGCCCGAACGCCGCGTGGGCGATCACCAGGGTCTGCATCGTCGCCGTGTTCTCCTCCATGACGTAGGAGATGCACGGGTTGGAGTTGATGACGATCTCGTAGGCGAGGCCCATCATGCCCCGGCGGTAGCTGGATTCGTGCTGGGCGAAGTGCTTGCCGAAGGACCAGTGCTTGTAGAACAGCGGCATGCCGATGGAGGCATAGGCGTCGAGCATCTGCTCGGCGGTGATAATCTCGATCTGGTTCGGGTACCACGACAGGCCGAGTTCCTCGCCCGCGATGCGTTCGCAGGCGTCGTGGATCCGCTTGATGGTGTCGAAGTCCCAGTCGTTGCCGGTGAAGAGCGGCTGGCGCGCGCCGGCGATGGGGGCGTCCTTGAGTGCCGTCATGCCTCGGCCTCCGCGTTCGCGTCCTTGCGTCCGAACAGTTCCCGGAACACCGGGTAGATGTCGCGGCGGTGGTTCACCTTGCGCATGGCGATGGCGCCGCCCGATTTCGCCAGCCCCTCGTAGGTGCGCCACAGGGTGGTGCGGTGCTCGACGAAGCCGGCCCGCGGCCCGCTCTCGTCGCCGACTTCGAGGTAGGCGAAGTGCTGGCAGGCGGGCAGGATGTGGGCGCGCAGCAGCTCCGTCGCCGTCGGCCCGTCCGACGAGACGTTGTCGCCGTCCGACGCCTGCGCCGCGTAGATGTTCCAATCGTCCGGATTGTAGCGCTCGGTGATGACGCGCTTCATCTCCACGAGGGCCGAGGACACGAGGGTCCCGCCGGTTTCGCGCGAGCCGAAGAAGGTCTCCTCGTCCACCTCCGTCGCCTTGTCCGTGTGGCGGATGAACACGATCTCGACGTGGCGGTAGCGCCGGGTCAGGAAGATGTGCAGCAGGATGTAGAAGCGCTTGGCCAAGTCCTTCATGTGCTCGGTCATGGAGCCCGAGACGTCCATGAGGCAGAACATCACCGCCTGCGCCACCGGGCGCGGATAGGGTTCGAAGCGGCGATAGCGCAGGTCGATGGGATCGACGTAGGGAATGCGCTTCGTGCGTTCGCGCAGGGCCGCGAGCGCCAGGAGCAGATCCGGCAGGTCGGGGTGGCTCGACGGCGTCTCGGCGATTCGGGCTTCGAGCGCCGCGACCTCGTCGGGCTTCGGCCGCTTGAGGGCGATGCGCCGGGACATGGAATTGCGAAGGGTGCGGGTGAGCGCGAGATTGGCGGGCGAGCCCGACACCGTGTAGCCGGCCCGCCGCAGCCCCTCGGTCTCGACCACGGAGAGGCGGCGCTTGGCGAGGTCCGGCAGTTCGAGGTCTTCGAGGAAGAGTTCCAGGAACTCGTCGCGGGTGAGGACGAACCGGAACGCGTCCTCGCTGTTCTCCTGCCCCTCGCCACCCTCGCCCGAGCCCCGGCCGCTGCCCCCCGAGGGCGGACGCTCGATGCGGTCGCCCTCCACGTAGGTCTTGTTGCCCGGCAGGATATGATCGTGCAGCCCGGTGCCGGCTTGGCGGGAAAAGCGCGGCTCGCGCACCCCGTCGAGGGGGACCGACACCCGCCCGTCCTTGCCGAGGTCCTTGATGTCCTTCTCGCGAGCGGATTCCCGGACGGCGCGCTGCGCCATGTCCTTCACGCGGCGCAGGAAGCGCTGGCGATTCGGGAGGCTCTTGCCCCCGGGATTCAAACGGCGATCGACGATGTGCATCCGGTGTGTTTGCCTTCGCCCTCAAGAGTCTCTCGGTCGACGGTCCGGTGGCGACCGCCGCGCGCGGCGGCCGCCCTCGTCAGGGGATCGCTATCCCGCCTGCTTCACCCGCATGTACCATTCCACCAGGCGGCGGACCTGCCGCTCGGTGTAGCCACGGGCCACCATCCGCTCGACGAACTCGCCGTGCTTCTTCTCGGTCTCGCCGTCCTTCTTGGAGCCGAAGGAGATCACCGGCAGCAGTTCCTCGACCTGCGAGAACATCCGCCGCTCGATCACCTCCCGGAGTTTTTCGTAGGACGTCCAGGAGGGGTTGCGCCCGCCATGCTGCGCCCGGGAGCGCAGGGCGAACTTCACCACCTCGTTGCGAAAGTCCTTCGGGTTGGCGATGCCGGCGGGTTTTTCGATTTTCGTGAGTTCCTGATTCAAGAGTTCACGGTTCAACAATTGGCCCGTCTCGGAATCCTTGAAGTCCTGATCCTCGATCCAGGCATCGGCATAGTCGATGTACCGGTCGAACAGGTTCTGGCCGTAATCGTGGTAGCTTTCGAGATATGCTTTCTGGATCTCGTGGCCGATGAATTCGGCGTAGCGCGGCGCCAGCTCGGTCTTGATGAATTCGAGGTAGCG
>Ga0182226_1000121_pt1 | contig 13829 bp, 12 predicted proteins | sample G6R1MG_27_FD_129658 | JGI IMG/M metagenome (GOLD analysis project Ga0182226, IMG submission 129658) | Miscanthus phyllosphere microbial communities from Michigan, USA - G6R1_MAIN_07NOV2016_LD1 MG | ecosystem: Host-associated > Plants > Phyllosphere > Phylloplane/Leaf | place: USA: Michigan...
CCGCCGAGCACCCGCGCGCGCGGGCCGTCGTCGGCGTAGATCACGCAGGCCTGTCCCGGGGAGACGCCGTCCTCGGGCGTCGCGAGGACGATCTCGGCGGTGCGGGCGGCGGCGTCCAGGGTGAGGTGGGCCGCACGGGGCTCGCGGGTCGAGCGCACCCGGACGGCCACGGGCAGCTCGGCCTGTACCGGGTCGGCGAGCCAGTTCACGTCCGTCAGGCGGATGCGGCTCGTCGCCAGGGCCTCGCGCGGGCCGACGACGACGCGGGCGGTATCCGGCTCCAGACGGACGACGTAGAGGGGCTCGCCGATGGCGAGGCGCAGGCCCCGGCGCTGGCCGACGGTGTAATGGACGATGCCGTCGTGGCGGCCGAGCACCCGTCCGGACAGGTCGACGATGTCGCCGGCCCGGGCCGCGTCGGGCCGCAGGCGGGCGATGACGTCGGCGTAGCGTCCCTGGGGCACGAAGCAGATGTCCTGGCTGTCGGCCTTCTGGGCGACGGACAGGCCGAGTTCATGGGCGAGGCGCCGGGTCTCGTCCTTGGGCAGTTCCCCTAAGGGAAACCGCAGGAAATCGAGCTGCTCGGCCGTCGTCGCGTAGAGGAAGTAGCTCTGGTCACGCGCCGGATCGAGGGCGCGGTAGAGGCCGCGTCCGCCCTGCGGCAAGGGACGGCTCGCGACGTAATGGCCCGTGGCCAGGACATCGGCGTCGAGATCGCGGGCCGTCGCCAGGAGGTCGCGGAACTTGATGGAGCGATTGCACTCGACGCAGGGGATCGGCGTCTCGCCCGCGAGGTAGCTCTCGGCGAAACGGTCGATCACCGATTCCCGGAAGCGGTCCTCGTAGTCGAGGACGTAATGGGGAATTCCGAGGGTCTCGGCGACGCGGCGGGCGTCGTGGATGTCCTGACCCGCACAGCAGGCGCCCTTCCGGTGGGTCGCGGCGCCGTGATCGTAGAGTTGAAGCGTGATCCCGACGACGTCGTAGCCCTGGCGCTTCAGGAGCCCGGCCACGACGGAGGAATCGACGCCGCCCGACATGGCGACGACGACGCGCGTCTCGTGCGGGGCCTTGGGAAGATCGAGGGAATTCATCGCGCCAGGTTTCGCCGACCGGGTCGGTCCGGTGCCGGGTGCAAGTCTATAGCGTTCCTTCGACCCGAGTTCCAGGGACAGGTCCCAATCGAGCCCGGCAAAGCCGTCTATGCCCGGCAGATCCTGCCGGGCATTCGTGGAACCAGGCCGCCGCGTTTTTCGATGGCGTAGATAAAAATCAGTTAAATCAACCGTTTGGAGAATCCTGCCGCTTGGCTCGGCCCTTGCTCGATGGTGGGGCAAGGAGACTTCGCATCCTATGGCACAAGCATTTCTCGAAACGGATTTTCCCGTGCGGCGTGCAGCGCCGAATCCTGTGCGCAACGCGGCGCAGAGCAGCGCGCGTCCCGCTTTCACCCTCGACGATCCCAAGCCGGATCCCGCCAAGCCGGATCCCGCCGAGGCGGCGAGCCAGACCCGGGAGATCCGCGGCCAGACGCAACGCGCCGAACGCGACCGCCCCGAGAGCGCGGCGCAGCCCGACAGAACCACCCCGGCCAGGACCGACCGCTCCGCCACGTCGGCGCAGTCCCGCAGGGATGCCCCCGCCGCGAAGGCGAGTGCCACGCCGCGCGCGGATGCCGCCGCGTCTGGCGACGCCAAAGTGCCGGCGAACGGTGCGCGGCGCGATCGGCCGGACACGCCCGCGCCGACCACGGCTCAGACCTCGTCCGAGGCGACGGACGCCGGAGCGGCGCAGGCCGAGGCGAGCGTGACCGAGACCGACGAGCCGGAGGACGAGACCGACGTGTCCGAGGCGTCCGGCAAGGATCAGGACACCTCGCTCCTCGCCCTTGGCCTCCTGGTTGCTCCACCCGTCACCCCCAAGAGCCTCCTGGCTCCCCCACCCGTTACCCCCAAGGCGCCGTCGGCGCTCGGTCAGGCATCGGGGACCTTGAGCCAGATCCAGGGCGGCTCGGCCCAAGCATCTTCGACGGGGGGGGCGGGCACCGCTTCGACGGATCAGGCTCCGCCGTCATCGGGAACGGTTCAGGCCCAGAACGGGGTGGTGCCAGTTGCCGCCGGTCAGAACGCCGTCGGGAGCGATGGTGCGTCGGCTCCGTCGACGACGGATCCGACTCGACTTGCCGCCGGGACCCCTTCGTCATCCAAGGACGCGGCGTCGGCGGCCGGCGAGCCGGACCTCCTCGCCCAGCCCAGTGCGTCCGCCGCGGCCGCATCCGATCCGACGCAGCTCGGACTGGCCGTTCCGACGACGGACGAGGTCCAGCCGTCCAAGGACGAGCCGCCGGCCGCCGCCCTCCTGGCCGCCCTCGCCGCCCCGGTGCTCTCGGAGGCCGCCAAATCGGCTTCGAAGCCGGCGGGACAGTCCGTGGCCGCGAAGGGGGCGGTTCAGCTGACGGCCGGGGCGGGTCCAGTCGCCAAGGGGGCATTGCCGGGTTCCGCCGCGGAGGAAGGCACCCCCGCCCCGTCCGGCGCGGCGGCGGTCGGCAAGCTCGAAGCGTCCACAGCCGAAAAATCCGCTCCCGCCGTCGCCGTGCAGGAAGTGGCGGGCGGCAAGGATCCGGCGGTGAGCGTTGCGGCCCTGCCGATGCCCGATGCCGCGCACCATCAGACCCAGGACAGCTTCAGCGCGCATCTCGCGGGCGCATCCATCGGGGCGGCCGCAACGACCACGGCCGGAGCCTCGGCGCCCACCGCCCCGGCGGCTCATACGGCGCCGCCGGCTTCACCGCCGGTTCCCCTGGGCGCCGTGCCGATGACCATCGGCCTGCGCTCGCTCCAGGGCTCGAACCAGTTCGAGATCCGGCTCGATCCGGGCGAGCTCGGACGCATCGACGTGAAGCTCGACATCGACAAGGAGCGCGGCACCGTCATGGCGCACCTCGTCGTCGATCGCATCGAAACCCTCGCCCTGCTCCAGCGCGACGCCCCCAGTCTGCAGCAGGCCCTGTCGCAGGCCGGCCTCGATGCGAACGAGGCCAACATCAACATGTCCCTGCGCAGCGACGGGCAATCCAGCGGTCGTGGCGCCGAGAACCAGGGCTCGGACGGGCGCAACCCCGACGGCCGGCCCGGCCATGGCGGCGCCTCCCATCCGTCCGAGGGTCGTGCCGCCCTCGACGCCATTCCCCTGCGTACCCTGACCGGCCTGACCGGCCTCGACATCCGAATCTGAGGAGACCCACCATGTCATCCGGTATCAGCAGCGTCGCGGGCGCGACGACCTCGGCGAGTTCCGCCACCAAGACGTCTTCCCAGGAAATCGCCGGCAACTTCACGCAGTTCCTGACCCTGCTGACCACGCAGCTCAAGAACCAGAACCCCCTCGACCCCATGGACACCAACCAGTTCACTCAGCAGCTGGTCCAGTACGCCGGTGTCGAGCAGCAGCTGAAGTCGAACGACCGCCTCGACTCGATCCTGAGCAACGCCAAGGCCTCGAGCTCGGCCTCGGCCACGGGGTTCATCGGCCAGACCGTCACCTCCGATGGCAAGACGGCGGATCTCGCCGGTGGCGATGCGACCTGGACCCTGACCCCGTCCAAGGCCGCCACGCAGGCGACGATCACGATCAAGGATTCCAAGGGCAACGTCGTGGTGAGCCAGAACAAGACGCTGACCTCCGGGGCCCAGACCTACGTGTGGGATGGGCGCTCCGCCTCGGGGATGACCGCTCCGGACGGCACCTATTCCATCCAAGTCGACGCGCGTGACGCCACCGGCACCCCGGTGACCGTCACCACACAGGTCACCGGCAAGGTCAGTGGAGTCGATCTCAGCGGCACGTCGCCCGTGCTCCTCATCGGTTCCGCACGGGTGCCGATCAGCAGCGTCCAGAGCATCGGATCGGGGTTGTCCACATGAGCCCCCGGATGATTCGGATGTGATTCTTTGGCTTCAAGATATTTTAAGTGGGCACGAGTAGCTTCCAAATTCGACAGGTCAGTCGAGTTGTAGAGCGTATCATGACCGAACCGAGCCGCCCGAGAGTGAAATACGTCATCGGGCCTGATGGTAGTCCGTTAACCATTGCCGATCTTCCGCCGACGACGACCCGGCGGTGGGTCATTCGCCGAAAGGCCGAGGTCGTCGCAGCCGTCAGGGGGGGGCTGCTCAGTCTGGAAGAAGCCTGCCAGCGATATACCCTCACGACGGAGGAGTTTTTGAGCTGGCAGTTCTCCATCGACCAGCATGGCCTCGCCGGGCTGCGCACGACGCGGATCCAGCACTACCGGCATTGACGAACCCGAGACCGACGGGTTCGAAACGGACACCCGGCAACTCTCTCGAAAGGCCGCGCCCTCCCCTGGGCGCGGCCTTTTCGCGTTTCACCCTCCCCCTTCCCCTTCGGTTTCGGCCAGGGCGCTCACGGTCGTTAACCGGTCGCTAACCATGGTCTGGGCAAAACTTGCCGGGTGGGGACGGTCGATCCGTCACGTTTGCTCGGGTGGAGGCGTCGCGCCGTGAAGTCGGTTCTGGAACTGGTGACGAAATTAGGGCCTGCACGGCTGACCGCCATGGCTGCGGTCACCATGACGCTCATTGGCTTTTTCGCCTTCGTGATCCTGCGGGTCTCGAAACCCGACATGGGTGTGCTGTTCGCCGACCTGTCGATGCAGGATTCGGCGGCGGTGATCCGCGACCTCGATGCCCGTGGCATCAAGTACGAGGCCAAGGGTGATGCCGGGCAGACCATCATGGCGCCGCGCGCCGATCTGCCCCGCCTCCGCATGGATCTGGCCGGCAAGGGGCTGCCGAGCCAGGCGGGGGTCGGCTACGAGATCTTCGACAAGGGCGATGCCTTCTCGTCGACCAATTTCGTGCAGAACGTGAATCACCTGCGTGCGCTGGAGGGGGAGCTGTCCCGCTCCATCCGTGCCATCGGCCGGGTTCAGGCCGCGCGCGTCCACCTCGTCATTCCCGAGCGGCGCCTGTTCGAACGCGATCGCGAGACGCCGAGCGCCGCCATCGTCCTGAAGCTCATGGGCGACCTCGACGCGTCCCAGGTCCGGGCCATCCGCCACCTCACGGCATCGGCCGTGGAAGGCCTCAAGCCCGACCGTGTCTCCATCGTCGACGAGCGCGGGCGCCTGCTCGCCGATGGCGCCCGCGACGCCGACGCCGACAAGGGCGCCGGCATGGAGGAGAAGCAGATCGGCATCGAACGGCGTCTGCGCTCGCAGATCGAGGAGATCGTCGCCGGCATCGTCGGAGCCGGCCGGGCCCGGGTGCAGGTCAGTGCCGAACTCGACACCAACCGCATCGAGAGCCGTTCGGAGAGCTTCGATCCCGAGAGCCGCGTCGTCCGCTCCACCCAGACCCGCAACGAGAACTCCCTGACGTCGGCGGCCGAGGGTGGGGTCAGCGTCGGCAACGAGTTGCCCGGCGCCAACCAGCCCGGTGCCGCCCCGGCCCCGAAGGACACCACCGCCAAGAATGAAGAGACCACCAACTACGAGATCTCGCGGGTGACCCGCACCGAGGTGGCCGAAGGCGGCCGGGTCAAGCGCCTCTCCGTGGCGGTGCTCGTGGACGGCACCTACGTGCTAGGCGCCGATGGGCGGCCGACCTACCAGCCGCGTCCGGCGGCCGAGGTCGAGCGCATCACCACCCTGGTGCGTACCGCCATCGGCTTCGACAAGGCCCGCGGCGATCAGGTCGAGGTGGTCAACCTGAAGTTCGCCGAATCCCCGGCCCTGCCGGAGGTCGCCGAGCCTACCCTGCTGCAGTCCCTGATGCCGCAGACCAAGGAAGACGTGATGCGGGTCGTCGAACTGACGGTCCTGGCCATGCTCACCCTCATCGTGCTGCTGGCCGTGGTCCGCCCGCTCCTGCGCAAGATGCTCGACACCGAGCCCGTCGCCGTCGCCCTGGTGACCGGTCCCTCCGCGACTACGGGTGATGGAACGATGGCCCTGGTGCCCCGCGAGAGCGCCGCCGCCCGCCTCGTCGATTTCGCCCAGTTGAACGGTCAGGTTCAGAACGAGGCGGTGCAGCGGGTGATCGAGATGGTGCGCACCAGCCCCAACGAGACCGTCGAGGTTCTGCGCAACTGGATCAACGAGCCCTGAGACCAGCCGATACCCCCCTTTCCACCGATCTTGTCTTAGGGAGTCGAGGCCATGTCCTCAGGTACGAACCTCACGACGGAAGTTGCGGCCACGGGCGGGCCGCCGCCCTACAGTTCGATGGGTGGCCTCCAGCGCGCCGCCGCCCTGCTGCTGCTGCTCGGTGAGACCGACGGCGCTCCGATCTGGCAGATGCTCGAGGAAGACGAGGTCAAGAAGGTCTCCCAGGCCATGGTGCAGCTCGGCTCCCTCGAGTCCGAGACCGTGGAAAAGCTGATGATCGATTTCGTGGCGCGTCTTTCGTCGGGGGGCGGCCTGTCGTCGAACTTCGAGCGGACCGAGGCCCTGCTGCTCAAGATCTTCCCGCAGAACCAGGTTTCCTCGATCATGGCTGAGATCAAGGGCGCTTCGGGCAAGCGCGTCTGGGCGAGCCTGACCCAGATCGATCCCGAGATCCTCGCCTCGTTCCTGCGCAACGAGTACCCCCAGACCGTGGCGGTGGTGCTCTCCCGGGTGCGCTCCGATTACGCCGCCAAGGTCCTGACCATCCTGCCCGAAGACTTCTCCATCGACGTCCTCAATCGGATGCTCTGCATGGAGACGGTGCAGAAGGAGGCCCTGCGCCACATCGAGGAGACCCTGCGCGTCGAGTTCGTCTCGACCATCGCGCAGACGACGCGCCGCGACGCGCACGAGCTCATGGCCGACGTGTTCAACGCCTTCGACCGCCAGACCGAAGGCCGCTTCCTCGCTGCCCTCGACCAGGCCAATCGCGGGTCCGCGAAGAAGATCCGCCAGCTCATGTTCACCTTCGAGGATCTGCTCAAGCTCGATCCGGGCAGCGTGCAGACCCTCCTGCGCAAGACCGACACCGAGACCCTGTGCAAGGCCCTGAAGGGCGCCAACGAGCGGGTCCGTGCCTTCTTCCTGGCGAACATGTCCACGCGTGCGGCCAAGAACATCACCGATGAGATGAGCGGCCTCGGACCGATCCGCCTCAAGGACGTCGACGAGTCCCAGTCGAAGATGACCGAACTCGCCAAGGAACTGGCCGAGAAGGGTGAGATCATGATCGCCAAGGCGAGCGGCGAAGAGGAGCTGGTCTATTGAGCGCCCGTCCTTTCCTGTTCGACACGGAATTCAGGCCCCGCCCCTCCGCCACACCGGTCAAGGACGAGGCGGCGCTGGCCGAGGAGCAAGCCGCGGCGCAGGCCCATGCCGAGGCCCTGGCCGAAGCCCATGCCAGAGGCGTCCAGGAGGGTCGCGCGCAGGCCGAACTGCAGATCCAGGCGCGCATGGCCGATGCCCTGACGCGCCTCGGCCTCGCCGCCGCCGGACTGCTCGGCCAGCTCGATTCCCGCGATCTCGAGCGGGAGGAGCAGGCGATGGTCTTCTCCGTGGCTCTGGGCCGCCGCATCGCCGGAGAGGCCCTCGACGCCCTCCCGCTGACCGCCATCGGCGACGCCGCCCGCTCCGCCCTGCAGCACCTGCGCGGCGTGCCCCACCTCGTGGTGCGTGTCCACGAGGGCCTCGTCGACGAGGCCGAGACCCTGGTGAAGCGCATGGCGCGCGAGCGCGGCTTCGAGGGCCGCCTCGTGGTCCTGGGCGAGCCCGATCTCGCCCTGGGCGATGCTCGTATCGAGTGGGCCGACGGCGGCGTGGTGCGCGACCGAGCCCGCATCGAGGCCGCCGTGCTCGACGCCCTCGGCCTTTCCGCCTGACCTTCAGAATGCCCGACCCGCAGAAAGCCTGACCCATGTCCGACGACTTCACCCTGCCCCAGCTCAACGGAACGGATGCGTCCTTCGACGGGCTCGGCACCGAATCCATCCGCGAGACGCCGACCACCCCGAAGAGCGCCGCCGATCTCGAACAAGTCTTCGACGTACCCGTGGTGATCTCGGCCGTCCTCGGCTCGTCGCGCATGCCCATCGGCGATCTGCTGCGGCTTCAGCCCGGCGCTGTGCTCGAACTCGACCGCAAGGTCGGCGAGGCCATCGACATCTTCGTGAACAATCGTCTCGTCGCCCGCGGCGAAGTCGTTCTCGTCGAGGAGCGCCTCGGCGTGACGATGACCGAGATCATCAAGAACGACAACTAGAGCATTTTCCGTCGAAGCGATCGCCGGTTCGGCGGAAGAAAATGCGTCATAGCAAAGAGATGAAGCGTTTTTGGCGATCCGTGGATCGCGCAGGAACGCCCTCGCCTTCCCGGCCCGCCGCGCGTCCGCGCGAGGCTTGATACGGAGACCTTGAGTCATGCGGCTTCTCATCATCGGTCGTCTCAACGGCGAACTCGTCACCGCCTCCAGGATCGCCATGAACCGGGGCGCGGCCGTCACGAACGCCGAGAACCTCGCGCAGGGACTGGCCGTGCTGCGGGCCAAGGGTGCCGATCTCATCATGATCGACGTCGGTCTGCCGATCCGGGATCTCGTGACGGCCCTGACCGATGAGCGCATCCGGACCCCCGTCATCGCCTGCGGCATCACCACGGACGCACGAGCGGCGGTGGCGGCGATTCAAGCGGGGGCCCGTGAATACATCCCCCTGCCGCCGGACCCGGAGCTCATCGCGGCCGTGCTGCAGGCCGTGTCCGAGGACGGTCGCGCCTTCGTCTGGCGCGATGCCTCCATGGAGCGGGTGGTCCGGATGGCCGAGCAGATCGCCCGCTCGGAAGCCTCCGTGCTCATCACCGGAGAGAGCGGCACCGGTAAGGAGGTGCTGGCCCGCTATGTCCACAGCAAGTCGAACCGGACGGCCAAGCCCTTCGTCAGCGTCAACTGCGCGGCGATCCCCGAGGCCCTCCTCGAATCCGAGCTGTTCGGCCACGAGAAAGGCGCCTTCACCGGCGCCGTCGCGCGGCGCATCGGCCGGTTCGAGGAAGCCAGCGGCGGCACCCTCCTCCTCGACGAAATCTCCGAGATGGACGTGCGGCTGCAATCGAAGCTGCTGCGCGCCCTTCAGGAGCGGGTGATCGATCGGGTCGGCGGCTCCGCCCCTGTCAAGGTGGACATCCGCGTCCTCGCGACCTCGAACCGCAACCTCCTGGACGAGGTCCGCAAGGGGACGTTCCGCGAGGATCTGTACTACCGCCTCAACGTCGTCCACCTGAAGTTGCCGCCGCTGCGCGAGCGCCCCACCGACATCCTCGAACTCGCCGGCCACTTCGCCCGGAAATACGCCGAGGTGAACGGTTTGCCGACGCGTTCCTTGAGCCGCGAGGCGCAGGCCCTCGTGGCCGCCAATCCGTGGCGCGGCAACGTGCGCGAACTCGAGAACACCCTGCACCGCGCCGTGCTGCTCGCGTCGGGGCCAGAGATCGGCCCGGAGGCGATCCTGACGCCCGAGGGCGAAAGCATCGGCGAGATCGCGGCCGGCCCGGCCGAGCGGGCCGCGCGTGTCGCGGAAGCGGCCACCCGCGGTCTCGTCGGGCAGACGGTGGCGCAGGTGGAGTGTGAACTCATCCTCGACACCCTCGACCATTGCCTCGGCAACCGGACGCATGCCGCCAAGATCCTCGGCATCTCAATCCGGACGCTCCGCAACAAGCTCAACGAGTATGTCGATGCCGGCATGAACGTCGTCGAGCCGGGCAGCGTGCGCACGGCGGCCACTTACGGCTGATCCGGCGTCCGCTCGATCATAGTGGAGGCCGGATCAGCAAGCCCGCGCGGTGCCTGAGCGTAGCCGAACGTCGCTATTCCGAAGTAATCGAACGGAGTTCGTGGAGGGGACCGGCCTGACGGCTCGTCCGGTCTTCCGGAAATCGGGGGCGGTCCCCAGGGATCGCCCCTTCCACGTTTCGTCAGCGGTTCCGCGCCGCTTCTTCGGCCACCTGTGCGGCGTGGGCACGCTCGAGCTTCTCGAGCGAGATGAACCGGGCGATGTCGGCCTCGACATCGCGGATCGTCTCCTCGACGAGGTGCTGCTGCAGGGCGATGCGCGGATCGTCCGCCGCCAGCCCATCGCGGGCCTGGAGCCGCTGCACGGCCTCCTTGACCACCCCGTAGACGGCTTGGCGTGCTTCCCGGTTCATGGACGGGTTGACGGCACGGGCGACGAGGTCAGCGAATTCGGACATGGGTTTCCGGACTGGAGCATTTCTCGCCGAATCGGGTGCCGGTTCGGCGAAAAAGCATTTTATAACAAGGCTTTGGTGGGTTTTTCTCGATTTTCCGATGACGGAAGACTCTCCCGGACGCGAGGCCGATCCGGGCGTCGGGAACGATTACAGGCGCTGATCTTTCAGGCCCGCCAGGATGAGCGCCATGGAACTCCAGACCACCAGAAAGCAGAAGAATCCCACGAGGACCGCGTAGCCCCGGTGGGGGTAGAGCGAGGCGATGGGCAGATCCGGCGGTACGAAGGTCGCGAGGAAGATCTGCTGCTTGGTCGCCGCGACGCGGGCGCGATCGACCATCAGGTTGGCCGACTCGTTCAACTTGCCCGCAATGGTCTTCTCGACCTGAAGTCCCTCGTATTCGAGGAGCGCGCGGGTCATGTTGTTCGACGGATCGGTGCCCGTGAGGCCGTCGGTGGTCAGCTGTTCCTGAAGCCGCTTGGTCTGCTGCTGGATCGCCGCCAGGCTGGCGACCAGGGTCTGGATGCTCCGGGACTTCTCGTCGAGGTTCGAGCCGCGCAGAACCTGAAGGTCCGTTTCCGCCTTGAGTTGATCCTTGCGCAGGCTGCCGAGGGTGGTCAGCGTCGCTTCCGCCGCCTTGATCGGGTCGATGATGCCCCAGCGGTTGCGGAAAGTCTGGAGAGCGAGATGGGCCTCGCGCAGGCGGGTCTGCGCCCGAGCGGCATCGGATTCCGCGTGCGCCACGAGATCGGCCTGAGCGGCCCGCGAGATTTCGTTGATCAGCACTTCCGTGCGGGCGATCACCGCTTTGGAGATGGTGAGGGCATCTTCGGGCGTGAAAGCGCGAACCGACAGAGTGATGATGCCGGAGATCACGTCGATGCGCGCAACCACCTGCTGGCGCCAGTACTTGGTCAGTTCCTCAATGGGCTGCGGCGGCCGGTAACGGCTCCAGAAGTCGGCTTCGGGACGGGAGAACATCGCCGAGATCTTGAGTGATTCCTCGAGCTTGGCGACGAGGGTCTGACTCTGGATGTAGTTCTTGACGATGAAGCTGTCTTGGCTGTTGTGCTTCTGGATCAGATCGGCGAACTGGCCCACGGAGCCGTCTTCCATGGGCTCGACATTGCCGCGCACGGTGAATTGCGACTCGGCGATATACTGGTCGGAGGCGAAGCCGTAGAAATAGACCGCCAGCAGCAGGGTCGGCAGGAGTACGAACACGCTGAAGTTGCGGACGAGGTCGCCGATCAGGTTGGGGGGCTTGGACGAGGCCGGGCGTAGCCCCGGCAGGCGCCGCCAGTCGAGACGCTCGCTCGCCTTGCGCAGGAAGGCCGGTGCCCGACCGGTCGCGATCGGTTCCACGGTCTCGGCATTGCGACGCAGATCGGGGACCGCCCGCAAGGCGAGGTCCAGGACCCCGCGCAGGCGTTCCGACTGCTTGACCTCGTCGACACTCATCACATCGGGTTCCCGGAGGCTCGGCGCGCGAACGCGGCCCCACACCGCGCACGGCGCGGCGGGGAGCCCTTTCGACCCCGTACCGTTGATCTCCGGAGTCCCGCGTTTTTCGGCCCTTTTTAAGGCGTAGGGCGGTGCCGCGGCGGTCCTCGGGAGCCCGATGAAACGAGACAGGATGGATGTGACGAACGCGGACACCAAGGTGTTGAAGGGCATCACGAAAGCGAAGGCGGTCAGGACGCGCGAGCGGGGGGCATCCGAGCCCGAGAAGATCCGCTATGCCCGGGCGAAGTTCGACGCTGTCGTCCTCGTCTGTACCAAATGCGCCAAGCGGCAGGGATTGCCGAAGGGCGCCGTGCGCAGCGTCCTCAAGCGGGCCATGAAGGAGCGCGTAGGATCGTCCAAGGACCGCCGGGCGAAACCGCGCTTCGTCGAGGTCGGGTGTCTCGGCCCCTGCCCGAAGCGTGCCGTAGCGGTGGCGACGACGGCGAGTCTCGCTCGGGGCCGCATCGTCCTCGTCGATCCGGCGGACGACCGTCAGGCGATTCTCGACGCCCTCCTCCCTGATTTCGGCCCCAAAGCCACGCTAACGCCGCCCGGCGCCCCGGAGGACGAGTCCGGTCCGCGCGATGTCTGAACTTGAGGTTGGCGGCGCCCGCGATGCAGCTCGTTCGTAGCCTCTCGATCCGGTGGAGGCGGCCCGCATGACCGTGTCGAACACCGGGCGCGGGCGGATCGGCCGGGCGATCCTGCGGCGGCTGCCGCTCCTCGGCACCGTGCTGGGTCTGGCCCTCGGCGTCTGGCTCGTGGTGACGCACGATCTCCAGGCGGTGGCCGACGCGTTCGGGCGGATCGGCCCCCTGGGGCTCGTCGGCATCGTCCTCGTGCGGGGACTCGTCGTCACCCTGTGCGGGATCGCCTGGGCCCGGCTCCTGCGGGGGCTCGCCGCCGTCGAGACGGGCGCGTTCCTCATCCTGCGCTTCGTGCGCGAGGGCATCAACGTGCTGCTGCCCGTGGCCTCCGTGGGCGGCGATGTGGTGGGCGGGCGCCTCCTCACGTTCTGGGGCGTGGCCGGGGCGCTCGCGGCGGCCTCGATCCTCGTCGACATGCTCATGCAGGTCGCAACCCAAGGTTTGTTCGCCCTCCTCGGCGTGGTGCTGCTGACGCGGGTGGGCGGGGGCACGGCCGAGGCCCTGGTGGCCTGGACGGCGGGGGCCTTGACGGTGACGGCCGTGATCGTGGCGGCGTTCTTCGCGGTCCAGCGCAGCGGCGCGGCCCGTGGCCTCGTGCGCCGGTCCGTGGACCGGATGCGCCGCTGGGCCGGCGCGGCCGTGACGCCGCGCGACGGCGCGCCGGGCGGCGTGTACGCGGCACTCGACGCGATCTGGAGCCCGGGCCGGCGCGGCGACCTCGCGGCGGGATTTCTGCTCCATCTCCTCGCCTGGGGGATGGGCGCGGCCGAGATCTGGATCGCCCTGGCCTGCATCGGCGTCGCCGGGGTGACCTGGACCGAGGTCCTGGTGATCGAGGCGCTGAGTCAGGCGATCAAGTCGGCGGCGTTCCCGGTGCCGAGCGGCCTCGGGGTGCAGGAGGGCGGCTTCGTGTTGTTGGGGGGCCTGTTCGGCCTCGATCCCGGCACGGCGCTCGCCCTGTCCCTGGCCAAACGCGTGCCCGACGTGGTTCTGGGCGTGCCGGCGCTCATCGCGTGGCAGATGCTGGAGGCGCGCCGCGCGACGGTGATCCCGCCCGCCTAATTCGGCTCGGCGAGCAGACCTTCGACGAAGGTGGTCAGGCCGATGCGGCGCTCGCGCCTCAGGCGCTCGGCGACGAGGATGCCCTCCAGCGAGCGGAAGGCGTCGTCGAGGTCGTCGTTGACGATGACGTAGTCGTACTCGCTCCAGCGCTGGATCTCGACGCGGGCGTTGGCGAGGCGCTTCTCGATGGTCTCGGAGGAATCCTCGGCCCGGCGCTCCAGGCGCTGGCGCAGCTCGGACAGGCTGGGCGGCAGGATGAACACCGTGACGACGTCCTGGGCGAGCTTGCCCCGCACCTGCCGGGTGCCCTGGTAGTCGATGTCGAAGATCATGTCCCGGCCGGCGCCGAGCACCCGCTCCACGGGGCGGCGCGGGGTGCCGTAGAAATTGCCGTGCACCTCCGC
>Ga0182226_1000122_pt1 | contig 13823 bp, 15 predicted proteins | sample G6R1MG_27_FD_129658 | JGI IMG/M metagenome (GOLD analysis project Ga0182226, IMG submission 129658) | Miscanthus phyllosphere microbial communities from Michigan, USA - G6R1_MAIN_07NOV2016_LD1 MG | ecosystem: Host-associated > Plants > Phyllosphere > Phylloplane/Leaf | place: USA: Michigan...
GAGACGGGGGCGAAGATCGCCATGATGGTCGCCGTGATGGCGATGACGGCGAGACCGATCTCGTCCGCCGCCTCCAGGGCCGCCCGGTAGGGCGATTTGCCCATGCGCATGTGCCGGACGATGTTCTCGATCTCCACGATGGCGTCGTCGACGAGGATGCCGGTGACCAGGGTGATGGCCAGCAGGCTGACGGCGTTCAGCGAGAACCCCAGCGTCTGCATCACCCAGAAGGTCGGCAGCACGGAGAGCGGCAGGGCGATGGAGGCGATGAGGGTCGCGCGCCAGTCGCGCAGGAACAGGAACACCACGACAACGGCCAGCGCCGCCCCCTCGACGAGGCTCAGCATCGCCGAGTGGTAGTTGCCCACCGTGTTGGTGACGGAGGTGTCGATGAGGTCGAAGCGCACGCCGGGGTTCTTGGTGCGCAGCTCGTCGATCTTCTTCGCGACGGCGACCGCGACCTCGGCGTCGCTCGCCCCCGTGGCGCGGGAGATGGCGAAGGCCACCACCGGCTCGCCGTTGAAGCGCGCGAAGGTGCGGGGTTCCTCGGCGCCGTCCACCAGGGTGGCGAGTTCGTCGAGGCGGACCTTGCGGTTGCCCGGCACGACGATGGAGGTCTGCGCCAGGGTGTCGAGGCTCGCCGCGCCCGCCAGGGTGCGGATCGACTGCTCCTGGCCGCCGAGTTCGCCGCGCCCGCCGGCCATGTCGGCGGCGGTGAGGCGCAGCTGGCGGTTCACGTCCGCCGCCGTGATGCCGAGGGCCAGGAGCCGGTCGGGCTTGAGGGTGACGCGGATCTCGCGGGCGACGCCGCCGAGGCGCTCGACGCCGCCGACCCCCTTCACCCCCTGGATCTGGCGGGCCACCACGTCGTCGATGAGCCAGGACAGGTCCTCGGGCGTCATCGCCGGGGCGGCGGCGCCGTAGACCATGATCGGCAGGCCGGCGATCTCGACGCGGTTGATGATCGGCTCGTCGATGGTGCGCGGCAGGTTCACCCGCACCTTCGAAATCGCATCCTTGACGTCGTTCACCGCCCGGTCGGTGTTGGTCTCCAGGCGGAACTCGATGGTGGTCGTCGAGATGCCCTCCGTGATGGCCGAGAGGGTGTGCTTGACGCCCTTCACGCCCGCCACGGCGTCCTCCACCACCTTCGTCACCTGCGTCTGCAGTTCGGAAGGGGCCGCCCCCGCCTGCGTCACCGTCACGGCGACGATGGGGATGTCGATGTTGGGAAACCGGGTGATCGGGAGCGCCCGGAAGCTGACGAGGCCGAGCACCACGAGCACGAGGAACAGCACCAGGGACGGGATCGGCTTGCGGATGGCCCAGGCGGAGACGTTGAGGCGCATGGCGGGGCTTTCCGTTCAGCGCGCCGGAGTGGCGTCGGCCTGGGCCGGCCGCACCGCCCGCACCCGGTCGCCGTCGCGCAGGAAGGAACTCGCGCGGGCCACCACGGCGTCCCCCGCCGCCACGCCGGAGCGGATTTCGAGCACCCCGTCGGCGGCGAGGCCGGGCTCGATTCCACGGGCCTCCACACGGTCGTCCCGCACCACGAGGACGGAGGCCGCCCCGTCGGCGGCGTAGAGCACGGCCGAGAGCGGCACCGTGATGCCGCGCCGCCGCCCGACCTCGACGGTGCCGCGGGCGAAGGCGCCGATGCGCAGGGTGGGGTCGGGCGCGAGGGTGATGCGGACGCGGCCGAGGCGGGTCATGCGGTCCACCTCCGGGTCGATGCGGCGCACGCGCCCCGCGATGGTCCGGCCGCCTTCGCCGACGAGGGACACGGGGTCGCCGGTCTTGAGGCGTGCCATGGCGGTCTCGGGAATCTCGCCCTCGAGTTCGATCTCGCCCCGGGCGATGAGGCGGAACATCGGTTCGCCCACAGCACTGGCGGTGGCGCCGACCCGCGCCGTGCGGCGGCTGACGAGGCCGGCCTCCGGCGCCCGGATCTCCGTGCGGGCGCGGCGCAGGGCGATCTCGGCCCCCTGCGCCTTGGCGGTGGCCCGGTCGGCCTCGGCGAGCTGGAGTCCACCCCGGGCGGCGGCGAGGCGCCCGTCCGCCCCCTGCGCGGCCGAGACGCGCTGCTCCAGCACGGCGGCGGTCGCGTTGCCGGACTTCTCCAGGCTTCGGGCGCGGGCGAGCGCCAGCCCGGCCTCGACCTGCGCCGCCTCGGCCTGGACGATCTGGCTGCGGGCCTGGACGATGGCGGCCTCGGCCCGCGCCAGGGCGGCGGCGTTGGCGGCCTCCTGGGTGACGATCATCTCGACGGAGAGGCGGGCGAGCGGCTGGCCCTTCTCCACCCGCGCACCCTCTTCGACCAACAATTCGGTGATGCGGGTGCCCTCGATCTCGGGGGCGACGAGGATCTCGTCGCGGGGCACGAGGGTGCCGGTGACCACGGCCCGCTCGACGACCTCGCGGCTCTCGGCCGGCACCACGGTGACGGCCGGCGCCAGGGCCGCCGGATCGGGCACGGCGGCGGTCTCGGCCGCCCGGGCGGGTCCCATGGCCAGGAAGGCAGCCGCTAGGGGGAGGAGATAGCGCGCGCGCATAAAAAGGTCCGGGCCGTCGTCTGTCCAGCGCCTCGACGATCGATCGCGCGCGTGAAGGGCCGAGGGTTGACGCCCGAGACCGGCCTTTTCAAGGCGTCGTCCCGGATTTCGCCGGGCGGCGGCGCAACTCCGGCGGGTCCGGCGCGTTCTGAAATCCAGACGATTCCTTCACGCCTGGATGACCCCCATGAGCATCTTCCAGATCAAGCAGAAGAGCAACGGCGCGGTCCTGTGGACCGGCAGCGCCGACGACGCCGTCGCGGCCCTCGACGCCATGGCCCGCGAGGCCGGCTACCCCGACTTCGCCGCCCTGCCCGAGACCATCCGCGCCACCGGCCCCGAGGCCTCCCGCCTCGACTGATTCCTTGAGCGATCCAGACCCGACCGGCGCCGTGGCTTTTCGCCATCGGCGCCGGTCTCGTTTCAGGGGGCCGTGATGGCTTCCGTGAAGGGAAATTCGAGGACGATCTCGCCCGCCGCATCGGTGACCACCACGACGGCCCGCATCAGCCGCCGATCCCCGCTCGCCGCCCAGATGTCCTGGGCGAGCCGCTTGGCTTCGTCATAGGCCGCATCGGCGTCGCGCAGGTGGCGGAAGGCTGGGTCGTGTGGGGCTTGGTCGTCGATGAGGATGGTGAAGCGATAGGTGGGCATTGGGTCTACGTCCGTTCCAACACCGGGCTGTAGTCCCGCCCTGTGATGACGCGGTGAGGCGTATAACTCAAAGGATTGTTGGTTTTACGATTGAAGGGGCAGGCCATACATGAGGGCGGAGGCGTGTTCGAGTTCACCGTCCGCCGGAGTTCCTGGTACTTCGGACCGTTCCAAATGGCTTCCATGGAGTCTTCGTAAACGTTGCCCATGCGCAAGCCAGGCACGCAGCAGGCGTGAACATCGCCATTACCCAGGAGATAGGCAGCTTGCCAGGGCAAGGCACAGAACGAAGTTCCGATCTGATCGGCGCGATCATCAAAGGGACGGTCGATAAAGAGTTCCACGCACAGCGCTTTGGCTGTCTCGATGGCCTTCAGGCGGAATTCATTGAATAGGTCTTTATAGAACCATAGGCTCTCAGCATCCATATCAGGCGTATACGCCTGCATATGGATAGTCCGAACCGTATCGAAGCCAGCCGCCTGGACGCGATGAATGAAATCCGGCAGCTCTTCGATATTGGAGCGCATGAGAACAAAGGCGGCTGAGAGGTTTATATCAGCTCGCCCAAGGACCGACCGCCGATCCGCCAGCATACGCATGTTGTCAAAGACCGTGTCCAGCGCTGGAGCTCCCTTGCGAATGTACTTATATGTCTCGTTTCGCGCAGCATCGATGGAAACATTGATTGATGTGACCTTAGAGGCCAGGAGACGATCAGCCGCCTCCACAGTCAAATGGGTTCCATTGGTGTCGAGATGGAATGGGATATTGAGGTCGATGAAGAATGCCAATTCACCGCCGAACTTCTGGTCGGCCCAAAGAATGTCGCCGCTGAAATCAGTATAGGTCGATTTCAGTCGACCGTCGGCGGCCCAAGCCGAGAGGTTGTCCCGAACGGATTGCCGCAGGTGGTTGACGGACTTACGGGTGTCCCGAGAGATGCAGTGGACGCAGTTCAGATTGCACTGACTGATCAGGCTGATCGCAAGACTCGTAGGGACCGTTTCCTTGGTGATTGGTGGTGCATAGGTAGCCCTAGCGAGAATTCCGTCCGCGTCTCCGATCCGCCCGTTAGCTTGACACGCAATATGCCCGACGATCCGCTCCTCATCCTCGGATAAATATAGTGTCCCGGCATTATTGTGCGCGGCGTTGTCCGAACTGATACGAAGGACGTAGGTCGTGTCGCGGGAGTTTTCTTCGGGATCAAAGAAGACTTCAACGAAGGAATTGTCGTAGACGGATGAAAGATTGACCGTCCGTCCAGCCAGCATGGGGGCGGTCATGTCCCCTCGAAAGACCTCGATGCAAAGATCGCTGGTGCGACGCGCATCGCCGTAGGTCGCGACGAGGATCGCTATTCCGCAGAGATAATCCTCTGTGGCGCGAAAGGTTTGAACGACGGGTTCGCCGGGCAGGATTTCACCGCAAACACGCATCAGCGCCTCGTCACAATGCTCATCGGAGCGATTGGGGCGACCAGCCAGCCAACGCCACCTTAAGCTGCAAAAATCATCTAAGATCATTCACAACTTGTAAAACATGCCGTCACAGCAGCGAGGGCTCGCTTGTCCTCGATCGGCTTTGGAGCAGCCGAACATGCTTGCGTCAGCACTAAAATATAGCGACAAAGTTCTTTGAAAAACTGGCGGAGGGAGCGTCAGCCATACTTGATTGTCCAAGGAGATGCAAAGGCTGCCAGTATCGTCCAAAAACACTAGCTGCCTCAGCCATATAGCTATTTAGTCAGCCGGTCAGGTTTGTCCGACTCAATCCGCCGGCGGCCATTGACAGCCTACACGCAATGTGGGCGAAAATGTGGGTTGCTGATATTGGGCGGACACTAAAATGGGCGGCAAAGGCAAGCATCCTGATAAGGCCCTTACCACCGTCAAGATACGAGCACTGAGCGAGGCCGGTCGCTATGCCGACGGCAACGGCCTCTACCTCGTAGTCGAGCCCTCTGGCTCAAAGCGCTGGCTTCTGCGTACCGTCGTACAGGGTCGGCGACGCGACATCGGCCTTGGTGGTTTCAGCCTTGTCAGCCTCGCTGAAGCCCGCGAGAAGGCGCTCGATTATCGCAAACTGGCTCGTGATGGTGGTGATCCCATCGCCGAGCGGCGCAAGGTGACATCCGAGATCCCAAATTTCGCCGAGGCAGCCGAGCGGGTGCATGCCGAGCATAAGGCGACTTGGAAAAACGATAAGCATGCGGCGCAGTGGATCAGCAGCCTAAATCGCTACGCCGTCCCCCACCTCGGCAGCCGTCCAATCGATCAAATTACTACCCCTGATGTGTTGCGCGCCTTAGCACCGATCTGGCTAGCGAAACCGGAGACAGCGCGGCGTGTACGGCAGCGAATCGGAACCGTCCTCGATTGGGCAAAGGCGGCCGGTCACCGCAGTGGCGACAACCCAGTCGATGGAGTCGTCAAAGGGCTGCCTAAGCAAGGTGAGCGCGACGAGCATCATGCAGCACTGCCATACGACGAGGTACCGGGGTTCGTCGCTCGCCTCCAAACAGGTGATTCTGGCGAAATCGCCCGTTTGGCCTTTGAGTTTCTGATTCTCACAGCAGCTCGCACTGGCGAGGTACTGGGGGCCGAATGGCGTGAGATCGACGAGGCTCAGGCTCTCTGGGTAATACCGGCGAAGCGCATGAAGGCGGGGCGCGAACATCGGGTGCCGCTGAGCGGGCGCGCACGGGAGGTTCTTACGAGCGCAAGAAGCCGAAGTGGTAACAGTGGCCTGATTTTTCCGGGGCGATCCGGTGCCAAGCCCCTATCGAACATGGTGTTCCTGATGGCACTGCGTCGAATGGAAGTGGCTACGACCGCTCATGGATTTCGCTCATCGTTTCGTGACTGGGCAGCAGAGGCCACCAATCTTCCTCGGGAAGTTGCTGAGATGGCGCTAGCGCACGCCATTGAGAATCGAGTGGAGGCCGCGTACCGCCGAGGCGACTTATTGGCAAAACGGCGTGATTTGATGGATCAATGGGCAGGGTTTATAACGCCCTCATAAATTAAGATGTCGTTTCGATAAAGCTGCGATTAGTGAGTTGATCGATTGCATACCAAGTTTAGCAGCGGACCTCAGGTCAACACAAAGAGGCATTCGTTACCGGAACGGAACGAGATACTCGCCCGCTTCGAAGCAGCAATGGCGCGAGGCCTTCAAGCTAAGGATGCTATTTCTGGGACGGGAGCATCACTTGCTTCCGTGTATCGATGGCGGCGCGACTTAAACGTTGCATATGGTACACGGTCAGCCCCTCCAACGTTTGCTCAAGAACTAAGCATTGACGCAGCAATTGCTCGTTTGTGCAACCTAGACGACAAAGACAGATCATCATTTTTGGAAGCTTTTTTCAAACTTATCTCTTGGATGCGCTGGCCGTCCAAGCCATTAGATCATCCGAGCGCGATGAGCGTTTGCGTAGTGAGCTATTTGTCTCAGAAGGAAGCATCTCCTACCGTTGAAGACATGAGCCCTGAAAATCGGAAATTACTATTCCGGCATATTCGCCTCGATGTTCTGAGTCGCATGATGTCAGAGAATTACTTCGACCTCCCCCTCTTTCGAGAGTTTAAGATTGATCGACAGCCCTTCACAGAACTCGACTACATAGCCCATGTTGCTTGGTTTTTGTTGGCCTATGAGCCGCTCACGAGTGACTTTCGCGATGCGCCCAGCCTCAACAAAGCCTACTACGCATTGCAGAACAAAATCTTCAAATACAAATGGCCGATCTCACACAGGACTTTCCGTAACGTGTGGAGCCAGAGGGGTGCGTCGGCCCCCTTTCACTACATCGAACGCTTTCACTCACGCTTCGATTTGTCACTTGATCCGTCCTCACCGGATTTTGCCCACAATGTAGATGAGATTATTGAACAACAGGCGGAACTTCGGCTTTTTCTCGCCCGATGCCGCTCAGCAGTTGAAATGTTGAAAGCTCGCCTCGATCAACGTTCGTTGCAAAAGATTCGAATGCCGCTGTTCCCAGATGCGTTGCCGCCAGAACCGGTCACCCACCCACCCTTGCCTGTTCTCACAGGCGACGTCATGAAGGGGTTCGCAATGGGGTATAAACGTTTGTAAAATCAGACGCTTAATGTACTGCAACTCTTATCTTGGCGTTTCACGACTTCGTCCATCTGCCACATTCAATCCTGTTCCGAGAGCACATCGCAGCTCGGTGAATGGAGGCAGACGGTGAACACTTCTATTGCGTGCAAGAGAGCACTTGAAAGTCTCGATGGACTACCGTCGCATGGACTCGTCAGATTATCGCGTATCATCGCACCATTAGGACCACTACCAATCAGCAAGTCGTCTTGGTGGGATGGGGTTCGATCACAACGTTACCCGCAACCAATCAAACTTGGCCCGCGCACAACAGCATGGCGAGTGGAAGATATTCGCGCGCTCATGCAGAATGGGAGCATCTAATGGCCAAGCAACCTCCCAAAAGGGGTGTGAAGCTCGATCTCGATCCAATCCTACGCAAACGTGCCTTGGATGTTTCGCAGAGTCATACCCCTCTAAGGTATCCTGCCGGTGATTTCTCTTCACCAGATATCCCGTCGCTAAAAGCTTTGGAGAGGCGGGGGACCTTGCAGCAACTCCTTCGCGGAATCATGGGCCGTTTCGCGCAAGCAGATCGAAAAAGAAGGGATGCAATTGATCGCGAGGTCGTAAATTGCATGATTGTCGGTCGATTCTTAGCGCAAGATGACCCCATCCGCCCACGTTACCATTCAAAAAAATGGGAGAATTTTTGGAAAGAGAACTCCCATGATCCAACGAAAGCGTTAAAATTCGCCTTTGATGAAGCTCATGCGGATCCAAAGAGGGCTAGTTTTTACTTTTGCTCCACCTACCGCATGTTCGAAGAGAACGTAAGGTTACAGGATTTGCCCTGCCTTGTTACGAAGGCTGGCGGATATCAAGCGTTGGCAGCTCGGGATCGACGATTCCCACGTACCAAGAGAACCGGTTTGGAGCCTAAGAAGACACCCGCCTTAGACGATGCTTCACACGAGAACTTAGAAAGCTCAGGGTCGAATGGGATTTCGGTAAAAGCGGACAATGGGGAAATTGAAGCACCCCATAGAAAGCTTGATGCGCATGCCAAGTCCCTGCTGTTTGCAGCAACCTTTGAGCGTGGCGGCAGACAATTCCCTGACCTGCCAGCCGGATCTTACACAAAGGCTCACATTCAAATCATCGAAGTAGACCAAAACAAGCGCGTCATAAAAATCTTCCACGTATCCAACGTGCAAAGACCTCGTCGCGATTGAGGCCCCTGACGCGGCACAGTTAACCGCTTCTCTCGAGCTCTCAACCCATCCAACACGCTGTTCAGAACGACCGCAGCCGCTTTGCGGAATGCACGCGGCTGCGCTCACCGCACCCCTATAACACACACTACCACCACGAAAGCATGACATCATGCCTGGAACTCGTCGCCTATGGCAGCTTTACCCCCAAACCCTAAGCCCTTCGACAGAACTCGACTATCGACCCCCCCAGCCCTGGCCCGGCAGTGCAACCCCCCCGGACATCGTTGACCTACGCACATTCACCGATGTGCATTCGTGGGCCGACATCAAGATCGTCAACTACCTCGTTGGGTCACGACCCAACCATTCGGCGACGGCACACCCGGATGTCCTTTACACCTTGCAGCCGAGCAGAGCGTTCGAGTTGCCCGCGAACAACGCCACTGCGCGTATTGCCTTCGCCGAAATCTGCCTCGCGCATGTCTTGGCGGCCCCAGCAATCGCAGCCGGACCACTCAACTTTGTCACGATCACGTCTACGCAACACGCGTTCCCGGTTGGGGATCGCAGAGTCCGTTTCCCGGCTGACCGCGAGACCAATGCACAGGCTCGACGCGACGGTCTGGCCGCCCGGTTCAATGTTATTCGTCTCCAAAAGACTGCCTGCCAAGCCCTGGAGGGCATACCCTTCATCGGAATGGTGGAACCTGCTCTCTTCCGGCGCTGGGGTCCCAACGGACGAACAGGCCGTGATTGGGTATCATGGCACTGCCACCTGATCACTTGGGGAGCTATCCAATCCGTCGTCTCCCGTCGCCTTGCCCCGCTGCGCGATAACCACGACAGCATGCTCGAAAATGTGGCGGCAGCGCACGTAGAGCCTATCACGCCGGGGGATGTGCATCGAAAGCTGGTCTACATGCTCAAAGCGCCTCAGAAGCTCTACCGGGTGGAGTACTTCAAGGAGCCGTGGACGAATCCACGCACCGGTGAGTTCTATCCACCGGGCTGGCACGTCAACAAGGATTGGCTACGAACCGGTGATCGCATTCGGCTCTTGGACGTGATGGGTGGTCGAACCCTCGATGCCCTGCTGTTTGGGCTTCACACTGGCACCACGCTGGTAGGGGCCATTCGAGCAGAAGCGCTTGCACCTTTCCGCGCGTGGGAAGCACGGCAGCCTTGGATGCAGCAGGCTGAGGCGGACTAATTTTCGCGTCGCGCGAAAAACCCTGGGTGGAGATACAGCGGTTGGCGTCCCTTTTGCCCCACAGGGAGGTCAACAATCGGGAGGTCGCCGACTCGGTCATCGATTAGTCTGAGGACGCAACTCGCTGAAGGGTATGGGGTCGCATCTCCGCACCCAGCCGATGACAGAGGGGAGTGGGCATCAAGGGAGTTCCCATCGGAGTGTCATTCGGGTGGGTCTCCCCGAGCGCCGCTTGCGACGATCTTCATGGCGCCATCAGGCAAGGGACGCTGAAGCTTGAGGGCATCCTCTGTGGGTGCTGCCAGCCACGTCGCCCACTCGTTTGGCGTCGTCAGCAGCACCGGCATCGCCTTCGGGTGGACCGGCTCCACTATGCCGTTGGCCTCGGTCGTCAGAAAGGAAAACAGGCGGTGGTCGGCCTCGCTGCCCTCCGGGCTTTCCGCCTTCGTGCCCCGCACCCCTGTCCACGGACGCCAGATGCCCGCAAAGGCGAACAGGGGCCGCTCGTCGTTGAGGGCGAACCACGTCGGGGTCTTCTTCGGCTTCGTGTCGGCGTACTCGCTGAACGACGACACCGGCACCAGACAGCGGTACTCGGGCTTCAGCCAGGGCCGCCAGTGTGGGCTCTTCACGTTGCGGACGTTGGTGACAGGATGCTCGCCGAACTGCTTCGGGCCGGGGATGCCCCATCGCATCATCGTGAGCGTTCGCTGGCCCTCCGACAGCCGAATAGCCGGCGCCATCTGATCGGGAAAGATACCCGGCATCGGCGGTAGGTTGCCGGCTTCATCGCGCATGGCCTCGAAGACCCGCCGGATCGCATCCTGCCCATGGCCGAGGCTGTAGAGGTTGCACATGGCTTATGTTCTCGACGGTAGGCCCCTTGGCTGTGGCAGGCCCAAGGTGTCGAGCTTGGCCCGGCATCCAATGCCATAGACGTTGGGGGCTCGGCTGCCGACCTCTCGTTGCCATCGGCAGGTTTGCGTGAGGTGGAGGTAGACGTCCAGCACGCTGGCATAGTCGCCGAATCGTTGCCGCAGCCGATTCAAGGCATAGACGCCGCGACGGTCACAGGGCGAGCAGGTGATGGTGATCTGGCCCGCCCGCAGGTCGCACAAGCGTTCCATGTCAGGGGGCCGCGACTGGCTGGAGCTGGCCGCGTACGAACCCGTGCGAGATGCATTGGAGTGCCGTCGCGAACCGTTCCTCGCTGGCGAGCAGGTCACCGACGGCCCAACGCAACGCCAGATCGACGTCGCCCCGTGCGGCCTCGATGTACGCGATGGTGGTGATCTCAGCCTCGCTCAGAGCGGCCATGTCAGCCAATTCGGTCGCTTGCATCACCCATCGCCCCACTGAGAACACAACAGGAACATGAGCAAAATATCCTAACCGTCAAGGATTGATTCTCAGTAGCGTTGAGAGGGCCCTGTGTCGCGCGCCGGTCTCCGCGGAGACCTCATGCGGCGTCGTGACGGCACGGTCTGCCGGACCCCAGTGGCCAACGGGGGGTTGGGTCGGCGAGAGGTAGTGGCCACCGGTGGTGGCCAGAGCGCCGAATGGCGAGCGCGACGACCAAGTATGGGGGATCGCCCGCCGGTTCGCTGAAAGCTCGCTCGCCGAACGGTACCCATCCAACGGAGGTCACGGTGACCGGTCTGCCCGATTTACCCCCCGAAGCCTTTGCCAAGCAGGATCGCACGCCGGACGCGTTGTTCTACGCGCAGCCCCGCTTCGTCACCCACATCGATGACGCGGCCATCGCTGCCGTCACCGGCCTGTACCGCAGGCTGCTGCCACCCGGCGGGCGCATCCTCGACCTCATGTCGAGTTGGGTCAGCCACCTGCCTGCGGAGGCGGCCTACGGGGCCGTGACGGGCCATGGCCTCAACGCCCAGGAGCTGGCCGCGAACCCGCGCCTGACGCACCGCTTCGTGCAGGACCTCAACGTTGATCCCAGCTTGCCCCTCGAAACAGCGAGCGTGGATGCGGCATTGATCTGCGTTGGGGTGCAGTACCTACAGAATCCCGTGGCCGTCCTGCGTGAGGTCGCGCGGGTGCTGGTGCCGGGCGCGCCCGTGGTCATCACCTTCTCGAATCGGTGTTTTCTAACCAAGGCAGTCGCCATCTGGCGAGCGGTCGGCGGGGAGGATCACGCCCGGCTCGTCGCCCTGTACCTGCGGTATGCCGGGTTCACGAGCGTAGAAGCTCAAACGCTCTTGCTGGAGAGAGGCCCCAGCGATCCCCTTGAGGCGGTCATCGGCCGAACCTCGCCCCGGGCCGACCACACCTGAAAACGTCGGGTGGTCGGGCAGTCATGCCTCGCTCGGCATTTCCCCTCTCTGAAACACAACCCACACCACTGCGCACTCGCGCGGCCTTGCCCTTTTCCGTCGGTTGTCCTCATATAGAACATAACGCGAACTCATGCGTTGTGAGAGGTTTCCGTAAGAGGAATCTGTGACTATGGCTCGCTATCGCTTCCACGCAACCAACGGCACCGCCTTCGTTCTTGATGCTGTGGGCAAGGATGTCCGTCGCCCCGAGCGTCTGACCCGCCGGGCGGCCGAGGTTGCTGAAAGCGTCATGGACGAATTCGCCGGCGGGGAGGACTGGTCGGAGTGGAGCGTGACCGTGCACGACCTGAGCGGCCGGCGTGTGCTGGTGCAGCCTTTCGTGCCACAGGCCGATGGCGCGTGTCAGGTCGTTTGAGGTCGGCCCGCCTTCCCGATTCGCTCACCATCCGCTTGCGATCCAACGAAGTCGTAAAAGCTCTTTATCGGCGCCTCAGAAATATAGATCTCTTTTTCATTTTGATTCCATCAATCTAAAAGTTGCACAAAGAGCATAATATAAGGATATTGCGACTGTGTTCGTTCAAAAACGCATCGCGAATCTGAGGCGCTCCTTAGTCACCCCCAGAAGGGCGGCGAGTGGCGCGATCAACGCCTCAGTGAGAGGGTCGATACATCCTGCGGGCCTGCAGAAACTCGTGTGAAGGAAATGCCGAAGGTCGCGTCAAGAACAAGGGAGGTCGCGACCTCATTTGCGGTACCATCGAGGACGATCCGGCCTCGGTTCATGAGCACAAGGCGGTCGCAATCATGGACGGCACGTTCAAGGTCATGCAGGACGACAATCACCGTCCGGGTCTGTGCGTAGACGGCAAGTCGGCGCAGGAGATCGACGCGGTGGCCAATATCAAGACTGGCACCCGGCTCGTCGGCCAGCAGCACTGGCGGCTCGGCAACGAGGACAGCAGCCAGGAGCGCGCGGGCGCGCTCACCGCCGGACAGGCGCGACCATGGTCGCTCGGTAAGATCGAGTAGACCGTGCGCCGCGAGAGCAGCAGGAATCCCGAGGGCGGCGCCGGGCTTGCGGCTCGCCCCCAGTTCCAGCACCGCCTGCACGGTGTAGTCCCAGGCCGGCTGGAAGCTCTGGGGCATGTAGCCGATCAGCATTCCGCGTTCAGTCGCTGGCAGGCTCGCGAGGGGCCGACCATCCAGGGTCACGGTCCCGGATGCGGGAGTGGCGAGACCGGCAAGGCAGCGGAGCAGGGTCGATTTGCCGGCGCCGTTGGGGCCGATCAGTCCGACGAGCCGTCCGGGCTCGGCTCGGACCGACACGTCGTCGAGGATGCGCGTTGGCGCGTCATCGCGGACAGTCACGATGGCGTTGGCGACAAGGCCGCTCATGCCTGTGTCCGCCGGCGCAGGAGCATGAGGAAGAACGGCCCGCCCGCCGCCGCCGTGATGAGCCCGAGGGGGACCTCGGCCGGAGGCAGGAGGGAGCGGGCGAGGCCATCGCAGACGAGAACGAGGCTGGCGCCGATGCAAGCCGCGACCGGCAGGAGCGCCCGGTGGCGTGGCCCGACCCACCAGCGGGCGATATGCGGCGCGATGAGGCCGACGAAACCGACGAGGCCGCCATAGGCCACCGCCACGGCGACCACGAAGGCGCCGACCAGGATGGCGCGCCGCAGGAAGCGCTCCGGCGCGAGCCCGAAGGCCGCCGCCTGATCGCGTCCGAGGCCGAGGAGGTCGAGGCCCTGCGCCAGGGGCAGGCACACTGCCAGCGCCATGGCGACGAGCCCGGTAAGGAGAACGAGGCCGTCCC
>Ga0182226_1000124_pt1 | contig 13698 bp, 9 predicted proteins | sample G6R1MG_27_FD_129658 | JGI IMG/M metagenome (GOLD analysis project Ga0182226, IMG submission 129658) | Miscanthus phyllosphere microbial communities from Michigan, USA - G6R1_MAIN_07NOV2016_LD1 MG | ecosystem: Host-associated > Plants > Phyllosphere > Phylloplane/Leaf | place: USA: Michigan...
ACGTCTTGCGACACGGGTGCTACCTCGAAGCCGTGGTCGGGGTCTTGGTGGTGGTCGTGCGGGTCGTGGTGGTGCGCGTCGTGATCGAGCCCGTCGTGCGCGGCTCGTTCACGCCGGGCTTCTCCTTCGGGGTCGCCGTCGCGGCGAGCAGGCGGCCGATCTCGTCGCCGCGATCCGGGCGATCGGGAAGGTCGGACAGGCGCCCGAGATGGGCCGTGCCGATGGGCTCGAGGGCGAGATGGCGCTCCACCGCCTTCTGGAGGCGGTCGGGCCGCGTGAGGAGCTGCCACTCGGCGCGCAGGACCGCGATGGCCTGGCGCTCGCGATGGAGCTGGGTGCGCGCCTTCGAGACCTGACCGGCCTGGTACAGCGTGTCGTACTTGATGGAGTAGGCGTAGATCGCCGAGCCGATGAGGCCGAGGACCGCGAGAACGTTCAGCAAACGGATCACCGGCGCGCGCTCCTGCCTGTCCGCTCCGGCAATGCCGCGAGGGTCTCGATGGCGGCCAGGGGCGCGGGCGCGGGCGCGTCCGTGCGTTCGACGGCGCGCAGCTTGGCCGAGCGGGCGCGCGGGTTGGCCGAGGTCTCGGCCTCCGTGGGGAGCACGGGGCCCTTGGTCACGGCGGTGAAGCTGCGCGGCGACGGTGCCTCCAGGCTCGGCAAGTGCCGCGACCCCTGCGCCGCCCGGCCGCTGCGCGCCGAGAAGAACTGCTTGACGATGCGGTCTTCCAGGGAATGGAAGGTGACGACGGCGAGGCGTCCGCCGGGGCGCAGGATGCGCTCGGCCGCGTGCAGGGCCTGGACGAGCTCGCCGAGTTCGTCGTTCACGGCGATGCGCAGCCCCTGGAAGGTCCGGGTCGCCGGATGGATTCCGCTCGCCGGGTCGGCCCAGACCACGCTGGAGACGATGTCGGCCAGGGCCGCCGTGGTCTCGATGCGGCCCTTGCGACGGGCCTCGACGATGGCGCGGGCCACGGCCCGCGAGCGGCGCTCTTCGCCGTAATGGTAGATGATGTCGGCCAGTTCGCCTTCCTCGCCCTCGTTGACGAGGTCGGCGGCGCTGCGCCCGGCGCGCTCCATCCGCATGTCGAGGGGGCCGTCGTGGCGGAACGAGAAGCCTCGCTCGGCCTGATCGATCTGCATGGACGAGACGCCGATATCGAGGACGACGGCATCGGCCTGGGGATGGCCGGCCTCGCGCACGCAGGCGTCGAGGGTGCCGAAGCGCCCCGGCACCAGGGTGAGACGGCCCTGCACCGCCGCCACGAGGGGCGCGCCGTCCGCGATGGCACCGGGATCGCGGTCGATGGCGACGACGTGCACGGACGGATCGGCGGCGAGCATCGCGCGGGTGTAGCCACCGGCCCCGAAGGTGCCGTCCACGGCAAGGGTCCGGCCCGGAAGATCGAGGGCGGCGAGCACCTCGGCGAGCAGGACCGGGATGTGCGGCCCCCCATCGGTCTGGGGCCGAGGCTCGCGGCCGCGCTTCATCGCACTCCCCCGGCGATGCGAGGACGAAGGGGAGACGGGGGGAGCGTCGAAGACGCGACGGGGATGGAGCCGCGCATGCGTCCCTTCCAGGTGGCGGGGCCGCCCTGGGGCGGCAGGGAGAGACGGGGCATCGCCGGCGCGGTGTCGAGCGCAGCCGCTCGCCCGAACGCTGCCCCGACGGTTTCGGGACGCGTCCGTCGATCCGAAAATCGCCGCTGACGGGATGAATCGGGGTACCATGGGCCTCTGAGCGCCGTCAACGAACGGGCCCGCACGCGATGGGCCCGCTCCGATCAGACCTCAGCAAGGTTAACCGAGGGTGAGTTTTTGGCGCGAAGCTGCGGTCATTGCGCGGGGCGAACCGCCATCCGCGATGGTCACGACGTCGAGGGAGAAACTGGATCAGTCGGCCTTTAAGCCGGGTTCTGTAGGGCCTGGACGACCGGTTGAGGGTCCTCCTGACGTGGCGGCCATTCCTCTGGGACGATCGTTGCCGATGCGCCTCGAGCAACCAACCCGGGCGACGGGCCTGGAGAGCGGGCCTGCTCGTCCCCTCGCGGGGATGAGCGTGTCGCCCCTATTCGGTCTTGCACCCGGTGGGGTTTGCCGTGCCGTCCGCGTTGCCGCGTCCGCGGTGCGCTCTTACCGCACCCTTTCACCCTTACCCTGTTCGAAACAGGGCGGTCTGCTCTCTGTGGCACTGTCCCTGGGGTCGCCCCCGCCGGACGTTATCCGGCACCGTCTCTCCATGGAGCCCGGACTTTCCTCCCCGGGCCTGACGCCCGGAGCGGCCGCCCGGCCGACTGATCCGGCGCGGATGTGCGCCGCGGATCGCCACGAGGTCAAGGGCGGGGATGCCGTCCGGCGCGTCATGACGGGATTTTCGGCAGGGCGTTGCCGGGGGCGGCCCCGAAACGCTCCCGTCCGCCAAACTCGCCGAACCCGGCGTTACGCCGGCTCCGGAGACCGCCCCCCGCCGACCCCCGTCCCCGCGCGGCCACCGGCCGCGCGGGGACCGCCTCGGCTCACCAGGAGCCGGTGTTCTCCATGGACACCCACGGCTCCTGCGGCGGCTTGGCTTCACCCTTCTGCAGCAGCTCGATGGAGATGCCGTCGGGGGACTTCACGAAGGCCATGTTGCCGTCGCGCGGGGGCCGGTTGATGGTGATCCCGGCCGCCTGCAGCTTGGCGCAGAAGGCGTAGATGTCGTCGACCTCGTAGGCGAGGTGGCCGAAGTTGCGCCCGCCCGTATAGGTCTCCGGGTCCCAATTGTGGGTCAGTTCGATCACCGGGGCCTGGGTCTCGCGGGCGGTCGCCGCGTCCCCCGGAGCGGCGAGGAACACGAGGGTGAAGCGCCCCTTCTCGTTGTCGACGCGGCGGACCTCCGTGAGGCCGAACGTATCGACGTAGAAGGCCAGCGCCTGGTCGAGGTCGGCCACGCGGACCATGGTGTGCAGAAAACGCATCGTCGTGAACTCTCCGGTTGCTGCGGGCCTATGTGGTGGCCGGGCGGGCGCCGTCAACGCCATGCGCGGCACGCGGACCGGCCGAAGCGTTGCGCGGAGGGCCGAAGCGATTCAAGAGGAAGGCCGGCGACCAGGCGAGGCATCCATGCGCACCGAAACCCCGACCCCGATCCGGCTCGCCGATTACCGTCCGAGCGATCACCTCATCGATCGGGTCGCCCTCGACATCAGCCTGGACGCCCATGCGACGCAAGTGACCGCGACCTTGAGCCTGCGGCCAAATCCGGCCGGTCGGCCGGGGGCGGATCTCGTCCTCGACGGCGAGGATCTTGTTCTCCTGTCCGTCGAACGCGACGGCACCGTTCTGGCGCCCGACGCCTATACGGTGACGGACACGAGCCTCACCCTCCGGCACCCGCCGGCCGAGCCCTTCACCCTCACAATCCGCACGCAGGTCGATCCGACGGCCAACACCCGCCTCATGGGTCTCTACCGCTCGAACGGCGTCTACTGCACCCAGTGCGAGGCCGACGGCTTCCGGCGGATCACGTATTTCCTCGACCGGCCCGACTGCATGGCCGTCTACACCACCCGCATCGAGGCCGATCGCGGGGAAGCGCCCGTGCTGCTGGGCAACGGCAATCCCGTCGAGGCCGGGGACGCGGGTTCGGGCCGGCACTACGCCGTCTGGCACGATCCCCACCCGAAGCCCGCCTACCTGTTCGCCCTCGTGGGCGGGCGCCTGGACCGGCTCGGCGGCGCGTTCACCACCCGCGACGGGCGCAACGTCGAACTCGGCATCCATGTCGAGCCCGGCAAGGCGGACCGCGCCGCCTACGCCCTCGACGCGGTCATCCGGTCCATGGCCTGGGACGAGACGGCCTTCGGCCGGGTCTACGACCTCGACGTGTTCAACGTGGTCGCCGTGTCGGACTTCAACATGGGCGCCATGGAGAACAAGGGCCTCAACATCTTCAACGACCGCTACGTGCTGGCGAGCCCCGAGACGGCGACGGACGCCGACTACGCCGCCATCGAGGCGATCATCGCCCACGAGTACTTCCACAACTGGTCGGGCAACCGCGTCACCTGCCGCGACTGGTTCCAGCTTTGCCTCAAAGAGGGCCTGACGGTCTTCCGCGATCAGGAATTCTCGTCCGACATGCGCTCGCGGGCGGTGCACCGCATCGGAGAGGTCCGCACCCTGCGGGCGCGGCAATTCCCCGAGGATGCCGGCCCCCTCGCCCACCCGGTGCGCCCGCAGCAATACGCCGAAATCAACAACTTCTACACGGCGACCGTCTACGAGAAGGGCGCCGAGATCGTCCGGATGCTGCGCACGCTCCTAGGCCCGGAAACGTTCGCCCGCGGCATGGACCGCTACTTCTCCGAGTGCGACGGCACGGCCGCCACGGTGGAGGATTTCCTCGCCGCCTTCGCCGCCGTCTCGGGCCGCGACCTCGCCGCCTTCGCGCGCTGGTACGAGCGCCCCGGCACGCCCGTGGTGACCGTCGAAGGCGAACACGACGCGGCCGCCGCGACCTATACCCTGCGTTTCCGCCAGGAACTCGCCCCGGTTCTCGGGCAGGGAACCGAAGCGGCCTCCCCTCCCCTCGTGATTCCCGTCGCCCTCGGCCTCGTCGGGCCCGAGGGCGTGGTGTGCGGGGCCGTCGCCGACCGCGTGCGCGACGGCATCTTCGTCCTCGACCGGGCCACCGACACGGTCACGTTCCGGAACGTTCCCGTCGCCCCGGCCCCTTCGCTGTTCCGGGGGTTCTCCGCTCCCGTGCGGGTCGTGGCTCCCACGACGGAAGCCGACCGCCTCGCCCTCCTCGCCCACGACACCGATCCGTTCAACCGCTGGCAGGCGGCGCAAGACAGCGCCATGGCGCGCCTCGTCGCCGACGCGCGCGCTGCGGGCGGTCACGGTGTCGATGCCTTGGATGACGACGGTTTCGTCGCGGCCCTCGCGACCTTCCTCGATGGCGAGGCCCTGTCCGACCCGGCCTTCGCCGCCCTCGTGCTGACGGTGCCGAGCGAGGGCGACATCGCCAACACCCTGGGCGAAAACATCGATCCCGATGCGATCCACCGGGCCCGTACCGCCCTGCGGCGGCGCATCGGGCAGGGCCTGTCGGCGCGTCTGATCCGCCTGCGCGAAGACCTCGCGGACCCGGCCGGGACACCGTTCTCGCCGGACGCCGCCGCGGCCGGACGCCGGGCCCTGCGCAACATCGCCCTCGACCTCATCGCCGCCGCCGACCCCGACCTCGGCGCCACCCTGGCGGCGACGCAGTTCGCGGACGCCACGACCATGACGGATCGCCTCGCGGCCTTGTCGGTCCTCGCCCTGCTCCCCGGAAACCAGCGCGAATCGGCCCTCGCGGCCTTCGCCGAACGCTACGCCGACGAGCCCCTGGTGCTCGACAAATGGTTCGCGATCCAGGCCATGATTCCGGAGAACGGGACCCTCGACCGTGTGCGCCGCCTTCAGTCCCATCCGGCCTTCGCCATGACCAATCCGAATCGGGTGCGCTCCCTCGTCGGCAGCTTCAGCGCGGCCAATCCGACCCAATTCAACAGGGCGGACGGGGCCGGCTACGATTTTCTCGCCGAGACCGTTCTCGCCCTCGATCCCACCAATCCGCAGATCGCCGCCCGCCTCCTCACGGGCTTCGGGTCGTGGCGGATGCTCGAGCCGGGACGGCAAGCCAAGGCGGCTCAATCACTTGCGGCGATCGGTGCCCGTCCGGGCCTGTCACGCGACGTTTCCGACATCGTCGGGCGCATGACGAATTCCGCCAAATCACTGACTTGACGGCAGGAATCCGGGCCCTAGGCCACCCGCGATCCCGCCTCGCCCGGCCGCGTTCGCCACGACGAAAAGGCAGAAAGGCGTGGACAACTCGACCGTGAAAATGGTGTTATGAATTCGAGTCGGAACGCGCCGCGTGCGTGCCTCCGCGACGAATCATCCTGGTTGCGGAGTGACACCATGCTGGAGGCGGATTCCGCTTCCCTCTCCGCGCGTGCGGATACGATCCTCGGCATTCACCGTCCTCAGACCTCCGCTCACGTCCGGTTCGTGCGGGCGGAAACGTGGTTGCGTGTCGCTTTGCCGGCCCTGCTCACGGCATTCCTCGCCTGCCTGGCGACGGTCGAGGGCCTGCATCTGAGCACGCAGCGCCAGGAGGCGATTCGGCACGCGGCCACGGACATCGAGGCCATGACGCGGCTGGTGGCGGCCGGACTCGGTCAGGGTGAAGCGACGGAGAGCGAACTCAAGGACCGCCTCGCGGCTCTGCTGCCCACATCCGTGATGACGGATCATCGTCAGGTTCTCGTGCTGGGGGCCGACGATGTCATCGTCGCGGCCACGCCTCCGGGGAGCGCCGGGCGCACGCGCCTCGGCGAGATCGGCGACCTGCAAGCCCTGAGCATCCTTCGCGAGCGGGCCGGGGTGATGGCCGTGACGCTGGCCGACGGCAGCCCGGCCCTCGCCGCCCTGCGCAGCCTGCCCGGCGCGCGAGGTCAGGTTGCGGTGGTGCAGCCCCTGGCGGCGATCACCGCCGCCTGGACGGTGCAGACGCGCAACCACGTGATCCTGTTGGGCGCCGCCGCCCTCGTCATCATCGGCACGGGCATCGCCTACGTTCTCCAGACCCGCCGGGCCTATGCCGTCGACCGGGTCTGCGAGCAGATCAAGCAGCGCCTCGATACCGCCCTCGGCCGCGGTCGCTGCGGCTTGTGGGATTGGGACATTCCCCGCGGCCGGATCTACTGGTCGGATTCCATGTATGCCCTCCTGGGTTATCGCCGGGAGCGCGAGTTCCTGTCGTTCGGGGACGTCAACGCCCTCGTGCATCCCGACGACGGCGATCTCTACAGCCTCGCCCGCCACCTCGCCGCCAGCCAATCCACCGTGGATCACGAGTTCCGCATCCGCTCCGCCTCCGGCGTCTGGTTGTGGATGCGGATGCGCGCCGAGATCGTCACCGATACGGTGATGGGCGGCCGCCACCTCGTCGGCATCGCCCTCGACGTCACCGAGCAGCGGACCCTGGCCGAACTCAACGCCACGGCGGACATGCGCCTGCGCGATGCCGTGGAGGCGATCTCGGAAGCCTTCGTCCTCTGGGACACCGGCAACCGCCTCGTCCTGTGCAACTCGAAGTTCCGCGATCTCCATGCCCTCGGCTCGGATGTGGCCGTGCCGGGCCGGCGCTATTCCGAGATCATGGGGTGCGGCGTGCTTCCTTCGATTCGCCGCGAGATGCGCGAACTCGAGCACGCGGGCGCCACCGCCCGGACCTTCGAGGCCGAACTCACGGACGGGCGCTGGCTGCAGATCAGCGAGCGGCGCACGAAGGACGGCGGCTACGTCTCGGTGGGCACCGACATCACGAGTCTCAAGCGCCATCAGGAACAGCTCGTGGCGTCCGAGCGCGAACTCATCGCCACGGTCAAGGACCTGAAGCGCTCACGCCGAACCCTGGAACTCCAGACGCAGCAGCTCGCGGATCTCGCCGAGCGCTACCTCGACCAGAAGGCCCAGGCCGAGACAGCCAACCAAGCCAAGTCCGAATTCCTGGCCAACATGAGCCACGAGCTGCGCACGCCGCTCAACGCCATCATGGGCTTTGCCGAACTGATGCAGACGGGCGTCTACGGCACCCTCGGCTCGCCCCGCTACACCGAATATTGCCAAGACATCCGGACGAGCGGCCATTATCTCCTGTCGGTCATCGACGACATCCTGAACATGTCGCGCATCGAGTCCCATCGCGTGAAGCTCGCGCGCCGCGAGATCGCCCTGCCGGCCGCCATCGAAGCGGCCCTGAAACTCATCGCCGAACCGGCCCGGGCCAAGGCGCTCACCATCCACGTCGACCTCGTGGAGGATCTCAAATTGCTCGCCGACGAGCGGGCCCTGCACCAGATCCTGCTCAACCTCGTCCAGAACGCCGTGAAGTTCACCCCCGAGGGCGACGGCCGGATCATCGTCAAGGCTCGCCCCTCGGGAGATTCCGTGAACATCTTCATCGAGGATTCGGGCATCGGCATTCCGAAGGCAGCCCTGCGCCGTCTCGGCGCCCCGTTCCAGCAGGTGGAGACCAACCTCACCCGCACCTACCAGGGCTCCGGCCTCGGCCTCGCCATCGCCCGCTCCATGGCCGAACTGCACGGCGGATCGCTGCGCCTACGCTCGCAGGAGGGCCTCGGCACCATCGTGATGGTCCGTTTGCCGGCCCCCACCACCGAACGCCTGCGCGACGTCGCCATCGAGGCGTCGCAGACGACGATCGCATCGCCCTCGGCCGACGCCGCAGCCCGCGACCTCCGGATGGAACCAGCCTTGGGGTAGAGCCCCCGCCTTAGGCGAGAAGCCGGTCGAACAGCGCACGCACCTCGGCCCGGTGCTCGTCGAGGCGAACCCTCAGATGGGCCGCGTCCGGCATCCCGAGGGCCACGGCGAGACGCGTCAGGGCCAAGGTCGAGGCCTGCGCCGGGTCTCCCGACACCATCAGCCGCTGCCACTGCAGCACGTCATCGAACTGGCGATAGGCGCTCCCGAGACGCTCGGCCTCGTCCGGGGTGAGGAGCCCGTGCCCGCCCGCCCGCACCAGGACCTCCGCTGCCGGAAGTCCGAAGAGATCCGGAAAGCGGGCGCCGTGCGCGAGGACGAGGGCCTGGGCGAGGAAGTCGAGGTCGAGGAGGCCGCCCGGCGCGAGCTTGAGGTCGAGGGGCCCGGCATCGCCCTTCTCCTTGGCCACCAGCGCCCGCATGGCCCGCACGGCGCCGTACACCTCGGACGTTTCGCGCGGCCGGGTCACCACGGCCCGAATGGTGTCGAGCAGGTCAATGCCGAGGTCGGCGTCGCCCGCGATCACGCGGGCACGGGTCAGCGCCATGTGCTCCCAGAGTTCGGCCTCGGTCTCGTAATAGGCCCGGACGCCGCGCAGCTGTACCGCCACCGGCCCCTGCCCGCCGCCAGGCCGCAGGCGCAGATCGACCTCGTAGAGGTGCCCGCGCCGGGTCGGTACCGTGAGGGCGGCGACGAGGCGCTGGGTCAACCGGTTGTAGGCCACGGCCGCATCGAGGGGACGCGGCCCGGCGCTCATGCGGTCCTCGGGATCGAAATCGTACACGACGACGAGGTCGAGGTCGGATTCGGCCGTGAGTTGGGACGAGCCGAGGCGCCCCATCCCCAGCACGACGAGGCGGCCGCGCGGCACCGCCCCATGCTCCGCGAAGAACGCCCGCGACACCTGCCCGGTGGCGGCCGCCACCACCGCCTCGGCGAGGGCCGAATAGGCGCGCCCCGCCTCGGCCGGCGCCAGGATGCCGGAGAGCAGGCGGGCTCCGTTGAGGAAGCGCAGGTGCCGGGCCGCATCGCGGCTGCGGTCGAGGAAATCCTCATGGTCGGCGGGTCGCCCGAGGAGGGCGTGAAACTGCGCGGCGATGCCGCCGGGCTCAGGCGCCGGGGCGGCGAAATCCCGCTCCAGCACCGCATCGAGGACATGCGGACTGAACGAGACGGTCTCGGCGAGGCGCGGCGCCGTGCCGAGGAGATCGGCGAAGAGGAGGCGCAACCGCTCGTTGGAGCGCAGGATGGTGAGGAGTTCGAGGGCCGCCGGCATGCGGGCGAAGGCCCGGTCGAGGGTGTCGAGGGCGGCATCGGGATCGGCCGTTCCGCCCAGCGCCTGCATCAGGGCCGGCACGAGTTCGGTGAGAACCTCGCGGGCGCGGGCCGTGCGCACGGCGGGCCGGCGTCCGAAATGCCAGCCCCGCACGGTCTCGACGGCCCGCTCCGGCTCACGGAATCCGAGGGTTCGCAGGGTCGCGAGGGTGGCGGGATCGTCCCCGGTCCCGCTGAAGACGAGGTCGCCCACCGCCGCCGACAAGTCCGCCTCGGCCTCGAACAGCAGCGCGTAATGGGCCTGGACCCGGCGGGCGTGGTGCAGCAGGGCGGCCTCGAAATCCGCCAAGGTCGCGCAACCGGCAAAGCGCGCGAAGCCTTCGAGATCCGCCGGTTCGGAGGGCAGACGCTGGGTCTGCTCGTCCCGCACCATCTGGATCCGGTGCTCGACGGTGCGCAGAAAGTCGTAGGCCTCGGCCAGCTCGTCCCGTGCCGTCGCGTCGATCCAGCCCTCGTCCGTGAGGGCGAAGAGCATCTCCACCGTGCGGCGTCCGCGCAGGGCGGGCCGGCGTCCGCCGAAGACGAGCTGCTGGGTCTGAACGAAGAACTCGATCTCCCGGATACCGCCGCGCCCGAGCTTGATGTCGTGCCCGGCGACCGCGACGGTGTCGTGCCCCCGTACGGCATGGATCTGCCGCTTCATGGCGTGCACATCGGCGATGGAGGCGAAATCGAAGTACTTTCGCCAGATGAACGGGCGCAGGTCGTCGAGGAAGCGCTGACCCGCCACGATGTCCCCGGCGATGGGCCGCGCCTTGATGTAGGCCGCCCGCTCCCAGTTCTGTCCGAGAGTCTCGTAGTAGGAATAGGCGGCGTTGAGCGACATCGCGGTGGGGGTCGAACCGGGGTCCGGCCGCAGGCGGTAATCGACCCGGTGCACGTAGCCGTCGGCGGTGCGCTCCTGCAGGAGCCGGGCGATGCCCTGGGCGAGCTTGACGAAGAACGGCCCGGGCGCCAGCCCCTCCTTGAGGGGAGCGACGGCGGGATCGAAGAACACCACGAGGTCGATGTCGCTGGAGTAATTCAGCTCCCCCGCGCCATGCTTGCCGAGCGCCAGGATCACGAGGCCGGGGCCGGCCTGGAGATTCGCCGGATCGGCGGGCAGGAACCGGCCGAGGGCCGCCGCCTCGGCGAGGAGCGCGTCGGTGGCCGCCTGCACGGAGGCATCGGCGAAGTCGGAAAGGGCCGCCGTCACCGCGGCGAGGGGCCAGATCCCGCCGAGATCGGCCAGGGCCACGAGGAGCGCGTGCTCGGTGCGGTTCACCCGCAGGGCGCGGGCGACGGCGGCGAGATCACCGAGGCCACCGGCGACGCGCTGCCGGGCGACGAGTTCGGCGTTCGCGGCCTCGGGCGCCCGGGAGACGAGGCGGACGAAACGAGCCGGATCGCGGGCCACGATAGGCCAAAGGAACGGGGAATGCTCGGCGAGGGCGAGAACGAGGGCCCGCAGGGGAGCGTCGAGGAAGCCCTCCGGAAACGCCGCCTCGATATCGGCCAGACGCCGGGCCGCCGCCTCCGGAGCGACCAGGGCGGGCGCCCGGTGGAGGCGGTCACGGAGGCGTCCGGGTTCGGTCATGCGGGGTCTCCCACGGCGACGGCCGGAAGGGTTACCACGACGGCGAGGCCGGGGGCATTGTCGGCAAGCGTCAACGTGCCCTGATGGAGCCGCACGATGGCGGCGACGAGGCTGAGCCCGAGGCCGAAACCGGGTCGCGAGCGTGAATCCTCGAGGCGGACGAAGCGGTCGAGAACGCGTCCCCGGGCCTCTTCGGGAATGCCGGGGCCGCGATCGGCGACGGTCAAGCGGATCGTGTCGCCCACGCGCTCCGCCGCGAGCCGGATCTCGCCGGCCTGCCGGGCCAGGGCGCCGTATTTCACCGCATTGTCGATGAGGTTGGCGAGGGCCTGACCGATGAGTTCGCGGCTGCCGACGAGCCGCAGGTCCCCCGCCGTGACGATCTCGAGGGACAGGCCCTCGTCGGCGGCCACCGCCTCGTAGAGTTCGCCGACCTCACGCGCCGTCGCGCCGACATCGAACTCCGCCATGAGGTCGCGGGCCGCGACCCCTTCCAGGCGGGCAATCATCAGGAGGGCATTGAAGACCCGGATAAGGCCGTCACTCTCCTCGATCACCCCCTCCATGGCGAGGCGCAGCTCCTCGGCACTCTCGGCCGAACGCACGGCCTCATCGGCCCGGTTGCGCAGCCGGGTGAGCGGCGTCTTGAGATCGTGCGCGATGTTGTCGGACACCTCGCGCAACCCGCGCATCAACTCGCCGATCCGCTCCAGCATCTCGTTGAGATTCTGCGCGAGGCGGTCGAGCTCGTCGCCATTTCCGGCCACCGTCAGACGACCGCCGAGGTCGCCGGCCATGATCCGCCGGGTGGTCTCCGTCATGTCGTCGACGCGCTTCAGGACCCGGTTCGCCACGAACCAGCCGCCGACGACCCCGAGGAGGATCACAAACAGCAGCGAAGTGCCGAACGTCCGTCCGATGATCGAGCGCAGGCGATCACGCTCCTCGACGTCACGGCCGACCACGAGGCGGAACCCGCCCGGCAGGGTGAAGATCCGCATGATGGCGCGGTGATCGAGGCCGTGCGATCCGCTCCTGGCATAGGCCGCCTCGATCTGCCCAGGATCGGCCAGCACGCCCGCCGGCAGGGCACCGACATTGCCGACCACGTGCTCGCCCGCCGCCGTCGTCACGAGGTAGAGCGAGGCGCCGGGCTCACCGGCCCGCCGCTCGACGACGGAGATCAGGCGGCGCAGTCCCCCGGACTTGTACTGCTCGGACAGGCCGTTGATCTCGGCCTCGATGGTCGACACCATCTGGTCGTCGAGAACCCGGTTCGCATTCCAGGCGACGTACCCGAGGGCCAGGAACGCGAAGGTGGTGAAGATCAGCAGGTAGGCGAACGACAGCTTGAAGGCCGTCGTGCGAAACAGATTCGTGAGCTTGACGTGGACGGGCGCGGCGGATGGCGCGTTCGGCATCAGGCGGCGCGCGGATCGTCGGCGCGCACGACGTAGCCCGCCCCGCGGATGGTATGGAGGATCGGCCGGTCGAAATCCTTGTCGATCTTGGCCCGCAGGCGCGACACGTGCACGTCGATAACGTTGGTCTGCGGATCGAAGTGATAATCCCAGACGTGCTCGAGGAGCATCGTCCGCGTCACCACCTGCCCGGCATGGCGCATCAGATATTCCAGCAGACGGAACTCGCGCGGCTGCAAGACGATCTCCTGACCCGCGCGGGTGACGCGGTGGGACAGGCGGTCGAGTTCGAGGTCGCCGACCCGATAGGACGTGGCTTCCGTCGTGCCGACGGGGGCCGCGCGCCGCCGTGCCAGGATTTCGGCGCGGGCGAGGAGTTCGGAGAACGCGTAGGGTTTGGGCAGGTAATCGTCGCCACCGGCCCGGAGCCCCTTTACCCGGTCGTCGACCTGGCCCAGAGCCGAGAGGATCAGGACGGGTGTGGTGACTTCCTGTTCCCGCAGGGACCGGATGAGGGACAGCCCGTCGAGCTTCGGCAGCATCCGATCGACGATGAGCATGTCGTAATCGCCCTCGCGGGCGAGGGCGTAGCCGTCGAGTCCATCATGGGCGAGGTCGGGAACGTGACCGGCCTCGCGAAAGGCCTTGGCCAGGTAGGACGCCGCCTCGCGGTCGTCCTCGATGATGAGCAGACGCATGGTCTCGGACGATACGGTTTCCGGACGCGGCGGGGAAGCATATCCCATCGGTGGAGTCCCCTCCCCTCTTCGACGACGGGGAGACGATGCCGCGGTGTTCCTGACCGCCGGCTGACCGCCACATGACAGTTTGGTCATGAGGACGCGCACACGCGAACAGGCCGCGTCCTTTCGGGCGCGGCCTGTTTCGGTATGGTGTGAGGGATCGTTTTGGGGGAATGGGTTGATGTGCTGTGCAGGTCTGGCGGCGACCGACTCTCCCGTGTCTTGAGACACAGTACCATGGGCGCTGGTGCGTTTAACGGCCGAGTTCGAGATGGGATCGGGTTTGGGGCACACCGCTCAA
>Ga0182226_1000125_pt1 | contig 13574 bp, 17 predicted proteins | sample G6R1MG_27_FD_129658 | JGI IMG/M metagenome (GOLD analysis project Ga0182226, IMG submission 129658) | Miscanthus phyllosphere microbial communities from Michigan, USA - G6R1_MAIN_07NOV2016_LD1 MG | ecosystem: Host-associated > Plants > Phyllosphere > Phylloplane/Leaf | place: USA: Michigan...
AACATCGCGGGTGTGGGGCAAGCGTCGGGGGAGGCGGGGGCCGCGGCGGTCCAGGTTTTGTCAGCGGCCTCTCAGCTGTCGAGGCAATCCGAGCATCTTGGTTCCGAGGTCGACCGCTTCCTCACCACCGTGCGCGCGTTCTGAGGCCAGTCGGATGGCGTGCCGTAACGCCCGACGTGCCATTCAACCGAAGATTTAGCTTCGTCAGGCGAGCGCTCTATCGCGTCACCAGCCTGCCCGACCGGCCGCGTGGACCGCCGAGCACGAAGGCGCCGCTGGCGATCGATTGTAGCCGCTTGATCGTGACGGCGATCGAGTGAGGCGCCTATGATCGGCTCCGTGCCACGCCGATCCTGCCAACATCCCAACGACTGCCATGCCACTGGCCGAGGCGGCCCCTGCCGGACCTGTGACGCGGAAGCGATCGCGCGCCGGGCCGTCCTGCTGCGTGAGCGGATCCTGGCGAACCGGGCTGAAGGGCGTCCGCCATATGCAGAGCGTCCCTCCCGAGCTGAAGAACAGAGCCGTGGGTCCGGCCCTGAAACTTGAGGAGAAGGGGCCGCTACTCCGCCGCAGCACCAACTCTGTCAGCCAATGCCGACTCGTTCATTGGACTGCAACCGCCGCACAGCACTCTGGTGGCAGACCGCGTTGCAGATCGATTTCGCTAGTGAGATCGGGCGCGCCCCGTCTTGGGGGGATCGCAAAGCCCGCTAAAGCGACCTCGAACATACAAAACAGCACTGGATACAACCTATGTTTAAGTGCTGTGCCACGATCGCGTATCTATCCACGCGCGGCATTTAAAGGCTGCCCCTGCATCATTGCGATACGTCGTCCGGCTCGGGGCGAAACGACCGCTGAAGAGCGCGTCATGAGGCATGATCAACTCCCTCATCCGCAAACTCAGCACCGCCGGCAGCCTGATCGAGGCCGATCACGAGATATTGCGGCGGGTCAGCCTGCGAAGCCAGCAGATCCCGGCTCGACAGGACCTTACCTGCGAGGGCGATAGGCCCGAGAACGTGCGCGTCGTCCTTTCCGGGTTCGCCTGTCGTTACAAGGTCTCGCCTCGTGGCAAGCGGAACATCGCGGCACTCATGGTGCCCGGCGACTTCTGCGACCTGCACGTGGCCATCTTGGATGAGATGGACCACTCCATCGCCACGTTGACCCCGTGCACCGTGGTGGAGATCTCCCGCGCCACCATCCGCGACCTGACCGAGAACCACCCCCGCATCACGCATGCCCTGTGGTGGGCGACCCTTGTCGACGAGGCTGTCCTGCGGGAGTGGCTTTTTGGCTTGGCCGGGCGAGAAGCGCCCGAGCGTATGGCACACCTGTTCTGCGAACTGCTGTTGCGCCTGCAAGCAGTCGGCATGGCCAAGCACGACGGCTACGCCTTACCGTTCACGCAAATCGATCTCGGCGAGATGCTCGGTATGACATCCATCCACGTCAATCGCGTGCTGCGCGAGATGCGACTCGCCAACCTGATCGTACTCACACGGCGCTACCTTCAGATCCCCGATGTGGCACGACTCCAAGCGTTCTGCGATTTCAGCCCGAATTATCTCCACCGGACGCCGAGAGTAAAATAAAAACGGTCATTATAAACACACGTTAGAATATCCGACGCCGGGCGGTGGAACTAACCTGACAGCAGCAGGTGCTTCCCAGGCGTCGATGACTGGCTAGAACTCGTTGCTCCCGGCTGTAGTGAGCGAGTTTTTCTATGCCACGCTACTTCTTCGACACCGATGACGGTGATTTTCGCTGCGTGGACGACGAGGGCATGGAGTTGCCTGACGTCGAGGCCGCACGCACGGCCGCGTTGGACGAACTCCCCGATATGGCTCGGCACAAGCTCCCGGATGGCGACCGCCGCACTTTTTCGGTGCGGGTCCGCGACGAGGCCGGGACGGCCATCTACGTCGCGACCCTCGATCTCGTCGGCGAGTGGCTTGTCCCGCGCCCCGCCTCGTCGTCTTGCCTCTAGAGGCAAGCGCTCGTGCCTCTCCTCAAGCAGTCGGATGTCAGCAACAAGCTCCTCCTGGCCCTTTCGCCGGAAGACTTCGCTAGTCTGCAACCTGCGCTGCGGGCCGAGCAGATGCTTTTGCGGCAGGTCTTGATCGCGCCCCATACCGCCATCGAGGCGGCCTACTTCCCCGAAGAAGGCTTCGTCTCCATCACCCTGGACGGCGAGAATGGTCGGGTCGAGATCGGGATCGTTGGTCGAGAAGGCGTGGTCGGGGCAAGCCCGATCCTATTGGGCGACGGCCGCAGTCCACACACACACTTCGTACAGATGGCTGGTCGCATGCTGAGCATCGACGCGAACGCGCTGCGCACCGCGGTTGAAGGATGCCCGGCGCTGCGGCTCCACCTCCATCGCTACATCCAGGTCCAGTACGTCCAGACCGCCCAGACGGCGTTCGCCAACGCGCGGGGCAACACCGTGACCCGCCTCGCTCGGTGGTTGTTGATGTGCCACGACCGGTCCAACGACGATACGGTTACGGTCACACAGGACTTCATGTCATTCATGCTGGGCGTCGAGCGACCCGGTGTAACCGCTGCGCTGCAATCGTTGCAGAGGGATGGCTTCGTTCGGAAGCGTCGCGGCCAAGTTGAGATCCTCGATCGCGATGGCCTGCTCGATCTCGCCGGCAGCAGCTACGGTGGGGCCGAGATGGAGTATGCCCGCCTGATCGAGGGGCGTTCCGAGCCGATCGATTGATCGCCTGGGCGGTTCCGTAACTCACATCGCTGTTTGAAACCGACCATCGGGTTCTCTGAGGAGAACCGGGGTCAGAGTGCCGCCGGATGCGCTGCCATGACGACGGCCGCGACCGCGTTCCGGAACGTCTTTTCCTGCGGACCAGCGCGGTTCGCGATCTCCGCAGGGGCGATCTTCGAGGCGACGAGCGCGGCGACGTCGAGGCTGTAGCCACTGGCAAAGCGGTAGGGCCCGGTGGTGGGATCCCGCATGTACAGGTCGATCGCCGCAACGATCTCGTGGCTGCTGATGCGGCCGGACCTGCGCAGGTCGGCGACGGTCGAGAGTCTGCCGTGCATGGTCGCGCTGATCATTCCCTGACGTTGACTTAACCGTGCCGTCCAGCCGACATGCCATGTCCGGCTGGCGCGCGCTCTGTGCGAGTCGCCGGCACCATCAGGAGACACCGCCGCCGCAAGTCGACCCCTGAAAAGCCAACGGCCCCCCAGTCGCCAAACTGGAGGGCCGTCGAAATCACAAAGGGCCTGTGAGGCCGCTAACCACCCCTCACAAGCCATGAAGACGCCCCTGGCGTCAAGCGGGAACGCCAATTCTCGCGATGGTGAGGCTTTGCCTTGTGGACCGGACGCCTCTGCGGCGGCTCGGAACGACCTGTTGCGGCCCTTTCACGGGGCCGAGGACCATGTTTGCCGACGAGTTGAGGCGCGCCATCGAGGCGGCCGACCGAATCACCCTGCCTCAAGTGACGGCGCTGCTGTGGCGCGCTTACGGGGACGGAAAGGTCACGGAGGCCGAAGCCGAGGCCCTGTCCGGGCTGATCGAGGCGCGCACCGATGCGCCGGCAGCTCGCCGGCAACGGACCGCGACCCCAGCTGGGATACCGGCCACGCCCCAGGATCGCGCAGGGAGCCTCAGGAGGCCCGGTGTTGGCTCCCGGCCACGGACAGGCGCCAGCATGGAGCGCCGCCGCCGCTGGGCCGCCTCTGGCCGCATGCCGCTCGGTCTCGCCGCCAAGTTCACCCACGCCGAGCAAGGCGTGCTCGCCCTTGTCGCGGCCGAGACCGCCCGCCGCGGCGATTGCCGGCTAGCCGTGGGTCACGTCGCTGCGATCGTGGGCGTGTCCGAGACCACCGTGCGCAACGCCATCCGCGAAGCCCGGAAACTTGGGCTGGTCACGGTCGAGGAGCGGCCCGTCACAGGGTTTCGCAACCTGCCGAACATCGTCCGGATCGTTTCGGCCGAATGGACAGCGTGGCTGCGCTTGGCCCGGAAGGGATCCATTCCTCAGGGGGGAGGGTGCAAATCCCCGCAACGCACGCCTACTGAAGTTCTAGTCCTGTCAGAATCGGGGAAAACGGAAGGGAGAAAGGGCTGCCGACAAGCGGCTGACGACCTCGACCGAGCGACCCATTCTCGAATCCGCGCGGGTCGTAGGACGGGCAGAGCCATGCGGTGAGGGTCTGCGGGTGTTCGGCAGGGCGGACGCAGTAGTGCAAACCTTCGTCTACAGCGGCATTCGACTTATCCGAAAACGGTTTGCCTGATGGTGCTCCTGCACCTACGGCATAGTTGCGGCGTTGATGTGCGATGACAGCCTTCGAATTGATCCGTGCATTCGCCCACGATGCCACTGTTGGCATCGTCGTCACCGATCCGATGATCGAGCCACCTGGACCCATTATCCTCTACGCCAACGCCGCCTTCGGTCGTCTCGTCGGGCGCGAACTCGAAGACATCATCGGGCTCAGCCCCCGGTTCATGCAGGGCAAGGAGACCCGCCGAGAAACGCTCGACGCCTTCCACCGCGCTCTAGCTACTGGCGAGCGTTTCCACGGCTATCTCGCGAACTACCGCGGCGATGGCACCAAGTACCGGGCTGAGATCGATTGTCGGCCGCTGCGCGCCGCCAATGGCTGCATTGAGAACTTTGTCTCGTTCGAGCGCGAAGTGATCCGGCGACTCGGGCGTCCCGCCGGCAGCGCTGGCGGGCGCTACGAAGCTATCAGCGTAAGTAACGACTTATTAACCGGAGCCCTAACAGCCCTAAACGTTTTCGAACACACATAAGTTAGATTCTGGTGCGATTCTAAAGTAGAGATACCAGCAAATAGACTCGAATAATGTCTGTTTCTGACCAAGCGTGATACTCAATCGGTATGTTAAGTTGTAAATAACAATTTGGTGATCAGTATCTCACCTAACAGCAGAACGCTCAGGTGAAGCGCCAGCAGGCTGCATCACAGGCCTCGGGCCAACTGGGTGTTGTCGAGCAGCCTCAAAAATTTTGGTGAGAGTCGACGCCATGTTCGGTGGAACGCGCACCCATGCCGATTTGGTGGCCAAATTCGGTGCTCTTGACCGTTCACAAGCGGTCATTGAGTTCCGGCCCGACGGCACGATCCTGACCGCTAATGCCAACTTCCTGGCGGTGATGGGCTACACCCTGCCCGAGGTGAAGGGGCAGCATCACGCGATGTTCGTCGACGCAGCGCAGCACAATAGCCCTGAGTACCAGGCGTTCTGGGACACGCTGCGGCGGGGCACCTTTCAATCCGCTGAGTTCAAGCGCATCGCCAAGGGCGGTCGGTTCGTCTGGATACAAGCGAGCTACAACCCGGTGCTCGATCGCGCTGGCCGCGTCGTCAAGGTGGTCAAGTTCGCGGTCGACATCACTGCTCAGAAAATACGCGCTCTGGATCTCGATGGGCAAATCACCGCCTTGCACCGCTCGCAGGCGGTGATCGCCTTCGATCCGACCGGCACGATCCTTGATGCCAACCAAAATTTTCTCGACGCTGTCGGGTATCGTCTCGATGAGATTGTAGGTCGCCCTCACAGTCTGTTCGTCGACGCTGTGGAGCAAACCGGCGCGGCCTATCATGCGTTCTGGGATCGTCTCAGACGAGGCGAGTTCGCCGCCGGTGAATTCAAGCGGGTAGCTAAAAGTGGCCGCGAGGTCTGGATCCACGGGACCTACAATCCGATCACCGACGCGGACGGTACGGTGTCAAAGGTCGTGAAATTCGCAACCGATGTCACTGTACAGGTGCATGAACGTCAACGCCGGGCCGAGGCTCAGCGGGCAATCGGCGTCGACCTTGATGCGATCGGCTCTGCAGTCGAGGACGTCACCCGACAGACGGCGGAGGCCGCTGGAACGGTCGGTCAAGTGTCGAACGACATCCAGTGCGTCGCCTCGGGGGCTGAGGAACTCTCCGCTTCGGTCGGTGAGATCAGCCAGCAGGTCAGTCACGCCGCACGCATGGCCGGCGAGGCGGTCGAGCAGGCCCGGCATACGGGAAGCATCGTGGCGGGACTGAGCGGGCAAGCGGCACAAATCGGCGACGTCGTGACCATGATCCAGGGCATCGCCTCGCAGACCAACCTACTGGCTCTAAACGCTACGATCGAGGCTGCGCGCGCCGGGGCAGCAGGCAAGGGCTTCGCGGTAGTGGCCACCGAAGTGAAGGCACTGGCCGAGCAGACCGCCAAAGCGACTGATCAGATCCGCGGACAGATCGCGGCAACGCAGGCGGCGACCCGGGAGGCTGTCGATGCGATCGGTTCGATACAGGGCACAATCCGGGGTCTGGACGAAGTCTCTGCGGCGATCGCGGCGGCTGTGGAAGAGCAGTCTGCTGTGACACGAGAGATGTCGGGCAGCATGCATACGGCTGCACATGGGGTGGCGATGATCGCAGGCGGCATGGAGGCGATCGCCCGGGCGAGCGAACAGGTCGATGTGGCGACACGCCAGGTGCGTGAGGCGGCGCGCACGGTCGCATGACCCAATCGATTTGGATGGGGTCGGCGGGGGAACACGTGCCGAAGGAGCGGCGTGGTAGCCCCTACCCGAGCTTATCCGGATCTGAAGATCAGCGAAGCGCTCGGGCCTGACGGCGACCTCCTCCACCAAAATCGCTGTCCTTTGCCCATTCGATCTGGAGCATCTCTGTGCCGTCTTCACCCATGCAGACTGATGAGGAAGCTCGGCTGCGGGCGCTGATCGAGCACGACATCCTTGATGCCGAGCCAGATCCGTCGATTACTCATATCATCGAACTCGCGACCCATTTGCTCGGCACGCCAGCGGCCTTCGTTTCCTTCGTTGATCGCGATCGGCAGGTCTTCCATGCCAAGACCGGCTTAACTCTGTGCGAGACCAATCGCGAGATCGCATTCTGCGACAAGACCATCGCGCAAGATGACATCCTCGTCGTTCTCGATACTTTTAAGGACCCCAGGTTCCACGACAACCCCTTGGTCATCGGAGCTCCATTCATCCGCTTCTACGCAGGCGTGCCGTTACGAACTGGAGATGGTCATGCCATCGGTACGCTCTGTCTCGCCGGTCCCAAGCCGCGCCGCGCTTTTACACGCCGAGATAGGGGGATCTTAACCGGGCTTGCCCGTCTCGTGCTCGATCGGCTGGAACTACGCCGCGTCGAGGCAGCCCGGCGTGCGACGCAGTCGCGCTTTGAGCATATTGCCGAAACTTCGTCCGACGCCATCATCTGTGCAGACGCGCTGGGGCGGGTGAGCTTCTGGAGCGCGGCTGCCGAGCGCTTGTTTGGGCATACGGCCGCTGAGGCTCTAGGGCAGCCTATTGCCATCTTGGTGCCCGATCGAATGCATGGCGGCCACGAGGGCGATCTACGCAGTATCGCGCGTGGGGCGGCGATAGGGCTGATTGGCCGTACGGTTGAGCTTATCGGCCAGCACAAGGATGGTCGCGAGTTCTCCGTCGAACTGTCTCTGTCCACTTGGATCGAAAATGATCACGCGGCCTTCGGGGCTATCGTGCGTGACGTCAGCCAACGGCATGTGGTCGAAGAGCGCTTATTTCGTCTCGCTCATCTCGACCCCCTGACAGAGTTGCCTAACCGCGCCGTGCTGCGCGACCGGATCGCGGCTGCGATCTTGGAGGAGTGCCCCACGGCGGTGCTAATGCTCGACCTCGATGGCTTCAAAGAGGTCAACGACGCGCACGGGCATGCCGTGGGCGATGTCGTGCTTCAGCTAGCAGCAGGCCGCCTACATACCTGCATCGATACCATGGGCATAGCGGCACGCTATGGTGGCGATGAGTTCGCAGTCGTGCTTCCTGGCGTCGGTGATCCCTTGATTGCGACCGCCACTGGCCAGACGGTGATCCAAGCCCTCGCAGAGCCCTACCACGTCGGTGACCTCGTCGTTCGTCTCGGTGCCAGCGTCGGCATCGCCCTGAGCCCCGCTCATGGACAACAAGAAAACGAGCTATTGGCCTGCGCCGATGCTGCCCTTTACCGTGCGAAGGTAGACGGACGCGGCCGCGTCTGTATGTTCACACCGAATTTGCGCGAGGTTGCACAACGTGAGCGGACTTGCCGTGAAGGGCTGCGTCGCGCCATCGAGAATGGCGAGTTCGTACTGCACTACCAACCGCAAGTAGACTTGTCGGATGGCGCACTCGTCGGCGCCGAGGCCCTGATCCGGTGGCAGCATCCTGAACTCGGTCTGCTCACGCCCGCCGCGTTCCTAGAGGTACTCGACAACGGTCCTGATGCAGCTCGTGTTGGAGACTGGGTTCTACGCACAGCCTGCGTCCAGGCACAGGCTTGGCGGCAAAGTAGCTTACATCCCTTCCGGATTGGGGTGAACCTCTGCGCGGCCCAATTTCGAGATGGTGATTTGGTTGAGCGGGTCGCGTCCGTGCTCGCCGAGACTGGACTACCGTCTGACAGCCTGGAACTGGAGATCACCGAGACGATCATCCTGCGTCACGACCCCAAGTTGGTCGCTACGCTGCAGGGCTTACGCACCCTGGGTGTAGGCATCGCGTTCGACGACTACGGTACAGGCTACGCCTCGCTTAGCTTGCTCAAGCGCTTCCCGCTGACACGGCTGAAGATCGATCGTAGCTTCGTGAATGGTCTGTGCACCGATCGGCAGGATGCGGCGGTCGTGCGAGCGGTAATCCATTTGAGCCGCAGCTTTGGCTTAGAGGTGATCGCCGAGGGCGTAGAGACCGAAGAACAGCGCCAGCGCTTGCTCCAAAAAGGCTGCTCGGAGGCTCAGGGGTATCTATTCGGACGACCGTTGCCCGCAGCGGAATTCGCTGCACGTTTCCATCTGCGGCAATCATCAACTGCAGCGTAGCTAAGCAGGTCAAATACCGAGTTGCGTCAGCATTTGTCCGCGATTTGGGACATGCCGATGGAGACCATGATTGATCCTAGGAACCTGCATCCGTTAATTGATACAGTTCCAGGCCAAGCGCCATGCGTGGTGGGACGAAACTGAATGGTCGGGTACTCGAAGCAATCGGCTGTTCGTCAGCGACTGCCGGTCCCGAACCTGCTACAAGTCAGGTTCTTCCCGTCAGCGCGCCCGAGGCGTTCGCGACACCGCAAAGCGCGCGGCGGGCAAGCACGTGACGACAGGCGCGCTGCGGGCCAGTTCCCCGCAAGTCGCCCGTGAAGCCTCGGCCGGGCAGTCGCGTGAGGGTCGGTGCGGCGGGGGAACTGGACACCGCAAGCGCCGGCCCAGGGCCTGGATCTTAGGGCATCTCGCTGAAGATGCCTGTTTCGGCACAGTTCCAAGCGCGCCCGGGGGACACCTGCCTAACCCAGCTGCGGCATGATGCTGATGGGCCGCGTTGCGTATTGGCCAACCGCTGGTGAGATCGGACGCTCCCCCGCACCGTGAGTAGATCGGGGCGGGGCCGGGCGGTCAATGCTTTAGGGGGTATACCCATGCCGGTTGAGCAGGAGAGGAAGCTCTCGGATGAGGAGCTCGACCAGCTGGCGCGCGAGCTGTTCGCCGAGGTTCGGGGCGAGACGTCTGAGGCGCAGGCGGAAAGGGCGCTACGGAGCGCTGGCGATGTAGCGGGAGAGGTCGTTCCCATCTTGCCCGATTGGCTCCTCGACGCCGGCGACGACGATGCTGGGGGCGACCGCGGGGACTGAGTTGGCCGGTGCTCAGCAATCGGCTGAGCGCAACCGAGCGTGGCCATATGCGTTCATGAGGAAGCTGCTCCGTTCGGTGCCTGAGGCCTCCGTCATGCTCCTGATCACACTGCTCGTCGCTGGCACGTTCATGCTTGCAGGCTCGTTCTCGATCATTGCCGCTTTGGCAGACTGATGGCGCCTGCAACGCGCGCTGGGGCCGTGGAGCAGTCGTGCCGGCTCGCTCCGGCCTTGTAACCAAGCGTGAGTGGAACACGAAGTTCGAGATGCGCACGCCGCGCTACACCACCCAGGTCGGCGATCTGCCAGTGGCACACGCGAACTAGTGAGCCTGCACAGAGCTATGGTGTGAAAGCGCACCTGATTGGCATGCCAGCCCGACTTATGCGCAAACTGCTACTTTTAGGCGATTGCCTGCCGCAGTGCGGTAGCCTAGGTTTGCATTGCGGGATGGCGACGGCGTCGCGATCCCGCTGCCCTGAGAAGGGCGTTTCCTCCCTAGACTTCGGGCCGCTCCTTCGGGGGGGGCCTTTTCTTTATCTGGGGCAGAATCGCTAGCCGAACTGAGTGCCGGCAGCAAGCAGGATGGTGCCAACTGCGGTTGGCCCCACAGAAGCTTGAACGATATTGATCACGATAACGTTCAGCCCAGGACCGATCGAACCGATCCGTCTGGAGCAAAACGCCATGTCGATGAAGACACTCGCTCTCGCCGCCGCGCTTTCTGTCGCGATGGCAGGAGCAGCACTCGCTCAAACCCCCGCCGGCGGAGGAAGCGCCGAAGGCAACATGAACAATCCGGGTTCCGTAAAGAGCAACTCCGAGAAGTCCATGGAGACCGGCGCAGGCTCGATGGGGACTGGCATGGCGCCTGGCACCAGCGGCGGTCCGCGCGTCGATACCCCCGGCGCGCCCGCTGGCAGCGGCTCTGGCAACGGCACCACCGGTAGCGGTGCAGCCCCAAGCGGCAAGTAAGGTCTGTCCGCCCCGCAGTCTTCTTGCTGCGGGGCCACTACGACACTCCCGATCCGGGCGGCGACAAGCTTGCAGCGGACCCTACCGTTCCAATCTACTGGCAGACGCGCACACGGCGAATGTGCTCGTCGCCGTAGGAGTCGATGTAGCCACGCCTCTCGAAATGGCAGACCGGGCCTACGTCCTCCTCGACGTACACCGGGGCGGGCGCGCGATAGACTGGGCGGCCGGGATAATATCCGTTGTTGGCCGAGGCGATGGCACTGCCGGCGACGACACCACCAAGCAAGCCTAGCGCTGCAGCGCCGCCAACTCCGATGCCGTCGCGCGCATGGGCGGCCGGATGAACGCTAAACAGGATGAGAGCGGTCAGGGCAGCCGTGCCGCCTGTCCGCAGGATAGACCCACGCATCCCAGACCTCATGAGCGTGAACGGCCCCGCGCTGGAGCGCATGGCCGCCGAACCACCAGACCCATCCAGTGTGGCCACTTATCGGCAGTCGAAGTCAGGGTGCGACGGGTCGGTTAACGAAGCCCTGCAGATGCCCCTCAGTAACCCCTTGGGGGTGGCGGGGGTGGTGGCCTATCATCATCGTCCGGCGGCGGGGGCCCGCGGTGGCGCGGCGGGGGCGGCCCGTCATCGTCATCGTCGAAGTCGCGCGGGGGCGGGCCACGACGATGTGGCGGCGGCCTGTCGTCGTCGAATTCGTCGCGCGGCGGCGGCCGGAAGCGCTCGCGCGGCGGCGGGGGCCGGTCGTAGTCCTCATCGGAGGGCGGGGGCGGTCGCCGGTCGTCATAGGTCTGGGCCAAGGCTCCGACCGTCGCGAGGACAAGCAGAGCGGCACCGGTCAAGAGTGCTCGCATGTGGTCTCCATGAGGCAGGTCTGTAGAGGGCGCGCAGGCATATGAACGGTCGGCGATCTTCACGGTTACATTCGAGATACGGATGCCTGCAGTCAGGCATAGGGACCGCCGAATAGGTCGCCTATCGCCTTCCGCCGAAACAGCGTCCGCTGTCGCCGTCTCTGATGCTCGGGGCGGTAGTGGATCATGTGGCAGCGCTGGCAGAACGCCGCGAGGTTGGCATCCGCGTTGTTCGCGGTGTCGTGATCCCGGTGTGCGGCTGCCAACACGACATGGGTCCGGCGAGCGCGGCCGAGGATGTCGGTACCCGATCTGAGACGGATCCGGCGCCCCCAACCGTCGCGCCAGCGGCTGGCCTCAGCGTCCCACCAACGCCCGTCCCCGAGATGATAGACCATCTGCCCGTGCGGGCGCCCGCAGCTCTCGCAGCGGCCCTGCGCCCGGCCGAAGCGGATCGCCATCGATAGCTCGCGCCGGTCGATCCGGTAGAAGAAGCGGTGCTCTGGCCGGATCGGCATGATGGCGGCACTCTGCCATCGGTCCAGGCGAAAGCGTAGCGGTTGGACGTCCTGTCGACGCACTCTTGCTCGCGAGCCTTTCTGAAGGACGCATGCAATCCTGCTGTGGACGAACCCACCTGCAGAGATCCCGAGCTCCCATCCTTTTCAACGCGGTAACCATGGCGGTCCTACCAGCTGCGTCCCTGAGGTAGCGGGTGGGTGCCGGCATGGGTGACGACGTAGCGGCGATCCTGCTGACCCTGGCAGCTGAGAACGCCGAGTTACACGAGCAACTGGCCGCGATGCAGGACATGCTCATGGAGACGGCGATCGACGCCGGACAACTGCATGCCCGCATGGAAGAACTCCAAGGACAGCGCGATGCGTGGCGGGATGAAGCTGGGCGCCTAGGCTCACGAGAAAAACGATCCGCCTAATGGATGGTCCAAACGCAAACGGCCGGGGAATGACCCCGGCCGTCTCATCGACGATGGTGCTAAAGTTTATCGCAGCAGCTGCAGGATGCCCTGCTGGGCCGTATTGGCCAGCGACAGGGCCGAGATACCCAGCGACTGGCGGGTCGACAAGGCCTGCGAGTTGGCTGCTTCCTGGTTTAGATCGGCAGCGGTCAGGTTCGACGCACCAGTATCAAGCACGTTGATCAGGTTCTTGCTGAAATCCTGACGGTTCTGCACCACCGACAGGTTTGAACCGAAAGTCGACGCATCGGTACGCAGCTGGTTGGACGCGGTCGTCAATGTGCCCAACGTCTTGTTGATGTCGGTATTCAGGAGGAAGTTACCCGTCCCGCTGGTGCCCGCGGTGATCGCCTTCAGGCCGAGACCGCTCGAGGTCTCGTCGGTCGCCGTGACCGTGAGGTTCGAGTTGCCCTTCGGGTTGAAGTTGATCGTCAGGTTGTTGTTGTCGCCCTTGCCGTTGATCAGGTTCGTGCCGTTGAAGCTCGAGTCGCCCGCCAGCTGATCGATCTGGGTCAGCAGGCTGTTGTACTGCGAGGCGAGCGTTGCCCGGGCTGAAACACCCGAAACTGTCAGTTCCGAAGCTTGAGCGACTGCCGAGGCGGTTCCATAAGTCGGGGCCGTTCCGGAACCGGCCGTAAAGCCCAGCGCGGTCTGGCTGGCCGCATCCTTGAACTCGACATCGGACGACGCGTTCATCACGAGCTTCGTGCCGTCGGTGCTCTTCGTGAAGCTACCAGCGCCCACAGCCGTGTTGAGTTTGGTGATGGCCTGATCGATCGTGTCGCCGGAAGCCAACGTAACGCTTGTAGCAGAGCCGTTGACGTACAGGCCTAAGGTTGTGCCGCCGGTGCCGGGGGCCGAGTATCCGACTGAAGCGGTGCCGGTGGTGGTGATCTGGGTGGACAGTGCCTGGTTGGCGACCGACTTGGCCTGATCGACCAGCTTCTGGATCGAGGTGATGCCCTGATTGGCCGCCTGGATCGCCTGGATGCCGTTCGAGATGCCGTCGAGCAGGTTGCCGAGATCGCCCGAGCGCTGGCCCAGCGACTGCGCTGTGAAGAAGTTGACG
>Ga0182226_1000126_pt1 | contig 13528 bp, 9 predicted proteins | sample G6R1MG_27_FD_129658 | JGI IMG/M metagenome (GOLD analysis project Ga0182226, IMG submission 129658) | Miscanthus phyllosphere microbial communities from Michigan, USA - G6R1_MAIN_07NOV2016_LD1 MG | ecosystem: Host-associated > Plants > Phyllosphere > Phylloplane/Leaf | place: USA: Michigan...
CCGGGCCCGGGTCCAGCCCTCCAGGTAGGGGAGCTTGGTGCCGAGGACCGCACCCTGGACCCCGTCCATGCGCAGGTTGAAGCCGTGCCGGACGTGGTTGTACTTGCCCTGCTGGCCCCAGTCGCGCAGGCACCGCACCGCCTCGGCAAGGTCATCCCGGTCGGTGACGATGGCACCGCCCTCGCCGTAGGCGCCGAGATTCTTGCCGGGATAGAAGCTGAAGCAGCCGATATCGCCGATCGTGCCGGCCTTCCTGCCGCCGCGCTCGGCGAGATGCGCCTGGGCGGCGTCCTCGATCAGGGCGAGGCCGTGGCGCCGGGCGATGGCGCCGAGCGCGTCGAGATCCGCCATCCGCCCATGCAGGTGCACCGGCAGGATCGCCTTGGTGCGGGGCGTGATCGCCGCCTCGACCAGGGCCGGATCCATGGTCCAGTTCACCGGGTCGATGTCGACCAGGACCGGCGTCGCGCCGGCGTAGATCACCGCCGCCACTGTCGCCACGAAGGTCGCCGAGACCGTGATCACCTCGTCGCCCGGGCCGATATCCAGGGCCAGCAGCGCGAGATGGAGCGCTGCGGTGCCGCTGCTGACGGCCACGGCGTGCTTGGCGCCACAGGCCTTCGCGAAGGCCGCCTCGAAGGCGGTAACAGCCGGTCCGAGGACGAAGTCGCCGCTGCGCAGGACGTTCAGGACGGCGGTTTCGACGTCGCCGCCGACGGCGGCATATTGCGCCTTGAGGTCGAGAAACGGGATCACGAGGCCCTCGCAAGTGGCATGAGGTCGATCGGGTGGCCGTTCTGGCGCAGGGAGCGCATGGCGGCCTCGAGCATCTCGACCACGCGCAAGCCGCTGTGGCCGTCGGTCTTCGGCGCCTTGCCGGTGGCGATGCAGTCGACGAAGTGCTCGATCTCGACGACGAGCGCCTCGCGGAAGGAGAGGTGCGGCGACCACATGTCCCCGGTCCGGTACGAGACCATCAGCTCGGTGATGTCACCGGAGCCGTCGCCGACGGTGACGCCGCGATCGTAGACCTTGACCTTCTCGATCGGATCCAGGTCGTTGTAGACGATCATCTTCTTGCTGCCGCCGATCAGCGTCTGCCGGACCTTCACGGGGGCCAGCCAGTTGACGTTGATCTGTGCGACGACGCCGCGCGGGTAGAAGACGGTCATGTGGGCCATGTTCTCGGGGCGGCCGCTGAAATGGCCGGTGCCGCTCGCCGAGATCGCCACGGGCGCGGCGTCCAGGATGTGGTCGAGGATGGCGAGGTCGTGGACCGCGAGATCCCAGATCACGTTCACGTCGCGCTGGAACAGGCCGAGATTGACCCGGGTCGAGTCGTAGTAGAACACGTCGCCGAGCGAGCCGTCCGTGACCAGTTCATGGATCTTCTCGACCGCCCCCGTGTAGACGAAGGTGTGATCGACCATGAGGGTCAGGTTGCGCTTGGCCGCCTCCGCGATCAGCAGCCGCGCCTCGGTGGCCGAGGCCGTGATCGGCTTCTCGATGAAGACGTGCTTGCCGGCCCGGAGCGCGTTGATGGCGATCTCGAAATGCGAGCTCACCGGGGTCGCCACCATGACGGCGTCGATCTGGGGATCCGCGACGAGGTCGCGCCAATCCTGATGAAGCTCGGCGGCGGGATAGCGCTTCCCCGCCCGGGCCAAGGCCGCGGGCGACTGGTCGGCGATGGCGGCGAGCCGGCACTGCTCGGTCTCCGACGTGCAGCGGGCCAGGTTGGGCCCCCAATAGCCGTAGCCGACGATTCCGATGGCGATCATGGGCGTGTCTCCCCTCAAGCGATCTGCAGAGGCTTGGCCGCGGACGGCCGGCGGGATCGCGCGCGCTTCTGGCGCGTGTCGCCGATGACCCGGGCGGGGCATCCGGCCACGATGGCGTAGGGCGGGACGTCGCGGGTCACGACGGCGCCGGCGCCGACCAGGGCGCCCTCCCCGATGGTGATGCCGGCCACGATGGTGGCGTTGGAGCCGATGGAGGCGCGGTCGCCGACCACGGTCTCGACGAGCTCCCAGTCGCCGTCGCGCTTGAGGCTGCCGTCCGGGTTGGTCGCCTCGGGGTAGCGCTCGTTGGTGAAGACCACGCCGTGGCCGACGAACACTTCCGCGCCGATGAAGACGCCTTCGCAGATGAAGGTGTGCGAGGAGATCTTGCAGCGGGGGCCGATGATGCTGCCCCGCTGGATCTCGACGAAGGGGCCGATGCGCGATCCGGTCTTTATTTCACATCCGTAAATATTAACGAGATCCGGGTAGAAGATACCCACGTCCCGCCCAATATCCGCATCGGTAATCGGCATCCCCGCAGCTCCTTCCGCCGAACTTCTGTGCGGCAAAACTGCGCGGAGCTGTGGACAATCGGGAACCCAGGCTTTCGATATTGTTGCTCCCCCGAAAGGCGAACCGCCCTCCCCCGGGGTGACCCGGGCCGGAAAGCCCTACCTCGAAAGGCGCAGAGCGGGGCGCCGGGCGGTGCGGCCGGTGTCCTTTTGGACGAGTCCCGGCGCGCTGGGCCGCCGCGCATCATGCGGGATGACCTGCGCCCGAGCATGAAGGGACGACGCGTGAAGACCTGGTCCCGTCCGGCCCGTTCCGAACTCTTCGCCGTGATGTCCGCCCGCCGGGGCGCTTCGCTGCGAAGAGCCTTCGCAGCGAGCGCGGCTTTGCTCCTCGCCTTCGGCGCGACCCCGGCTTTCGCCGAATACCGGATTTCGGCGGGCGACACCCTCGAGGTGACGGCGCTCAGCATCCCCGGCTTCAAGCAGGAGGCGACGGTCGGGATCGACGGCACCGTCATGGTGCCGCTCCTCGGCGACGTGCCGGCGGCCGGGCTGACCGTGGCGGAGCTGCGCAAGGCCCTCCAGAAGGCGCTGCCCGCCAAGGCGGTGCGGCAGCGCAATTCCGACGGGCGCGAATCGATCGCCGTGATCGAGCCCGACGAGATCGGCGTGCGAATCGCCAAGTACCAGCCGGTCTACCTGAGCGGCGACGTGACCAAGCAGGGCGAGCACCCGTTCCATCCGGGCATGACCGTCCGGCAGGCGGTGGCGTTGGCCGGCGGCTACAACCTCCTGCGGTTCCGGATGGAGAATCCGGTGGTCGAGAGCGCCAACCTGCGCGCCGAGTACGACGCGGTCTGGGGGAGCATCGCCCGGGAGAGCGCCAATGTCTGGCGGCTGAAAGCGATCATCGCGGGATCGCGGCCCGAGAAGGCGGCCGCCGCCGGCACGGAGGCGCCCCTCAACGTGCCGCCGTCCCGGGCCGGCGTCGCGCAGAAGCTCGCCGAGCAGCAGCTGCGCGTGCAGATGGCCGATATCGGCAAGGAGAAGGACCATCTGCAGCGCGCGCTGACCCGCGCCCAGGGCCAGCTGGTCAGCCTGACCGAGCAGCAGGCCAAGGAGAAGGAGGGCGTCACCGCCGACGCCGACGATTACGACGCGGTCCGCGCCCTGTTCCAGCGCGGCGCCGTGGTGACGACGCGCCTGACCGATGCCCGGCGGGCGGTGCTGCTGTCCTCGACCCGGGCGCTCCAGACCACCGTCCAGGTGTCTCAGCTCGAGCGCGACAAGGGCGAGCTGACCCGCAAGCTCGAGCGGGTCGACGACCAGCAGGCCCTGGAGGCCATGGAGAAGCTGCAGGTCTCGGAAGACAACCTGACCGCCCTGCGCTCCCGCCTGAACAGCATCAACGACAAGCTGGTCTACACCGGCGCCCTGCGGACCCAGCTCCTGTCCGGCAGCCGCACGCGGGCGTCGATCGCCGTCTTCCGCCCCAACAGGACCGCCCCCAGCACCATCGACGCGGCCGAGGACACCGAGCTTCAGCCGGGCGACGTCGTGGAGGTCGTGCTGAAGCCCGATCCCGCCCTGCGGGGCATCGGCGACGGCACCGGCCAGAACTGACGCCGCCAGACGTGAGCCCCCGCCGCGGCGGCGCTGTCCACATCGTCTTCTGACAGGCGGAACGCGCGCTCCTCCCCCTGCGGGGAGGCGTTGGAGGGGGGCAGACGGCACCGTGACGCGCGATCCGGCACCACCCCGCCCCTGACCCCGCACAGCAAGGGGGAGGGAAAAAGCCCAGCGGTTCAGGCTCTTGCCGCCGAACCCGACCTGTGAAGCCGCAAGCCCGCCGCGTGAGGGAAGAGCCATGAACAGACACTCCACCAGCGCGTCCTTCCTGCGGGCCGATCCCGTCGACCCGGCACGCCCGTGGCGGGGCGGGGCGCGGGCGCCCGATCCCGAGGATCAGGTCGCGATCCTGACGATCATGCGGCGGAACTGGCGGTCGATCCTGGCGCTCGGCGGCGTCGGCCTCGTCGCCGCGATCCTCTACGTCGCCACCGCCCCGTCGATCTACACCGCCCGGGCGCGGGTCTACATCGAGAGCCGGTCGAGCCCGGTCACCGCCCGCGACACGCCCGGCGCCGCGACCCCCCTGGAGATCCCCGAGGTGGAGAGCCAGGTCGAGTATATCCGCTCGGAAAAGATCGCCCTGGCCGCCGTGCACCGGCTCAACCTGCCGCCGTCGCAGGAGCTGGCGGTGCCGCCGCATCCGCTGGTGGTGAAGGTCCGCGAAGCGCTGGGTGCGGTCAAGCTGTTCGTCGGCGGCCTGATCGGCCTCTCCCCCGCCCCCAAGACGAACGTCGTGGTGAGCCCGGAGGAGCGCCAGGCCGGGACGGTGCGCGAGAACCTGGAAGCCGCCCGCATCGGCGCGGCCTACGTCATCGAGGTCGGCTACAGCCTCGACAATCCCACGGCCGCCGCCGCCGTCGCGAACGCGGTGGCGGACGCCTACGTCGCCACGCAGCTGGAGAACCGGTCGCAGATCTGGAAGGTCGCGGGCGAGTGGATCCTGCCGCGGCTGAAGGAAATGCAGCAGCGCGCCAGCCAGGCCTCCCGGGAAGCCCAGACCTACAAGGCCGAGCACGCGATCATCGATCTCGGCAAGCGCGGCCTGGTGGGCGAGCAGCAGCTTGAGGAGCTGAACACCGCGGTCGCCTCCGCCCGGTCCAGGACCGTGGATGCCCGCGCCACCCGCGACCAGATCCACATGCTGCTCGCCTCCGACATCGCCGATCCGGGCATCACCGAGGCCTTCAAGGACACGGTGATCATCCAGCTGCGCAAGCAGTATGTCGACCTGGTGCAGCGCGCCGACGACCTGAAGCGCCGGCTCGGCCCCGATCATGACGCGGTCACGGCGATCCAGAAGGACGTGCTGGCGGCCAAGCAGTCCCTGCGCGCCGAGCTGGAGCGCCTCGCAGCCTCGCTGGACCGCGACTACGAGGTCGCCAAGTCCCGGGAGGACAGCATGACGGCGTCCTTCGATGCGCTGATCTCGAAGACGCTCGTGACCAGCGAAGCGCGGGTGAAGGCCAAGGAACTCGACCGGGCGGCCGAGACCTACGACCAGATCTACACGAACCTGCTCAGCCGCTACATCGACGCCGTCAACCAGCAATCCTACCCGCAGCCCTCCGCCCACGTGATCACCCCGGCGAGCATCCCGGAGCGCCCGAGCGCGCCGCGCGGCGGCCTGATCGTGTTGCTCGGCATGCTGGTCGGGGCCGGGCTCGGGGTGAGCGGTGCCTTCGCGCGGCACTGGTTCGACCGGACCCTCCGGGTGCCGGGACAGCTCACCGGCCAGGGCCTGCCCTGCCTGGCTGCGCTGCCCGAGCTGCGGCGCGAGCCGGGCTACCGGGCCGCCCTGTCGCTGGCGCAGAACCATGCCAGCGAATCCCTGCGGCCGGCGAGCGTCGAGGCGTTCAAGGCCGGCGCCGTGCGGTTCATGCCGCAATCGGTCTTCGTCGAGCGCCTGCACAGCCTGAAGACGCATCTGCTCGGCAACGACCGCCGCGGCCCGGTCTTCGCCATCGGAGTGACCTCGGTCGGGGCCGGCACCGGCAAGACCACCTTCGCGAGCAACTTCGCCCAGCTGCTGGCACGCTCGCGCTCGGCCACCGCGAGCCGGATCCTGCTGATCGATGCCGACGTGCGGCAGGCGACCCTGTCGCGCCTCAACCAGGCCGCCGACCAGCCCGGGCTGCTCGACGTGCTCGCCGGCCGCTGCGGCACCGAGGAGGCGGTCCGGCACCCGCTCGGGGAGGTCCGCCTGCTCGCCTGCGGCAGTCTCCTCCCGGGCGACCCGCATTTCAGCGACCTGATGACCCCGGAGGCCATCGCCGGCCTGGTCCGCGACGAGCGCACCCATCTCGACCGCATCATCGTCGACCTGCCCCCGGCGGACGAGCTGCCGACGCTCCGGCCGCTCCTCGACATGCTGGACGGGATGATCCTCGTGGCCGAGGCGGGCAAGACCAACATCGACGACGTGGTGGCCGCCGTCCAGGACCTCGAATCCGCCGGCTGCACCGTGCTGGGCGTCGTGCTCAACAAGACCAACGCCACCCCGGAGGTCCGGCGCGGCACGATCGTGAACGCCCTGGTCCGCCGGACAACGGCCGCGGCCGCCCCGATCCGGCTCACCCGCTCCTGGCGGCGCCGCCCGGCCGCCGACGTCACCGATTCGGGGGCCTCCGCGTGACGGTGTTTCGCCAGGCGGAGCGCGCGCCGGCGCAAGGAAGGCTGAACGTGCTCTCCTCCCCCCTGCGGGGAGGAGTTGGAGGTGGGGGTGGCCCAGAAGGCACCGCCGCGTTTCATCCGGCACCACCCCCACCCCTGGCCCCTCCCCGCAAGGGGGAGGGGAAAACGCGTGGTGTTTCAACCGCGCGATCCCTGAACGGCTCCGCTGCGCTCCGCCACCTCACGATCGGGGAGTTTGGTGGGATGGCCGGTGCTTGGTGCCACACGCCATGACCCAGACCCACCCCGAAACCGCACGGCTCGGCCGGGTCGCCTTCTTCGGCCATGACCGGATCGAGCCGACGATCCGGAAGCGGGTCGGCGCCATCCGGGATACCGGCTGGTCGGTGGTCGAATACATGTTCGTGCGGGCGCGGGCCGGCCTCGCCGATCCCGTGATCGCCGGCGACGTGGTTCCCCTCGGCCAGACCGTGGACCGGCATTACGGCAAGCGGCTGCCGCTGCTCGCGCTCGGGATCGTCCGGGCGCTCGCGCGCTGGCGCGACCTGCGCGCCGCCGACGTGGTCTATGTCCGCAATCTCGACATGGCCCTGGTGGCCTGGGCCTCGGCCCGGCTCGCCGGCAGCCGCGCGCCCCTGGTCTACGAGGTGCTCGACATCCAGCGGCTGATGGTGCGGCCGGACCGGGTCGGGCGGATCGCCCGGGCGGTCGAGCGCTGGATCCTGGGCCGCAGCGCGCTGCTCGTCGTCAGCTCGCCGGACTTCGTGACCCGCTACTTCGCGCCGGTCCAGGGCTTCTCCGGGCCGTGGCACCTGCTCGAGAACAAGGTGATGGCCCACCGCCTCGCCGAAGTGGCGCACCGGCTCGATCGGGGCCGGGTCGCAGGGCCGCCCTGGGTGATCGGCTGGTTCGGCACGCTGCGCTGCCGCCGGAGCCTGACCATCCTGGCGGCGGTCGCGCGGGCGCTCGGCAATTCGGTGCGGATCGTCATCGCGGGCCGGCTCTCCGAGGAGGATATCGACCCGCAGGATTTCGCCGCGACGCTGCGCCGGCATCCGAACATGGCGTTCCGCGGCCCCTACGCCAATCCGGGCGAGCTGCCCGACATCTACGGCGGCGTCCACTTCAGTTGGGCGGTCGATTACTTGGATGACGGGCTGAACTCGGACTGGCTGCTGCCGAACCGGCTCTACGAGGGCGGCCTGTGCGGGGCGCTGACGCTGGCGCGGGCCGAGACCGCCACCGGCCGCTACGCCGAGGCCGAGGGGTTCGGCTGGGCGTTCCCGGAGCCGCTGGCGGACTCGGTGATCGCGTTCCTGCGCACCCTCGACAGCCAAACCTACGCGCAGATGCAGGGTGGCCTCCTCGCCTGCGAGACCGCGAAGTTCGTCGATACGCACGGCATGCGGGATCTGCTTTCGCGAGTCGCGTGAGGGGCCGGGCGCGTCGGGTCGCGGGACGAGATCCGACGCGCCGGCGGCAATGGACGTCTATCCGCAGCCAGCACGCGCGCGCTCCCCTCTGCTGGGGCGGGAGACGCGCTTCGGGGTGACCGTTGCGCCTCATCCGGCAGCCCTGGCCCCGATGGACCGAGCCGGCCTCTCCGCGCCCCGCCACGATCGATCCCGGACACCTGGGACGCCCGCCGACGAATCGCCCCCCATCGCCGCTTCCGGCGCGGCTCTGATTCGCCCCCGAACGGGCCGTCATGTGGCCTGGATGCGTCGAGTCGCCTAAAAAATCAGTCCCTATAGCCCCGATAGTCGGCGAAACCTGATCTTTAGGCGCCTTATCGCTCAGGACCGACACGCGGACCAGAATCGGATCTGAACCGGCAAAATGGAACAGCACACACGGATTCCGATGACTGAATTCGTCACGCGAAACCGCCACTCCCATGGACGGAAACACCGGATTTGCGGGCTTGATATTACCGCCTGCCAAAACTTGAGGTCCGTCACTGCGATACCGGCGCAATGCCCAGCCGAACAGTCGCACACATGAAAAGACCTAGCGAATATCGGCCAAGATCTTTTCGAGACGTCGCGCCCGATTGGACGATCCCCTACGTACGTAGTCCGTGATTGAATTAACGTGCGTAGAAATTTAATCAAATAGGCGCGGACAGGGTATTTACAGCGCATTTTACGAAAGTTAGCATTATATCCGCGGTCATCGAGAACCTTTCCAGTAAGGCGCCGAGTCGACCGCAATTACCAGTGTCACGCCCAAGGCGCGGTCATTGGGTTCCCAAGTCACCGTCCGACAATGGGCTTCCTGCGAAAGGAGGTAACTTCTTATGGCCAGTCTTGGTACTCGAGACGAGCGCATCATCGTTGATCGGGACAGTCTCCAGACCCGTAGCGGCGTCTCGGGGGTGCAGGTCTCGGGGATGCAGGGCGGTGACGGTCCGGCCGTCATCGAGCGGCGGGACCCGACCCTGGCCCGCACGAACCGCATCGTGATCATCGATCGGCGGCAACTCGTCGGTCGATGCCTCGCGGCGTCCCTCCGGGAAGCCGACAAGGATACGGTGTTCGAGGTCTTCCCGGACATCGAGAGCTGGAAGCGCCAGACGCCGTTCGCGGCCGCCAACGTGGTCGTGCTGTGCCGGCCGGACGGCAACCTCTCGGAGGCCGCGTGGGCCGAGATCACCCGGGAGCTGGCGCTGCTGCAGGGCGAGGTCGACGCCCCGCCGGTGGCGGTGATCTCGGACGGGGAGAACCTCGACCAGATCGTGCGCATCATCAAGCTCGGGGTGAAGGGCTACATCCCGACCACGACCTCCGTCGACATCGCGCTGCAGGCGCTCCAGCTCGTTCAGGCGGGCGGCGTCTACATCCCGGCGGAATGCCTGTTCCCGCTGCTGGCCAGCATCAAGGTCGAGGAGCCGGTCGAGGCCGGCGAGGACGAGATCTTCTCCCCCCGCCAGCTCTGCGTCGCCCGGGCCCTGCGCAAGGGCACGCCCAACAAGATCATCGCCTACGAACTGAACATGTGCGAGAGCACCGTGAAGGTTCACGTCCGCAACATCATGAAGAAGTTGAAGGCGAAGAACCGGACCGAGGTCGCGTACCTGACCAACAAGTATTTCCTGCGCGAGGATTCGAGCCTCGCCACCGTGAAGGCTCCGGCGGCCTGAGCGACGCCTGACGCAGACCCGACGACACAGAGCCGTGCCCGATCGCGCCGCGATCCGGCACGGCTCTTTGTTTGGGCCTGCCCCGGCCGGCCGATCCGGCGACCGGGGCGGGCGTTTCAGCCGACGGCGCGGAGCGGCAGGACAATCTCCCGATCCGAAGCCGGCGCCTCGGCACGGCCGACGCTGCTGTAGGAGAACCCGTGCTGCCGGGCCTCCTCGGGCCGGTAGACGTTGCGCAGGTCCACCAGGATCGGCGCCCGCATCGTGGCGCGCAGCCGCGCCAGGTCCAGCGCCCGGAAGGCGTTCCACTCGGTGACGATCACCAGGGCGTCCGCGCCCGCCGCGCAGGCATAGGGATCCTGCGCGAAGTCGACCCCGGGCAGGAGCGGCCGGGCCTGCTCCATCCCCTCCGGATCGTAGGCGCGGACCTGCGCGCCGGCATCCTGCAGGCCGGCGACGATCGCGAGCGCGGGCGCGTCGCGCATGTCGTCGGTGTTCGGCTTGAAGGTCAGGCCCAGCACCGCGATCGTCTTGCCCCGCACCCCGCCGCAGGCCCGGATCACCTTGCGGGCCATGCCGCGCTTCCTCTGGTCGTTGACCGCCACCACGGTCTCGACCAGCCGGAGCGGCGTCCCGGCATCCTGGGCGGTCTTGACCAGCGCCAGCGTGTCCTTCGGGAAGCACGAGCCGCCATAGCCCGGCCCGGCGTGGAGGAACTTGCCGCCGATCCGGTTGTCGAGCCCCATGCCGCGGGCGACCTGCTGGACGTCGGCGCCGACCTGCTCGCACAGGTCCGCGATCTCGTTGATGAAGGTGATCTTGGCGGCCAGGAACGCGTTGGCGGCGTATTTGGTCAGCTCGGCGGTGCGCCGGGACGTCACCAGGATCGGCGCGGCGTTCAGGTAGAGCGGCCGATACACCTCGCGCATCACCGCCTCGGCGCGGGCATCCTCGGTGCCGACCACGATCCGGTCGGGGCGCTTGAAGTCGGAGATCGCCGCGCCCTCGCGCAGGAATTCCGGGTTCGACACCACGGCGAACGCGGCGTCCGGCCGGATCTCGCGGATGATGCGCTCGACCTCGTCGCCGGTGCCCACCGGCACGGTCGACTTGGTCACCACCACGGTGAAGCGCGTCAGCGCCCGGGCGATGCTGCGGGCCGCCTGATGGACGTAGGACAGGTCGGCGAAACCGTCGCCCCGGCGGGACGGCGTGCCCACCGCGATGAACACCGCGTCCGCCTCCGCAACCGCGGCCTCCAGATCGACGACGAAGGAGAGCCGGCCCTGGCGGACGTTCTCGGCGACCAGCGCGTCGAGTTCGGGCTCGTAGATCGGGATCCGCCCGGCCTTCAGCGCGTCGATCCGGTCGCGATTGCTGTCGACGCACACGACCCTGTGGCCGAAATCGGCCAGGCACGCCCCGGAGACCAGCCCGACATAGCCCGACCCGACCATCGTGATGTTCATGCTTGCCGTGTCCTTGCCTCGTCGCACCGCGAACGTCCGGATGTCCCGCTCTACGGCGCGGCCATCGCGGCGGCACCTCAGGACTAAGGCGTAGGGGCGGTCGGCGGGACGGCGTACCCTGCCGCGATGATCCGGCCGGGCGGCCCGCCCCCGAGGACCGCCAGCAGGCTGCCAGAGGGCCGCGAGGGGGGCGCCACAAGACCGGGCGCGATACCTCGCTTGGCTTAGCCCCCGCAGATCCCGCGATGTTCGGGATACCTGCGCGAGATCAACCAGCCTAAAAGCTAAGTCTTTTTCTCTTCTTTAAGGGCTGGAAGCCGGGGTGTTTAGGCGGGCAAGATCGCAGGGCCAAACGCTCCGGGGGACTTTGGCTGGGGAGAGTCCATTTGGCCGCGCGCTTCTACTTCGAGCTAGCCAACGCCGAGATCACGTTCCACGACACGACCGGCGTCGAGGCCACCGACCTCGCGGAGGCCCTGTTCGAGGCGCGCAGCGTCATCGCCGAGATGGCCGACGCGATCGCCGAGGACCATCCGGGACCGCCCTGGACCCTGCTCGTGCGCGACGAGGCCGGCTGGCTCGTGGGACGCCTGCCCGTCCGGAAATGACCGGACCCGGGCTTTACCAATCGTTAACCATTCGTTCGGAGGATCGGGCCGCGCCGGAGCCTCGTCCGGGATGTCGGATCGAAGACGCGGCGCCGCGAGTTTGATGGGGCATCGCCGTTTCCCGAGAGCCGGCGACCGCGTCTCGGGACGATGCGCGCAAGCAAGGGCAGACATGGCCATTTCGACCCCCGCGCCCTCCCAGGATCTGAGCACCGCGGCACTCGCGGATGCCGCCGCCACCGACATGGCCGGCGCCGCCCAGGCCCTGGCCCGCGCCGGTGATCCCGAGACCGCCGAGGTGCTTCGCGCGATGGCCCGGCACAACCGGGTGCTGGCGCTCAAGCTCCGGGCGACGCAGGGCGCCGCACAGGACCGGATGGGCCTGGTCCGGATGTTCTGACTCGGGAACGCTGCGGGTCTCCCGGGCCCGCCCTCGCCCGGACGAACGCCACCCCAGCCCCGTCACGCAGCCCGCATGGTGGCGAGGAAGCGGCCGACCTCGGCCGAGAGCTGCTCGGACTGGCGCGACAGGCCGGTCGCCGCCGAGAGGACGTTGCCGGCCGCTTCGCCGGTCTGCTCGGCAGCCCCCGCGACCCCGACGATGTTGCCGGTCACCTCCTTAGTCCCGGCGGTGGCCTGGGCGATGTTGCGCACGATCTCCTGCGTCGCCGCCCCCTGCTGCTCCACCGCCGCGGCGATCGAGCTCGCCACCCCGTTGATCTCACGGATCCGGTTCGTGATCGTGCCGATCGCGCCCACCGCCTCGCCGGTCACGCCCTGGATCCGGCCGATCTGGCCCGCGATCTCCTCGGTCGCCTTGGCGGTCTGGCCGGCGAGTTCCTTGACCTCGGTGGCGACGACGGCGAAGCCCCGTCCCGCCTCGCCCGCGCGCGCCGCCTCGATCGTGGCGTTGAGGGCCAGCAGGTTGGTCTGGCTGGCGATCGCCGAGATCATCTGCATCACGTCGCCGATCCGGCTGGCCGCCGCGCTCAGCTCGGCCACGAGGGCGGCGGTCTGGTCGGCCTCGCCGACCGCCTTCTGGGCCAGGTCGCTCGAACCCTGCACCTGCCGGCCGATCTCCCGGATGGAGCTGCCGAGCTCCTCGGTGGCGGCCGCGACCGTGGTGACGTTGACCGCAGCCTCTTCGGCCGCCGCCGCCACCGTGCCGGACTGGCTGCCGGCCTCCTGGGCGATATCGGTCATCGCCCGGGCGGTGGCCTGCAATTCGGTCGCCGACGACGCGACCTGCTCGACGATGCCGGCGACTGCCTGCTCGAAGCTCTGGGCAAGGTCCAGCCGGGCCCGCCTGCGCGCGGCGGCGGCGGCGATGTCGGCGGCCCGCTTGCGCTCGGCCTCCTCGGCGGCGGTGCGGGCGACGCTCGCCTTGATGCCCTCGACGGCGCGCCCGACGGCGCCGATCTCGTCGCCGCGCCGGGCCTCCGCGATGGTGGCGTCGATCTCGCCCTTCGCCATGCGCTCCAGGACGGCGACGAGGCTCCCGAGCGGCCGCGTCACGCCGAACACGATGATGGCGGCCGAGAGGCTAAGGGCGGCGAGCAGGCCGGCCACCGCAGAACCGATCAGGACCAGCTTGGCTTGCTTGGCCGCGGCCTCGGTGGCGTTCTTGCCGTCGGCGAGCCGTGCATCGACCCGCCCCTCGTAGACCCGTGCGGTCTCTTCGAACCGCTTCGCGATCGGTTTACTGGTCTCCATGGCCAGCTGCGTCGCGGCACCGCGATCATCCCTGAGG
>Ga0182226_1000127_pt1 | contig 13501 bp, 13 predicted proteins | sample G6R1MG_27_FD_129658 | JGI IMG/M metagenome (GOLD analysis project Ga0182226, IMG submission 129658) | Miscanthus phyllosphere microbial communities from Michigan, USA - G6R1_MAIN_07NOV2016_LD1 MG | ecosystem: Host-associated > Plants > Phyllosphere > Phylloplane/Leaf | place: USA: Michigan...
AAGCTCGTGGTGCTGAACAACCCCCTCAACCCCAGCGCCACGGTGTTCTCCCGCGACAATCTCGCCCTGCTGGCCCGGTTCTGCACCCGCCACGACGTCGTCGCCGTGTGCGACGAGGTGTGGGAGCACATCGTGTTCGACGGCGCCGCCCATTGCCCGCTGATGGCTCTGCCGGGGATGCGCGACCGCACGGTGAAGATCGGCTCGGCCGGCAAGATCTTCGGCCTGACCGGCTGGAAGGTCGGCTTCGTCATGGCGGCACCGCCCCTCCTGCGGGCGGTGGCGGGCGCCCACCAGTTCCTCACCTTCACCACCCCGCCTTGCCTGCAGGTTGCGGTGGCGTACGGGTTGGCCAAGGACGACGACTGTTTCACCGCCATGCGCGCCCGCTTCGCCCGCTCCCGCGACCGGTTGAGCGCCGGCCTCGCGGCGCGCGGCTTCACGGTGCTGCCGTCCGCCGGGACCTACTTCCTCAACGTCGACATCGCGCCCCTCGGCTTCACCGACGACGTCGCGTTCTGCGACACCCTGGTGCGGCGCCACGGCGTCGCGGCGATTCCCGTGAGCGCCTTCTACGATGCCGATCCCGTGCGCCACATCGTGCGCCTGTGCTTCGCCAAATCCGACGCGACCCTCGACGCCGCCCTCGACCGCCTCGGCGCCGTCGTCGGACGAGCTGCGTGACGGCGCGGCGGGCGCCGCTTGCGGGCGGGGACGCGCGGGGCCACATTTCCCCGCATGAGCACGCAGCGCCTTCGTCCGGACCCGACCGTGGACTTCGCCCGAGGCCCCGGCGCGGCGACGCCGTTCCGGCCCCAGGCCGACGACCGCGAAGCCACGCTCCTGCGCCTGGAGGCCCTGGCGCACCTCATGGACTCGGCTTTTCTCATTCCGGGGATCAACCGCCGCGTCGGCATGGACGCCGTCGTGGGCCTCGTGCCGATCATCGGCGATGTCGCCGGTATGCTCATCGCCTCCTACGTGGTCAACGAGGCGCGCCGCCTCGGCGCCCCGCGCTGGCTCGTGGCCCGGATGATGGCCAACGTGGTGATCGACGGGGCGCTCGGCGTTGTGCCGCTCGCCGGCGACCTGTTCGACGCCGCCTTCAAGGCCAACCGCCGCAACGTCGCGCTGCTGCGCCGGCACCTGGAAAAGACCGGGGGCCTGCGGCCGGGCGAGATCGAGGGCACGGCCGTGCGGATCGACGGCTGAAGCAACTCGGTCGCGCTTCGGTGGGGAACGCACTCGCGCGTCCCCCCTCTTCCCGCTTACGGGGCGAGGCGATGCGCGCCGACCCCCGTGCCACGCGCCTCAGGACAGTTCATCTAACGGACCCCGCATGACACCAGCCCCCACCGGACAAGCCCGCCGATGAACCGGATCGCGACCCTCGGCGACGCTCCGGCCCCGGCCCGCACCGGCTGGCTCTCGCCCCTGTGGCGGCGGCGGCTCTCGAACTTCCGGCGCAATCGCCTCGGATTCTGGTCGTTTCTGATCTTCGCCGGCCTGTTCGGCACGAGCCTGTTCGCGGAAGTGATCGCCAACGACAAGCCGCTCGTCGTCTCGTACAAGGGCGAGATCCTGTTTCCCGTCCTCATCGACTACCCGGACGAGAAGTTCGGCGGCTTCTACGCGCGGCCGAACTACCGCTCGGCCGAGACGCGGGCCGAGATCGCCGCGCACGGCTGGGCGATCTGGCCGCCGATCCCGTATTCCTACGACACCATCAACGACGGGCTGCCGACGCCCTCGCCGTCGCCGCCGACCTGGATGCTGACGAAGGCCCAGTGCGCGGCGGCGGGCAAGCCCTGCGCCGACCTCGAAATGCACTGGCTCGGCACCGACAACACCACCCGCGACGTCCTCGCCCGCGTCATCTACGGCTTTCGCATCTCGGTTCTGTTCGGCCTCATCCTCGCCCTGATCTCCTCGGTGATCGGCGTGATCGCCGGGGCGGTGCAGGGCTATTTCGGCGGCTGGGTCGATCTCGCGCTCCAGCGCTTCATCGAGGTGTGGAGCGGGATCCCGACCCTCTACCTCATCATCATCATCTCGGCCTTCATCGAGCCCGGGTTCTTCGTGCTGCTGGGCATCCTGCTGCTGTTTTCGTGGGTGGCGCTCGTCGGCGTGGTGCGGGCGGAGTTCCTGCGGGCGCGCAACTTCGAGTATGTCCGCGCCGCCCGGGCGCTCGGCCTCTCCAACGTCCGCATCATGAGCCGGCACCTCCTGCCCAACGCCATGGTGGCGACCCTGACCTTCCTGCCGTTCATCCTCAACGGCTCCATCGGCACCCTGACGTCCCTCGACTTCCTCGGCTTCGGCCTGCCGCCCGGCTCGGCGTCCCTGGGCGAACTTCTCGCCCAGGGCAAGGAGAACATCCAGGCACCCTGGCTCGGGCTCACGGGCTTCTTCGTGGTGGCGACGATGCTGAGCCTCCTCGTCTTCGCCGGCGAGGCCGTGCGCGACGCCTTCGACCCGCGAAAATCCTTCGCCTGAGAGTAGGCGCGTTCGCCCGAAACGACGGGCGAACGTTCGGATTCGAGCGATGTTTTAGGGAAGCGGTAAGCCATACGGCCGCACACCTGTCGGATCGCGGAAATGTGCGTTCGACGATTCGTCCGACGAGCGCCTTGGGAACCCGTTCCTTACCCTTTTCCGCAACCCATACGTGCACCCGTCTCGATCCGGTCTCGACCCAGCATGTCCCTGAGCGCATCCCCGGATAGCCCGCCACCTCCCGGTTCCGTCATCCCTCCGGGTGATGCGGATGCCGAGGCCGGACTCGCGCGGATCACGGGCCTTGCCGCCGCATGCCTCGGGATGCCCATGGCCTGGTTCGCCGTCGGACCGGAGGGGGCCGGGGTGCGGGCCGCCCACGGCCTCGACGGGCGGGCGCCGGACGAGGCGGCGACGGGCTTTCGCGCCAGTGCCGCCGTCGTGGAGGCCGGGGGGCGTCGGCGCGGCGTCCTGTGGGTCGGGGATGCCCGGCGCCGCCCTCCCCTCGACGCGGACCAGGAAGCCAGGCTCGCGGCCTTCGCCGGCCTCGCCGCCGACCATCTCGGACAGGCGGAACGGTCTAAGACCGACGGGCTCGTCCGCCACTTCGCCGAGACGGCCGTCTACGCCCTGATGACCGTGGACACGGACGGCCTCGTCACCTTCGCGAACCCCGTCGCCGAGGACCTGTTCGGCTATCCGCCGGGGACGATGACCGGCCAGGATGTCGGCGCGATCGTTCCCCCCGCCGCCCGGATGGCCTACGCGACCCGCCTCGCCCGGTTCGCCGCCGGGCGATCGTCGATCCTCTCCGGGCGCGTCTTCGAACTCTTCGGCCAGCACCGCGACGGGCGCCCCATTCCCCTCGAAATGTCCCTGTCCCACTGGAACACCGACGGCCGGGTCGGCCTCGGCCTGACCCTGCGCGACATCAGCGAATGGCGCGCCCGCGACGCCCAGCTCGTCCGAATGGCCCATCACGACAGCCTCACCGGCCTCGCCAACCGGGCGCGGTTCAACGAAGGCCTCCGGGCGGCCCTGACGGAGGGGCCCGCGACGGTGATGCTGCTCGACCTCGACGGCTTCAAGGACGTCAACGACAGCCTCGGGCATGCCACGGGCGATGCCCTGCTCCAATCCGTGGCCGCGCGCCTGTCCGCCTGCGTCGCGCCGGAGGCGACCGTGGCGCGGCTGGGCGGCGACGAGTTCGCGATCCTCCTCCCCGCCTCGGGCGATCCGATCCGGGCGGCCGCCATGGCGACGAAGGTTCTCGACGCCTTCCAGGCGACCTTCCAGATCAGCGGGCACACCTTCCACGTCGGCCTCAGCGTCGGCCTCGCCCTCGGCCATCTGCCGGAGGCCGACGCGGAGACGCTGATCGCCGATGCGGATCTCGCCCTCTATCAGGCCAAGCGGGACGGACGGCGCTGCTACCGCCTGTTCGAGCCGACCATGCGCAGCGCGGTGATCGCGCGGCGGACCCTGCACGACGAACTCAGCCACGCCCTGGCGGCGGGCGAATTCGTGCTGCACTACCAGCCGCAGGTGGCCTTCGAGACGGGGCGGGTCGTGGGCGTCGAAGCCCTCCTGCGCTGGCGCCACCCCGAGCGCGGCCTGCTGCTGCCGGGGGTGTTCCTCTCCGCCCTCGAAGCCCATCCCATGGCGACCGCCATCGGCCGCTGGATCGTCGAGGAAGCCTGCCGGCAGGCGGCCCTGTGGCGGGCCGCGCGACTCCCGCCGGTCCGGATCGCCGTGAACCTCTTCGCCGCCCAGCTGCGGACCGGCACCTTGGCGGCGGACGTGATGCAGTCCCTCGCCCGCTACCGGCTGCCGCCCTCGACCCTCGAACTCGAGGTCACCGAGCGCATCGCCCTCCAGGCCGACGACGCGATCCTCGAGCCGATCCGCGACCTGCACGCCGCCGGCGTCGCCGTGGCGTTCGACGATTTCGGCACGGGCTACGCCTCCCTCTCCTCCCTCAAGCGCTTCCCCCTCACCCGCCTCAAGATCGACCGCAGCTTCGTGCGCGACGTCCTCAACGACCGCCACGACGCCGAGATCATCCGCGCCATCCTGCTCATGGCGCAGAGCTTCGGCCTCGAGGTCATCGCGGAGGGAATCGAGACGGCCGACCAGGAGGCGATCCTGCGGAGCATGGGCTGCCACGAGGGTCAGGGCTACCGCTACGGCAGGGCCCTGCCCCCCGTCGCCCTGGCGGCCCTCGTCCGCACCCGCGCGATCCAGGAAGCCCGCGCCATCGTGGCGTGACGGCCCCTTCCGGCGCCGACGTGGCGGACGGCTTGGCGCTCGAAGGGGTCGTCCCTTCGACGGGCAGCGGGAGTGATCCGGCGTCGGGTCGGATCGCCTCGGATCGACCGGAAACGGTGCGACCGACGTCCGTCCGGAGCGTCGCCCCGGCCCCGCGACGGGCTCGCCCGTCGCCTGCGGATGTCGGGCGGCCCTACAGCGGACGGGTGGTGCCCGCGAGGAGCCAGCCCTTCGCCCGCTGGATGAGGTCGGGCCGGGCGCGGGCGACGTCCTCGTCGTCCAGAAGCGGCGAGGCCGAGAGGGCGGCGAGATAGGCCGCCTCGCTGGCCTTGCAGGCGCGCACGGAGGCCTCGGCCGCATGGGTGCGGGAGGTCAGGGCCGCCTGGACGGTGAAGCTGCGCTGGAGGCACCCCCGCCAGGCGGCGTGGAGGTCGGCGGCCCCACCGGCTTCGGCCACGCCCGTCGAACCGAGGAAGAGCGCGAGGAGGAGCGCGCCTGCGGCGCCGGTACGGGTCGTCATCGTCAGAGGGTCCCCCATGGGACGATCCTCACCCGAAGGTGTTTAACCGGCCCTGAAGACGCCCGACGGCGTCGCTGCTCCATTTTGGGACACCCGCCCGCGCCGTCCGGGTTGCCATCCGCCGCGGCCCGCGCCAGGAAGGGCGGCGAGGCCCCGTCCTCCCCCCGACAGCGGGGTTCCGAGTCCGGGGGTCGGCGCCACACGGTGCGGCCGGGCGACGGCCGGTCAGCGGAGGGCCCCATGGCCTGGATCTGTCTCGTCGCCGCCGGCCTCCTCGAGGTCGCCTGGTCCTGTGCCATGAAGCTGTCGCAGGGCTTCACGCGGCCGTGGCCGACGGCGATCATGGCCGTGACGATGCTGGGCAGCGTCGGGCTCCTCGCCCTCTCCATGCGGACGCTGCCGCTGGGCACCGCCTACACCATCTGGACGGGCATCGGCGCCGTGGGCGCCTTCGTCCTCGGCATCGTGGCCCTGGGCGAGGAGGCGAGCCCCGCCCGCATCGTGGCGGCGTTGCTCATCGTCTCCGGCCTCGTGACGATGAAGCTCGCGAGTTCGCCGTGACGCGGCTCAGCGGTTCGCGGTGGTGACCGGTGAGGTGGCCCGGCCCAGGGACACCCAGGCCTGGACGTCCTGGCTCTCGCGCTTGATGAAGGTGTAGCCGGTCTGGCGCCAGCCGTGGACGGTGTTGGTCTTGTTGTCGAGGATGAAGTCGCCCCGGTCGGTGATCAGGGTGAGCACCGCGTGGCCCTCGCCCTTCTCGTCGATGACCACGGTCATCCGCATGGCCCGGCGCGGCAGCCCGGCCTCGGCCAGGAGCTTGCGCTTGAGGAGCTGGAAATCCTCGCAATCGCCCGAGCCGTCTTCCGCCAGATCCCAGTGGTCGGGAACGTGGAGGTGGTCCATGTCGGTCACCGCCCGCACGGACTTGTTCACGCGGGTGTTCACCGCCAGGATCGTGCTCCAGAGGGCCGGCGTGAGGGCGATGCTGGCGGGCTCGGTGCGGTCCACGGCGCATTCCCGCGGATAGCCCTCGCAGAACGCCACCCAGGCGGCGATGGGCCGGGTGGCGGAGCCGGCGGCCAGGAGGCTTGGGCTGGTGGGCAGGGACGCGAAGGTCTGGGCCCGGGCCGCGACGGGCGCCCCCAGCATCGGCACGGCCAGGACACCCAGCAGACCGGCCAGGCGCCCGCGGCGCCGGGCCGTCGTCGAGAACGTCGAAACTGAGGTCCGCATGGCCCGGTCCGTCCCGTTAATCTTTCGTTAACGAAACGTCTCACGCCGTCCGGACCGCGGCAATCGCCGGGTTAAGAAAAGGTTAACGGTGTGGATAGGCGCCCCGGAGGGCGCGGTTCCGGCCGGCTTCCAACAAGACGACGCCCCGCCGGGCGAGCGGCGAGGCGTGAGCTTAACGGGCTCCCTATCCCGAAAGGCAGGGCTATCGCAGATGACCCATTCGTCATTCCGAGGCGCCGCAGGCGAACCCGGACCCCAGAGCCGCCGACAGCGCAAGATTTTCCACCACCCGTGTTTCTGGATCCCGGGTCCCGCTGCGCGGTCCCGGGATGGCAGCAAGTGGAGCCCCGGTCAGGCCTGCGGCAGGTCCGGGGTGATGCCGAGATTGGCCAGGCCCTCGGAGAGGAGATCGGCGGCGTTGGGGGTGCCGAGGAGTTCGCGGGCGGCGCCCTCGCCCACCGATTCGCGCTCGCGGGCGAAGCGCACGGCGTCCGTCCATTCCTCGGCCTCCATGTCGCCGCGCCCGACATAGACGAGGGCGAGGAGGTCAGCGCGCTCGTCGTCGTTCAGCGCCCCGATCATCGCCCGCACCTCCTCCTCGGTGGCGTCGTCGGTGCCGGAGGTGAGGACGTCCGTGGCGCCGTCGTCGATGGCGTTCGAGCCGGAATCCGGATCGGTGGGCCCTTCCTTCACCTCGATGGCGCGCAGGCGCAGGATGATCTCGGTGACGGTGTCGACGGCAATGTCCATGGGACGATCCTACGCGCGGCCGCCGGGGACGGCGGCCTGGAGCAGGCACAACCCCTCAGGGGCGCAAGGGTTCGCTCGTCGAGGCGTCTCTGACGCAACGCTAGACCCGGCCCTCCACGAAGGCGCGCATGAGGGTGTGGGCGATGGCCATGGGGGGCGGCACCGTCAGGCCCTCCGGGTGGGTGCCGGCGATCATCGCCGCGACCTCGGCGCGGGTGAGCCAGCGGGCATCGACGAGTTCCTGCGCGTCGAGGGTGATGGCCTCGTCGAGGGCCTCGGCGATGCAGCCGATCATCAGGGACGCGGGGAACGGCCAAGGTTGCGACGCGTGATAAGCGACCCGCCCGATGCGCAGACCGACCTCCTCGAAGGTCTCGCGCCGCACGGCGTCCTCGATGGTCTCGCCGGGTTCGAGGAAACCCGCGAGGCAGGAATACATCGCCTCCTTGAACCGGGGCGAGCGGCCGAGCAGGCAGTGCTCGCCCCGCACGATCAGCATGATCACCACGGGGTCGGTGCGCGGGAAGTGGTGGGTCTCGCAGGCGGCGCAGTCGCGACGATACCCGCCGGCGCCCGGGACGGTCGGGCCGCCGCAATTGGCGCAGAAGCGATGCCGCGCATGCCAGGACAGGAGGGATTTCGCCGTGGCGAGGAGCCCGAGTTCGTGGGGCGCCACCCCTCCTTCCGCCGCGAGGCCGCGCAGGTCGCTCGTGGCGAAGTCCGAACCGGCGTCGAAGGTCTCCGCCCGCTCCGGCGGCAGGGCGGCGGCGAAGACCGGCGCGCCGTCGAGGCGGCCGAGGAACAGGAGCGGGCCCTCGGGGGCGATGTGTGCGGGATCGAGGAGGGCCGAGCCCGCCGCCAGCACCACCCGGTCGCCGGCGAAGGCCACGAGGCGGGCGCCGGGCTCGGTCAGGGGCGGCACGGCGGCGGGGCTCTCGGCGGAATGGCGCACGAGGCGGTTGTGGATGTAGCCGAGGCCGTCGAGGGGGTCCGTCATCCGCTCAGGCCGCCGCGAACAGGGCGCCGATGCGCTCGACCATCTGGGCGCGGGCATGGTGCGGATAGGGCTTCGCCTCGCCGATCCCCCAAACCGGACGCGGCCAGGCGGGATCGGACAGGAACCGGCCGATGACGTGGACGTGGAGCTGGGGCACGATGTTGCCCAGCGCCGCGACGTTGACCTTGTCGGGCTTGGCGAGCGCCAGCATCACACCCGTGGCGAGGCGCATCTCCTCAATGAGGGTTTTCGCGTCCTCGGCCGACAGGTCGGTGATCTCGCTCGCCCCGTCGCGGCGCGGCACCAGGATCAGCCAGGGAAACCGGGCGTCGTCCATGAGCAGCACCCGGCTCAAGGCGAGGTCGCCCACATGCACCGTGTCGGCGGCGAGGCGTGGGTCGAGGGTGAAATCGGGCTCGGTGCTCATGGAGGAGCGATGTAGGGCGGACCGGGGGGCGCTGCGAGATGGGGCGGCTGCCCGAGAGGCGGGGCTGGACGCCCGCGCCGGCCGGTCGGGAAGCGAGCGTCCTCGAACGACCGGACGCCGTCGTTCGCGGGCGGCCGTACGGTGTCCGGAAGCGGAGGCATGGTCCGCCGGCTCGGGTCTCGATTCGTCCCTGATCGACACGTTTCCGAAATGCCGGGGCTTGGGGTCGCCGTTGCGCCATGCAAGGCGAACGACGACCTCGCCTGAACGCAGTGATGGTATATGACGTCAAATGTCCAAGAAATGACCGAAATCATTCCACGTATCGATGCTGTCGTTATTTAAATGAGCTATAATATTATCATAGTTTTAAATTGATTTCCGTACAAGGAGACACGAATTCCCCTTGAGGACCACACATGCGCCGAGTCTCGGATGTGAAGATTACCGCCAAGATTGCTTTGGCATTCCTGTCGCTTTCGGCAGTGACCGCCGGTATCGGCGCACTCGGATACAACCGTCTCTCAGTCATCGACTCAAGTATCTATTGGACCGAACACACCTATCAAGTTCTCGAGGCGATCGATGGCTTAACGATGGCACTGGTCAATCAAGAGACCGGCGTGCGAGGTTACCTCATCAATGGCGATCCAAAGTTTCTGGAGCCATTCCAGTCCGGGAAAGCGCAATTCGAGAAAAACTTCAACAAAGTCAAAGATCTCACCTCGGACAATCCAGTTCAGCAAGATCGCCTGACGATCATTCAACGCGCGTCCGCATCCTGGATTGAGAATATTGCAAACAAAGAAATTGCTCTGGTCGAAGCCGGATCGCTGGACAAAGCACGTGACATCGCAGCGAGTGGTCGTGGCAAAGCGTCCATGGATACCCTCCGCACGCAAGCGAGCGAGATGGCGAATATGGAGCGCAACCTTGTCGATATCCGCATCAAGGAGCAGCGACGAGCATTCGATGTCGGTTATCTGACAGCCATTGTGGGTGGCGTTGCGAGCCTTGTAATTGCGATCTTGCTCACTTTTTCCGTGCTCGCCACAATCGTCCGCCCGCTCGACAAGCTCGTTGCGGTGCTCCAGCGGATGGCCAAGGGCGAGATCGACGCGCAGATCGCCGAGGCCCGGCGCGGGGACGAAATCGGAGCCGTCGGCAAGGCCGTCGAGGGCATCAAGGCCATGGTCGCCCAGAAGGCCGCCGAGCAGGCCGATCTCAAGCGCATCGCCGATGAGGCTGCCGCCAAGGAGCGCAAGCGTACGATGGTCGAGCTCGCCAGCGGGTTCGAGGCAGCGATCGGCGGTATCGTCGGACAGGTCTCATCCTCTGCGACAGAGTTGCAGGCCACAGCCGGCACCATGACGGCCACGGCGACCGAGACGGCTTCCCAGTCCACAATGGTGGCCGCTGCCGCCGAGGAGGCCGCTTCGAATGTCAGTACTGTCGCCGCGGCGGCAGAAGAGCTCGGCACGTCAGTGCAAGAGATCAGCCGACAAGTCCAAGGTTCCGTCGGACTTGCGCAGGTCGCGGTCGAGGAAGCCGACAGGACAGGTCAGCTCGTGCAAGTGCTGAAGGCGACGTCCGCCAAGATCGGGGACATGGTTGGGATGATCTCGGGCATCGCGAGTCAGACCAATCTGCTCGCGCTGAATGCCACCATCGAGGCCGCTCGCGCGGGCGATGCCGGGCGCGGCTTTGCCGTGGTCGCCGCTGAGGTCAAGGAACTGGCGAACCAAACATCCAAGGCGACGGAGGAGATCGCGGGGCAGATCGGTGCAATCCAGGGCGTGACAGATCAGGCAGTCTCGGCCATCGGAGAGATAACGGGGCGCATCCGCGAGATCAGCACCGTGGCGACGTGCATTGCCGCGGCGGTGGAGCAGCAGGGGGCGGCGACGCAGGAAATCGTGCGCAACGTGGCACAGGCTGCGACAGGCACGTCAGAGGTGACGAGCAACATCGTGAGCGTGGCCAAGGCGTCGGAGAATACGGGGGCCGCGGCCGCGCAGGTGCTCGCGGCCTCTGGTGAGCTGTCCCGGCAGTCCAAACAACTGACCGCCGAGGTCGGCCGCTTCCTGGTGAATGTCCGCGCGGCCTGATTTCAAGCCTTGATCCACAAGGCTATCACCGCCCCCCTGTCCGCTTCCTCTCATTGTTCGGCGAGAAGCGGACGGACGGGACGCCACCCGACTCGGAGGTTCCGAGCAGGCCCTGAGCCTTGAATGTTCCCCCTAAGAGTGCCTCACAAAACTCCCGACCAGCGCCAGTTCTCGCTCTCAGCACGACAGCGCAGCGGGAGTTTTGTGAGAGACACTAAATCCCACTGAACCAGTTATACCCCTGATCCTCCCAATACCCACCGGGATAATCGTTCGTCACGAACACGCTGCCGATGTATTTCGGGCTCTTGAACCCGAGCTTCGTCGGCACCCGCACCCGCAACGGATACCCGTATTCAGGCGAGAGTTCCTTGCCGCCGAAATCGAGGGCCAGCACCGTCTGCGGGTGGAGGGCGCTCGGCATGTCGAGGCTGCCGTAATAGCGGTCGGCGCATTTGAAGCCGACGTATTTCGCCGTGAGATCGGCGCCGACCCGTTCGAGGAAGGTTTTCAGCGGCACGCCGCTCCACTGGCCGATCTGGCTCCAGCCCTCGATGCAGACGTGGCGGGTTATCTGGCTCTCCTGCGGCAGGGCGCGGAGTTTTTCGAGGGTCCAGGGTGTCTTGTCCGCGACGAGGCCCGACACTTCGAGCTTCCAGTCGGCGCCCTCGATCTCCGGGATGTTGTCCGGCGGGTAGTAGGCGTTGAAGCGGAACGGCGTGTCGATCATCGAGGCCGGGTAGGTCGGTGCGAGCTTATGCGGGTCGAACAGCCAGCCCTGGACGCGGTCGTTGAACCGCGACATCGCCCACAGCACCCGGTCGGTCACCGTGCCGTTGGAGCCCGTGGAGAGATCGCAGCCGGTGAGCAGGGTCAGGGCGCCCAGCGACAGGCCCGAGCGCAGGAGCGCCCGGCGCTCCAGCTTCACCAGTTCGGGTTGCAGGTCGGCCCGCAGGGCCTTGAGCCGGGCGGCCGTGTCGGGATCGCGGGTCATGTCACGTCTCCGAAGCAGGCACGCGGGCGCGGCCGGTGATCATCGCCTTCAGGGTGCTCGGCACCACGAGCACGAGGGCGAGGTGCAGGACGATGAAGCCGACGAGGCCCGCCATGGCGAGGAAATGGACGCGGCGCGCCCCCTCGTAGCCGCCGAACAGGGCGGCCAGGGTCTGGAGCTGCACCGGCTTCCACAGGGCGAGGCCGGAAGCCAGCAGCAGGGCGCCGAGGAGGAAGGCGACGACGTAGGCGAGGCGCTGCACGGCGTTGTATTCGCCCAACCGATGGGCGAGCCGCAGGGTGAGCGCCGCCTTGGCGTCCCGCCACACGGCGCCCGGGCTCAAGGGAAAGAACGTGCGGGGGACGTGCCGGCTGAGCAGGCCGTAGATCACGTAGACGAGGCCGTTGACGGCGAACAGCCACATGGCGGCGAAGTGCCAGGCGATGGCCCCGCCGAGCCAGCCCCCGAGGGTCGCCCATTTCGGGAACGTCAGGGGGAAGAACGGCGAGGCGTTGTAGATCGCCCAGCCGGAAAACAGCATGCAGAACACCGCCACCGCGTTGATCCAGTGGGTGAGGCGCACCACCAGGGGGTGGATCACCACAACACGGGCGGGCGGTTCGGGGACCAGGGTCATGGGGTGTTCGGCCTTTTGGAGGGGGCGGCGCGCACCTTCGCCGAGGGGGACGCGCGTACGGCAGAAGACCCGCGCCTGACGTCGTGAGGATCGACGCGCTCCCTCTCCTGGAAGGAGAGGGCTGGGGTGAGGTGTGGGGATTCTCCGGAAAGGTCACACACCTCACCCTGTCCCTCTCCTTACAGGAGAGGGGACCCGCGCCTGTCCCGAGAGATCGAATGGTCGCGAAGGCGCGGGGTGAGGCCGGATTACATGGACGGCACGGTGCCGTTGCGGCCGACGATGAGGATCGGGGCCGAGAGGGTGCCGTCGGCGCCCTTCTTGGTGAAGGCGACGACCTTGGCGCCCGGCACCACGATGCTCTTCTCGCCGGGATCGACCAGGGTCACGGGGACGTCCTCCGGCACCACGACCTTCTTCTCGCCGCCCTGGTACTTGACCAGCATGGTACGGCCGTCCGTCCCCGACAGGGTGCCGACGGCGCCGTTGGTCATGGTGGAGTTGGAGCCGAGATCCCACGGATAGTGACCGTCGGCGGTGCCGCGCAGGGACGAGGCGAACACCGTGACCTGCAGGGCCTTCTGGGTGCCGTCCGGCTGCGGGATCGCGGCGGTGCCGATGTAGCTCTCGGACTTGATGTCGGCGAGCTTGCCGGTGCTGGCCGAGAGGATCTTGGTGTCGCCCGAGAACGTCACCGTGACGGGGTCGCCCGTGCGCGGCTTCACCGTGAGGGTCGAGCCGTCGACCTTCTCGATGGTGCCGCGGTAGCGCACGATGTCGTCGGCGCGGGCGGTGGTGGCGGCCACCGTGAGGGTGAGGGCGAGGCCGGTGAACAGGCTCTTCATCATGGCGTTCTCTCCTGTGTGTGGTCGAGGTTTCGCGGGTTTGCCCGGCCGCTACATCGGCGGCACGGTGCCGTTCTGGCCGACCACCATGCGGTCGGCGACCGCCGTCCCGGAGGCGTCGGCGCGGGTGAAGGCGACGACGCGGGCGCCCGGCTTGATCAGGCTCGCATCGCCCGGGGCCAGGGCCACCACCGGCACGTCGTCCGGCACCGTGATGGTCTTCTGG
>Ga0182226_1000128_pt1 | contig 13437 bp, 8 predicted proteins | sample G6R1MG_27_FD_129658 | JGI IMG/M metagenome (GOLD analysis project Ga0182226, IMG submission 129658) | Miscanthus phyllosphere microbial communities from Michigan, USA - G6R1_MAIN_07NOV2016_LD1 MG | ecosystem: Host-associated > Plants > Phyllosphere > Phylloplane/Leaf | place: USA: Michigan...
CGACGCCGTGATAGCCGCGCTCGCGCCCGATCAGCCGGGTGCGGGTGCCCTGGCCGATGGCCCGCTGGTAGGCGAGCGCGATCTTGAGGGCGGTGTCGACGGATTCCGAGCCCGAGCCCGTGAAGAACACCCGGTCGAGCCCCGCCGCCGGTCCGCCCGGCGCGAGGGCGGCGAGGCGCTCGGCGAAGTCGAACGCCAGGGGGTGGCCCATCTGGAACGAGGGCGCGAAATCGAGGGTGGTGAGCTGGCGCTCGACGGCGGCCGCGATCTCGCGCCGCCCGTGCCCGGCATTGCAGCACCACAGGCCCGCCGTGCCGTCGAGGACGGTGCGTCCGTCGCTCGCCGTGTAGTGCATGCCCTGCGCCGCCACGAGGAGGCGGGGGGCGGCCTTGAACTGGCGGTTGGCCGTGAACGGCATCCAGTAGGCGTCGAGACCGGGGGCGTTCGCGGGGGTGGGCATGGGGATCCTCGTGTCGGTGCGTCAGGGGACCCCGGTTCGCGGCGCCGGACAAGCCCCTTTCGCGCCCGCCGTGGGGCCGGCTCGGACGGGAACACGCCCGCGTGAGCAGATGAGCCCCGCGCCGGGCCGTGGGGTGCCGCGTTGTCCGATCGTTGGCGCGATGTATTCCGGGGCGAGGGAGCCGCCCGCTTCGGCCCGACGGACATGACGGGTGGTCTGCGCCGCCCCGAGTGCCGCGATCTCCCGAGACTTCGTGGGCCGGCGCACCACGAACGATTCATAAGTTCCTGTGACACTCGGTGGAAAAAGGGAGCACCGGGCGTTGCAGGACCATTCGACGGCGCCGATCTCCGGAGGGCAGGCCGCCCCCCTCGTCGATCGTCTTCTGCGATTCGATCCGGCCCTGGAGCAACGCTACGAAGCCGAAACGGGGCGCGAGCGCGTCGCCAACCTGCGCGAGACGTTCTGGCTCGGCCTCGTGCTGTTCAACGCCCACAACATCACCAACACCGTCCTGGTGCCGGACGTGCTCTGGTTCGCCGTCGCCCTGCGTCTTCTCGTCGTGACGCCCGTCGTGGTCGCGGCCCTGATCGTCATGGGCCGGATGCCGCCGGCCTTTCGGGAGGCGGCGATCCTGCTCATGGTCGGCAGCGCCTTCGCCATGGAGATCGTGCTGTTCCTCACGACACGCTCAGAGTTCGGCGCCTACGCCTTCAACGAATTCACCCTGACGCTGATCTACGGCAACATGCTCCTGCCGCTGCGCTTCCGCTTCGCCATGGTGTTCACGGGGGCGGCCTTCGCCCTCGCGACCCTCGCGGTCTGCTTCAAGCCGGGCCTCGACGACGCCCTGCGCTTCGCCTTCGCGGTGCAGATCGCCATGGCGTGCATCATCAGTCTGTACGCCAACTTCAAGGTCGAGCGCCGCCGCTGCCGGGACTACGTGGTCGCGCATCTCGCGGTCCAGCGGGCCGAGCAGGCGGACAGCGCCAAGCAGCGGTTCCAGGACCAGTCGCGCACCGACCCCGTGACGGGTCTCCCGAACCGCCGGGCCCTCGACGAGCACCTGCGGGACCGGCTCGCCGACGGGCAGCCCCTGGCGGTGATGATGATCGACCTCGATCACTTCAAGCTCTTCAACGACACCCTCGGGCATCAGGCGGGCGATGCCTGCCTCAAGAGCGTCGGCGTCGTCCTCGCCACGGCGGCCAAGCACCCGGACGTCCTGTGCGCGCGGTTCGGCGGCGAGGAGTTCACCGCCGTCTTCCGCAGCGCCGACAGGGAGGCGATCCTGCGCCTCGCCAACGCGTTCGTGCGCACCATCGAGTTCCTGCAGATCGCGCATCCGGGGCGGTCCGACGGCATCGCCGTCGTGACGGCGAGCGTCGGCGTGGCGCTGAAGCCGGAGGGCCGGACGGACCCAGAGGCCGTGCTCGCCGCCGCCGACCGGGCCCTCTACCGCGCCAAGCGCCGGGGACGGAACGGCTACGTCCTGGGCGACGAGGACAGGCCCGCACGGGTCGCGGCGGCCTGAACGCGGAACCGGTTGATCGAACCGTAACCCGTCTCGGGCAAACGCGAGGGACGCTGAACGAAACGAGGGGTCGCGCATGGCGCCGAACGACGAGGCTTCGCCCATCCGCCGCTCGCTCCTGTTCTACACCCATGCGGTGACGGGGGGCGGGGCCGAGCGGGTCTGGGCGCTGCTGGCCTCCGGCCTCGCGGCGCGGGGCCACGCCGTGACCCTGGCGTACGACCACGAGGCCAACGGCCCGGAGGCGGCCCTCGATCCGCGCGTGCGGCTCCTGCCCCTCGGCGCCAACCACGCCGGTGCGGTGGCGCGCCTCGCCCGTCACCTGGCGCGGGAGAAGCCCGACCTGTCCCTCTCGGCCCTCGCCGTCTCGAACCTGAAGCACGGGATCGCGGCCGTCCTCGCCGGGCGCGCGGGCCACGCGGTCCTGTCGTTCCACGGCCATCCGGCGAGCGAGCCGCAGCGCCTCAGCCGCCTCGGCAACGCCGCGACCCCCCTCCTCGCCCGCCTCACCGCCCGCTCGGTCTTCGTCTCGGACGGGCTGATGGCGCATTACGTCCGCGCCGTCGGTGCCGTGCCGGGGCGCTCGGTGCGCCTCTACAACCCCGTGGAGGTGGAGGCCGCGCGCCCCGCTCAAGGGGCCGCGGAACTCCGCGCCCGGCCCCGGCGGGTGCTGGCCGTGGGGCGCCTCGCCCCGGCCAAGGATTTCGCCACCCTCCTGCGGGCCTTCGCGCGGGTGCGCAGCGACGCCCACCTCGTCATCGTCGGCGAGGGCCCCGAGCGCCCGGCCCTCGAAGCCCTCGTTGACGCCCTCGGTCTCCGCGAGCGCGTCACCCTGGCGGGGCATGTCGAGCGGCCCTGGCACCTCTACCGCGAGGCGGCGTGCTTTGCCGCCTCCTCCCGGGCGGAAGCCTTCGGCAACGTCCTCGTGGAAGCCCTGGCCCACGGCCTGCCCGTGGCCTCGACGGCCTGCGACGGGCCGGTGGAGATCCTAGAGGGGGGGCGGTACGGCACCCTCGTGCCCGTGGGCGACGCACCGGCCCTCGCCGCCGCCATCAACGGCATGCTCGCCGATCCGGGCGACCCTGCGGACCGGGTCGCCCGGGCGGCCACCTTCTCGGTGGCGGCGGCGGTGGCGCGCTACGAGGCCCTGTTCGATACGCTGCTCGACGGCGGGGCGCGACGATGACACCGTTCACGGCTTGGAAGGGTGAAGCGGGTCAAGGTCGCCGCGCCGCCGCTCGAATCGCCACAGGAGGGTTGCCGTGCTCTTGAGCCATACCCTTCGCTACCTGCCGGCCCAGCTCATCGGGCCCGTGGCGCAGTTCGCCGCCGTCGTCGCCTGGACGCATTGGCTGCCGCCGGACGAATACGGCGTCGTCGCCCTGGTCATGGCCCTGCAGGAACTCGTGTTCCAGCTCTGCCTCGCCTGGTGGTCGGCCTACGTCCTGCGCTACGGCGCCGGCCTCGGCACGGACGGTCGGGCGGGGCAGGCGGCGCACGAGAACGCCGTGCTCCTCATCAGCGCCGGGCTGCAGATCGCCGTCACCTGGGCGGTGCTGGCGACGGGCACCGCGCCGCTCACGCCGGGCTTCCTCGCCGCCGCCCTCGGCTTCACCATCTCCCGCACCCTCACGACCCATCTCGCCGAGCGGGCGCGGGCCGGCGGCGCCATCGGGGTCTATACCCTGGCGCAGACGGCCGGCCCCGTGGCGGGCTTCGCCCTGGCGGTGGCCCTGGCGCGGGCCGAGAATTCCGCCACCTCCGTGCTGACGGGCTTCGCCCTCGCGCAGGCCGCCGTCCTACCCCTGATCTGGCTGCGGCTGCCCCACAGCCGCGCGATCCGGCTCGACACCGCCATCGTGCGTGTCGCCCTCCTGTTCAGCACGCCGCTCCTCGTCAGCGGCAGCATCGCCTGGGCGTCGGTGAACGGCATCCGCGTCATCGTCGAGCGGCTCGACGGCGCGGCGGCCGTGGGGCTGCTCTCCGTCGGCTGGGGCCTCGGCCAACGGCTCCTGTCCGTGGCGGCGATGCTGGTGACGGCGGCGGCGTTTCCCCTCGCCGTGCGGCGGATGGAGCAGGGCGGCCCGGCCGAGGGCTATGCCCAGGTGGCGCGCAACGGCCTGTTCCTCCTCGCCGTGGTGGTGCCGGCCACCGCCGGAGTCATCTGGCTGACCCCGACCCTGGTCACGTTGTTCATCGGCGCGCAGTTCCAGGAGGCGACCCTGTCGATCCTGCCCGTGGCGGCGCTGGCGGCGGCCGTGCGCAACGTGCGCGTCCACTGCGTCGATCAGGTGTTCCTGCTGTGCGAGCGCCCCCGCGTCCTCCTCGAGATCACCGTGGTGGAGGCGGTGGCGACCCTCGTCGGCTGCGGCATCGGCCTCGTCCAGGGCGGGCTGCCGGGCGCCTGCCTCGGCTGCCTCGCGGGCTTCTGCGCGGGCTTCCTCGCCTGTTTCCAGCGGGCCTACGCCGAGGGCCTGCGCATCCCCGTCTGGCCGATGCTCAAGATCTTCCTCGCCACGGGCGTGATGGTGGCGGGCCTCGCCCTGGCGCCGATCCGGCCCGACAAGCTCGTCCTCGCGGCGACGGTCGTGGCGGCCGGGACGCTCTACCTCGTGGTTCTGGCGCTGCTGTTCCGCGAATACTGGCCCGCCCGCCGCCAGCCGGCCTGAGGGCCAGGCCTCCGAGGGCCAAGTCTCTGAGGGCCAAGCCTCCGATCCTCACGGAATCTTGAAGGGATCATCCTGTACCCGGCCGATCGCATCGGATCGACCGGACGCGCGGGTGCTCCCTCTCCTTCCAGAAGAGGGAACCCGGGCTGACTGGAGATCGAACGGATCACCCGACGCGTTCAGGCCCGGGGGCGATCCCGCCTGGATCGCCCCCGGGCCTGACGCCTGACCGGGTGCCTTACGCCGCTTCGGCCTTCGCGTCCGTCGCGGGGGTCCGGTTACCCGTCCGCAGTTCGCGCAGGGTCCGGCGCAGGCGCTGCACGAGGCCGGCTTCGCGGAGGCGCTGGCGGGCGTGCTGGGCGGCGACGTAGCCGTGGCCGCGCAGGCTCCGGGCCCGCAGGACGCCGTGGAGGACCAGGGCCGGATCGTCGCTGAAGCGGGCCTTGTAGCCCTCGTCGCCGACCCCGAAGTCGAAGATCCCGTCGCCTTGCGCGAAGCGATCCTCCAAGAGGTCGCGGAACATGAGGAGGCCGGGGGAGAAGCGGGTCCAGTCGCCGGCCGCATAGCTCGTGAGCAGGTTGGTGAAGCATCCCCCGGCCGCGACGCCCCATTGCAGGGCCACCGGCGTACCGCCGACGAGGAGGGCATAGACCTTCACGTGCCCGGCGGCCGGGGCCTCGGCGGTCAGGCGCGCGTAGAACGCGGCGGTGCGCGCACCCGCGAGGCCGTTGGCGACCTCCGCGCCCTGCATCTGCGCCGCCTTGCCGGCGATGAGGGCGCCGAGCCAGTCGAGGGCCTCGGCGGTATCACGGGCGTAGCGGGTTTCGACGGCGCCGATCTCGCCGAGCTTGCGCCGCTTGCGGGCGAGGGTCTTCTGGGTGTCGCGGCCGAAATGGCGGTCGAACCACGCCGTCCAGCCGCCTTCGAGGCGGGCGATGTGGCCCGACATCGGGTAGGCGGTGGCGCCCCAGGCGAGGAGGGGGTTCGGCCGTCCGTCGATCGCCGCCACGGCCTTGACGAGGTGGACGGCGTCGGGCGCGCGGGGGACGCGGGCCAGGGCCGCCCACAGGGCGTCCGCCTCCGCCGGCCCGAAGGCGGCGCCGCGGGCGACCAGGGGGGCGTGATAATCGGCGGTGCCGTCCCCGAAGCCCTCGAGGATGCGCAGGCCGTGCGCCCGCCGGATCACGAAAGGCAGGAAGGCCCGGTCGGACCCGTCCCGCGTCAGGACGGCGAACAGCCCTTCGGTGTCGCCGGCCTCGCCGAGGGTGGCGTACCAGGCGTCGATCCACTCCCGGGTCTGGAAGATGAAGCCGTCGACGCCCCGGCCGAGGTCGGACAAGCCGGGCCATGCCGCCCGGACCGACGCCCAATCCCCGGTGATCCGCACATCCATCGCCGCCGTCATGTCTGTCCCCGTGCCCCGCCAGGGAGGCAATGTCTTTGAAAGTGAAGGGTCGGGCGCAGGCCCCCTCCCCTGGACGGGAGGGTGGCGGATCACGCCTTCGGCGCGGCCTCGTCGGGCGCGGCGGCCTTCGTGGCTTCCTTGGCGGCGCGCACGCCGCGGCTGCGCAGGGTCTCGCGCCACTGCTTCACCCGCGCCGGAATGCGCGGGGCGATCTCGGTCTTGTAGAAGGCGAGGCCCCCCGCGAAGGGGCGCTGGAACAGGGTTCCGGCGAGGGTTCGGCGCACGAGGTAGAGGTCGTCGTAGCGGTGGGCCGCCATCCGCCAGGATTCGTGCCAGGGGGCCGAACTCATATGCGCCAGGGCGTCCGTGGCCGGATCCTCGAAGGCCGCGCGGGTCACCGCCTCGGTCAGGAGGTTGCCCGGCATGGCGGCGGAGAAGTCTTCGTCGAAGGCGATCTTCGGCAGCATCACGGTCCGGCCGCAGCGGATGCCCATGCCGGCGGCGATCAGGCGGTCGCCCACATGGGCGAACTGCCATTCCCAGCGCCCCAGGGCGGCGAAGTTTCGGGCCAGCGTCCGATAGAAGGCGGTGATGTCGGCCCGGTCGCGGATGGCGGTGCCGTTGCGGCCCTTCCAGCCTCCGCCCTCGAGGGCGAGGAAGGCGTCGAGATGCGCCGGATCCTCCGCCCCGTCCGGGCCGATGCCGAAGGTGACGACGCCGTGGGCATCGAGCTTCTTGCGGCGCGCCTTCAGGTTCCGGCGCATCTTGCCGAGACCGTTCATGTAGTCTTCCAGCGAGCCCGTGGTGTCCACGTACGAGTAACGATACCGCGCATGGGTGTGGACCGTGTAGCCCGGCACCCCGTCCCGGATGGCCGCCCAGAGGGGCGAGACCTCGTGGACCGCCTGGACCTGCACGCCGACATGGCCCGGCACCGCGCGGTCGGCTTCGGCGAGGAGGGCCCGCAGGGCCGCGCCCGCCATGTCGGGGGCGAGCAGCACGTCGCCCGAGGTGGAAAAGTCGCCCACCCGCAGGGTCCGCAGGCGGGGGTGGCGCCGTCCGAGCACCGGATGCGGTTCGGGCACGAGGGGCAGCACGCCGACGAGGCGCTCGCCGGCATAGGCAAAGCAGCAGAGCCACGCGTCCGACGCCGCGTCTTCGGACGCCGCGAGGGCGTGCCGGAGATACGCCTCGACCCAGACGGGCGTCAGGGTCGGGATCTGCTGCGGCGCGGCCTCGGCGAGGCGGTCCCAGGCCTCGCGATGCGCCTCGAGACCGTTCAGGCTGCGCACGGTCTCGATCCGCATGGCGCCGTCCGCGGCGCGGAGGTCCGGACGGGTCGGGACGGAGGCCGGCTCCACGGGATGGCGCGCGAGCGCGATCGTGCTCATCTCAGGAAAGCCTTCTTTCAAATGCCGGCGGGTCGGTTCGCTCGTCTATCGCGTTTGAATCGATAACTTTCGATGTCTCGATGCGGTATCCATTTGGTGAAGCGATGCCTGTTGAAAATCGCAACGTCGCATTACCGAAGGTTTACGAAATCGAGCCATAAAGGAGATCGGTCTGCTCCGGACGAGCCGCGACCGTCCCGAACCGGGGCGATGGCGGTGCGTCCGGGGCGTTCAGAGCACGGACGGGGCCCCACCGTCGGCGTACGACGCGGCACCGTCCGGTCCTGAGGACCCGGCGCGTCGCGCGTCCCGCTGGGAACGGTCCCTGAACGGAGAACCCAACGTGAGGCCCGACGTCCTATCCCCCGGCCCGACGGACGATCCGACAGCGCGGGCGCGATCCGGCGAACTCGTGACGTTGAGCGAACTCGGGGGGATCCTGCGCCGTCAGGCGCCCGTCATGGTCGCGGTCTCGGCCGTCGTGCTGGCCGGGGCGGTGGTCTATCTCGCCCTGGCCCAGCCCCTCTACCGCACCTCCGCGACCCTGCTCCTCGACCCGCGCGGGGGCACGAGCCTGAGCGCGGATGCGGGCCAGCGCCAGACCATCGACACGAGCGTCCTCGACAGCCAGGCCCGGCTCATCGCCTCGCCGGCCGTCCTCGGCCGTGTGGTGGACGCCGAGCAGCTCACCAAGGATCCCGAATTCGTCTCCGGCCGCCCCGGCCTCCTGCGGCGCCTGAAGGAGGCGCTCGGCCTGCGCACCGAGCCCCCCGCTGCGCCGAAGGGCGATCCGAAGCAGGCGGCGACGGCGGCGCTCGCCGAACACCTCGTGGTCCGCCGCTCCGAGAAGACGCTCATCCTCGAGGTCGAGGCGTGGTCCGCCGATGCGAAGACCGCCGCACGCCTCGCCAACGGCGTCGCCCGCGCCTTCATCGACGATCAGATCGACGCGAAGTCCAAGGCCTCCAACGCCGAGAGCGTCTGGATCGACCGACGGCTCGCCGAACTCGGCGACAAGATCCACGAGGCCGAGGCCCGGGTCGAGGCGTTCAAGATCGAGGCCCACATCGTCAGTGCCAACGGGCGGCTCGTGAGCGACCAGAAGCTCGAGACCGTCACGGCCGAACTCGCCAAGGCCCAGCTCAAGACCTTCGACGCCCGCACCCGCCTCGCCGAGACCGAGCGGGCGCTGAAATCCGGCGATCCCGGCGCCACGGGGGATGCGGCGAAATCCGGCGTCATCCAGCAGCTGCGCCTGCAACAGGCCGAGATCCAGCGCCAGCAGGACACCCTCGGGACCACCCTCGGCGCCCGCCACCCCGCCCTGCAGGAGGTCGGGCGCCAGCTCGCCGGCATCCGCACGCTCATCACCGCCGAACTGCGCCGCATCGCCGACACCCAGCGCGGCGAGGTCGCCATCGCGGCGGCGAACGAGGCCCTGCTCCAGCGTCAGGTCGCCCAGCAGAATCGCGAGGCGACCCAGACCAACCAGTCCATCGTGCGCCTGCGCGAACTGGAGCGGGACGTGGAGGCGGCGCGCGCCATCTACCTCCGCTTCCTGAAGGCCAACGGCAATCTCGCCCAGGACAGCATCGACACGCCCGTCGCCCGCGTCATCGCGCCCGCCATCACGCCCGACAAGCCGTCGAGCCCCAACACCCGCGCGGTGCTGCTCATCGCCCTGGCCTGCGCGATCGCCGCCAGCCTCGTCGCGGCGCTCCTGCGCCACGCCCGGCCACCGGCGCGGCGTCGCGTGGCGGACCCGCGCCGCACCCTCGTGGGGGGGGCGGACCGCGGCCCGGCCCTCCAGCCCGCGGGGGCCTCGGCGACACGCCCGAACCCCTCAACGGTGCCGTATTGAACCCGTTTCCCCCAGGGCCGCCTGCCATGATGGAAGACAGACGATGACCTCGACGCCGCCTCCGCCCAGCGCCGCGCCCCGTATCGACGGACAGTTCATCAACGTCGCGTCGCCCGGGCAGGCCCTGGCCGCCGTGCGCGCGCGCGCCGCGTCGGGACGCGGATTCACGTTCTTCACCCTGAACCTCGACCACCTCGTGAAGCTGCGCGACCATCCGGGCTTTCGCGCCGCCTACCGGGCGGCGAGCCTCGTGAGCGCCGATGGCTGGCCGGTGGCCCTCCTGGCGCGGCGCCAGGCCCGCGCCCCCGAAGCGCCCGCCATGCAGGTGACCACGGGGGCCGACCTCGTGGCGCCCCTCTGCGCCGCCGCCGCCACGGACGGGGTGCCGGTCTACCTGTTCGGCGCCACCGAGGAGAGCTTGAGCGGTGCCGCCGCCGCCCTGCGGGCCGCCAATCCCGGCCTCGACATCCGGGGCTGGCACGCCCCGCCCTACGGCTTCGATCCGGCCTCGCCCGAAGCCGACGCCGATGCCGACCGCATCGCGGCATCGGGCGCGCGCCTCGTGTTCCTGGCGCTCGGCGCGCCGAAGCAGGAGCTGTTCGCGGACCGCGCCTTCGCCCGGCATCCCGGCCTCGGCCTCGTCTGCATCGGGGCCGCCCTCGATTTCCTGTCGGGCAAGCAGGTGCGGGCGCCCCGCCTCGTGCGGGCGGCGCGCCTCGAATGGCTGTGGCGCCTCGTCCACGCCCCCCGCATCCTCGGCCGCCGCTACGCCCGCTGCGCCACCCTGCTCGGAACCCTCGCGGTGGTGGAGCCGGCCCTGCGGGCGCTGGGCTTCCAGGACATGCCGGTGGCCGGCCCCCCGCCCGCCGGAGTCCCGACCCGCTACCGCATCTGCCTCATGTACACGATGGACCCGCGCGGCGCGAAGGTCGGCGGCATCGAGACCCATATCCGGCAGATCCTGCGCCACCATCCGGCGGACATCTCGGTGCTGTTCGTCGGCATCGACGAGGCCGGCGACTGCACCCTGGGACAGGTCCAGACCCTGACCCTGGAGGGCCGCACCATCGACTTCCTGCCCGTGGCCCGGATCGGGGCGCGGGACGTCAACCACGCGGCCAAGCGGCTGGTGCAATCCATCACCCTCCACTACGTCCTCGGCGCCCTGCGCCACCTCGGGGCGATCCGGCGCGCCATCGGGCCGGGGCCCGCCACGGCCGACCTGCACCGCTTCGAGTTCGCGCCCCTGGCCCGCCTCCTGGGCCTGCCGGCCTTCCAGATGGTCCACGGCGAGGGCAGCCGGGCCGACAAGATGGATTCCCTCATCAAGTCGTACTGGTTCCTGCACAGCTTCGGCGAGCGCCTCGCCCTGCGCTGGGCCACGGGCATCTTCTGCGTCAACCCGACCATCGTGAAGCGCATCGCCAAGGAATTCCCGAGGGAACTGCCGAAGGCCGAGGTGCTCACCGTCTCGGTCGACACGGAGCTGTTCGCGGCCCGGCCCTTCGCGTGCGACGACGGCGTGTTCCGCCTCGTCTTCGCCGGGCGCCTCGACGCGTTCAAGGACCCGTCCCTCATGTTCGCGACCGTCGCGGCCCTGCGCGCCCGCCTCGGGGGGAAGGTCGAGCTGCACTATGTCGGGGCGAGCGATCCGACGCGGTTCCCCGAATTCGCCGCGATCCGCGACGTCACCGTGCTGCACGGCTTCCAGGACGCAGCCGGTGTCGCCCGGATCATGACCCTGTGCCACGCCGGCATCCTCACCTCGTTCTTCGAGGGCATGCCGTGCTTCCTCCTGGAGGGGCTCGCCAGCGGCCGGCCGTTCGGCGCGATCCGCCTGCCGCAATTCGACGGGCTCATCGAGGCCGGCACCAGCGGCTTCCTCGTGGAGCGAGCGGAGACCACCGCCGCCTCGGCCGAAGCCCTGGCGGACGGCTTCGCGGCGTTGTGGGATGCCATCCGGCACGGCCGCCTCGATCCGGAGGCGATCCACGCCAAGACGGCCCCCTACGCCGTGACGGCGCAGATGAGCCGGCTGTTCGCGCATCACCGCACGATCCAGGGGCACGCCATGGCCGTGACCCCCGTCGTGACCCTGGCCTGATCGCGCCATGCGGGACGGACCGGTGCCGTTGCAGGTCGGCCTGCGCCTCGACGGACGCGCCCCGCGCCGCTGGCACCTGCGCCTCCTCGACGCCCTGGCGACGCAGCCCAGGCGCAGCCTCACGGTGGGGCGCGCCCCCGGACCGGGCGGGCTGCCGGACAATGCCGGCCTGCTCTTCGCCGTCGAGGCCCGCCTGCGGCGCCTGCCCGGCGACGGCCCCGCCGCGCCCGTGCCCGTCTCGGCGCTTGGCCCCTATCCGGAGCTCGCGGCGACGGGCCTCGTCCTCGACCTGTGCGGCGACGTCGCCCCGGCGCCGGGGCGCCGGGTCTGGCGCCTGACCTTCGACGGCGCCTGCGGCGAAGGCGGGCTGCTGGCCGCGCTGCTGGCCGGGCGCACCCCCGTCGCCGCCCTGATGGAGGGGGAACGGGTCGTCGCCGCCGGGCGCCTCGGCTCGGAATCCCTCACGGTGATGCGCACGGCCTTCGAGGACGGCCTCATCCGCACCGTCGATCTCGTCCGCGCGGCGCTCGCCGGGGATGAAGCCGGCGCGCCCCGCCTGCCCGCCGACGCGTTCCCGGCCCCGGCCCCGGCCGACCTGTCGGTGGCCGCCATCGGCGCCCGCGCCGGAAAGATGCTCGCCCGCACGGTGGCGGCGCGCCTGCACCGCCTGTGCTACCGGACCCCGCACTGGCGGGTCGGCTGGCGGCCCCTGACGGGGCAGGACCTCGCCGGACCGGACGTCGTCGATCTCCGCCGCCTGCCGCCGGGCTGGCACGACCTGCCCGACGACGGCCTGCGGTTCTACGCCGATCCGTTTCCCATCGAGCACGGCGGACGCACGATCCTGTTCGTGGAGGAATATCCCCATGCCACCGGCCGGGGCGTGATCTCGGCCGTGGCCTTCGGGCCGGACGGCCCCGAGGGCGTGCCGGTTCCGGTGCTGGAGGAGCCCCACCACCTGTCCTACCCGTTCGTATTCGCGCGCGACGGGGCCCACTGGATGATCCCCGAGAGCGGCGGCGCCGGGACCATCGACCTCTACCGCGCCACGGCGTTTCCGGGCGGCTGGGTCAAGGCCGCGACCCTCGTCGCGGGCGTGACCGCGAGCGACGCCACCCTCCTCGAGCGGGACGGACGCTGGTGGCTGTTCGCCAGCGTGCGCGACCGCGACCCCGGGGCACCGGAGCGGGCGGCGCTCGGCGCCTATTCCGATGCCCTGCACCTGTGGTCGGCCCCCGATTTCCGGGGACCGTGGACGCCGCATCGGCGCAACCCCGTCCTCGTCGATTTCGCCGCCGCGCGCCCGGCCGGCCGCATCGTCGCCCGGGACGGCGCTCTCTTGCGCCCGGTGCAGGATTGCAGGCTGGGCTACGGCGAGGCCCTGTCGCTCGCCCGCATCGACCGCCTCGACGACGCGGGCTACGCCCAGACCGTGGAGACCACCCTGCGGGCCGGCCCGACCTTTCCCGGCTCCCGCCTCCACACCCTGAACCGGACGGACGCGTTCGAGTTCATCGACGGCTCGGGATCGGCGCCGCGCTACGGACGGCGGCGTCGAGCGCGGATCGGCTGACCCGTTCGCACCGTCCGGTTGTGCCGGGCGAGGCGACGGCCTGCGGGCGGAACACGGCTCCCGGTCGATCCGTTTCGTCGCGACCGCGCGCGTCACGGCCAAGGCCGAGCCCACGAAGCACACGCGAATTTAATCCAGGCTGAGCGGAACCTGTCCGTTTGCCCGGCGATTTCCGGTCGCTGAATCAGCCCCGGCCGCGCCGGGAGCGTTCACGATCCGCGACCAACTTGCGACGTCGGCGACGTCAGGAAGGGCTCACCCGTGTCCGAGCCGAACACCTCCGGCGGCGCCGTCGCGCGTGCGCCCTCCGCCCGCACCCTGCGTGGCCTCGACGCCCTCAACTTCTTCCTCGCCGACGTCCGCGACGGCCTCGGACCCTACCTCGCCATCTACCTCATCGCCGTGCGCGGGCCGGACCAGGGCTGGAACGAGGCCACCAC
>Ga0182226_1000129_pt1 | contig 13435 bp, 13 predicted proteins | sample G6R1MG_27_FD_129658 | JGI IMG/M metagenome (GOLD analysis project Ga0182226, IMG submission 129658) | Miscanthus phyllosphere microbial communities from Michigan, USA - G6R1_MAIN_07NOV2016_LD1 MG | ecosystem: Host-associated > Plants > Phyllosphere > Phylloplane/Leaf | place: USA: Michigan...
CCCTCGCCCGCCAGCACCTCGGAGAAACCGATGATGGCGTTCAGCGGCGTGCGCAGCTCGTGGCTCACGGTGGCGAGGAAGCGGCTCTTCACCTCGTCGGCCCGCTCGGCCTCGGCGCGGGCCCGCTCCAGCTCCTCCGCATGGCGGTGGTGCTCGGTCACGTCGCGGGTCACGGCGACGACGCTCGACCCGGATTCCGTCAAACCCGTGCGGCCGCCGTCGATGCGGTGGGCCCGCATCTCGGCGAAGATCATGCGCGGGGCGCCCTCGGCCCGCACGGCGGCGGCGTCGAGCTGCAGGCGGAACTGGACGGTGGCGGGGGTGCCGTGGGCGGCGACGTCGCTGAGGGTCTGGAGTAGGGCCGGCCGGTCGCCGATATGGACACGGTCGAGCAGCCCGTGGCCGCGCAGGCGGCTCGCCTCGGCGCCGACGAACCGGGCCGACGACGCGCTGGCCTCGATGACCCGGCCGTTGCGGTCGTGCCAGGTCACGAGGTCGTCGATGGCCGACAGGAGCGTGCGGTCGCGCAGTTCGTTGTCGCGCAGCTTGGCCAGCCACCGACCCTCATGGCGAAAATGCTCGATGGCCTGGGCGGTGATGTGGCCGATGGCCGTGATGGCGAAGACCGGCATGGCGAGCGTCCGCGACCAATCCATCATGACGCCGCTGACCCCCAGGGGCGGCAGGAACGCGACCGCCAGGGCTCCGGCGGCGGCGATGACGGCGGCGGCCAGGGTCGCCCGGCGCGAACCCGACACCACGGCTTCAAGGGGAATCGCCACGAGCCAGATGGCGGCGGCGGAGTTCGCTCCGCCCGTCATCATGGCGAGGCACACCACGAGGCCGGTGAGGCCGACCGACGAGATGGCGTGGGCGACCCAGAGGGCGCCCGTCCGCGACAGGAGCACGGCGGCGAAGACCGGCAGCAGCAGGCTGGCGATGGCCAGGGACTCGACCCCGCTCGGCACGCCGCGCAGGAGCAGATAGGGCGGCAGGCTCAGCATCATCACGAGGCCGGTGGCGAGCCGCGAGACGAGGAAACGCTCGTGGCGAAACCGCACGGCGGCATCGTCCGCGATCGATTCGTGAACGAGGCCCGCGAGGCGGGCATCGATGAGGGAGACCAGGGCACCGTAGATACGCAATACCGACACGCACAGCGCGGATGGACCTCGATACGGCCCCTCCGACGCCCCTTGACTCGACTAGAACTCGACTGCCCGAACCGTCGCAGACCGGACTTAAGCGAGTGTTGCGGGTGGGGGGCGGCCTGTCCGGGTATGCTTTCCGGAAGGTAACCGAACCGACGCGAACGGACGCTTCTTGGGCAAGCGGAGCCGCACGATTGGTTCCCACCCCGATGCCGAGGCATAAACCCGATGGTCACCATGGAAACGGCGCCCATAAACCACCATTCACCATCGTGGCGGGTCGGTCCGCCGGGATTATCTCTGCTTTACCCTTGGCGTGCGTTGTTCATGGCCACATGCCCCGATCCTTCGGGGTACGGACCCGGACCGATCCATGCTGTTTCCCCTTCGCGCCGCCCTGGTGATCGGCGGCCTCACCTATCTCGCCCTCCTGAGAGACAGGCCGGACGACGCCCCCGTCCTGCCGACGCCGCAGACCGCCGCGCAGCCCGCCTCGATCCTGGCGGCGTTGCCGGTCCAGAGCCTGACGGCGGCGTGGGACGCTATGGCGCCCGAGGTCCGCGAGCGGATCGCCCGCGAAGGCGCCGACGTGTTCGCCCGTCATCTCGCGTCCCAACCCGCGGCCTCCGCCGACACCCTGGCCGATGCGGATCGGCGCCCCGCCTGGCGCGGCGTCGCCGCCCGATAGGGGTCATCGTCCGATCGGCGAGCACCGTCCCGGTGGCCTTGCACATCCGGGAGGGTCAACGTCCGCCCGTCACGATTCTGACGGCCGGAATCTCGTGCGATGATCGGCTCGGGCATGGAAGTAAGAGGGCCCGGCTTTCTGGCTTCCCCGCGTCTGGTCTCCCCGCCCGCGCGGTGGCGATGTCGTTGATCATCGACGGTTCCGACCTCGGCGTCGGGATTCTGTTCACGGCCACCAGCAAGCGAAATCGGCGCGACCGGATGATGCCCTCGGTGGCACCGATCCGGGACGGCAACGAAAACCGGCTGATCCTCACCGGCCCCACCCCGAGCCTGGCCGTCGTGAGCGCCCTGAAATTCGCCCCCGTGGGCCCCTGCGTGGTGCTGCCCATCACCCTCGCCGATACGGCCGATGCCTCCTTGGTATCTCGCGGCACGGTCGCCGAGGACATCAAGGCCGGGGGTACGGCCATTGCGCAGGTTCGCACCCGCCCCCCGCGCGTCACGTCGCCCCGTGGGGAATGAACCGCCCGCGGCAAGCCGGCGCGTCTTGTGGTTCGCGGCCTTCTACGGCATGAGCCTCACCGTCCTCACGGCGCTGGCCTACCCGCTTCGATTGATCGTGCGTAGCTGACATCGCGTTTTGCTTGTGGCGATCCTGCGAAACCAACAACCCAGGGGAGCGGATCGTGAAAAGACAGTCTGCGCGACCCGACCGCGCATCCTCCAGAGTAGGGATTTGCAGACCGCGAGACACGACCAATCGCCGATACCAAAATACCAATGTTTGTTATTGTGAGGACCACGGCGAAATCGAGAACGGTCGTCGCGTTAATTCGTCCGTGACGATTTTAAATTAGCAACACGGTTGAGATCCGAGGTGTTGCGTGCAGACCGGACAGCGCTCCCTGATTCGAACCCTCCGCTCGGCGAACACCTGGATCATCCTGGGGATCCTCGCGCCGATCGGAATGCTGCTCGTCTCCGGCCTCATGCTCCTCGAGTTGCGGCGCGACGCCTGGACCAAGGTGGAGTTGAACGCGAGCAATCTGCTCCAGCTCCTCGAGCGCGACATCGCCCGCAACATCGAGATCATCGATCTCACGCTCCAGGGACTCGTGGGCAACCTCAAGGAGCCGCGCATCGCCGGGTTGGACCCCGAGATTCGGCAACTTCTGCTGTTCGATCGGCTCACATCGGCGCGGGACATGGGGATCATCGTCGTGCTCGACGAGCACGGGGCGATCACCATCGACAGCGGATCGCTGCCGCCGCGCCAAGCCACATATGCCGATCGCGATTACTTCAAACTGCACCAGAGCCGGGCCGATCTCGGTCTGCAGATCAGCCGTCCCCTCTCCTCACGCCTCACGGGCGCGGCCACGATCATGCTGAGCCGGCGGATCGACAAGCCGGACGGATCGTTCGGGGGCGTCGTCGTCGCGAGCCTCAGGCTCAGCTATTTCCGCCAGCTGTTCCGGGATATCGGCCTCGGGCATCTCGGCCTGATCAACCTCTACAAGACCGACGGAACGCGCATCATGCGCTATCCCTACGACGAGGCCCTGATCGGCAAGAGTTCCGCCGAGACGCCCAACTTCAAGCGGTACATTCGCGAGGGGGAGGGCACGTTCGTCAGCCCGACCTTCAGCGACGGAATCGTGCGCCACCATACCTTCGGGCGCATCGGCGCGTTGCCGCTCGTCCTCAGCATCGCCCTGTCGGCGGACGCGGTCGAGGCGGAGTGGCGCGAGAAGGCCCTGGTCATCAGCTGTATCGTGCTCGTGCTGTGCGGCCTCACCATCGGGCTGTCGCTGCTGTTCGGACGGGAGCTGCGGCGGCGATCCGAGACCCAGGCGGAACTGGCGCGCCTCTCCGACACGGATGCCCTCACGGGCCTGGCGAACCGGCGGCGGTTCGAGGCGGCGTTCGACCAAGCCTGGAAGGATGCCGGCGGGATGGGCGAAACCCTGTCGCTGCTCGTGGTCGATGCCGATCACTTCAAGCGCTTCAACGACCGCTACGGCCATGCCGTGGGCGACGCGGTGCTGGTCGGGCTCGGCATGCGCCTCGCGGCGAGCGTCCACCGCCCGGAAGACGTCGTCTTCCGTGTGGGCGGGGAGGAGTTCGTCGTGCTCCTCAGGGATACGGATGCGGCGGGCGCCCTGCAGGTCGCCCGACGAATCCACGAGGAGGTGGCGGAGTTGACCGTGGCGTCGGCATCCCTCGCGGCGGGGTCCGTGACGGTGAGCATCGGCCTCGCGAGCGCCGCACCCGCCTCGCCCGAGGCCGGCACGGCGAGCGATCTGTACCGCCGGGCCGATGGCGCGCTCTACGAAGCCAAGGCCGGGGGCCGCAACCAGACCCGATGCGCCGCCGAACCGCCGGGGCGGCGCAGCGCACCGACCCGCCTCGCGGTGGTTTCGTAGGTCGCTGCCTATCCCCAGAGCTCCGGGGCCGGGGGGTGGACGAGGCTGCCTTCGAACACCAGGGCGGGCTCACGGTCGCGGGCGAGGAGCAGCGGCCCGTCGAGGTCGACGTAATCGGCCTGGGCCGCGAGCAGCATGGCGGGTGCCATGGCGAGCGACGTCCCGACCATGCACCCGATCATCAGCGAGAAGCCACGCGCCCGCGCCTCCCGGGCGAGCATCGCCGCTTCCGTGAGGCCGCCGGCCTTGTCGAGCTTGATGTTGATGGCGTCGTAGCGCTTGGCCAGGGCATCGAGGCCGGCGCGGTCGTGCAGGCTCTCGTCGGCGCAGATCGGGATCGGTCGGGCGACGGTGGCGAGGAGATCGTCCTCTCCGGCCGGCAGGGGCTGTTCGATGAGTTCGACCCCCGCCGCGACGCAGGCCGTGAAATTGGCCTCCAGGGTCTTCGGGTCCCACGCCTCGTTGGCATCGACGATGAGCCGGGCCTGGGGCGCGCCCCGGCGCACGGCGGCGATGCGCTCCGGGTCACCGATCCCCCCGAGCTTGACCTTGAGGAGCGGGCGGGCAGCGGCGGCCCGGGCAGCGGCTTCCATGCTCTGCGGATCGCCGAGGCTGAGGGTGTAGGCGGTGACAGCCGTCTGCGGAGCCTCGAGCCCGGCGATCTCCCAGGCCCGGCGGCCGAGGCGCTTGGCCTCGAGGTCGAACAGGGCGCAGTCGAGGGCGTTCCGGGCCGCCCCCGGTTTCATGAGCGTGAGGAGGTCGGTGCGCGAGGCCCCGTCCATCACGGCGTCGCCCTGCGCCAGGATGTGCTCGCACACGCTCTCGACGGTCTCGCCGTAGCGGGCATAGGGCACGCATTCGCCGCGCCCGACATGGCCGTCCGCGTCCCGTACGGTGGCGACCACCACCACGGCCTCCGTGCGGCTGCCGCGCGCGATGGTGAAGGCCCCCGCGATGGGGAAGCGCTCGATGGCGGCTTCGAGAATCCGGCTCATGCGGCGGCGTCCTTCGGGAACTCGGCCACGAGACGGTCGACGATCCCGTCCACCCCGAAGCGCACGGGGTCGGTGGCCGGAAGATCGTGCTCGCGGGCGAGGTCGGCCAGGAGCGCGCGGGCGGCGCCCTCCTCCAGGCTCTGGGTGTTCACCGCGATGCCCACGGGCCGGATGTCGGGATTGGTCAGGCGCCCGAGTTGGACGGTGAGATCGATGACCTCCCGAATCGTCGGCAGCGGGTGCTGGACGCCCCGCATGGTGGTGCGGCTCGGCTCGTGGCAGACCACGAAGGCGTCGGCCTGCGCGCCGTGCAGCAGGCCGAGGCTGACCCCGGCGAAGGACGGGTGGAACAGGGAGCCCTGGCCTTCGAGGAGGTCCCAATGGTCGGGATCCGCGGCGGGGGCGATCCATTCGACGGCACCGGAAATGAAGTCGGCCACCACGGCGTCGATGGCGACGCCGCGGCCGGAGATGAACACGCCGGTCTGGCCCGTGGCGCGGAAATCCGCGTCGAGGCCGCGTTCGCGCATGCCGCGTTCGAGGGCCAGCACGGTGTATTTCTTACCAACCGAGCAGTCGGTGCCGACGCTGAGCAGGCGCTTGCCGGGGCGCTTGGTACCCTTGCCGGTGGCGAAGGTCTCGGCGGTGTGGCGCACGTCGTGGAGCTGGCGCCCGTTGGCCTCCGCCGCCGCCGCGATCTCCGGCACGGCGCCGAGGCGCGCATGCAGGCCGCTGGCGATGTCGAGGCCGGCGTCCAGCGCCGCGACGATCTCCGAGACCCAATGACCGGGCAGGACGCCGCCCGCGTTGGCCACACCGATGACCATGGTGCGGCAGCCCTTCGCCACCGCCTCCGCCAGGGTCAGATCGGGAATGCCGAGATCGGCGGCGCACCCGGGCAGGCGCATCTGGCCGACGCACCATTCGGGGCGCCAATCCTTGATCCCGTAGGCGGTCTTGGCCGCCAGGGTATCGGGCACGTCGCCGAGAAACATGAGATAGGGTGTCTCGATCTGCATGTCCGTCTCTCCCTCGGGCCGTGCGCCCCGGATTCCACCACAGCGCCGCTATGCGCGAGGATTCCGACGCTGCCAAATCCGGCCCGTGCGAAGCAGGATCACGGCCACGGCGTCGGTTTCAAGACAGGGGCTTGCGGTGGACGGGGATGTCGGGTGTGGTCCCCCCCGCAACGGAGGTCTCGCTCCCATGAAGATGTACGGCAACTGGCGCTCGGCCGCCGCATTCCGGGTGCGGATCGCCCTCAACCTCAAGGGCCTCGCGTGCGAGGAGACCTTCATCGACCTCGATGCGGGCGACCAGTTCAAGCCCGCGTTCCTCGCCATCAATCCGCAGGGGGCCGTGCCGGCCTTCTTCGACGGCGACGGGCCGCCCCTGACCCAGTCCCTCGCGATCCTCGACTATCTCGAAGACGTGCATCCCGCCGTGCCGCTGCTGCCGGCCGATCCCCGCGCGCGGGCCAGGGCCCGGTCACTCGCCCAGGTGGTCGCCTGCGACACCCATCCACTCTACGTGCCGCGGGTCCGCAACTACCTCATGCGGGCCTACGATATCCCGAAGGACCGGATGATGGGGTTCGTGCGCCACTGGTTCGAGACCGGCCTGCGGACCCTGGAGACCCGCCTCGTCGACGAACCCGGGACCGGGCGCTACGCGCAAGGGGACGCGGTGAGCCATGCAGATCTCTGCCTCGTCAGCCTCTGGGTCGGCACCGGGATCTTCGGCGTCGAGACCGGACCCTACCCGACGGTTCGGCGCATCGCCGAGGATTGCCTGGCGCAGGACGCCTTCGCGCGGGCCCATCCCCTGCGCCAGCCCGGTGCCCCGGCCTGAGGGAACCTAGACAATTGTGTTGACCCGGGCCGGGGCGACCACAAAATAAAGACGTTCCAAGGTAAGGCGGGACGGATGGGTCCGGCGCGGCTTTCGCGATGACGCCTCCTTCGGCACCCGCCCCTTCCAACGACGAGACCAGGACGACAAGCGCATGGTACCGGGCGAATCCGTGGACAACCTGCATCGCATCGTGGTCGTCGGCGGCGGTGCCGCCGGCCTGCAGCTGGCGACGAAGCTCGGCGACGCGCTGGGCAAGGCCGGCAAGGCCCACGTCACCCTCGTCGACCGGGCGCGCACGCATATCTGGAAGCCGCTGCTCCACGAGGTCGCGGCCGGCAGCCTCGATGTCGGCCACCACGCCGTCGATTACCTCCACCACGCCCACCGCCACCATTTCCGCTACCGCATCGGCGAGATGACCGGCCTCGACCGGCAGGCCCGCACCATCCAGCTCGCCGCCAGCCACGATTCCGAGGGCCGCGAGGTCACGCCCGTGCGCTCCATCGGCTACGACACCCTGGTGCTGGCGGTGGGGTCCACCACCAACGATTTCGGCACGCCGGGGGTGCGCGAGAACGCCATCGCCCTCGACACCCAGGAGCAGGCGGTGCGGTTCCACCAGCGCCTCATCAACGGCATGCTGCGGGCCCACACCCAGGCCGGCCCCGTGCGTCCGGGCCAGCTCCACGTCACGGTGATCGGCGCCGGCGCCACGGGCACGGAACTCACGGCCGAACTGCATCGCACCACCCGCGACGTCGCCTCCACGGGCCTCGACCGGATCGATCCCGAGAAGGATCTCAAGATCACCCTGGTGGAGGCGGCGTCCCGCATCCTGCCGGCGGTGCCCGAGCGCATGTCCCAGGACGTGATGCGGCTCCTGCACAAGATCGGGGTCGAGGTCCGCACCAATGCCCGCGTCACGGAGGTGCGCCCCGATGGGGTCCAGCTCGCCGATGGCGGCTTCATCCCGTCCGAACTCGTGGTCTGGGCCGCCGGCGTGAAGGCGCCTCCGTTCCTCCAGGGAATCGGCGGCCTGGAGACCACGCGCAACAACCAGCTCGTGGTGACGCCGACCCTGCAAACCACCCGCGATCCGGACATCTTCGCCGTGGGCGACAACGCCTATCTGGTCGAGGCCGGCTCCGAAACGCCGATTCCGCCCCGCGCCCAGGCGGCGCACCAGCAGGCGAGCTACCTCATCAAGGCGATTCCGGCGAAGATGGCGGGCAAGCCCCTGAAGCCGTTCAAGTATCGCGATTTCGGCTCCCTGGTGTCGCTCGGCGAATACTCCACCGTGGGCAGCCTGATGGGCTTCGTGCGCGGCAAGAACATGTTCATCGCCGGTCTGTTCGCCCGGATGATGTACCGCTCGCTGTACAAGATGCACGAGCAGGCCCTGCACGGCACGGTGAAGACCGCCCTCGACGCCTTCGCGCGCGCGCTTACCCGCCGCACGGAATCGCGGGTAAAGCTGCACTGACCTCGGTCATCCCGGGGCCGCGCAGCAAAACCCGGGATCCGGAAGCATCGGTGGTGCAAGGTTCTGTTCCATCGGCGGCTCTGGGTTCCGGATTCGCCTCCGGCGCGCCGGCATGACTGTGCGATCCGCCTTTGGCCCCTCCCCGTTCATCGGGTAGCAAGCGTCACCAGCTTGTGGCCAGGCTGCGTCTGGACACATGCGCCCTCCACCGAGTCCCTTGCCATGATCGACATCATTCAGGCCCTGCAGCAGCGCAATCCGACGCTCGGGCCCTACGTCCTCGTGCTGCGGGCCGATTCGCGCGCCCGCGATACCAGCGATCCGACCCGCCTCACCCCCGAGGCGGAGGCGTGGCTCGCCGAGAAGGCGCCCGGCGCCAAGTTCTCGCAGGAGACGGTGCTGCTGGCCCCCTACCCCGGCGGGATGCCGGCCGAGCGGCAGGTGGCCGTGATGGCCTTCGCCGATGCGCGCCACCTCGCGGCCTTCGCCACACACTGGACCGCCGATCCCGAACCCGAGGACACGGCCTCAGAAGTGGCTGAAGGATCCGGCCCCGAAGGTCGTTCGTAGGCCGTTCGCCGCGACGAAGACCGGCGCCCCCTCCCCGGACGTCACCGTGCCGATGGCCCGGAGCGGGAGGCCGACGGCCCGGGCTTCCTCCCGGCAGGCATCCAAAACGTCCGGCGGCACGGCGCAGAGGATCTCGTAATCGTCGCCACCGGTGAGCACCGTCTCCATGAGGTCCGGCCGCAGCGCCACGGCGGCGGCGGCGGCGGACGACAGGGGCACGTCGGCCACACGGATCTCGGCGCAGCGCCCCTCCCCCGCCAGCATCTTGGCGAGATCGCCCGCGAGCCCGTCCGAGATGTCCATGGACGCCCGCGCATAGTGCCGAAGCAGGGGGCCGAGGCCGAGGCGGGGGCGCGGATGCCAGTAGCGGTCGATGAGAGCGGCGCGCGCCTCTTCGCCCAGAGGCGCTCCCCAGTCGGCCGGGGGCGATCGGCGCAAGGCGAGGCCGAGGGCGGCATCGCCGATGGTGCCGCTGACGCAGAGCACGTCGCCGACCCGGGCCGTCATCCGGCGTACCATGGTCCCGGTGGGGACTTCGCCAAGCGCGGTGACCCCGATGCTCAGGGGGCCGGCGGCCCGCACGGTGTCCCCTCCCAGAAGTGCGCCGCCGAAGTCGGCGAGACCGTCCCCGAGCCCGGCCGCGAAGGCGGCGAGCCAGGATTCCGTCCAGTCGTCCGGGAGCGCCAGGGTGAGGAGGATGCCGCGCGGGGCGGCGCCCTTGGCGGCCAGATCCGAGAAATTCACGCCGAGGGCCTTGCGGGCGATGGAGGCAGGCGGATCGTCGGGGAAGAAGTGAACCCCGGCCACGATGGCGTCGGCCGTGAGAACGAGGTCGCAGCCCGGGCTCGGCGTCAGGGTGGCGGCGTCGTCGCGCATCCCGTCGGCACCGGGGCCGGCGAGCGGCGCGAAGAAGCGCGCGATGAGGCCGTCCTCCGTGGGACGGTCGCGGCTCACGCCCGGCCCGAACCCGGCAGACCCGCGAATTCCTGACCCCGGACCTCCCGCGCCACCTTGTCGAGGACGGCGTTGACCATGCCGGGCTCGTCGCCGGCATAGAAGCTGTGGGCGACATCGACGTATTCGGAGATCGCGGCCTTCGCGGGCACGTCGCGGCGATGCATGAGCTCGTAGGCCCCCGCCCGCAGGATGGCGCGCAGGACCGCCTCGATGCGCTTCAGGGGCCAGCCCTGCGCCAGGGCGGCGTCGAGCTTCGGGTCGATGACCCGCTGCTCGTCGACGACGCCCCGCAGGAGATCGCGGAAGAACGCGGTCTCGGCCGGGGGATGCTCGATGCCGTCGATGGTCTGGCCGATCCAGAAGGTTTCGAACTCGGCCACCGCCTCGATGACACCCTTGCCGGCGATCTCCATCTCGTAGAGGGCCTGCACCACGGCGAGGCGGGCGCCGCTGCGCTCGATGATCTTGGCCATGGCGCTCAATCCTCTCCGACGGGGGCGGCCGAGGCGGCGCGCTTCAGGGCGAGCACCGCCAGGGCCGCCTCGGCCGCCCCGCCGCCCTTGTTCATCTCGGAGACGCGGGCGCGGGCGAAGGCCTGGGCCTCGGTCTCCACCGTCAGGATGCCGTTGCCGAGCGGCAGCAGGCTGGCGACGGACAGATCCATCAGGGCGCGGGCGCTCTCGCCGGCGACGATGTCGTAATGACCCGTCTCGCCCCGGATCACGCAGCCCAGCGCCACGGCGGCGTCGTAGGGCTGGCCGGCGCGGGCGGCGGCCTCGGTGAGGATCGCGATGGCGGCGGGAATCTCCAGGGCGCCCGGCACGGTCACCACCGTCGTCTCGGCCTCGGCGGCATCGAGGGCCGCCTGCGCACCGGACAGGAGTTCGTCGGCCAGCGCATCGTAGTAGCGCGCTTCGACCACGAGGACGCGCGCCCCCTTCACGATGGCGGGCGAGGGACGGGAAGCGGGTGGGGTCGAAACCATTCTGGGGCCTTCTGAGATGCGGCGGTGTAGGTGCTTCCACCCGCGCGCCGCCCTGAACCGGCCGGACGGTCCCGGCTGGCACCGCGCCCGGATCGGTTCGATCGGAAGGGGCGAGCGATAGACCGAAGGCGCAGGAGGGACAAGTCGGCGGGAGGGGGCGGCTCAGCGCGTCAGCGCCGCCTGAGCCTGCGTGAGGCGCGCGGCGTAGCGGGCGATGAGATCGACCTCGAGGTTGAGGGCGTCGCCCGCGCGGCGCTGCCCCCAGGTCGTCACCGCCAGGGTATGGGGGATGAGCAGCACCGAGAACAGGTCGTCCGCGACGGTGTTCACCGTGAGCGAGGTGCCGTCGAGGCAGACGGAGCCCTTCTGGGCGATGAAGGCGGTGAGCGCCCTCGGGGCCCGGAGGGTGAACCGGTCGCTCGGCGCCCATTGCGGATCGCCCTCCCCGCCGGTGACGGGATCGCGGGCGACGATCTCGGCCCGTCCGTCGACATGCCCGGTGACGAGGTGGCCGCCGAGTTCGTCGCCGATCTTCAGGGAGCGTTCGAGGTTGACCCGCGTACCCTGTTCCCAAGTGCCGACGGTGGTGAGCGCCAGAGTCTCGGCGGCGGCGTCCACATCGAAGAGGCAACCGCCCGCCACGGCCTCCACCGCCACGGCCGTGAGACAGGGGCCCGAGCAGGCGATGGAGGCGCCGAGGGCGATGGTGGCGGGATCGTAGGCGGAGCGGATGCGGATGCGGCGCAAACGGTCGTCGCCCGACACGCCGACGACCTCTCCGACATCCGTGACGAGACCGGTGAACATCTAGGCGCTCCGCTCATACGTGACCGCGCGGTCGGGGCCGTAGGCGCGCGTCTCGATCGCTTTCAGATGGCCCTTCGACAGGCTGGCGTTGAGGTGCGGCCCGATCGCCGGCAAGCCGCCGGCCCCGAGGGCGGCAGGGCCGGTGATGAGGGTGCAGAGATCGACGAGATCCGCCTGCGCCAGGGCATCGGCGAGGCGGGGACCGCCCTCGCAGCAGATTCGGGTGAGCCCGCGCTCGCTCAAGGCGCCGAGGGCAGCGGGGAGATCGATCCGGCCGGTGGCATCGGCGGCCACGGACAGCACCTCGACGCCGAAGGAGGCGAGCATCCGTTTGGCATGGACCGGGGCGTTGCGGGTGGTGACCACGAGGGTCGGAATATCGCAGGCGCCCCGCACGAGATGGGTGAACGGCTGGAGCCGCAGGGTCGAATCGAGGACGATCCGCAGGGGCGAACGCCCGGATAGACCGGGCAACCGCACGGTGAGGGACGGGTCGTCGGCCCGGGCCGTGCCGATGCCGACCAGGATGGCATCGGCATGGGCGCGCCACAGGTGCACGGCGCCATCCGCGATGGGGCCGGTGATGCGCAGGCGCTGGTCCGGCGCCCCGGCGGCGAAGCCGTCCAGGGTACGGGCCAGCTTCAGGTGCAGGCTCGGACGTCCCTTCGTGATCCGGGTGACGTGGCCGAGATGGTCGCGGGCGGCGATCGCGCGCAGGATCCCGGTCTCGACGGCGATCCCGGACTCGCGCAGCAGGGCGTGGCCGCGCCCGGCGACGCGGGGATCGGGATCTTCCAGGGCGGTGACGACGCGGGCGATTCCCGCCGCCTGAATGGCCTCGGTGCAGGGCGGGGTACGCCCGTAATGCGAGCAGGGTTCGAGGGTGACGTACAGGGTGGCACCGCGCGCGGCCTCGCCCGCCATGGCCAGCGCCTGCGGCTCGGCGTGGGGCCGGCCGCCGACCTCCGTCACGCCCTGCCCGACGATGCGCCCCTCGGCCACCACCACGGCCCCGACGGACGGGTTGGGCCAGGTCCGCCCGAGGTTGCGGGAACCGAGCGCCAGGGCGAGGCGCATGAAGCGAGCATCGTCGCTCATGGGCGCGAGCGGGGTTTGGTGCGCAAGGGGGTCACGGTGTCGTCGGGCTCCGGTGGCGGCGGCTCGGCCGGCGCCTCGCTCAGGGTGCCGAGCAGGGCCTTGAAGTCGCTGGCCTCGCGGAAATTCTTGTAGACGGAGGCGAAGCGCACGTAGGCGACGTCGTCGAGCCCCTTCAGGCCCTCCATCACCAACTCGCCGATGGCCTCGCTGGCGATCTCGGCCTCGCCGCCACTCTCGAGCTGGCGGGTGATGCCGCTGACGAGGCGTTCGATCCGCTCCGGATCGACGGCGCGCTTGCGCAGGGCCACACCGATGGAGCGCTGCAGCTTGTCGCGGTCGAACGGCACGCGCTTGCCCGAGCGCTTGAGCACGGTGAGTTCGCGCAGCTGCACCCGCTCGAAGGTGGTGAAGCGCCCGCC
>Ga0182226_1000130_pt1 | contig 13380 bp, 11 predicted proteins | sample G6R1MG_27_FD_129658 | JGI IMG/M metagenome (GOLD analysis project Ga0182226, IMG submission 129658) | Miscanthus phyllosphere microbial communities from Michigan, USA - G6R1_MAIN_07NOV2016_LD1 MG | ecosystem: Host-associated > Plants > Phyllosphere > Phylloplane/Leaf | place: USA: Michigan...
ACCTTCGGGTTGCTCTACGCCTTCTCCGAGAACTTCATCCTGCCGCTCTCCCACGATGAGGTCGTGCACGGGAAGGGTTCGCTGCTCGGCAAGATGCCGGGCGACCGCTGGCAGAAATTCGCCAACCTGCGCGCCTATTACGGCTTCATGTGGGGGCATCCGGGCAAGAAGCTGCTCTTCATGGGCTGCGAGTTCGGTCAGGAGAAGGAGTGGAACCACAACCAGTCCCTCGACTGGCACCTCTTGGACGACGCCCACCACCGCGGCGTCAAGGACCTGATCCGCGACCTGAACCACCTCTACGCCGCCGTGCCGGCCCTCCACAGCCGCGACACGGAGGCCGCCGGCTTCCAGTGGCTGGTGGCCGACGACCAGGACAACAGCGTCATCGCCTGGGCGCGCAAGGGCCGCGAGGCCGGCGAGGTCGCCGTGGTGGTGTCGAACTTCACGCCCGTGGTGCGTGAGGGCTACCGCATCGGCGTGCCGGAGGCGGGCTTCTACCGCGAGGCCATCAACTCCGATTCCGAGCGCTACGGCGGCTCCAACGTCGGCAACATGGGCGGGGTGAGGGCCGAAGCGGTGCCGAGCCACGGCCAGAGTCACTCCATCAGCCTGACGATCCCACCGCTCGCCACGACGATTTTCGTGCGCGAGGATTGAGCCAGACCCTTAGGGCAGGTCACACGAGAAAGCCGGCAATGTCCTTGCGACGCCACCGGCTTTTTCGTGCGCTCATGCACCTCAGCCATCCTCCAGGGGAAACCGCTCTGCGACCCAATAGGGTTCGAGGGGACTGCCGACGATGTTCTCCGCTTCCCACCGGTGCAGGAGGGCGGCTAGCCCCGCCCGGTCGTCGGCCATCAGCGGTTCATCGATCTCGCAGAGGCGGTCATACTCCAGTTGGTGGTATGGCTCGTCCATGATGCGACCCGGGCGATAGAACTCACCCATCTTCGCCCAGATCGTTCGTGCCGCGTCGAGGTCTCCCGCGGCGATGGCGGCAATGAGGTGCCAATCCGGATGGAGATACCCTTGGAACTGGGGACGCGTCCGGACGAAATTGAGGCGCTTGCGGACCGTATCCAAGGGCCTGAGAAGCGGGATCACGTCCGCTTCCACGCGCGTGACAAAGTCAGCCGCCATGGTCGGATCAGACCAATACCACCCCTGACCACCGCCTGAGTTCTCGGATCGAAAAAGACGATCGTGACAGCGCCCAAGACACTCCCAGGAGTAAGCCTCCGGCATGAAAAATATCGGAATTCTCCAATCCACGATACAGCAATGTGCCCTGCTGGTTCGATCGATCCGGATCATCCGCCCGACCGACCCGACGTCGCGTAGCCAGACTCTTTGATGGCCGACCAGAACGAGATCCGCGTTTCTCTCCAAGAGTGGCTGTACGAGATCCTTGATCTGCCGTTTCGTCGTCATGGCTTGGGCCTCACTTGAATCACGATGATGCCGTCCGATTGAGGATAGTGATACTTTGCAGTTCGCGCCAACCGCATCGCACGACTCCGACCAAGCCCTTTACTTCCGGTCTTGTAATCATAGACACAGACTTTGTTGCTCGGGCTTAGCTCGTAGAGATCGAGGCGAACGGAATTATTTTCTCCGTACCCCGTCTCTTTTCCAACACTATCGAGAGAAAGCTCAACACGAACATTAGGATAATTCAGTCGATCGAATGTATTTGCAATATCGTAATGAATCAGATTTCCAAGCCTCGCATTGTCTAATTTGGGGTTTAGCGCGCGCAGTCGCTTTGCCGCCTCGTTCGTCACCGACTGCACCTCTTCATTGAGGGGACACGCCTGATTGAGTGTCGTTTGGTTGATCGGGCCGACCCAGATCAACGGAAACTTCTTCCCCGCGTCCGGTTCGAAATCATAGCGCAGGGCCGTCGTACCGGGTGCCTTCCCAAAACTCGGCCCCCGCGCCAGGAGGTAGGTGAACAAAAGCGCCGCCGCCTCGAGCGTGGTCGCGACGGCGGGGGCGGCAACGAGCGGCAGGAACACCGGCCGGATCGTCGCTTCGGGCGGGGTCCCCGATCCCGTGAAGGTTCCACGTGAGAGAACCTCGCCGGACTGCCCGTCACGGATGGTCTGGACGTCGCCCGCATTCTCGAACAGGCGGCTGTCGCCGTCGGGGGTGATAACCCGGTGCTGTTCGTCATCCGCGTCGCGGCGGGAGCGGATGCGGAGGGTGAGAACCTCGCCGCCACCATCAAGCAAAGTCCGCCGCTGCGTCTGTGATGGTGAACCACTCCCACCCCCGGACGGGCTCCATTGCCCACCGTCGCCTTGGCCCGCCGGAACGCGCGGCTGATTCGGGTCGTACTTCCGCATCAGGTGGCGGACGCGCAGCAGCTTCGTCTCCGTGGTTAGGAGGGCGAGGCGAAGCCGGATCTCGCTCAGTTCATCTGTCTTGCGAGAGGGGACGTTCCGGTCGCGCGCTGCCATGGCGAACACCTATGTTCATGAAATGTTCTATATTAAGATGCACAAAATAGGAAATTATTCAAGGAAATTCGGCGCGGCCTTGCCCGTGCCAAGGGACCCAAAACGCAAAACGCCGCCCCGCGAACGGGACAGCGTTTCAGCGATTCAGAAGAACCCGATCCGCGAGGGACCGGGGGAGGGGTCGTCAAGCAGCCTGATGGCGCGGCAACAACTTCCGGTTCACCAGCATCTCGGCGATCTGCACGGTGTTGAGGGCCGCACCCTTGCGCAGGTTGTCCGAGACGCACCAGAAGGCGAGGCCGTTCTCCACGGTGGCGTCCTCGCGGATGCGCGAGATGTAGGTGGCGTCCTCGCCCGCCGCCTCGTGCGGGGTCATGTAGCCGCCGGGCTCGCGCTTATCGACCACGAGGATGCCGGGGGCCGAACGCAGGATGGCGCTGGCCTCCTCGGCCGACATCGGGCTCTCGAACTCGACGTTGACCGCCTCGGCATGGCCGATGAAGACCGGCACGCGCACGCAGGTGGCCGTGAGCTTGATCTTCGGGTCGAGCATCTTCTTGGTCTCGGCCATCATCTTCCACTCTTCCTTCGTGAAGCCGTCTTCCATGAAGACGTCGATCTGAGGGATGACGTTGAAGGCGATGCGCTTCGGGAACTTCTCCTGCGTCATCTGACCGGCGGTGAAGACCGAGCGGGTCTGCTGGAACAGCTCGTCCATGGCGTCCTTGCCGGCGCCGGAGACCGACTGGTAGGTCGCCACCACCACGCGCTTGATCTTCGCGACGTCGTGGAGCGGCTTCAGGGCAACGACGAGCTGGGCCGTCGAGCAGTTCGGGTTGGCGATGATGTTGAGCTTGGAAAAGCCCGTGATCGCGTCCGGGTTCACCTCCGGCACGATGAGCGGCACGTCCTGATGGTAGCGGAACGCCGACGAGTTATCGATGACGACGCAGCCGGCCTGACCGATGCGGGGCGACCATTCCTTCGAGGTCTCGCCGCCCGCCGACATGAGGCAGATGTCGGTGTCGGAGAAATCGTAGGTGTCGAGCGCCTGCACCTTCAGGATCTTGTCGCCGAAGGAGACCTCCTGCCCCATGGAGCGGCGCGAGGCGATGGCCACGACCTCGTCGGCGGGAAACGCCCGCTCGGCGAGGATGTCCAGCATCTCGCGGCCCACATTGCCCGTGGCACCGACGACGGCGACCTTGTAACCCATGATCCTCACCCTGTTCCTCGAAGCCCCCGAATCCGGACGGCGCTCGACGGAACGGAGCGGTGACGTTCGGGGCCGGGTGCCGATCCTTGCGAGATCCTCCCCACCGTGCGCCGCCCTCCCAACCCGGAAGCGCGGCGGCCTGCCGGCCGCAGAGGTCACGCCGCGTCGCGGCATGATTCGACAAGGGCGGGAGCAAGACGCCTCGTGCCCGAAGCTGTCAAGGGTTCGCCCCCGGTTTGAAGAAACGCCGGGCCTGCCGCGTCACGCCACCCGGGCGGGCCGCTTCTCCAGGCCGTCGCGCACCTCCGCCAGGATCGCGTAGGAGCGGTGACGGGCTTGCGCGTCGTGGATCGCGCTGGCGACCATGAGTTCGTCGGCCCCCGTCTCGGCCACGAGGCTGGCGAGCCCCCGCGCCACGGTCTCGCGCGAGCCGACGAGGGAGCGGGCGAGCATCCGCGAGGCCTGGGCCTTCTCGGACGGCGACCAGTACGCCTCGATATCGGGGATCGGCGACCGCAGCAGGCCGCGCGTGCCGCGCAGCAGGTGGGTGAATTGCTGCTGGGCCGAGGTGAACAGGCGCCGCGCCTCGGCGTCCGTCTCGGCCGCCACCACGTTGACGCCGATCATGGCGTGGGGGGCGGCGAGCTGGGGCGAGGGGACGAAGTTCGCCCGGTAGGTCGCCAGCGCCGGCAGCAGGGCCTCGGGGGCGAAATGCGACGCGAAGGCGTAGGGCAGGCCGTAGGCGGCGGCGAGCCGCGCCCCGAACAGGCTCGATCCGAGGATCCACAGGGGCACGTTCAAGCCGGTGCCGGGCACGGCCTGGACCGCCTGTCCGGGCTGGAGATCGCCGAAGAGCGCCTGGAGCTCGCGGACATCCTGCGGAAAGGTGTCGGCGGCCTCGGGCGAACGGCGCAGGGCCCGCGTCGTGCGGGGATCGGTGCCGGGCGCCCGGCCGAGGCCGAGGTCGATCCGGCCGGGATACAGGGCCTCCAGGGTGCCGAACTGCTCGGCGACCACGAGGGGGGCATGGTTCGGCAGCATCACGCCGCCGGCGCCGACGCGGATGCGGCGGGTGCCCTCGGCGACGTACCCCACCACCACGGCGGTCGCCGCGCTGGCGATCCCGATCATGTTGTGGTGCTCGGCCACCCAGTAGCGCCGGTAGCCGAGATCCTCGGCATGGCGGGCCAGCGCCCGGGCGTTGCGCAGGGCATCCCCCGGCGTCGCGCCGTCGGGCACCGGCGCCAGATCGAGAACGGAAAGCGGAATCATCGTGCGGCTTATCCTTGGCGATCCGCAGCCGGATCGTGAGCCCCCCGCCCGAGATCGCCACGGCAGGGCGCCGGCGCAAGCGCGGCGCGTCATGCCGTCGCCGCATGGCTCGCCGATCTTAAGCCGGGATTCACCGCGCCGGCCGAATCCCGCCCCGCCGCCCGCCATCGAAACCGGATCGTATCGCCCCGCCGCCGAAAGTCGGCCCACCGGACAGCGGGGAGAGGCGGATTGCGGCAGAGGATCACGAGCGACGACGCGTTCGCGTGGGAGGTCCCGGCCGCGTCGCACCGGGCGCCCCCGGCCGGCTTGCGCCTCGCGGTGCGCCTCGCCTGCGCGGCGGCCGCCATCGCGGGTCTCAGCCTGTTCGCCCGTGAACTCCGTCCGTCCGCAGACCGTCAGGCGGGCAAGGAGCCGGCGACCGCCGAGGCGTCGAAACCGTTCCAACCGAGCGTCGGCCCGGCTGTGCGAGCCGCCGTGGCGGTCACCGCCTCGGCCCCGCGCTTCCGCCTGGACCTGCCCGACACCCTGGCCCCGGTGCGGGCCGAGCCGCCCCGCATGGCGGCCGCCGGGGGGCGGCGCGAGGAGACCCTGAGCCAGGGCGAATTCCCGAGCCTCGAAGCGCCCTATCTGCGCCTCGTCGTCGCCGAGACCGCGCCGGGCGATCCCGCCCGCACCCTGTTCGTCACCCTGGCGCGGCGCGCGGCGGACGGCCCCGGCCTGTCGGTGATCCGCACGGGCGAACGCGGCCTCGTCGAGACCAAGTTCGGCGCCGTCGAGACCCTGGAGGCGACCTTCAGCGGCGGCCTCGACCGGATCTGCACCGGGTTCGCCGGAGCGGCCGGCGCAAACGACCGCTTCGAGGGCTGGCTCTGCGCCCCCCTCGGCCAGGCTCCGGAGCCCCGCGCCGTGGCCTGCGCCCTCGACGCCCTCATGCCCGTGACCTCGGAGCCCGGTTTCGCCGGGCCGCGCGATCCGGCCTGCCGACCGCCGCCGGACCTCCGTACGGGGTCCCTCGCGCCCGGCGGGACACGAAAAAATGAGGCCAGATTGCGGCGAACCGTTCAAGCGCGGCCATAATCGTGGAACTAAGGCGGCGTCTCGAACGTCAACATCACAACAGGACGGCCGAGGTTCTTTAAGGAGTTCGGCCTACACATCCTCTCCAGCTTCGAACAAGGTGCATCATGCGCTCTGCCACGATTGCCCTGATGGGCGCCCTGACCCTCGCCGGCGTCGGCTTCAACACCGCCGCCGAGGCGCAGGGCCGCTACGCCCCCGCCGGGGTGCGCGTGAGCCAGCCGCTGCCGATCCGCATCCGCCCGCGCTCCTGGCTCGATGCCGGCAACGTCGTCGAGACGAACAACCGCTTCGTCGGCAACCCGGCCACGAACCCGCAGCTCATCACGGCGAGCTACCTCAATTCCCCGCCCTACGGCCGCAACGACCGTTTCGGCACCGGCATCCTGCCCGATCCGATCACCAACGGTCCGTTCATCGGCGCCCGGTCGAGTGCGATCCGCAACGTCGACTTCTCGTTCATCGATCCGATCCTCGATCCGACCTCGCCCCTCGCCGGCCGCTACTGAGATCGATCGCCGTCACCAGCGTCTGCAAAGGCGTCGCCCTCCGGGGCGGCGCCTTTCTCGTTTTCGCCAAGGGAGTCGAATTCGCCGCGCGGCACCGTTAGAACGCTTCCTCTTGTCATGCGGGGGGACGGGCCGGGATGACGCCAGGGGAATCGGATGCGGCGCCCCCGGCGCGCGCGGGATGGCGCCGAGCCCTGCGCTGGCTCCCCATCGCGGCGCTGATCCTCACCTCCCTGGGGATCCTCGTCTCGGGCGTCGCGCGCTTTCTCGACCTCGACACGCTTCTGGCCTCGCGCGCCTGGTTGAGCGAGGCGGTTTCCCGCAACCCCGCCGGGGCCATGGCGACGGCGGCCCTGGCCTATGTCGGGGCCGTCGTGGTCTCCGTGCCGGCGAGCCTGTTCCTCACGGTCCTGTGCGGCTTCCTGTTCGGCATCGTTCCGGGCGCCCTCATCGCGGTGGCCTCCGCGAGCACGGGAGCCGCCATCGTGTTCTCCCTCGGCCGGGGACCTGCCTCCGACCTGCTCCGGCGCCGCGCGGGGCCCCGCCTTGCGGGCCTCGCCGAGGGGTTCCGGCGGGACGCCTTCGGCTACATCGCGTTCCTGCGGCTCCTGCCGATCTTTCCGTTCTGGCTGACCAACCTCGCGCCGGCCGCCTTCGGCGTGCCCCTGCGCACCTTCCTCCTCGCGACGATCCTCGGCCTGACCCCCGGCGCTCTGGTCTACGCCACGACGGGCGCGGCCATCGAGGACGTGGTGGCGACGCACGAGGCCGCGAAGGCCGCCTGCGCCGTCGGCGACCTGGCCCGATGCGGGCAGGATCTGACCCTGCGCAGCCTCATCACCCCGACCATGCTCGCCGGCCTCGGCGCGCTCGCGGCCTTCGCCCTGCTGTCGGTGGTCCTGCGCCGCCGCTTCGGGCGCCAGGGCGGTAACGGACGATTAACGCCCTGACTGGTCGAGCGGCGCACGGATCGGCCAAAGCCGGGATAAGCCCCGTCCCAGCCCATGCCGGCGTTTTCGTGTGCGGGGATTTGGACTAGATTACATGCGTTGATTGTGATGGACGCCATCGAACCGCGGTCCGCTCCAAGTGGACGGCTCCCAATAGGCGGCTCGGGCCGAAGGTCGATCCGCTTCCAAGCTCATCATGCAACGGTTGTTCCGCCCGGACCGTTCGTTGTCAGACAAAGGCCAACAGGGCGACCGAGGTAGACTGTCTTCATGAATTCGCGCACCGAACACCAGGCTCCGCCGGTGGGGACGATGCCGGCCGTCGCGGCGGCCGCCGCCGGGCGGACATCCCCGCCGAGGCTCGGGCTGTCGGGCCGGGTATTCCTCCTCACCGTTGCCCTCGTGGGCCTGTGCGAAATCCTGATCTACGTGCCCACGGTGGCGAACTACCGGGTGATGTGGCTCTCGGACCGGATCGCCGCCGCCCATGTGGCCGCCCTGGTGGTCGACGCCTCGCCGGGGCAGACCGTGTCGAAGGACCTCACCGACCGGTTGCTGACGGGCGTCGGCGCCCGCGCGGTGATCGTCTCCGGCGCCACCCGGACGGTGATCGCCCGCGAGCCCCCGCCCGAGGTCGTGTCCCGCGTGGTCGATCTGCAATCGAACGGCTGGGCGCATTCCGTCGCCGGGGCGTGGTCGACCTTGTTCGATCCGGCATCGGGGCCGATCCGGGTCATCGGCCAGCATCGGGACGGCTTCGCGCCCGTGGAGATCGTCCTCGACGAGGCGCCCCTGCGCCGGGCCATGGTGAAGTTCTGCCTGCGTCTGCTCAGCACCTCCATGCTCATCGCCGCCGTGGTGGCCGGCCTCGTGTTCCTCGTGCTGCAGCGGGTCATCGTCCGGCCCGTGCGCCTCCTCGTCTCGAACATCACCGCCTTCGCGGGCGCCCCGGAATCGACGAGCCGCGTCATCGTCCCGTCGGGACGCAACGACGAGATCGGCGATGCCGAGGTGGCCCTGGCCAAGATGGAGACGGCGCTCGCCGATGAGTTGCGCGCCAAGCGGCACCTCGCCGATCTCGGCCTGTCCGTGAGCAAGATCAACCACGAGATGCGCAACCTGCTCACCACGGCGCAGCTCCTCGGCGACCGCCTCGAAGGGGTGACCGATCCGGTGGTGCAGCGGGTGGCGCCCCGTCTGGTCGCGACCCTCGGCCGGGCGATCCGCTTCTGCGAGGAGACCCTGGCCTATGGGCGGGCGACGGAGCGCCATCCCCAGAAGCGCACCTTCGCCCTGGCGCCGCTGCTCGCCGATCAGGCGGATCTCTCCGGGCGCGGGCCGAACTGTCCCGTCGCCTTCCGGGAGGTCTGCGCCCCCGACCTCACCGTCCATGCCGATCCCGAACAGCTGTCCCGGGCGCTCGCCAACCTCGTGCGCAACGCCGTGGAGGCCATGCGGGCCGAACCGTCGCGCGAACCCCGCGTCACCCTGGAGGCGAGCCGGGTGGGCGACAGCGTGACGATCCTGGTGACCGACACCGGGCCGGGCCTTCCGGCGAAGGCGCGCGAACACCTGTTCGCCCCGTTCAAGGGCTCGACCCGGCCGGGGGGCACGGGCCTCGGCCTCGCCATCGCGGCCGAACTCATCGGCCTCAACGACGGCACCATCACGTTGGATCAGACGCCGACGAGCGTGCAGTTCCGCATCACCCTGCCGGCGGGCAAGCGGGCCTGACCCCGCCCGCCGCGCAAGGCTCGCACGAGGCCCCGCAGGACTCGCACGAGGAGGCGTCGGGGGGACGATCCCTTCGGAAGCCCGCTCTACTCGGCCGCCGCGAGGGTCAGGCCCGGCACGGCGATGCCGATGTCGCGCAGGAGGTCGGCGTCGGCATCGGTCTCGTTGTTCGCCGTGGTCAGGAGACGCTCGCCGTAGAAGATCGAGTTGGCCCCGGCGAGGAAGCACAGGATCTGCGCCTCGCGGGTGAGGTCCTTGCGCCCGGCGCTGAGGCGCACGCGGGCGCGCGGCATCACGATGCGGGCGGTGGCGCACATGCGCACGAGGTCGAGGGGGTCGACGGCGGGGCGCTCCTCCAGGGGGGTGCCGGCCACGGCCACGAGGGCGTTGATCGGCACGCTCTCCGGGTGGGGCGCGTGGTTGGCCAGCACCTGCAGCATGGAGGCCCGGTCCTTCACGCCCTCGCCCATGCCCACGATTCCGCCGCAGCAGACGCCGATGCCGGCGTCGCGCACGTTCTGGAGGGTGTTCAGGCGGTCCTCGTAGGTCCGCGTCGAGATGATGTCGCCGTAGAATTCGGGGCCGGTGTCGAGGTTGTGGTTGTAGGAGGTGAGCCCGGCCTCGGCGAGGCGTGCCGCCTGCGACGGGTTGAGCATGCCGAGCGTCACGCAGGCTTCCATGCCGAGGTTGCGCACGCCCCGCACCATGGCGAGGACGGCGTCGAAGTCCGGACCGTCCTTGGGCTGGCGCCAGGCGGCGCCCATGCAGAAGCGGTGGGCCCCGGACGCCTTGGCGGCGGCGGCCTCCCGCAGCACCGCGTCCACGGGCATCAGCCGCTCGCGCGGCACGCCGGCCTCCTTGTGGTGGGCCGATTGCGGGCAATAGGCGCAATCCTCGGGGCAGCCGCCGGTCTTGATGGACAGGAGGCTCGCCCGCTGGATGTCGGCCGGATCGTTGTGGGCGCGGTGCACCTCCGCCGCCCGGTAGACGAGGTCGAGGAGCGGCAGGTCGTGGATCGCCTGGATCTCCGCCACGGTCCAATCGTGCCGGATCGCGGAGGCGGAGAGGGCGGGGCGGGGAGCGGAGGGCTCGGTCATCGTCTCGATCATGGCTCCAAAAGGCGAATCACGGCCGGAAAATCAAGCCGGCCTCAATGCGTGGGTTCGCCCGCCGCGACCTTGGCGGTCCAGTCGTCGAAGGCCAGAACCTCCTGGCGCTGGTGGCCGAGCCCGTCGATGCCGAGGGTGACGACGTCGCCGTTCCTGAGGTAGCGCGGCGGCTTCATTCCCATGCCGACGCCGGGGGGCGTGCCCGTGGTGATGACGTCGCCCGGCATCAGCATCATGAAGTGGGACAGGTAGGCGACGACCTGCGCGACGTCGAAGATCATCGTCGCCGTCGAGCCCGTCTGCATCCGCTCGCCGTTCACGTCGAGCCAGAGGCCGAGATCGTCGAGGCGGGGAATCTCGTCGAGGGTGACGAGCCACGGCCCCAGGGGGCCGAAGGTCGGACAGCCCTTGCCCTTGGTCCAGGTGCCGCCGCGCTCGAGCTGATACTCGCGCTCGGACAGGTCGTTGCAGATGCAGACGCCCGCCACGTAGTTCAAGGCCTCGTTGGCGTGGACGTAGGAGGCGCGCGCGCCCACCACGATGGCGAGTTCCACCTCCCAATCGGTCTTCGCCGATCCCTTCGGCAGGATCACCCGGTCGTTCGGGCCGACGATGCAGGAGGGCGCCTTGTTGAACACGATGGGCTCGGCCGGGATCGCCGCCCCGATCTCGGCGGCGTGGTCGGCGTAGTTGAGGCCGATGGCGATGAAGTTGCCCGTGCCGCCGACACAGGGGCCGAGGCGCGTGTCCGGGGGCAACAGGGGCAGGCTCGCTGGATCGATGGCCCGCAGGCGGGCGAGGCCGTCCCGCGAGAGGGCGAGACCCGCGATGTCGCGCACGTGCCCAGACAGGTCGCGCAGGCCCCCTTGGGCGTCCACGAGCCCGGGCTTCTCGTCGCCGCTCGCCCCATGCCGCATCAGCTTCATCGCGCTCTCCTTCGCGTGAGGTTCGGTAGAGGGCATCGCTCACCCCGGCCGCCACGGCAAGAGCGACGCCGCCCGGCCCCGCGCCCCATGTGTGACCGGAATGCGACACGCGCCCCGGAAACACGGCGCACGGTCGATTTCACCCAAGATGACCGCACAATGCCGTGAAGGTTTACATCTAAACCAAAATTCGCATCCCAGGACATCGAATCACGCAGCCCTGTATAACCAAAAATCTATAGCCAACGAATACAATATTTTTCAGACAATCGACGATCTCCGACTCATTTGCGAAGTTGCCGCAAGTCAGCCAAGCTGTCTCTCAAGATGCCGGCTTCGAGCATCATTCCAAAGCGCCGGGGGACGGGACCAATGGCTGGCACGCTTCGACTGATGGCCCTCGCGGGGGTTTCCACGGCACTTCTCTCGGCCGGCATCGCCGGTGCCTCCGCCGGTGCCTTCGGCATCCGCGAGCAGAGCACCATCGCGCAGGGCGAGGCCTTTGCCGGCGCGGCGGCAGGCTCGGGCGGCGTGTCGTCCATGTTCTGGAATCCGGCCGCCGTCACCATGCGGCCCGGCTGGGTCACCGAGCAGAACCTCACCTTCATCGGCCTGTCCGGGCGGATCACGCCGCAGGCCGGCACCAATCCCGGGTTCCTGCCGCTCGGCGGCAGCAACGATATCGGCCAGGGCGCGATCCTGCCCTCGGGCGCCACCTCCTACCAGCTCAACGACCGCCTCTGGGTCGGCATCCAGACGGGCGCCCCGTTCGGCCTCATCACCAAGCCGCGCAACGTCTGGGCCGGCGAACTCTACAGCCGCTCGAACCGGATCTTCTCCCTCGCGTTCAACCCGGTCGTCGGCTTCAAGGTCAACGAGTGGCTGTCCGTCGCCGCCGGCCCGAACATCGAGTATTTCCGCCTCACCCTGCGCCAGGCGGTGCCGCTGCCGATCAACCCGGCCTTCCTGCCGAGCTCTTTCATCAAGGGTGAATCGTGGGGCGTCGGCTTCACGGCGGGCGCCCTCATCACCCCGTGGGCCGGCACCGCCTTCGGCGTCGGCTACCGTTCCTCGGTCCATCACGACATCGAGGGCTCCATCGGCGTGCCGCTCCTGGCGCTCGCCCCCCTCGGCGGCCAGGTCCGGGCCAACCTCAACACGCCGGAAAAGCTCAGCGTCGGCCTGACCCAGGCGATCTCGCCCGTCGCCCGCGTCAGCCTCGGCTTCGAGTGGGACAACTGGAGCCGGCTCGGGACCATCGGCATCGTCTCGAAGACGCGCGGCGTGCCCGTGAACTTCCTGCCCTTGGACTTCAAGGACGGGTTCACCTACTCCATCGGCGGCGAATACGACTGGTCGCCCGCCCTGACGCTCCGGGCCGGCGTGGCGTACGAGGAGTCACCCATCGACTTCTCGAACCGCTCCGCGCGCCTGCCCGACAACGACCGCATCAACCTCTCCGTCGGCGCGAGCTACCGCTGGAACGAGAAGCTGACCCTCAACGTCGCCTACTCGCATCTCTTCCTCGACAAGGCCCGGATCCTGTCGGGCATCGGCCGCGACTACAATGTCCAGAACATCGCCTTCGCGGGCGTGGCGGACAGCAGCGCCGACCTCGTGTCGGTGGGCTTTCGCTACGTATTCGGCGACGTGATCACAGCCGCCCCGGCGCCGATCGTGCGGAAATACTGATCGGGCGGAGCGGGCCGATCCGGCGTCCGCTCGGGGGAAGCGGCCGCTGGATCACCGAGCCCGCGCGACGCCCGAGGACAACCGCACTCCGCCATTCGGATGAGACGACCCTCCCCCTCGGCGGGGGAGGGTGCCCGCATGGGAGCGGGCAAGGGCCGCGAACCGAAAATTCTTGACAATATTCCTATTTTGTGGTTCCTTGTCCTCACTCGCCTCCGACACGGGAGGCCCCCCGGCGGACCGGCTCGGGGGGCTCGGGAGGGACGAGACGGCGCCCGCGTCGATGGCCCGGTTCGCCATCGCCCCGGGCGACGCCGGCGACGCAAGGTGTCCTGGGCGGGGAGGGCCGTGTTGAGGCTCGAACCGGACCCTGGGGCGCACCGAGACAACGGACGGTCCGCCCACTACGAGGCGGGCTCGGGGTATC
>Ga0182226_1000131_pt1 | contig 13316 bp, 8 predicted proteins | sample G6R1MG_27_FD_129658 | JGI IMG/M metagenome (GOLD analysis project Ga0182226, IMG submission 129658) | Miscanthus phyllosphere microbial communities from Michigan, USA - G6R1_MAIN_07NOV2016_LD1 MG | ecosystem: Host-associated > Plants > Phyllosphere > Phylloplane/Leaf | place: USA: Michigan...
GCAGGTGGCCGAACTGCCGACCGCGCACGCGTGACGCCGTCTTTCACGGTCTGCGAAATTGTGCCGACTCTTGTGCGTCCGGAAAACACGGTCTGTTCCGGTGTGGCCGATATGTCCGCATCTTCAAGGTACTGATTGCCTTGAGAAATTTGGCTGGGGCGCCAGGATTCGAACCTAGCCCAAACCCAGCCAGTCATCCAGATCAAGTGATTGATTCTGCACGCGCCTCAACTTCATGCGCACACGCAGTGGATACGATCCTGCGCTCATTGCCAAGGGCACTCATCGGCAATTCACAGGCCGCCGCACAGCATCACTTTCTTGGGAACTCAGGGTCGTCGTCAAACTGCCGGACGCCAAGCGCGGCTTCGTTCTGCTGCCGCGCCGCTGGGTGGTGGAGCGCTACTTCGCTTGGACGACGTGCTTCCGCCGCCTCGTCAAAGACTACGAGCGCTATCCCAGCACGCTCGCAGATCTCCTTATTGTCGCCTTCGTCTGCCTCGTGCTCAAACAGACCGCTCAACTGACGGGCGGCCGATAAAAGCGTCTAGGGCGACGGCGATGTCTTATTTTTGTTGGAGCTCTTCATTTTCGCCAAAGCTTGGCAACCCAATTGATAGGTGAGATCGCTATAGGACAGTGAGTCCGCGATGAATCGATCAAACGCAGCGATCCAGAGCGGCGTGAGCATGACGAATTGGTTCTTATCGCCGTGACGCACCGTGAAGCCACGCTGTTCCGCCGCGAGCAGTATATTCCTGATGTGGGAGCGAGACACACCAAGCTGAGATGTGAGGGCTGCGAGATCGGCCTCCCGGATGCTGCTCTCCTGGGTTTCTCCGCCGAGCTGACAGAGCTTGAACAGGACCGACAGCGCGCTCGTCGCCGTGAGGAAGAACACGACATCAAGGTTGCGCCACGCCACCTGGACGGCCCCCTCGAGTACGGGGACGGAAGCGCTTCCGTGGGCCTTCTGGAAATCCGGGTTGCGCTCGAGGGCGAGAGGATATCCGGGCTCGGGAAACAGAAGGGCGAGGGGCCCGAAATGCGCCGCCATCCATTCGCGGTCCCAGGCCAGCAGCAACTCGGTCGGGACGAGCAGGCGGATGCGCTTGTCCGAGGGATGCTGGTGGAGTTCGAGGAACTTGGTCTGGACGAGACGCGCCACGAAATTGTCCACGAAACGCGCGCTCGCGAACCCGAAGCTCGCGACCGTCTCCTTGAGCCGCTTGAGCGTCGGCCAGGTTTCGCGGTCATGTTCGGCGTAGCGGGCGTGGAGGCAGACGATCACCGCCAGCATCGTCACCCGGCCCGCATCGGCACCGAAATTCCCGGGAAAGACGCCCATCTTGTAAACCCTCGTACATTCCTCGATGTATAGGGCTCGCGCGGCCAGGAAGTCGGGATGCGACAGGATCTGGTCGATCGTCGTACGCGGCGTAACGGAGTTCGATGCCATGATGATTTTCAAGAATTGAGATCGTCTGCTCGATGCGCGACGGCCCGCTCACAGGGGCGACCGTCGTTGCCGGGCGGCAGGCCTATTCGCCAGGGGCGCGCCTCCGCTGGACAGGCGCCCGGTGATGCTTCCCAACCTACACATCGGAGTGGTGAGCGCGGGCGAGCGGTCTTGAGGGCGAGGCTCCGGCCGAGGTTGATCACGCGCCGACTGCAACTGTCCCCCGTGAGACGGATCAACATCGCAAGGATCGCTCAACAGCCAATCCCATCGTATCCAGAAGTATCCCATCGGTTCTTGGACGTGTGGTCTCCCTCGAAGGCCCGTGACGCATAGCCCGCAGCGAAAGTCGTGGTCAACATCCCTCCGACGGAGGCAAATCCATCACCGTGACTCCTCGGGAGAATGAATTTTCTTCGAGTTGAAGTTTAAGAATTTTCGATGCACTATTTTGCGGAAAATGTATTGCAGAGTTTAGGCCCTGCTGATTGATGTCGTTGTGGACGAGGAGATTTCGTCAAAAAATGACGCACCCGACGTTGTCCGGCCTCGCTCGAACGACGTGCGTATAGCGCCCCGCGGGACGATCAGGCCGCGAGGGTCTTCATCCAGGCAAACAGGGTCAGGTCGTTCTCGTTGCCGCTGCGCGGCAGGGCATTGCCCTTCCAGGCCTCGCGCGGCAGGAAGCCGAAGTGCCGATTGAAGGCGCGGCTGAAAGTCTTCTCGTCGGAGAAACCGGTGGCGTAGGCCACGCTCGAGACGCGCGGCCGGCCGCCGGGGGCCGTGAGCAGGCGCATGGCCCGCAGGAGGCGACGCTCGCGGATATAACGTGCGACCCCGCCATCAAGCTCGAACAGGCGGTAGAGGGTGGCGCGCGAGATGCCGAACCGGGCCGAGATCGCATCCACCCCGAGGGCTTCGGAGGCGAGTTCCGTCTCGATGAACTGGCGAATCCCGAGACCGAGGAGTTGCTCCGTCGCACGGGCCGTCCCGTCGCCGGGCTGGAAGCAGGCGCCGCAATGCTTCGCCGCCGCCTGTGAGAGGAAGCGGGCCTGCTGGGCATCGACGGTCTCGGCACAGGCGAGAAGGCCCGTCAGGTAGGTCGCGAACAGGCGGCGCAGGGGCTCGGACTCGGAGTCCAGGGGCTGCCCGTGCAGGGTTTCGATGGTCGCCACATGATCGGCCAGCAGAGTGCGCGGAACCATGATGTTCGTGGCCGAGACGGCCTTCGCCTCTGTCACCACGGGTTGAGACAGGTCGAAGACCACCATCTGGCGGGGCTTCACGGTCGTCGACCGGCGGCCGAGCTCCACCCTGGCCTCGCCCTGAGTATAGAACTGGATCAGGATATGATCGACCCCTTGCTGGGCGATCTTGCGCACGGCCCGCTCCAGCCGCTGGGCGGGGGCCGACACGGTTCCGAGCAGCACATCTCCGAAATGATAGGTCATCATTCCGACGGTGCTGGAAAACTCCGTGTTGTGGGCAAGGTGCGCCTCGAACACCGGTGAGAGCTGTTCCGTCCACGAGCGGACCCGCGACGCGGGATCGACGGGAAGATTGAACCGGTCGCACGGAATCCGGGTCCGCGGCGCTTCCGGTGAGGGTTTCTCAGACATCGCGACCCATTCGAACGGCCCGGACTCGTCTTCACCCGGCATGACGATCACGGACCGTGCTCTCACGACCCGCCTATGGCCTGCGCGCGACGTGCGACGAGCCCCGTTGCAGACAAAGCTTTTGTCTCTTCGAGGAAGAGATTGATCCTGCCCGTCCCTCATCGGGTTGATGTCTTCCGACGCGCGGCCCGAAACAGGGCTGCCATGAACGACATCACGATCGGTTCGGGAGGGCCTTCGGCCGTCGGCACCGCAGACCCGATGCCGTCGGCCGCCCATCCCCCATTCGTGCGACGAGGCGGGCCACTCCTAGATGAACGCCGGAAGATGTTTCGACAAGCAATCCGCGAAAAGCAGGCTATAAAAATGAGACATTATGCGACAAACATGAGACGCCATGCGATGTATAAGTACTTTGATACGAAATGATCCTCAATTGAGACGCAATGCTACCTTGGTTTAGTTCAGAAACTCCTGGCTTTAAGGTGTGGATAACCGTTGAGACCTCAAATCGACCTGTCGCCAACGAGTGCGACACTTTCGATCAACAGGATCAGCCACATGTCTTCCGGCGTCACGCTCAACGCGGCCACCCGTCAGAACCTTCTGTCCTTGCAGGGCACAGCCGAACTCGTCGCAACGACGCAGAATCGCCTTGCCACCGGCAAGAAGGTGAACACCGCCCTCGACAACCCGACGAGCTTCTTCACGGCCAGCGCCCTGACGAGCCGATCCTCGAACCTGTCGTCGCTCCTCGACGGCATCGGCAACGGCATCCAGACCATCCAGGCCGCCAACACCGGCCTGTCGAAGCTGCAGAGCCTGACCAGCCAGCTGAAGTCGACGGCGCAGCAGGCGCTCGCCTCCACGAACGCCTTCACGGCGAAGGCGACCGCGACCTCCACCGCCCTGTCGGGCGCCACCGCCGCCAACCTGCTCTCGACGGGTGCCACCGTGGCGACCGGGACGGCCGCCCTCGGCACCCTGACGGGCACCACCCCGCCGACGGCTCCCGTCCCCGCCGCCCTCACGGGCAGCGTCGACTACAAGCCGACCGCCTCCGCAACCAAGATGAGCGGCGCCGTCTACACGCCCACGGTCTCGACCGTCGCGTCGGCCACCGGCGGCCTCTTCACCCAGCCGGCCAACGCCGTCGCCGGCACGGCGGTCGGCGGGACCTACACAGCCCCCGCCACCGGCTCGACCCTGTCGATCACCTCCGGCTCCGGCGCGGCCATCAGCGTCACCTTCACGGACGGCTCGAACGGCACCATCGACAACAGTTCCACGATCGCCAAAGCGGTCGCCGCAATCCAAAGCGCGCTCAACAATGCCGGCTCCACGATCACCGTGGCTGCCGGATCGAACTCGAACAACGGCAAGATCGTCTTCACCGGTGCCACCAACGGCGACGCGCTGACCCTCCAGAGCAGTGCCTCCGGCATCGGCTTCGGTTCGGGCACGGGCAACGCCGCCACCGGGGCAGTCTCCGCGACCGGCAATTTCGCCGCCGCCCAGCAGACCCTGACGATCAACAACACCGCCATCACCATCAAGGGCGGCAATGCCGGCGACACCGCGGCCACCGTGCTCGCCAACGCCGCCGCGGCGATCAACGCCGCCAACACCGGCGCCAACGCCACCGGCGTCAGCGCCGCCGTCGGCCTCGGCAACGACGCGGGCAAGCTCGTCCTCACCGGCAAGGCCGACGGCACGAACTTCACCGCTCAGGGCGCCGCCAACAACACCCTCGGCTTCGCGGCCAACGCGGCCCCGACGGCGAACGGCTCCCCGGCGGCGAGCCAGACGCTCACCATCAACGGCACGCAGATCAGCATCGCCGGCGGCGCGACCCAGGCCCAGGCCCTGGCCGCGATCAACGCCCAGACCGGCGTCACCGGCGTGACCGCGTCGCAGGACCCGAGCAACCCGTCCAAGATCGCCCTGACCGGCAAGTCCGACGGATCGAGCTTCACGGTCTCGGCTTCCAACGCCGCCTCCAGCGGCTTCGCGGCCGCCACCACCACCTCGTCCATCGCCGCCACCGTGGTCGGCGGCGCCTACTCGGCCGGCGGAATCCGCGCCGCCGTCACCGGCACGCCGTTCACCCTGCCGGCCAACGCCATCGCGGCCACGGCCACCGGCACCGCCACCTTCGCCGCACCGGCCAACGCTCAGGCGGCGACCGTCGTCGCCAGCGCCAGTTTCGCCCTGCCGGCCAACGCCGTGGCCGGTACTGCGCTGGGCACTGCCAACTACTCTTCTCCCGCCAACGGTGCGACCCTTGTCATCAAGTCGGCAGGGACCACTGTTCTCACTTACACATTCGGTGCAAGCGAAGATCTCGACACCGCCATCGGTAACATCAACACGCAGCTTGGTGCCTCCACGATCAGAGCAAGCCGTGGTAGCGGCGGCGACAGCAGCAAACTCCTCATCACCGGCAACACCAACGGCGAAGTTCTGAACGTCCAGGGCTCCGATTCGAACATTGGCTTCGGCACCAACGCCGGTACGTCGATCACCTCGAGCAACAACGCCGCGGCCAAGTCGCAGATCTACGACTTCGGCGGGGGTCACTCGGTAACCGTTTCCGGCGGCAACGCTGGAAGCGCCGCCAAGACCCTCCAAAATGTCGTGGATGCGATCAACGGGGCGAGCGGCGCGATGACCGCCCTCACCGGTGTGACGGCTTCGATCGATGGCACCACGAACCGCCTCGCCCTGACCGGCAAGTCTGACGGCACGAGCTTTGCCGTCACGACCTCCGGCACGGCCGCCACGGGCATCACGTCGGGCACCTTCAACAGCACGCCCGCCGCCCGACAGACGCTAACGATCACCAACAGCAACAACGTCGCTACCACCATCAACATCGACGGTGGTGCGATCGGCGCCGCGACAGCCGACGTCAACGCCGCCGCTCTCACGGCGATCAACGGGCAGACCGCCACCACCGGCGTGTCGGCGTCGTTCAATCAGGCGGGTCGCCTCGTCCTCAGCAGCAACAGCGGCGCGAGCTTCACCGCCGTCGGCAGCGCGGGCAACACCCTCGGTATCGCCACCGGTGCCGGTGTCACGGCGAACAACGGTACAGCCGCCGCGTCTCAGACGCTGCAGATCAACGGCACCACCGTCACCATCAAGGGTGGCAATGCCGGTGACACCGCCGCCACCGTCACGGCCGCCGCCGTTGCGTCGATCAACGGAGTGAACGGTGCAACGACGACCATCACCGGCGTATCGGCTCAGGCCGTCGGCGGCAGCTTCGTTCTCACCGGCGACACCACCGGTGCGAACTTCACGGTGACCGGCGCCGCCGGCAACACCCTCGGCTTCGCCCCCGGCACCACGACGACGACCAACGGCACCCCCCCGTCGGCCCAGACGCTGACGATCAACGGCACCGCCATCACCCTGGCGGCGGGGACGTCCCTCGCCAACGCGGTGACGGCGATCAATGCCCAGACCACCACGACCGGCGTCACCGCGTCCGTCGATCCCACCACCGGTCACCTCGCCCTCACCGGCAAGACCGACGGCACGAGCTTCACCGTCGCGTCGTCGAACCCCGCCGCCAACGGCTTCGGGGCCCTGCCCACCACCATCAACGGCACGGCCGGCGCCTCTCAGACGCTGACCATCAACAACACGGCCATCACCATCCCGGCCTCGGCCTCCCTCGACGACGCCATCAAGGCGATCAACCTGCAGAGCACCACGACGGGCGTCACCGCCTCGAAGGACACCAGCAACGGCGGCAACAAGCTCGTCCTGTCGGGTCCCTCGGACGGTTCGTCCTTCAGCCTGCAGGGTTCGGCCGGCAACACGCTCGGCGTCGCGACGACCGCCAGCAAGGTCGCCGGAACCCTCGATCCGTCGCCGACCAGCCTCGCCACCGTCCTCGGCTTCACCGCCGGCGACAACTTCTCGGTCAACGGGCAGTTGGTGACGATCTCCGCCACCGACACCATCAGCTCCCTCGCACAGAAGGTCGGGGCCGCCACCAACGGCGCGGTGACGGCGAGCTACGACACCGTCAGCAACAAGTTCAGCTTCACGGCCGCCGATTCCGGCACGGCCGTGACCCTGGGCGACGGCTCGACGGCGACGTCGAAGGTGTCGAACCTCGGCTTCACGACGACGGCCTTCGCCGCCGGCCTCGGGGGGGCGAACGTGAACAGCGCCCTCCAGGGCAAGTCGATCACGGTGCAGGTCGGCAGCGGCGCCAACATCAGCACGACGTCGCTGACCTTCGGCTCCGCCCCCGGTCAGGTCTCCACCCTGGCGCAACTCAACGCGATGCTGGCCGCCTCCAACGCCCAGGCGACCATCGACTCGGCCACGGGCAAGCTCTCGATCTCGACGACCAACGACATGGGCGCCGAGAACCTGTCGATCATCGCGTCGGGTACCGGCAACCCGTTCACCACCGGCACCAGCAGCGCCCAGATCGGCGGTGACGGCGCCACGACCCGCACCAACCTCGTGACCACCTACAACAACCTCCTGACCCAGATCGATCAGCTCGCCGCCGACTCCGGCTACAACGGCATCAACCTGCTGACCGGCGACAACATGAAGATCGACTTCAACGAGAAGGGAACCTCGAGCCTCTCCATCCAGGGCAACAGCATCACGGCGGCGAACCTCGGCCTATCGGCCATCGGTCAGTCCACGTTCCTCGAAAGCAGCTCGATCAACAAGCTGATCGAGACGATCAACACCTCGTCCAACACCTTGAAGTCACAGGCCTCGGCCCTGGGCTCCAACCTGTCGGTCGTCCAGAACCGGCAGGACTTCTCGAAGCAGTTGATCAATATCCTCGACACGGGCGCGGCGAACCTCACGAACGCCGATCTCAACGAGGAGGCCGCCAACTCGCAGGCCCTGTCCACCCGTCAGTCGCTCGGCATCTCCGCCCTGTCGCTGGCGAACCAGGCCCAGCAGGGCATCCTCCAGCTCCTCCGCTAACCAGCGCGCCAAAAAGCGGGGGCCGGCATCGCGCCGGCCCCCGCGCCTCGCGTTCATCCACCATTCCAGAACGGGATCTTTCGCCATGGCGCTCCGCCTCGACCTCAAACCCTACGAAGGCTTCCTCATCAACGGCGCCCTCATCCGCAACGGCGCGCGCCGGACGGACTTTCTCATCGAGACCCAGTGCAAGTTCCTGCGGGAATCCGAGGTCATCAAGGAGAGCGAGGCCGATACCCCGGCCAAGATGCTCTGCGTGACCCTGCAGATGCTCTACCTCGCCGACGATCCGGCCGAGGCCGACGACCTTCTGACGCGCCAGGCCACCGAGCTGCTGATCGCCCGGCCGGCCCTCGCTCCTTTCCTCGTGGCGATCCGGGACGAGATCGCCGAGCGCCGCTTCCACAAGGCGCTCAAGCGCGGTCGCGACCTCGTCCGCCACGAGCGGCTGCTGATCGAGGCGGAGGCGCAGTGATCTTCGCGTCAGGCTCGGGCGCGGCTCTCGCTTCTCGGGCCGGCCGATCCCATCGGCGGCGCGGGCGACCCGCGCCGGACCGGTCCCTCACCGCTCCTCGTAGCACTTCCGTGCGACTTGCGTGCTCTTGGGGACTGCGCCGGATCAGGCGGCGAGGGCGTTGATCCAGGACAACAGGACCGGCGTGGGACCGGTTCGGGCCGCCGCGATATCGTCCGAACTCGCCTCGCGCGGGAGGAAGCCGAAGCGGCGCTTGAACGCCCGGCTGAAGGTTTTCTCGTCGGAGAACCCCATGGCGTAGGCCACGGCGGAGACGCGCGGTCGGCTCGATCCGTCGGCGCGGGTGAGCAGGCGCATCGCCCCCATCAGGCGTCGATCGCGGATATAGTTGATCACGCCGCCATCCGCCTCGAACAGTCGATAGAGGGTCGCCCGCGACAGACCGAACCGCTCCGTGATCAGGTCGACCCCCAGGTCGGTGTTGCCTAAGTCCTGCTGAATGAAGCTTCGGATCGAGAGGTTCACCTCGGTATCGGCCACACGCCGCATATCGTCCTGGCGGCGGAAGCAGGCACCGCACAGTTTCGACGCGGCCTGGGTCACGCCATGCAGGTGCCTCGGCTCCAGGGCGTCGCCGCACTCGATCAGCCCGCGCAGGTAGGTGTAGAGCAGGCGCCGGACCGGATCGCTGTCATAGTCGAAGGCCCGGCCATGCAGCATTTCGACAATTCCAACGCCTTCGCTCAGCAGGGCGCGGGGGATCATCAAGCTCGAGGCCTGCACGGCTGCGGCCTCGATGCGAACGGGCTGCATCAAATCGAAGAGCACAACTTGGCCGCTTTCCACAGTACCGCGATAGTGTTCCGTCTCCACCTTGGACCTACCGGTCTCGTAGAACTGGAGCAGGACATGATCGAGGCCTTGCTGGGCGATCTGCCGCTCGCTGCGCTCAAGGCGCTGGGCCGGCGCGTCCACCCAGCCAAGAATAATTTCATTCATGTACCAGATTTTCATGCCGATCGGCACGGTCGAGTCGAAATTCTTCTCAACCTCGACTCGAAATACTGGCGCGATATAATCGCACCAGGCTTGTATCTTCTCCGATATATCAGTCGGTGCCTCGAACTGGTGGCATGGAATCGCGGGCAATGGAACACTCTAATAGAAAAGCATTACGCTAAAATTGTGTCTGCCTATAGGTATAAAACAGATCCAAGAACCAATCCTTGGATCTCGACCGCCGTGACTTCAGACAAATAAGGGCATGTTCGGCCCGTTCGCAACGGAAACGGACGGTTAAAAATTGCGACGATCGGACTGCAATCAGGAGTTGCACATTATCGTATAGTCACCTTATTTAGACGACCATACGGATAGCCCTATTTTTTCAAAATTTTCTAAGTATTTGTATAATAAAATTTTGCATGATGCAGAATCAGGTTGTATTTTGCGTTTGGTCGGCCTTCCTCATCGCAGCGGACGTGATATCGACTCCTGGGCCGCCCTTATTCTCAAGCTACAGCGGTGTTCGATCATTTGAATCGATCGGGTTTCGAGGGCGGCGCAGATGTAATTTAATGCGTGGCTTTCCGAAGAAGAGCAATGGATGCCCTCAGCCCTCTCGGCCAATTTACGAGTTCGCACTCGAGGGTCGAGAAGAAGCGCTCGGCCATGGCGTTGTCGTAGGCATCGCCGACCGAACCCAAGGTGTGCCCCCTGATCCGAATGATGAATCACGTCGCCGGGCCTGCGCTGGGTGACGGCCATCCCCAGGGCGTCCAAGACGAACTCCGACCGCAGATGGTTGGTCATGGCGGGTCCCCATCGCAGCAGGCTGCGATGGGCGCCTGGCCCATCCGACGATCCGGCAGCTGAAGGCGTCCAGCACGACGGCGAGGTAGAGGAAGCCGGAAGCAGTTGGCACGTCGGTGATGCCCACTACCCAGAGCCGGTTCGGGGCGACGGCAGCGAAGTTGCGGTCGACGAGATTGGGGGCCGGACGCGCCTCTCGATCCAGCTGCGTCGTGACAGGGCCACCGCGCCGATGGCTGGACCCGACGAGGCCGGCCTCGCGCATCAGCCGGGTAATACGTTTGCGGGAATGCTGCTCGCGCAGGTCGGCGTGGACGCGCGGCGAGCCAAAATGGACGGTGCGGATCCGCTTAAGCAGGGCAGCATCCGCCACGCGTCGCGCCGAGGGCTGCCGATCGGCCGAAGCGTCGTACTCGGCCTTCGACACGCCGAGCCGGGCACCCATCGCGGCGAGCCGCGATGGGTGCCCGCTGCGCGCCATCACCGTGATCGCGAAGTCGTCTTGGTTCGCGCTCCAGCTTCAGTTGCCGGTCCTCACGCCGCAGCCGGACGAGTTCGTCGCGATCGGCCGTCGTCAGGCCAGGGTCGGCACCTGGGAGCTCCTCCCGACGCCCCTCGCTGCTGTCGACCTCGGTGACTCAATTCCGAATGGTCTGGCTCGAGGGTTCGAACGCGCGGGCTAGATCGGTGGGGTCGCGGCCGGTGAGAGGGTCACTGAAAGCAACCTTCCCACCTCGATCCAAAGCTTCCCGAACTGAAAGCGCCGAAGCTGAGATAGCCGCTTCGCCGATCCGACGGCAGGCTGAAAAGCCGGTTCCACCGGCTCACATCCCGCAGCGGTGCAGCCAACTCCTCGAGGGAGCGCTGCATGGTCATCCCCATGCATCAGGATCGATATTCGGATCCCGCACAATAGGAGCCATGTCATCGGTCGTTCCAAAATCAGGGCCCATCTCGAACCCCAGTTCCGGAAGTTCGAGTGGCTTCCCATCGGGGCCGATAATCCCAGACGACTGACCGTTCTGCCACTCCGCATCCGGAAGCATCCACCGCGGTGGACGACCCTGCGAAGACATATTCGCCGGTCGCGTCAGATCATCGCCTTTGCCAAAGCTCTGAAGAAGCTCGATCCGCGAAAGACCGGTCGGCCAAGGCAACTTGTCGACGATCCGCTTGCGATACATCTCTAGATCGGCGTTCGCCATCATCAGCAGCCAGTTGTGATCCGCATCGCGGAACACCAACCAGCGAACGCTGCGCTCAAGATCTGCCGGGGACATCGACGCCGGTTCGAACGTAAATTCACCTTCGGCCAAGCCATCCATCAAGCCCTTGATGAAATTCCGGCGACGCACCGCATACGGCCACATCCGACGACGGACGCGCTCGGACTCACGAACCAGAAGGTCGATGAACATCGCATTGGACGCAACCAGCTTCTGCATGCTGCCATCGGACCGACGCAACTCCGTCGCCCACTTCTGCTCGGGCACGTCAAGCTCACGCGTGAAAAACCGCGGCACCGGACGATCGACATACTGAGCCGGATCGAAATCGTCCGGCTTCGGGAACATCGCGGGCCCGGCCAAGAACCGCGCCTCGACATCGGTCAGATCCTCCGGACGCTTGTCGATCGCCGTTCCGAACGTCACGAACTCGGCTTCCATTTCAGCAACGGGCCCGTTCGGGTCCATCACCCAATGGTCAGCCCAGGATGCGTCGTAGCCGTTCGGCAGACGCCGCGGGTCACGCCGCTTCGCGCGCTCTGCCAACACCTCAGCCGAAAATACGTCGAACACCTTATCGGTGATCGAACCGGCTTCCGCCATGCCGGCGTCGTCGTCCTCAGGACGATCGACATCGCCAAGAAGCTCAGCTAACTCGCGCGTCAGCGCCGGTGCCATGACCGGTGCTGCCAAGGGCAGTTCGACAAGAGTCTCGGGCTGCGAAACCGCATCCTCCACAGGCGCTTCGACCACGGTATCCGGAACCGCCTGAGACGGCACCATTTCCACCGTGCCGACGGCGTCCCGTGCCCGAGACTTGCGGGATCCGGGTGCGACACGGGTCGGACGACCCGCACGCTTCCGGTCCTGCGCCTTGGCGCCCTCGCGAATAGACACGGAACTGTCAGGCACCGAAACGACCTGCGTCGTCATCGTCGAACGGGTAGGCTTCGCACCGCGACCGTAAAGTGCCTGTGTATTCTCAACCCGGGTACGACCCGCGATCTTCGGATCGGACTCCAGGGAACGGTCATAAGCAGACGCGCCCCCATGGGTCATGATCTCGACCTCATCGAGATCAGCCGATCGCACAGCCTCGATCGCATCGATCTCAGCGAGCCGACGCTGATGGTCACGCTCCGCCTCGGCCCTGAGAGCCTGCGTCGCCGCAAGCTTCTGAGCCAAACGCTTACGCCGCGCCTCGGGACGCTCCGAACCCCAGCAGTAGTCGACCTTACGCTTGGCCATCACCGTATCCCGTCAGCGACTGATCATTTCCATCCCAAGAAGCCAGTAGTGCTCCCGCAGGCGCCGCATTTCACGCAAGTGCCATTTCGAAGAAGCCCTGAACTTCAAATCGCGCGCCGTCCCGAACCTGACCCATCAAGACCTGAGAGCGTGGATCAAAGCCACCGCATCACTTGCAGCAAATTGTACTGGTTCCCCTATTGTCCGGTCAACGACGATGCACAAGGCCTGGAAGACGGCGTTTACAGCAGCCCGCGCGCCTAAGCGAACCTGCGGCCAAAGAGCAAAGCTGCCTCCCAGGATAGACCTGCGCGAAGCAATGCGGATGAGAAAAGCGGCATCATTTTCAGGGCATCCCAGACCATCTCGCTGAGAACGCCCTGATCGGCCCCCACGGGGTGGTCCAAGTTCAAAGTTAGTGCAGGGTCGGCCTCTGCACCACGGGTAGCTTGGCCGGCGGAGCCGGTCGGGTAAGCGCAGCCGGCCAAGCGGATGAGGCCGGC
>Ga0182226_1000132_pt1 | contig 13247 bp, 9 predicted proteins | sample G6R1MG_27_FD_129658 | JGI IMG/M metagenome (GOLD analysis project Ga0182226, IMG submission 129658) | Miscanthus phyllosphere microbial communities from Michigan, USA - G6R1_MAIN_07NOV2016_LD1 MG | ecosystem: Host-associated > Plants > Phyllosphere > Phylloplane/Leaf | place: USA: Michigan...
GGCACCCCGCGCGAGTTCTGCACCATCACCGTCACCGACGGCATCGCTATGGGACACGGCGGCATGCGCGCCTCGCTGCCGTCGCGCGAGGTCATCGCCGACTCGGTCGAGCTGACGATCCGCGGCCATTCCTACGATGCGCTCGTGGGGTTGGCCGGCTGCGACAAGTCCCTGCCCGGCATGATGATGGCCATGGTGCGCCTCAACGTGCCCTCGATCTTCATCTACGGCGGCTCGATCCTGCCGGGCTCCTTCCGCGGCCGGCCGGTGACCGTGCAGGACCTGTTCGAGGCGGTCGGCAAGGTCGCCGTCGGCGACATGAGCCTCGACGACCTCGACGAGCTCGAGCAGGTCGCCTGCCCCTCGGCCGGCGCCTGCGGCGCGCAGTTCACCGCCAACACCATGGCGACGGTCTCGGAGGCCATCGGCCTCGCGCTGCCCTATTCGGCCGGCGCCCCGGCGCCCTACGAGATCCGCGACAAGTTCTGCATGACGGCGGGCGAGAAGGTGATGGAGCTCATCGCCAAGGGTATCCGCCCGCGCGACATCGTTACCCGCAAGAGCCTGGAGAACGCGGCGGCCGCCGTCGCGGCGTCGGGCGGCTCCACCAACGCGGCGCTCCACCTGCCGGCCATCGCCCATGAATGCGGCATCAAGTTCGACCTGTTCGACGTGGCCGAGGTCTTCAAGCGCACGCCCTACATCGCCGACCTGAAGCCGGGCGGGCGCTACGTCGCCAAGGACATGTTCGAGGTCGGCGGCATCCCGCTCCTCATGAAGACGCTCCTGGACCACGGCTTCATGCATGGCGACTGCCTGACGGTCACCGGCCGCACCATCGCGGAGAACATGGAGCGGGTGCACTGGAATCCCGACCAGGACGTGGTCCGCGCCGCCAACACGCCGCTGACCCCCACGGGCGGCGTCGTCGGTCTGCGGGGCAACCTCGCCCCCGAGGGCGCCATCGTGAAGGTGGCGGGCATGCCGGAATCGGCCCAGGTCTTCACCGGCCCGGCCCGGGTGTTCGACGGCGAGGAGGCCTGCTTCGAGGCCGTCCAGAAGCGCACCTACAAGGAGGGCGAGGTTCTCGTCATCCGCTACGAGGGTCCCAAGGGCGGCCCCGGCATGCGCGAGATGCTGTCCACCACCGCCGCCCTCTACGGCCAGGGCATGGGCGACAAGGTGGCCCTCATCACCGATGGGCGGTTCTCCGGGGCGACGCGCGGGTTCTGCGTCGGCCATGTCGGGCCGGAGGCCGCCGTCGGCGGTCCCATCGGGCTGATCCGGGACGGCGACGTCATCACCCTCGATGCCATCAAGGGAACCCTCGACGTCGCCGTGAGCGACGACGAGTTCGCCGCGCGCCGGGCCGCCTGGACGCCGCGCGCCAACTCGGCGACCTCCGGCTACCTTTGGAAATACATGCAGACCGTCGGTCCCGCCGTGGACGGCGCCGTGACCCATCCGGGCGGTGCCGAGGAGACGCACACCTATGCCGACATCTAGGACCGTCCTCGGCCGCCCCGTGCGGCCGGCTCGGGCCGTTCCGGATCGGCCCGGGCGCGGACGCATGCGCTTCGCCCTGGCGGCGGGGCTCCTCCTCCTGTGCGGGATTCCCGTCGAAGCCCTCGACGCCACCGCCCGCACGCCCGTGCCCCCGGCCGGGTACCGTACGGCCCGCGAGGCCCTGCGGTCGGGCGTGCGCGACTACAACGCCGGCGACAAGGAGGGAGCCGCCCGCGCCCTCGAATACGCGGCCGGACAGGGCCATGCCCTGGCCCTGTGGAAGCTCGGCCGCATGTACGCCGAGGGCGACGGCGTGCCCCACGACGACCTCAAGGCGTTCGAATTCTTCTCGCGGATCGCCGACGATCCCACCGACGAGGGACCGGATGCCCAGAACTCGGGCGTGATGGCGAGCGCCTTCACGGCGCTCGGCGCCTACTTCCTCGACGGGATCAAGGGCACCTACGTGCGTCCGAACCCGGAGCGGGCCTACGACATGTTCAACTACGCGGCGTCGTATTTCGGCGACCCGAACGCCCAGTACAACCTCGCCCGGCTCTACCTCGACGGCACCGGCGTCGAGGCCGATCCGCGCCAGGCAGCGCGCTGGTTCAACCTCGCGGCCGAGAAGGGCCACGCCCCGGCGCAGGCCCTCCTCGGCCAACTCCTCATCGATGGCCAGGGCGTGCCGAAGCAGCGCGCCCGTGGCCTGATGTGGCTGTCGCTCGCCCGCGAGGCCGCCAAGGGGCGCAAGGACGACTGGATCGTCGCCCTCTACGACAAGGCTTGGTCGGCTGCGAGCGAGGACGACCGCATGACCGCCCTGGCCCAGGCCTCGCAGGCCCAGGCACAGGTGACGGGATCGGCCAAACGCCGCCGCTGAACGAATCCGGACAGCGGCGGCGCCCGTAGCCTTACGGGTTCGTCCGGGCCGCGAGGGCGGTGACGAAGGACGGGCGCGCCAGGGTCTCGGTGACGTAGCGGGCGAGCTTCGGCCAGCGGCCGGCATCGACGCTCTCGCCCGCGAGATGCAGGTTGTGGAAGCACGTCGTCACGGAGATGTCGGCGATGCTGAAGGCGTCGCCGACGAGATACGGTCCGTCGATCTGCGACTCGAGGTAGTCGTAGATCTTGGGAAACTTCTCGGTCAGCGCCTGGGCGACGACGGCCTCGTCGCCGGACTTGCCCTGCAGGTTGGGCTTCACCACCCGTTCGACGAACGGCACGATGATCACCGGAAACATCTCGGTGTCGCCGAACTTGTCGAACCAGATCGCCCGGCCGCGCGCCCTGGCCTCCGTCGGCACCAGGGCCGGGCTCGGATGCTTCGCCTCGATGTAGTGCAGGATCGCGGACGAATCCGCGAGCAGGAAGCCGTCATCGTCGATGGCCGGAATCTTCCCGAAGGGGCTCGCGGCCTGGAAGGCCGGATCGGGATCGTGGAAGAACAGCGGGATGTGCTCGGCGCTCTCCCCCTTCTCGGCCAGGGCCACGAGGACCTTGCGGACGTAAGGGGAATAGCCGGTGCCGTAGAGTTTCACGTGGGACAGCTCCTGTTGGGAGGGGACGGCGGGCCAACCCGCCAGGGCCGGCTTGGTTCAGCGGCCACGCCACGACGAGCCCCTGGGTCAGGTGAGCTCCACCGTGACGGGGACGTGGTCGGACGGCTTTTCCAAGCCTCGCAGGCGCTTCTGCACCGAGGCCGAGACGAGGCGGTCGGCGGCTCGCGGCGAGAGCAGGAGATGGTCTATGCGGATGCCGGCGTTGCGGTTCCAGGCGCCCGCCTGATAGTCCCAGAACGTGTAGAGGCCGGGCTTGGGATCGCAGGCGCGCAGGGCTTCGGTGAAGCCCTCGGCCAGGAGCGCCCGGAAGGCCGCGCGGGTCTGGGGCAGGAACAGGGCGTCGGTCTCCCAGGCCGCCGGATCGGACGCGTCCTCCGGCTCGGGGATCACGTTGTAGTCGCCCGCGAGCACCAGGGCCTCCTCGCGGACGAGGAGGTCGCGGGCGTGGACGCGCAGGCGTTCCATGAAGGCGAGCTTGTAGGGGTATTTCGGCCCGTCCACGGGATTGCCGTTGGGCAGGTAGATGGCGGCGACGCGCACGGGCGCGGTGTCTTCGCCCGAGATCAGGCCCTCGATGTAGCGGGCCTGCTCGTCGGTCTCGTCGCCGGGCAGGCCGCGCCGGACCTCGCTCAAGGTCAGGGGCGCGCGCACCAGCAGGGCGACGCCGTTATACGCCTTCTGTCCGAGGGTCTCGACGGCGTAGCCCGCCGCCTCGATCTCCGCGCGGGGGAACGCGTCATCCTGGCACTTCAGCTCCTGCAGGCAGACCACGTCGGGCTTGTCCGCCGCGAGGAAGTCCACGAGATGGCCGACCCGCTGCTTGATGGAATTGACGTTCCAGGTGGCGATCCGCATGGCGCTTGGTGTCCTGACCCTCTGACGGGCTCCGTCATCGGAGCTTCGCGGCCCGGTGGCAAGCCGAGGGGGCAGGGGCTCCGAGGGCCCGCCGGACACGGCGCCCGCACAGGGGTGGTGCCCCGGTGGCGAGTTTGTTGCACCCCCCGGAAATTCGTTGCAGAAGAGCCCGCCGCTCCCAACCGGAGCGGGTGGAATGACCCGTGGACGGTCGCCCCGTGCGGGCATGTCCCGGACGGGCCATGAAAAATGACGGATTGCGCCCCATGAAACAGAGCCTTCGCCTCGGCGTCGCCGGTCTCGGCACCGTGGGGTCCGCCGTGGTGCGAATGGTCGCCCGCCGGGCCGAGGCCCTGGCGGCCGCGGGCGGACGGGACGTGCGGATCACCGCCGTGTCGTCGCGCGACAAGGGCCGCGACCGGGGTCTCGATCTCGGCGGCGTCACCTGGTTCGACGATCCCGTGACGATGGCCGCCAGCCCGGACATCGACTGCGTCGTCGAACTCATCGGCGGTTCGGAAGGTCCCGCCCGCGCGACGGTGGAGGCGGCCATCGCGGCGGGCAAGCACGTGGTCACCGCCAACAAAGCGCTGCTCGCCAAGCACGGCGCCGAACTTGCGGCGGCGGCGGAAGCCAAGGGCGTCAGCCTCGCCTACGAAGCCTCCGTGGCCGGCGGCATCCCGGTGATCAAGACCCTGCGCGAGGGCCTCGCCGGCAACGCCGTGTCGCGCGTCTACGGAATCATGAACGGCACCTGCAACTACATCCTCTCCCGGATGGAGCGCGAGGGCCTGACCTTCGAGGCTTGCCTCAAGGACGCGCAGGCACTCGGCTACGCCGAGGCCGACCCGACCTTCGACGTCGAGGGCTTCGACACCGCCCACAAGCTCGCCATCCTGACGAGCCTCGCCTTCGGGGTGGAGATCGACGCCGAGGGCGTCTCCGTCGAGGGCATCTCGGCGATCCAGCCCCTCGACCTCACCATGGCGGAGGAACTCGGCTACCGGATCAAGCTGCTGGGCGTCGCGCAGGTGGCCGCCGGCGGCATCGAGCAGCGGGTCCATCCCACCATGGTACCGAAATCCTCGGCCATCGCCCAGGTGATGGGCGTGACCAACGCCGTGACCATCGACGCCGACGCGGTGGGCGAACTCACCCTCATCGGCCCCGGCGCCGGCGGCGAGGCCACGGCCTCGGCAGTGGTCTCCGACATCACCGACCTCGCCGCCGGGGTGCACCGCCCGACCTTCGGGCGCCCGAGCGCGGCGCTCAGCCCGTCGCAGCGCGTCGCCATGCAGCGGCACGAGGGCGGCTACTACATCCGCCTCACGGTCCACGACCGGCCGGGCGTCGCGGCCGGCGTCGCCACCCGGATGGCCGAGCGCGACATCTCCATCGAGAGCATCCTCCAGCGTCGCTCGGAGAGCGCCGCCACGAAGGATCCCCACGGCCGCTCGGGCCAGCCCGTTCCCCTGGTGCTCATCACCTACGCGGCGACGGAGGGCACCATCCGCGCGGCCCTCGACGCCATCGCGGCGGACGGGTTGCTGGCCGAGGCGCCGCAGCTCATCCGCATCGAGCGGGAATAGGCGAACGATTTCGCAAGACGGCAGCAGGGCGGCGAACCGGACGGTGGCGTTTCTCGAACTTTAGTTCATAGAGAGCGCACCAGAGGCGAAGGACGCGGACAGGTCCATGGCGAACGGCAACACGACACCCGCCGGCTCGGTCGGCCGCACCCTGGCCCTGGAACTGGTGCGGGTCACCGAGCGCGCCGCCATCGCGGCCGCCCATCTGCGCGGCCAGGGCAAGGAGCGCGAGGCCGATCAGGCCGCCGTCGACGCCATGCGGGCCGAGTTGAACACCCTGGCCATCGACGGCACCGTGGTGATCGGCGAGGGCGAGCGCGACGAGGCACCGATGCTCTACATCGGCGAGCGCCTCGGCACGGGCGCCGGCCCGAAGGTCGATATCGCCGTCGATCCGTTGGAAGGCACCACCCTGTGCGCCAAGGACATGCCCGGCGCCATTGCGGTGATGGCCCTGGCCGAGGCGGGCTCGCTTCTCGCCGCCCCCGACGTCTACATGCAGAAGATCGCCATCGGCCCCGGCTACCCGGCCGGCCTCGTCGACCTCGATGCGAGCCCGGCCGACAACATCGCGGCGCTCGCCCGCCACAAGGGCGTCGATCCGGCCCAGATCACCGCGATCATCCTCGACCGGCCGCGCCACATGGGCCTGATCGCCGCCGTGCGGGCGACGGGGGCGGGCATCCGCCTCATCTCGGATGGCGACATCGCGGGCATCATCCACACCACGAGTCCGGACGAGACCGGCGCCGACATCTATCTCGGCACCGGGGCGGCCCCCGAGGGGGTCATCGCCGCAGGCGTACTCCGCTGCATCGGCGGCCACATGCAGGGCCGGCTCATCCTTGACAGCCACGACAAGCGCGAGCGCGCGGCCCGGATGGGCATCCGCGATCCGAACCGGAAATACGAACTGCACGACATGGCGCGCGGCGACGTCATCGTGGCCGCGACGGGCGTCACCGACGGGGCGCTCCTCAAGGGCGTGCGCTTCAAGCCGGATCGCCTGGAGACCGAGACGGTGGTCTATCGCTCGGCCACCGGCACCGTGCGGCGCATCCACAGCGAACGCCATTGGCCGCGGGCCGACGAGAACGGCCACCGGGCCGACCTTCGCGAGTGACGTCCGCGACCGCCCTCCGGCGGTGAGCGGACCCCGCCCCGGTGGGCGGGCACCGCGCCGGAGCCGCGCCCGCCCCCTCGGGTCGGGTCGCGCCTCAAGAGGTTTGCTCTGATTGGGTCCCTTGCGCCGAACCGAAATTCACGCCGGCGGGACGCGCCCTAGTTGAACAACGAGCCGACGCCGCCCTGAACCCGGCCGAGACCCTGCTTGGCGATGGGATTGCCCGGCTCGAGCTGCGCGGCGCGCTGGTAGCTCTCCATGGCTTCCTTGCGGCGATTGGACTTCTCGTAGGCGACCCCGCGATAGGCCCAGGAGGTGGCGTCCTTGTTGTTGACGTTGAGGGCGGCGTTGTAGTCCTCGATGGCCTTGTCGTACTGGTTGGTGGCGATGAGGCTCTGGCCACGGGCGGCGTAGGGGGCGGCCACGAACGGGTTGCGGTCGATGGCGGCGTCGAAATCCGCGATGGCTTGGATGTTCTGGCCCTGCTTCTGCCGCACGAGGCCGCGGGCGTGATACGCCTCGGCGGATTCCGGCGTCAGGCGGATCGCCTGGTTGAGATCATTGGTGGCGCCATCGAGGTCGCCCTGCGCGCGCAGGACGTTGGCGCGGCCGATATAGGCCGGCCCGTAATTCGGGTCCGCCGCGATGGCCTTCGAGAAATCGGCGAGGGCCGCGTCGTTGCGGCCGATCTGGCGGTTGGCGAGCGCCCGGTTGTTGTAGGCCGAGGCCGAGTTCGGATCGATCTGCACCGCCTTGGTGAAATCGCCGATGGCATCGTTGAACTGACCCGAACGGGCATAGGCCGCGCCGCGGGTGACGTAGGCGGCGGCATCGTTGGGGTTGCGTTGGATCACCTCGCTGAGCGACGCGATGTTCACGTTGCTGGCGCCCGTCGTATCGGTCTCGAGCACGGCGAATTGCTTCTGCGGTGCGGTCGCCGTTCCGTAGGTTTCGCAGCCACCCAGAGCGCTCGCCACGAGGGCGGCTCCGATGAGCCCCGCCTTCGATGCTCGCAGCGTCAGAACCGTCATGAACCCGCTCCCCCGGACGCCCGTGCCTGACACGGCTCCGCCCCGTAAATCTGTGCCCGAATCCGGGCCGCCCCGATCCGCGAGCCCCCGTCGCGACGGTCGCGCATCGCGGTGAACGGACACTTAAAGCCGGTGCCGTTCCTGCCCCTCAAGCCTGTGCATGTGGCGAACGTATGGCCCCGTCCGCGCAACCGTCCGCAGCGGTTTCACCGGGGGCGTCGGCGCTCGGCACTGTGGTACGGAGGCCGCACTTTCTCGGGTGCGGTCAGGCTTCGGCCGCCTCGATGGCGCCGCTGAGGTCGAGCCATTCCTCCTCGGCCGCTTCGAGGGCGGCGGCGGCATCCGAGCGCATCTTGGCGAGTTCGCCGGCCTTCGCGGCGTTGGCCTGGAAGGCGGTCCCGTCGGCCAGCGCCGCGTCGATCTTGGCCATGGCCTCGGCGAGCTTCTTCATGCGCGCCTCCACGGCCTCGATCTTCTTGCGCAAGGGGGCGAGGGCCACCCGGCGCTCGGCGTTGGAGCGCCGCTCCACCGCCTTGACCCCGCCGGACGCCTCGGCCGTCTCCTTCTCGGCCGGTCGCTCGGGACCCGCGAGGACGAGGCGGCGGTAATCGTCCATGTCGCCGTCGAACGCCTTCACGCTGCCGTTGGAGACGAGCCAGAGCCGGTCGGCGCAGGCCTCGACGAGGAAGCGGTCGTGGGAGACGAGGATGACGGCGCCCTCGTAGTCGTTGATCGCCTCGACCAGGGCCTGCCGGCTCTCGATGTCGAGGTGGTTCGTCGGCTCGTCGAGGATGAGGAGGTGGGGGCCGTTGAAGGCGGCGAGGCCCATGAGCAGGCGGGCCTTCTCGCCGCCCGAGAGCTGCCCGACGGGGGTCTCGGATTTGGGCCCGGAGAAGCCCAGACGCGCCGCCGCCGCGCGGGCTTTGGCTTCCGGCACGTCCGGCATGAGATCGCGGACATGGGCGTAGGCGCTCTCGGCGGGGCGCAGCTCGTCGAGCTGGTGCTGGGCGAAATAGGCGACCTCCATCTTGCCGGAGCGCCGCATCTCGCCGCTCAAGGGCGGCAGCCGCCCGCCGATGAGCTTGCAAAAGGTGGACTTGCCGTTGCCGTTGGCACCGAGCAGGGCGACGCGGTCGTCGGGGGCCAGGCTCAGGTTGAGCCCCGACAGGACGATCCGGTCGGGATAGCCCGCCTGGACCCGCTCCATGGCGACGATGGGCGGCGACAGGGGCCGTTCCGGGCTCGGCAGGCGGAAGGCCGGCACGTCGTCCTCGATCACCGAGGCGATGATTTCCATCTTGGCCAGCCGCTTGACGCGGGACTGGGCCTGACGTGCCTTCGTGGCCTTGGCCTTGAACCGGTCGACGAAGCTCTGGAGATGGGCGCGCTCGGCGTCCTGCTTCGCCTTGGCCTTGGCCTGGAGGGCCCGCTTCTCGGCGACCTGACGGGCGAACGAGGTGTAGCCGCCCCGGTAGATGGCGAGTTTGCCCCGGTCGAGGTGGAGGATGTGATCGACGCACTCGTCGAGGAGGTCGCGGTCGTGCGAGATGATCACCGCCGTGCGCGGATAGCGCTCGAGGTAATCGTAGAGCCAGATGGTGCCCTCGATGTCGAGGTAGTTGGTCGGCTCGTCCAGCAGCAGCAGGTCGGGCTCGGAGAACAGCACGGCGGCGAGCGCCACCCGCATGCGCCAGCCGCCTGAGAAATCCGAGCAGGGACGCGCCTGCGCGTCGGCATCGAAGCCGAGGCCGTGCAGGATGGCCGCCGCGCGCGCCGGGGCGGAATGCGCCTCGATGTCCACGAGACGGGTCTCGATCTCGGCCCGGCGCAGGCCATCGGCCTGCTCGGCCTCCGCCATCAGGCGAGCCCGCTCGGTGTCGGCTGCGAGAACCACGGAGTGCAGGGTCTCGGGGCCGGCGGGCGCCTCCTGGGCGACGGCGCCGATGCGCATGCCCTTGGGCATCGACACAGTGCCGCCCTCCGTGGGCAACTCGCCGAGGATGGCCTTGAACAGGGTGGTCTTGCCCGCGCCGTTGCGGCCCACCAGCCCCACCCGCGCCCGGTCGGGAATCGAGAAGGTGGCGCCGTCGAGGATCAGGCGTTCGCCGATGCGGTAGGTGAGGTCGTTGACACGCAGCATGGACGGCGTTCTGGCGCCGCGCCCCGGCTGTGGCAAGCGCCGCGCGACGGTTTCCTCGCGCGGACGTCCGTCCCGCTCAGACGAGTTCCCAGGCGGCGGGATCGCGCAGCAGCGCCGCGATGAGAGCGTGATTGAGCCGGTGCCCCGTATGCCGGGCCGTGACGTGGCCGAGCACCGGATGGCCGATGAGGGCGAGGTCGCCGACGAGGTCGAGGATGCGGTGGCGTACGGGCTCGTCGGCCCCGCGCATGCCGCCGATGACGCGGTCGCCGAGGATCGCCGCCGTGGTGCGGAAGTTGGCGCCGCGCAGGACCGGGCGACCCGTGACGGCGGCGTAGAGCTTCAGGGGCACGGCCCATTTCAGGCGGCCGAAGCTGCGCGAGGGGGCGAGCGCCGAAACGAAGTTCTCCTGCGTGATCTCGCCCTGCCAGCGCATCGCCCCGAACCCGGCGAGAGCCAGTTCGCCCGCGATGCTGAACCGGTCCGAGGGCTGGATGCGCAAGCTCCGCTCGCCGTCCCGCACCTCCACGCTGCGGCGGACACGCAGGCGGCGGCGCGGCGCGGCGAGGGGGCGGCGGCCGGCTTCCGCGAAGGCCGCGCACCAGGGCAGGGCGCTGCCGTCGAAGATCGGCAATTCCTCGGCGTCGAGGTCCACCGTCGCGTTGTCGATGCCGAAGCCGCCGAACGTCGCCATCAGGTGCTCCACCGTCCGCACCAGGGTTCCGTCCGGCCCGCGCAGGGCGGTGCAGAGCGGCTGCGTCTCGTAGAGGTGCCAGAGGGCGGGCACGGAGGTCGATCCACCCCGCTTGACCCGGCGGAAGACGATGCCGCTCCCTGCCTCGGCGGGTGAAACCCGCACCGTCACCGCCCGTGCCGTATGGAGGCCGCGCCCGGACAGGGTGAAGGCTTCGCCGAGGGTGGCCTGCTCCGGATCCGACCGAACGAAGCCGTTCGGGGACGCGTCCGGACGGGACGGTTCGGGCGGGCGGGCATCCCGGGTGTGACCGGGAAAGTCCGAATGAGCCGCGGAATGGTGGGGCATCGCGATCTTCCGCCCGCGAGCGGGGGTGGCACGGGCCCGTCGGGGATCGGACTCGGCTAACAATCCATGTTAGGATTCGCAAGTGGAGGCACGGTCTTTATCCCCGTTCGAGACGCGACCGCCAGTCGATTGGGATACCGGGGCAATGTTTGCGCGGCGCGATCCTGTCCACCCCCATCGCGGGGGCGAGAGCTTGACCGACTGAGCGCCCGTCGCCACCATCGGGGCGAGGGGTCGTCGAGCGCGCGACGACCGGCCGGCATGGCTCTGTCATCAGGGTGATGGGCGCGCCCAAGTCGGCAGCGATCCCCTGAAGCGCGAGGTCGGGCGCATGACGCCGTGGGGAGTTTTTCGATGAGTCGGCTGGCGACGATCCCGTTCTTCAAGGAACCGGGAATCGAGTTGTCGTCCTACGAGACGCGTTGCCACTGGCGCCGGTTCGACGAGAACGAGGTTCTGGTCGATTACGATGACATCTCCACTGACGTGTACTTTCTCACCTCGGGGGAGGTCCGCATCCTCAACCGGTCGCAATCCGGCAAGGAAGTGATCCTGGGCGAGATGCGGGGCGGCGCCTTCTTCGGTGAACTCGCCGCGCTGGACGGCATCGGCCGCTCGGCCAACGTCACCGCCCTCACGCGCGGCGAGGTCTGCGTGGTGCCGGCCGCGATCTTCCGCCAGATGATCTTCGCCTCCGAGGCCATCGCCGACCGGCTGTTCCGCCTCCTGGCGAAGCGGGTGCGCGAACTGAACACCCGGATCATGGAGCACGCGCTCCTCGATCTGCGCCACCGCCTCTATGCCGAGTTGCTCCGCCTCTCGGTGCCCCGCGCGGGGGGGGACGGGGCACGCGTCGTGACCCCGCCGCCCTACCACCACGTGCTGGCCGCCCGCATCGGCTGCCGGCGCGAGCAGGTGACCCGCGAGTTCACCGTCATGGCGGCGGACGGGCTCATCGACCGCACCCGCGGTGCCCTGGTGATCCGCCGTCCGGATCTCCTGGAAGCCCGCGTCGCCGAGGCTCTTCGCGAAGACAGCTGAGGCTCGAACACGGATGCGGCTCGGCCGGCCTCGCGGGATGATCGCGGGGCCGCACCGGCCTCGGTCGGCGTCCCCGAGACGCTCTGATCAGGGCGCGTAGGCCCGCACGGCCGCCGGCAGCGTCGGCTTGCCTGCGGCGGGCAGGCGCAGATTCCCCGGCACGAGCGCGTCGCCCGCATCCGGCACGGCCTTGCGGACCGTGATGGCGTCCCAAGGGCCGGCAATGGCGTAGCTCGGCCCCGGCCGGGCGGTTCCGTCGCCGGCGGCGCGCGGCACGAGATGCGCCCAGGTCTCGACCCGGCGCTCGGACAGGACGAGGGCCCCGCTCAGGGCTCCCGTGAGGGCGGGCGTCCGAAGGGTGGCGTCGACGATCTCCCCGATCCCATCGACGACCCGCAGGGTCAGGCCGGCATGCTCGAAGGCCGTCCGGCCGTTGCGGCGGGCGAGGGCCCCGGCCGCGATGGCGCCGTTGCGATGCAGCACATCGGAGAGGTCGATCCCCGCCAGGGCCCCGCCATTGATGGCGATGCTGGCGCGTCCGTCGAGGTGGCGCATCAGGGTCTCGGCCGTCGCCCCCACGCCCTCGAAGGCGAACTGACCGCGGGCGGAGCCGAACACCCAGCGGTCCTGTCCGAGATCGACGAGGAGGCCCCCGAGGTCGAGGCCGTCGAAGGCGCCCTGGAGCTTGACTTCGGTCTTCTCCGGATCGACCGCCACGGGGACGAGGCCGAGGCGCCCCTTCACGAGGCCGCCCCGCAGGGTCGCGCGGCTCAGGGCCGCCTCGACGCCCCCCTGATGCACCAGCACGCTGGCGGCCAGATCCTCGAAGGCGAGGGGCCCCATCCGACCGAGCCCCGCCGAGATGCGCAGGTCGAGATCGCCCCCCATGAGGGGCTGGAGGGCGAGGCTGCGCCCGCTCCAGCGCGGGGCCTCGGTGTCGTCGGCCCCGAACAACCGCAGGGTCTCGGCCAGGAGGGGCGCGAGGTTGAGGGTGTCGGCCGCGAGCGTCGCCTGGACGGCGGGGCGCTTGCCCGCGAGGGAAACCGAGCCCGCGCCTTCGAGCTGGTCGTCGCCGACCTGGACGCGGACGCTCGGCAGCAGCACGGTCCCGTTCCGCACCTCGAAGCGGCCGGCGACGGCGAAGGCCTCGATCACCGGGGAGAGGGCCACGTCGCCCCCCATCCAGGCCAGGGTCTCGGGCAGGGAGCGGGTGCGCAGGTCGACGCGGCCGGCCAGGGCCAACCCGTCCGAGGCGGAGGGGCCGAACGAGCCCTGGCCCTCGGCCGACAGGCTGCCCGCCGGCCAGTCCGCCGTCGCCGCGAACGGACTGGCGCGCCCCCCGGCGAGGTCGGCGACCC
>Ga0182226_1000133_pt1 | contig 13226 bp, 10 predicted proteins | sample G6R1MG_27_FD_129658 | JGI IMG/M metagenome (GOLD analysis project Ga0182226, IMG submission 129658) | Miscanthus phyllosphere microbial communities from Michigan, USA - G6R1_MAIN_07NOV2016_LD1 MG | ecosystem: Host-associated > Plants > Phyllosphere > Phylloplane/Leaf | place: USA: Michigan...
GGTCCACCACCAATCGGTGAGAGGCGTGCGTTCCGCGCGGGACATCATGGGGGGCGCTCTCCTGAGGGTCCGGACGCTCGGGTGGAGGCGCCACGGGCCGCCGGCCGCATCGGGGCCGGCTCGGCGCGATCCTGTGACGGAATGGTAAACCAACCCTTTCCGGCCCCTCGCCGATCTCGGTCGATCTCCGGCCGATCAGGCGTCGTCGTCGGCCCCGTGCATCAGGCGCGTCGACACCCAGCCCACCGCCACCGCGACGGTGACGCCCCAGCCGACTTCGAGGAGGCGCGAGCCGAACATCCGCTGCGCCGTCCCGTAATGGGGCACGAGCAGGATGATGGTGGCGGTGATGCCGGCGAGCCGCCCGGCGCTCGCCACGTTGAGAAGCCAGCACGCCGTGAGCGACAGGATGACGGCGAGCGCGTAGGCGACGAGATCCTGGCCCACGCTTCCGAGCACGGCGAGGCCGATGAGGCCGCCCGTGGCGGCGCCGAGGAACTGGTCGCGGGCCATGGTGCGGGTGGCGCGGAACTCCGTCTGCACCACCGCGATGGCCGTGATGGCGCTCCAGAAGCCTTCCCGCAGGCTCAGGGCCTGGGTCGGGATGTAGGCGATGAGGGCGGCGGAGGCCGACATCAGCCCGTGCGCCGCGCCGCCGACGAAGCGGCGGCGCAGGGGCAGGCGCTTGCGCAGGCGGGAGATCTGCTGGCGCAGCCAGCCGATGCGGGCCTCTTCCGGGGCCGCGTCTCCCGGGAGAACGGGCGCGTTCCGGATTTCGGGGGACATCGCGGTCAGGCCGCGCGCAGGGACGCGGCGGCCAGAGCCGCCGCCACGGCATCGGTCACCTGCCCGGCGATCTGCCCGGACGCGTGGTTCTTGCCCTTGGCCTCGATCTCGAAATCCGCCCAGGCGAGGTGGCGGCCGACGAGGGCGTTGACGGCGCGGTTCCACATCATGTCCGAATGGGCGGCAAGGTCGCGCCGGTTGTGCCCGGCCGCCGCGAGGGCGGCGAAATCGGGGGCGACATCGGGGTCGCTGCCTTCGAGCAGGGCCTCGCGCGAGACGCTGATATGGGCGACGGGGCGCACCCCGCGCCACGAGTCCCGCACCCGTGCGATGCGCGGGTCCTCGGGCTCGATGTAGGCGCCGCCGCTCTCGACCCAGTGGTGGTGGAGGTCGAGCACCACCGGCACGGCGTCGGCGAGCTGCAGCACCGTGTCGAGGCCGAAGCAATTCTCGTCGTTCTCGACGGTGATGAGGTCGCGGGCGGCCTGCGACAACAGGGGCAGGCTCGCCCGGAACCCCGCGACGCCGGGGTCGCGGGCGCCGACATGGATGTTGATGTGGGCGCCGTGCGGGTGCCAGCCCGTGCCGTACCCCATGAGCGCCATGATCTCGGCGTGGTACTCGAACTCGGCGATGCCGTTGGCCTGCGCCGCCGGATTGCGCGAGGCGATGACGCAGAACTGGCCGGGATGGAAACTCAGGCGCACGCCCCCCGCCCGGGCGAGGTCGCCGAGGCGGGCCAGTTCCGGCTCGACGAGGCGGCGAAAACTCGGCTCGGCATAGAGGTCGCGGGCGATCTCATGGGTGTAGCCGGGCAGCACGTTGCTCGCCATGCGCAGCAGCCGCTCGATGGGCGGGCGGGCGGCGACCCAGGCGATCTGCCGTTCCAGGGCCCCGAGGTTGTGGCGCGCCAGATCCTCGAGCTTCGCCCGGCGGGCAGCGGGCGCGAGGCGCGCGAGGTTCGCCATGGTGACGTGGGTGAGGTTCATCTCCAGGGCCGCCTCGCGGGCGGCCTTCAGGGTCTTGAAGCTCTCAGGGGGCGCTTCGAGGATGAACTTGCAGCAGAAGCCGAGGCGGGGGCCGTCATCGGTCGCGGGGGCGGAAGGCGTGAGGGTCTGGATCATCCCGGTGCCAACGCCGCAGGGCCGATTTGGTCCCGTGCCCGCCGCCGCCGGGGGGCCACAGCCCGCCGAAAAAGTGTCGCGCCCCCGCGAGTCGGGCCAGGGCGGCATTGACGGGCCGCCGTGCGTCACCTCTATCGGGACCCATGCACGGAAACCGGCCCCTGGGAGCGCGTCGCCGCGCGATCATCGCGGTGATCGCGCTCTACGCCCTGTGCCTGCAGGCGATCCTCGGCACGGCCGTGCCGCTGGCGCTGCCGGGGCAGGACAACGGCCTGTGCCTGCACGAGGCCGGCGAGACCGGCTCCGGGACGCCCGCCCCCGTTCACGTCCACCTCGCCTGCTGCACGGCGGCCCAGGCGGTGCCGGGGCTCGACCTGCCCCCCGTCGTCGCGACCGACCTCGCCCGGCCCGACCGGGGCGTGGCCCGCGTGGCGTGGCGCCCGAACGCGACGGCGCAGCCCCGGGCGCCGCCCCGGCCCCCAGCGCACGCGCGAGCGCCGCCCGTGGCCTGAGGGCGCCCGCCGTATTTCCCATCGGTGTGGTGCCCCGATCCCCGAACGCCGTCCCCCGCGACGGCGATGGATCGGCCGTGCCGGAGGGCACGGCTCCGCGCGCTCGCACTCCACGATCAGCCATGTCCCGCTCCCTCACCGACGCCGCCCCGCCCCGCGATGCCGTCCGCCCGGCGGCAGTCGCCCTCACCCGCGAGGCGGTCTACCGCGCCGTCTGGCGCTGGCACTTCTATGCCGGGTTGATCTGCCTGCCGTTCCTGATCCTGCTCTCGACCACGGGGGCGCTGTACCTGTTCAAGGACGAGCTCAACGCCGCCCTGTTCCCCCGGCGTTTCGTGGTGACGGCCTCCGACCGCCCCGCCCTCGGGCCGGACCGCCTCGTCTACATCGCGAGCCAGGCGGTGCCGGACGCGACACCCCTGACCTATCTCGATCCCGCCGGCCCCACCACCCCGGCGGTGGTCACCATGGCGAAGGACGGCGCCAAGACCCTCGTCAGCCTCGATCCGCGCACGGGCGACATCGTCGGTCGCGTCGCGGCGGACGCGGACGTGATGGGGGTGATCCGGCGCCTGCACAGCCTGTCGTATTTCGGTCCCATCGCGAACGGCATCGTCGAGGTGGTGGCGGGCTTTCTCATCGTCCTCGTTCTTACCGGCACCTACCTGTGGTGGCCGCGCGGACAGACGGGCGGTGTCGTCACCGTGCGGGGCGAACCGCGCCGACGGGTGTGGTGGCGCGATCTCCATGCGGTGACGGGGTTCGTCGCCGGGGGCGGCTTGCTGTTCCTGGCGCTCACCGGCCTGCCCTGGTCCATCGTCTGGGGCCAGCAGCTGCGCGCGCTCTCGAACGCCGCCGGCCTCGGCCAGCCGAGCGCCCTGTGGGCGAGCGTGCCCGTCTCGACCGTCCCCATGGGCGAGGCCCTCACCACCGCCGGCTGGGCCCTGGAAGAGGCGCCCGTGCCCCTGTCGCGCCCGAAACCCACCGCGCCCATCGGCCTCGACCGGGCGGCGGCGATCCTCGCCGAGCGCGGCATGCCGGCGGGGTACGAACTCGTCCTGCCCGTGGGCGAGACCGGCGTCTACGCGGCGGCCGCCTACCCGCGCGACGTCACCCGCCAGCGCATGATCTCGCTGGACCAATACACCGGCCGCCCCCTCGTCGACGTGCGGTTTTCCGAGATCGGGATCGTCGGCCGGGCGATCCAATATGGCATCGGCCTGCACAAGGGCGAGGTCTTCGGCCGCCTCAACCAGTTGCTGATGCTCGCCTTCTGCCTCGCGGGCGTCGCCCTGAGCGTCACCGCCGGGGTGATGTGGTGGAAGCGCCGCCCCTCGGGCAGCCTCGGCATCCCGCCCTGGCCGCGCGCGCCGCGCATCGTCGCCGGGGTCACCCTCTTGGTGGTCGGCCTCGGCGCCCTGTTCCCCCTGACGGGGGCGGCGATCCTCGCCATGATCCTCATCGATGGCGGCGTCCGCGCCGTCGCGGGGCGGCGCACCGCCTGACGCCCACAACGGCATCCGGGCGCGGCGCCCGTGTCTCCCCCCTCCCTCCGGCACCGCCTCGGTGCCCTTCTGCTCGTCCTCGCCGTGTGGCTCCAGGCCCTCGCGCCGGGCGTGGCGCTGAGCCGGCCCGCGCCCGACCCTCTGGCCGGGGCGATCCTGTGCGGCCACGCGGATCCGGGCGCCGCCGCGTCGGAGGACGAGACCCAGCCCCCCTGCCCCGCCTGCCCGTTCTGCGCCGGCATCGCCACCGCACCCCTGCTGCCGACGGGCCCGCGCCTCGCCCGCGCCGCGCGCTGGTACGCCGTCGCTTGGGCGACGCCGCCGCCGAGCCTGTCCCTTCGCCGGCCCCGTCCGCCCGGCCAGCCCCGCGCACCCCCCTCCCCCGTCCGATCCCGTCACGCCCCCCTCACCGATCGATCGGACCCGTCATGTCTTCCGTTTCCAGAACCTTGCGCCTCGGCGCCCTCCTCACCCTCCCCGGCCTGAGCCTGCCGGCCCACGCCCAGGACGCCGTAACCCTCGACGAGGTCTCCGTCGTCGGCGACGGCACCGGCTCCCCCACCGGGCGATCGAGCTTCGGCGTCGCCGCCCCGCCTGGCTCCGCCCCGAGCGTCATCGAGAACCCGGTTGGCCAGATCGTCACGGCAGTCAATCGCGAAGGCACCATCGCAAACCGTCCGGCGACGAGCATCGGCTCGGTGCTGCTCGATTCCCCCGGCGTCACCGTGCGCCAGGGCAACGGCGCGCGGGACGTCGTCATCTCGATTCGCGGCAACAACGCCCGCTCCACGGGGGTGACCAAGAACACGGTCGTCCTTGAGGACGGCTTCGTCCTGACCCAGCCCGATGGGGCCGCGCGTTTCGACCTCGTGGACCCGCGCGCCTATTCGCGCATCGACGTGTTCCGGGGGCCACAATCGGCCCTGTTCGGCAACTACGCCACGGGCGGGGCGCTGGCCTTCCGTACCCGCACGGGCCGGGAGATTAACGGCTACGAGATCGGCACCGATGCGGGCAGCTTCGGCTACCTCAGCAATTACTTCACCGTCGGCGGCGTCAGCGGCCCCGTGGAGATCAGCCTGTTCGCGAGCGATGTCCGGGCCAACGGCTACCAGGACCATTCGTCCTACAACACCCAGACGGTGAACCTGCTGGCGAGCTATACGCCGACCCCGGACAACCGCTTCACCCTCAAGGTGATCAACAACGACCTGCAGGCCAACATCCCGGCGCGGTCCTCCCTGAACCAGTACCGCATCAACCCCTACCAGCGCGGCTGCGCCTCCGCCGCCACGGCGGCGCCGGGCTGCGTGATCTACAACTTCGCCAACAACGGCGCCTTCGGGGCGACGACACCCGTGACGGCGAGCGAAGTCGGCCTGCGGCGTGACGACCGCCGCACCATCGTCGCCCTGCGCTGGGAGCACGACATCGACGCGCAGACCACGTGGCGCACGCAAGTCGGCTTCGACGAGCGCAACTACGACCAGCCGTTCTACACCAGCGCCGGACGCGGCAGCCTGCCGTCCTACAACGTGCTCAGCGACGTCACCCACCGCTCCGAGCTGTTCGGGTTGCCGGCGGTGAGCTACGCGGCCCTGAGCTTCAGTGCCCTCGACGCGCACGCCACCACGTTCAACCTCAGGCCCCTGGCGGGTCCGGCGCTGGGTGCCCTCATCGGCGACCAGACCGGGGTGCAGACGAATCTCGGCGGCCGGGCCCGGACCGAACTCGGCCTGTCGCCGGACTGGACCGGGGTGATCGGCATCAGCGCCGAGAACACCACCATCACCGGGCAGAACCGCGCCTACGCCTATTCCGCCGCCGGGCGCACGACGACGCCGGCGCTCGCCGACCGCAGCTTCCTCAACGTCGCGCCCGAACTCGCCCTGGTCTACCGCCCGAGCGCCGAATGGGCGTTCCGGGGCCGGGCGGCCACGGGCTACACCACGCCGGCCATCGGCAACCTGTTCGTCACGCCAGCCGGCCTGCCGGGCAACAACACCCAGCTCCAGACCCAGGAGAATCTCGGCTTCGACCTCGGCGCAGACTGGACCCCGTGGGAGAACCTGCGCCTGTCCGTCACCGGCTTCTACGAGTTCTTCCGCAACGAACTCGTGTCGCAGAGCCCCGGCGCCGGGCTGCTATCCTACACCTTCAACGCCCCGGCCTCGGAGCATCGCGGCGTCGAGGTCGCGGCCGATTGGGCGTTCGGGCCGGGCTGGCGTGCGACGCTCGCCTACACCTTCGACGATCAGGTCTACACCCGCTACGTGGAGCAGCTGAGTGCCGGGCGCTTCACCGAGCGGTTCGACCGGGCCGGCAAGCTCATTCCGGGCGTGCCCACCCACCAGCTCCTCGCCCGCCTCGGTTACGAGCAGGTCGGCGGTCCCCTGTCCGGCCTCGGCGGCTTCGTCGAAGTGGTCGCGCAGGACGGCTTCTTCATCGACAACGCCAACAGCCTCAAGGCGCCGGGCTACGCCCTCGTCAACGCCAACGTCCACTACGTCACCGACCTGACGGGTGGGTACGCCAAGCGCCTCAACCTCTACGTCGAGGGCCGCAACCTGTTCGACCGGACCTACGCGGCCTCGGTCCAGAACCTCGCCAACAGCCTCAGCGCCACCACGGGCCTGCCCAATGGGGCGGCCTTCCTCGCCAACACCACGGGCTCGATCTACGCGGGCGCGCCCCGCACCGTCGTGGCCGGAATGAAGCTGTCGTTCTGACGATCCCCCGTGACGCCCGACCTCGGCCGCCCCGGCGGTCGAAGTCAGGCCGATCGGCATGGTTAAGAGGGTGTTTCACGGGAAACAGCCTCGCTTCGGCGCCCATCGCGAGGGAGCCCACCCGCGACACGGACCGGGATGCACCGGCCCGTTCGCGGCCGGGCGCAAGATCCGCCAAGGCATCCGATCGAAGAGGCCAAGACCGGGCGCATGCCGGGCGCCCCCTTCAGGCCTGAGGCCCCGTCGTTTCGTCGGCGAGGCACGTCCGTCCAGGGAAACGGATGACACCGGGCCCGAGATCGGACAACAACGACGCTGCCCCCCCGGGGAAGCGGCGTCTGGATAGGACCGGTCTCGATAGGATGCGCCGGCGATACGCGGCCCACCGCGAGGGCCGACGTCGAAACCTTTCGCTTTTCCGAACGGGTGCAACCTCGTCGAAAGGAGTTTGGCCGAGGCTGTCGCGCACGTCGAGCCGCATCACCGTCCTTCCGCCGGTCGAGCCCCACTCCATGCCCGCCCCTCTCCTCCCCGGCCGCCGCGAGGGGGCCCCGCCCTCGCTCATCGCCCGCTTCCGACGCGCGCGCGGCGGCGCCACGGTCGTCGAATTCGCCCTGGTGGCCTTTCCGTTCTTCGCCCTCGTCACCGGCATCCTCGACACGGCGATGCTGTTCTGGGCCAGCCAGACCCTCGACGACGCCCTCGCCGACGCCGCGCGGACGGTCCAGACCGGGCAGTTCCAGGGCGCGAATGCCGGCGTCACCGATCCCGCGATGGCGCTGGAGAACCTGCGCAAGGAACTGTGCCGGGCCAACGGCGCCGAACGCTGGACCTTGTTCAAGTGCGCGGACGTGAAGCTGGATGTCCGGGTCTACGAGAGCGTGGGGGCCGGCAAGGCCATCGCCCCCCTCGATCCCCAGACCCGGGACTGGTCGCCGGATTTCGGCAAGAGCTACGCCAATGCCCGGGCCAGCACCATCGTGGTGGTCCAGGCGGCGGTGAAGTATCCGAGCTTCACCCTCACCTTTCCCATGACGGCGGCCTTCGCGGACGGCTCGCGCCTGCTGCAATCCGTCCAGGTTTTCCGCACCGAGCCGTTCTAGGGCGCCGCCCGTGACCGTCGGATCACGGGAAACGCTCCATCTCTTTGATCGAATGCATGTTTTCCTACCGACCCGGCCTCCGCCCCGGCGGACGATGGGTCGGAAATTCTTTTCGAAGGCCGGAGGTTGCCCTGATCATTCGCCCCTTCACAGCCGCCGCGGTGGCGCGCCGCCTTGGCCGGTTCCAGCGCGCCCAGGGCGGCGTCGCCGCCGTGGAGTTCGCCCTCATCGCCCCGGTGCTCGTCCTCATCTACGTCGGCAGCTGCGAACTCGCACGGGCGGCGATGGCGCAACGGCGCACCGCCCTGTTGACCCGGACCGTGGCCGACCTGACCTCCCTCGGCGACACCACCTCGCCCATGGCGCGGGCGACGATGACCGACATCCTCGCGGCCGCGAAGCTCGTCTACCAGCCGTTCGATGCGACGAAGGCGGTGATCCGCGTCGCCACCATCGGCATCTACAAGCAGGGTAGCGCCCGCACCGTGCGCGTCTGCTCCAGCGACGGCTCGGACGGCGCCCCGAAATGGGCCGTCGGCCCGGCCCCGGCGGACCTGCCGATCCCGGCCTCCTACGACCGGCACGGCATGCGCCTCGTCGTCGCCCAGGTGACGATGTCCTACGCACCGATCTTCGGCACCACCTACGCGACCCTCATGCACACGGAAACGGGGGCATTCCCCCTGTCCGAGACCGTGATCTGGCCGACCCGGCAGGGCAAGGGCTTCACCGCCGACGCCGACGACGAGGTCGTGCTGCCGTCGGGCAAAGCCTGTCCGGCGACGGCGAACTGAGGCGCGCGGAGAGTCGGGACGCGACGGCGGTCCCGGCTCGACGGTCCCGCCGGGACCGTCAGCGGATGATCCGCAGCTTGCCGATGCTCTGGGCGATGTCGTCGAAGGCGGCGATGAGGGCGGTCGACGAGTTCGCCACATAGGCCTGGCTCGGTGCCGAGGCGCAGTCCCGCAGGAGCGCGATGCCGTCCTGATCGATGGGGTCGTTGGGCACGTTGAAGCCGATGGTGAAGACCGTGACGTTGCGCTCCTTGGCGTTTTTGCAGGCCTCACTCGTCAGGGCATCGAGGGCCTGACGCGCCTTGGCGTTGGAGGTCGGGCTCGGCGTGCCGGCGACGAGGCGCCCCGCCAGGGCGGGCGTGCCCGCCGCCTTGGTGCCGTTGCCGTTGGTGAGGTAGCCCATGGAGCCGAACAGCGAATCGTTGATGTTGAGGTTGGCCATCGTGTTCCATGAGTTGAATCCATCCGTCATCAGGATGATGACTTTGCGCGTCGAGGTGTCACTATAGGAAGCGCCCTGCGCGAAGACGCTCACGGGCGAAATCGTCCGCCACGCCCACATGAAACCATCGAAGATGTTGGTGCTGCCCAGGGGCGCGAGATTGTCGACGAGGGTCTTGAGCTTCTTCGTATCGGTCGTCAGGGTTTGGAGCGGCTTGCTGGTGCAGCCGAAATTCGGACCGTTGGGAATTCCGAGATCACTCATGGGTGAGCGGTATTGCGTTGGCGCGAGATACTTACAGGCCCGCATCTCCGCTTCGGCGGCGGTCATGGTCTTTGCCTCGCAGTCAGGCAAGAGCGTATGATCGTCGAGGTAACTGTTGTAGTAATATTGCTTTGCAGGGCTTAAATTGGTGTAGATATCGACCGGTTTCGTGGGACGGGGGAAGGCGGAGACTGGGAGCTGCGAGATCCCGGTGGTCGCACCACCCGGTTCGTCGGGCGCGAACATTGGCACGAAGTAGCTGTTGGGATTCCCGGGGGTCGGGGCCCCCTCCTGCACGTTTAAGGGGTAGGGCAGGGTCTCGAGGCATCCGGCCCAGCCCCAGCTCGAATCAAGCAGCTTCAATTGAGCGAAGATGTCGAACCGGCTCTTGATCGTCGTCTTGACGAGGGTGCTGGCTCCGGAAAAGTCGACGTTGGTCCAGTGATAGGCCGATTTCGCGCCACCATCGATCCAGCTCGTGGACGCCCCGTAGGTGTTCGGGTCCACGGCGACGCCGCTGGCGAAGGGCACGATGGCGATGCGGGTCTGCGGACTGAAGACCGGCTTCGACGCCACGTAATCGATGAACTTCTTGGCCGCGTCCTGAGCGGCGGCCATCTTCGTGCCCGATCCGCCCGCGTTCTTCATCGAGCCCGTGGTGTCGAGGGCGATGGCGATCTCGAAGGTCTGGGCCTCGGGCGTCGCGCATTGCGAGGACGCCCCGACCTCGACGGTGTCGATGCGCAAGAGGCTCGCGAACGCGGTCCGGTAGGTCGCGGTGCCCTTCACGGTGATCGTGCGCGGATCTGTGCCGACGCTCAAGGGCGTCACGAGGGTCGCACCGTCCTGCATGTAGGCGGCGAGCAGCTTCGTGGCCTGGGCTTCCAGCTCCGCGTTCGTGGTCTTCGTGCTCATCTGACAGAGGCTGAGGGCGGTTCCGTCGACGCCGTTCTGCAGCCGGACCCGGAGGGCCGAGGCACGCCCGTAATCGACCCCGGCGCCGGCCAGGAACACCAGCGGCACGAGACTGAGGCTGAACAGGATCGCGATGTTTCCGTCTCGGTCGCGAACGAATCGACGCATCGAATGCAATTTCTCGTTTCCGACAGCTGGAATTCCACATGCAACGGCCTCGTTAATTTTCTGTACCGACCGGATTCGGTCGCATCCGCTGACGATTCCGGGGACACGAATGCGATGGGACGAATTCGCATGACGCATGCGGCAATTCGCCCATCTGCGAATGGGCCGACGAATACGGTCGGTCCCGGAAACCCGATGGTGTAACGGGCGTTCTCCCGGAGGCACTCCGTTCCGGGCTCCCGTCGTCCGGCCGTTGGAGCCGAGGGGGCGGCCGGGATTCGCCGACAGGGGTTCACGATGCTGCGCCGCTCATTCCTCCTCGCCCTCCTGCTGGGTCCCGTCTTCCTGGGACCCCTCGGGGCGGCCCCCGCCCGAGCCGGGGAGGTCGTGCCGTTCGAAGCCGAGGCGTTCGCGGCGGCGCAGGCGGCGGGCCGGCCGATCCTCGTCGAGGTCAGCGCGCCGTGGTGCCCGATCTGCAAGACGCAGAAGCCGATCCTGGCCCGGCTCGCAGCCGATCCGCGCTTCAAGGACCTCGTGATCTTCGACGTCGATTTCGACAGTCGCAAGGATGTCCTGCGCCGGTTCGACGCCCGCATGCAGAGCACCCTCATCGCCTTCAAGGGGGCGACGGAAACGGGCCGCTCCGTCGGCGAGACCCAGCCGGAATGGATCGAGGGACTGGTCGAGAAGACGCTCTGACCGGCCGTGGGCGCGTCCCTCGGCCTCGCCTTCCTCGCCGGCCTGCTGTCGGTGCTCTCGCCCTGCGTGCTGCCGCTGCTGCCCCTCGTCCTCGGTGCGGCGGTCTCCGAGCATCGGTTCGGGCCGGTGGCCCTAGCCGGGGGCCTCGCCCTCGCCTTCGTGGCCATCGGGCTGTTCGTTGCGACCGTCGGCTTTGCCATCGGCCTCGACACCGATGTGTTCCGCAAGGTCGCCGCCCTCCTCCTCGTCGCCCTCGGCCTCGTCCTGCTGCTGCCGGTCCTGCAGACGCGCCTCGCCGTCGCGGCCGGCCCATTCAGCGATCGGGCGCAGGCCCGGTTCGGCGGCGTCGCGACGGCCGGCCTCGGCGGACAGTTCGGCGTCGGCCTGCTGCTCGGAGCCGTATGGAGCCCCTGCGTCGGCCCGACCCTCGGGGCCGCCGCCCTGCTCGCCGCGCGGGGCCGGGACCTGCCCGCCGTGACGCTCACCATGCTCGTGTTCGGCCTCGGCGCCGGCCTGCCGCTCGCCCTCCTCGGTGCCCTGTCGCGGGCGACGCTGCTCCGCTGGCGCGACCGGATGATGCGCCTGGGCCGGGGCCTCAAGGCGGCCCTCGGCCTCACCCTGGTGGTGACGGGCCTCGCCATCCTGACGGGCCTCGACAAGACCCTGGAAACCGTCCTCGTCGAGGCCTCGCCCGACTGGCTCACCGCCCTGACGACACGGTTCTGAGCCGGGATCAGAGACGCCCGTCATCCCGGGGCCGCGAGCGGAAACCGGGAACCAGGCAATACGGGTGGTGTCGCGTCCTGCGATGTTGGCGGCGCCGGGTTCGCGATCGCGCCCCGGAACGACAGAGTTCGGAAGAGACCCGCCGAGGTGACGGGCTTCGAGGACGACCCGAGAGGCCGTCGTCCCCCCAAGAAAAAGCCCTCCGGTGGGACACCGGAGGGCTTCGCCGTCAGACTATGCGTCGTGGCTCATTCGGCCGCGTGCAGCACCGGCATCTCGGAGAGCAGCGGCATCGGCTTGCCGCCGAGCGCCGCCGCGAGCCTCTCTTCGTCGACCTCGCCCTCCCAGCGGGCGACGACGATGCAGGCCACCGCGTTGCCGATGAAGTTCGTCAGCGCGCGGCACTCGGACATGAAGCGGTCGACGCCGAGGATGAGGGCCATGCCGACCACCGGCACCGAGGGGACCACCGCCAGCGTCGCCGCGAGGGTGATGAAGCCTGACCCCGTGACGCCGGCGGCGCCCTTCGAGGACAGCATCGCCACGAGGAGCAGCAGGGCCTGCTCGCCGTAGGTGAGGGGCGTGTCCGTCGCCTGGGCGATGAACAGGGCCGCCATGGTCATGTAGATGTTGGTGCCGTCGAGGTTGAACGAGTAGCCCGTGGGGACCACGAGGCCGACGACGGGCTTCGAGCAGCCGGCGCGCTCCATCTTCTCGAGGAGCGATGGCAGGGCGGACTCGGACGACGAGGTGCCGAGCACGAGGAGCAGCTCTTCCTTGATGTAGCGGATGAGCTTGATGATCGAGAAGCCGTTGTAGCGGGCGACGAGCCCGAGCACGCCGAGCACGAAGATCGCGGAGGTGAGGTAGAAGGCGCCCACGAGGTAGGCGAGGTTGGCGAGCGAGGAGATGCCGTACTTGCCGATGGTGAAGGCCATGGCGCCGAAGGCGCCGATGGGAGCCACCTTCATGATGATGTGGACGACGCCGAAGACGGCCTCCGACAGGATCTTGATGAAGTCGAGCACGGGCTTGCCGCGGTCGCCGAGGAAGGCGAGGCCGAAGCCGAACAGCACCGAGAAGAACAGCACCTGCAGGATCTCGCCGCCCGCGAACGCCCCCACCGCCGTGGACGGGATGATGTTCATGAGGAAGTCGGTGATCGTCTGCGTCTTCGCCTTCTCGGCGTACATGGCGATCGCCTTGGGATCCAAGGACTTCGGATCGATGTGCATGCCCGAGCCCGGCTGCACGAGGTTCGCCACGATCAACCCGACGATGAGCGCCAGGGTCGAGAACGTGAGGAAGTAGATGAGCGCCTTGCCGCCGACGCGGCCGACCTTCTCGAGGTTGGTCATGCCGGCGATGCCGGAGACCACGGTGAGGAAGATCACCGGCGCGATGATCATCTTGACGAGCTTGATGAAGGCGTCGCCGAGCGGCTTCATGTCCGCGCCGA
>Ga0182226_1000134_pt1 | contig 13203 bp, 11 predicted proteins | sample G6R1MG_27_FD_129658 | JGI IMG/M metagenome (GOLD analysis project Ga0182226, IMG submission 129658) | Miscanthus phyllosphere microbial communities from Michigan, USA - G6R1_MAIN_07NOV2016_LD1 MG | ecosystem: Host-associated > Plants > Phyllosphere > Phylloplane/Leaf | place: USA: Michigan...
AAACGCGTGGTGTTTCCAGCGCTTGCTGCCGAGCGCGACGTGTGAATCCGCTGGTCCGCATGGGAGAGGCGGCCGTCGCACTCCGTCGTCGACCTCGCCCGCGAACCGATGCGGACCGTCAGTCGAGCTTCTTCAGCGAGCCCAGATCCACGTCGCCGTTCTGGCTGGAGAAGGTCAGCGACTTGGTGCTGCCGTCCGATTGGGAGACGCCGCCGATCCGGTGGTCGCCGCTGTCGTAGGTCGAGACCTGGCCGTCGCGCTCGATCAGCAGCCGGTGCTTGTCCGGGAAGAACGCGTATTTCATCCCGTTCTGCGAGCCGCTGGTCGAGGGATCGCCCAGGTCCTTCGGCCAGAAGGGCTCAATGCCCTTCATCGGCTTCATCGGTTCCATGGGCTTCATGGGTTCCATCGGCTTCATCGGTTCCACGGCGCGCCTCCTGTCGAAGTGAGTGACAGGAGGACGCGGCAGGGCGGAAACGGTTGCATCACCCCGTCAGAGGCGGGCGCCCGGGACCGGCCGCTCGCGGACCTGGCCGTCGAAGCCGACATGGAGCTGGTGCTCACGCCCGTCGCGATCCTTGGCGGCGACCTCGAGGTGGCGCGGGCCGCGGCCGGTCACCCGCACGTCGCCGTAGCCGGCGGCCTGGACGGCGGCGGTCAGGGCCGGCACGTCCGGCGTCGGCCCGAGGCCGAGCTTGTCCTTGGCCCAGTCGAGGCTGCCGGTCGGCGGCCCGCCGGCCGGGCCGATCACCACCTTGCGGCCGTCGCCATGGGTCAGCACGCTGGCATGCAGGAACCCGGTCTCGAAGCGGCCCTGCACGGTCACGGCCTCGCCCTTGCTGACGAGCTTGCCGCTCTCGCCGGCGGGACCGGTCTCGACCAGCGCCCGGCCGGTGGGGTCCTGGACCACGAACTTGTTGCCGAAAATCTCGGCGACCTCGCCCTTGATCGCGGTGGCGCTCGACGGGGCGAGCGCCTGGATCGCCACCGGGTCCACCGGCGTCGGCTGGACGGCATTGCCCTGCGCCAGGGACAGGCCGGCCGCACCCAGGGCCAGGGGCGCGGCGATCGCGGCCACCACCCAGGTCCGCGCCGGGATTCTTTTGGCCGTCTTGGCGGCGTGCGCGGGCTCGCGGATCTCGCGGGCGGTGCCGTCGATGGTGTTTGTCTCGTCGCTCATCGGTGACGTCCTCTTGAAGGGTTCGGGACCCGATCGGTCCGTGGCTCCTTCGTAAGGCGCGCCCGCCAATCCGGCCTGAACCACCCGGTTCAGCCCCGGTTAAACCCGCCCGCTTATGGCCGAGACGCGCGGGCGATCAGACACTTGGCGGCGCCGGCCGATCCGGGACGCCGGATTGATGGGCGGCGTGAGAAGCCGGCCCTAACTTGCCGCAGCGGCATGATTTCCGGCAAGCCGAGGTACGAGAGGGCGAACCTTTGAAAATCCTGCTGGTGGAGGACGACACGGCCCTGGCCACCGAATTGGCCAAGGTCCTGCGCGCGGAGAACTTCGTCCTCGACCGGGCCGCCACCGGCGAGGACGCGCAGCATCTCGGCGAGACCGAGGGCTACGACGCGGTGGTGCTCGATCTCGGCCTGCCCAAGGGCGACGGCGTCTCGGTGCTGCGCGCCTGGCGGGCGGCCGGGCGGACCCTGCCGGTGCTGGTGCTCACCGCCCGGGACGGCTGGAGCGACAAGGTCGCGGCCTTCAAGGCGGGGGCGGACGATTACCTGGTCAAGCCGGTGCGGGTGGAGGAGCTGGTGATCCGCCTGCGCGCGCTGGTGCGCCGGTCGCAGGGCGGCGGCGCCAGCCGGATCGCCTGCGGCCCCCTGAGCTTCGACACCGGCCTCGGGGCCTTCGAGCACGAGGGCCTGCCGCTCAAGCTCACCGGCCTCGAATGGCGGGTCCTGTCCTGCCTGATGCTCAACCGCGACGCGGTGGTGCCGCGTCCGCACCTGATCGAGCGGGTCTACGAGGGCGACGCGGATGTCGATTCGAACTCTGTCGAGGTGATCATCACCCGCCTGCGCCGGAAGATCGCCCCGGCCCGGATCGAGAGCGTGCGCGGCCACGGCTACCGCCTGCACGCGGATCCGGCCTGATGCCGCCGACGAAGAAGCCCCCGCCGCCGCACCGCTCCCTGCGGACCCGCCTGCTGGCCGCCGCCGCGGTGCTGGTGCTGGCCGCGCTGGTGGTGGCCGGCCTCGCCATCGGGGTGATCCTGCACCGCTTCGTCCGCGGGCAGATCGAGGGGCATCTCGACGCCCAGATCGTCGCGCTGCGGGCCGGGCTGGAGGCGGGGCTGCTGTCCCAGAATCGCGACGCGCCGCCCTTCGACCGGGACGGGCCCGGCTGGGCCTGGGAGGTGCGCCGCGGGTCAGAGACTTTCGTCTCGGACTCCCTGCGGGGCGGCCACATCACCGTCACCGCGCCGGGTCCCGACGACGATCCCGGCCACCCGCACCCGGCGGACGGCACCGGACCGCGGGGGGAGCGGCTGATCCTGCGCGTCCTCACCGTGCCGGGCACGCCCCCCGCCACGATCGTCGCGGCGGCGCCCCAAGCGGCTCTCTACGGCCCTCTGCGCGAGGCCCTGACCAGCCTCGCGCTGGCCCTCGGGATCCTCGGCCTCTGCCTGATCGCCGGTCTGGCGCTGCAGGTCCGCCTCGGCCTGGCACCTTTGCGGCACCTCCGGGCCGACCTCGCCGCCGTCCGCGCCGGGCGCCGGGAGCGGGTGCCGGAGGCGCAGCCCGCCGAGATCAAGCCGCTGGTCACCGAGCTCAACGCGCTGCTCGACCAGAACGCGCAGAACCTGGAGCGCGCCCGCGGCCACGTCGCCAATCTCGCCCACGCCCTCAAGACCCCGCTGGCGACCCTGTCCATGGCCCTGGCCGATCCCGCCCGCGACCCCGACGGGGCGCTGCGCCTGCAGGTGGACGACATGGACCGGCGGGTCCGCCACCATCTGCGCCGGGCCCGGGCGGCGGCGCTCGCCGGCTCGGCCCGGGGACGGACACAACTGGCCCCTCGGGTCTCGGACCTGCGCGACGCGCTGGTGCGCCTGTACGCCGAGAAGGGCGTGGCGATCGATCTCGCCGTGCCCGACGACCTGTCGGTCCCCTGCGAGGGCCAGGATCTCGACGAGATGCTCGGCAATCTGGTCGACAACGCCTGCCGCTGGTGCCGCACCCGCGTGCGGGTCACGGCCGCAAGCCGGGCGGGCGGCATCGTGGTGCGGGTCGAGGATGACGGGCCGGGCCTCGACGGCGCGGCCGCCGAAGCGGTCATGGCCCGCGGGCGCCGCCTCGACGAGGGCGTGCCGGGCCACGGCTTCGGGCTGCCGATCACCCTCGAACTCGCCGAGCTCTACGGCGGCGGCCTCACCCTCGGGCGCTCGGAGCTGGGCGGGCTGGAGGCGGAGCTGACCTTGCCGGCTTGAGGCCGGCGGCGGGTCGATGGCGCCTGTCCGCTGCGCCGCGCGTCGTCATCACGAGCAGGGGATGTGACCCAGGGTCTGAACACGATCCGCCTGGCCCCGGTGATGTCTCAGGAGGGTGGAAAACGGCCCTTCTCGCCACGGCTGCAACCGGACATTCACGCCTTTACCCAGTTCTCGGGCGGTTCTCTCCTAAGCCGACCGGCAAGAAGACTATCGGCGCACTTGCGCAGGAGAAAGCATCACCCCATCGAATAATATCTCCTGTTCCCTTGAGTAATTATAGAACTCCAACAAAAAGATTAAATAGAAAAATTAAAAACTAGAGCCCCGCATCTTGAGCGTGACTTCCATGCTCTTGCTTTACGGTCCATCGTCGCGATACGCCGAGGCATAGCCAAGCCACCCCAGCCGTCTCTCACAGGCAAAGGTCCATGCCTGCCGTCGATCCCGCCCATGATGGGCCTGCGAGCCGATTGGCGAGCCTCTATCGCAGCCATTGCGAGGCCTTGCTGCGGTTTCTGAGCCGAAAGGTCGGCCGGCACGAAGCCACCGACCTTATGCACGAGGCCTTCATCCGGGTGGCGCGGTCCGAGCAGGAGCGGACCGTTTTTCACAACGAACGCGCCTTCCTGTTCCAGATCGCGGCGAACCTGGCCGTGGATCACAACAGAGCGCAGATGCGCCAGTCCCGGTTGCTCACGCCCGTCGAGATCGACGATCTTCTGGCTGTCGCCGACGAGGGACCGGGCCCGGATCGGCAGGCACAGGGCCGCCTCGACCTGCAGAGGCTCGGTGCGGCCCTGCGCGAACTCCCGCCCCGGCGCGCCGAGGCTTTCCGCCTCAGCCGGATCGAAGGCTTGAGCCACGCCTCCATCGCCGCGCGCCTCGGCGTATCACTCCGAACGGTGGAGGCCGAGGTCAGGATGGCGCTCGATCATTGTGCGGACCGTCTCCGAACAGGCCGGATCCCGGATTGATTGCGGGATGCGGCACATCGAAACGTCTTGCTGCAGGATGCTCTTTCCGTGCGATGGCGCGAAACGGATCCGCCGACCGGCGAGAGAAGAATGAGCGAGCCGAACCAACCGGACAGGACCGCGAACGGCGACGATCGCAGCGTCCGGCAGCAGGCGCACGCCTGGGTTGTCCACCTGACCTCCGGAACGGCGACGCAGGATGACGCCGAGGCCCTCGCCGCCTGGCGCTCCCTGCCCGCGAACGACGCCGCATTCCGGGCTGCCGCCGGACTTTGGCGGCGGACGGGCGACGCCCTCGCGGTCACGTCCGGGCCGGCATTTGCCCGGGAAGCGCCCCGCGGGATGACCCGGCGGCGCATGCTCGGCCGAGTGGCCGCCGGCGGGGTCGCGTCGGCCTCCATCGCAGCCGCGGGCGCGACGCTTGCGTTGCGGTGGCCGACCCTGCGGGCTGCATACCGGACGGGAACCGGCGAGATCCGGACGGTGACCCTGCCGGGCGGCATCCGCATCGAGCTGGATGCCGAGACGGCCCTGGACGCTCACCGCAAGGACATGCGGCAGGACATCATTCTGCATGCGGGCTCGGTGGCCGTCACCGTTCCGGCCGCCCGCGCTGCCCTCACCGTGGTCGTGGGCGAGGCGCGCCTCGTCACTGAGCCGAGTGAGCCGGCGGAGGTCGTCGTTCGGTGCAGGCCTCGCGGAGGCCTGTCCGGCTGGGTCGGCGGCCAGGATGCCGACATGGCCTGCCTGGCCGGGCAAGTCACTGTCGTTCCCGCACCGGGCGTTGCTGCGACGCGCCTCGTGGCCGGTCAGGAGGTCGGGATCGGACCGGATGCGCGCGGTCCCCACGCCATCGACGTCGCCACCACGGCTGCCTGGAGGCGGGGCCTGCTTGTCTTCCGTGATACGCCCCTGTCGCAGGTCGTGGACGATCTCAACCGATACCGGCCAGGACGGATCGTCGTCGCCAGTTCGGCTACGGCCGCCCGGCGGGTGACGGGCGTTTTCCACCTCGCGCGACCGGAGGAGGCTCTCGGCAGCATCCGCACCGCCCTCGCCCTATCGGAGGTCAGGTTCGGCGACCGCCTCGTCGTCCTGCGCTGAGCGCCGCACGGTCGCGTCGGGCCGAGAAAGGACACGCAGTTTTTTTGCGGGCTCGCCACCCGGCGCGCGTCTGAGGAGTCAGACGGGCGATCACGACCCGTCGGACAGCGGTGACAAGCCGCAGGATGACGCGGGGCACGACGATGGCGCGAGGATGCGGGCGGCACCGGACGGGAGACGGCTTTCGGATGGTGACCGGATTGAGTGGGGTCGCGGCGCTCGTGTTGACCCTGCCGACGCAGACTGCGGCAGCCATCGCCCCCGCTGACCTGACCGGGGCGAGGGTCGAGGCGCGGATCGTCCGCGTGACATCGCCCAATCCGGATCTGGACGAGGCCCTCGACTTCGCGATTGCCGAGCAGCCCCTTGACGAGGCTCTGGCATCCTATGGCGCCGTCAGCGGCGTGCAGCTGATCTACGACAGCAACGCCAGCCGCCGCCTGCGCTCGACGCCACTCTCCGGACGGTACGACCGGATGGGAGCCTTGCGGCAGCTGCTTGCGGGCACCGGCTTGGTGCCGCACTTCACGGCCAGGCGCGCGGCCACCATCGTCGGTCTCGTGGCCCAGGCCGACGTCGCCGGCCCTCAAGACGGCAGCGTGACCCTCGATGCCTTGGAGGTGACCACCGACACAGCTCTTGGGCCGGTCAATGGCTACGTCGCCAGACGCAGCGCGACGGCGACGAAGACCGGCACGCCGATCCTGGAAACGCCGCAGGCCATCAACGTGGTCGGCCGGAAGGAGATCGAGGATCGGCAAGCGCAGACCGTGCGCCAGGCTTTGCTCTACACCCCGGGCGTGCTCACGCAGTACGGCACGGACCTGCGCTACGACTGGCTCTACGTCCGCGGTTTCGTGCCCGGACGCTACCTGGATGGCCTGCGCCTTCCTTACGGCGCACGGGGCTACTCGCAGCCACTCGTCGAGACGTACGGCCTGGAGCGCATCGAACTGCTGAAGGGCCCTGCGTCGGGGCTTTACGGGCAGAACTCGCCAGGCGGCTTACTCAACCTCGTCAGCAAGCGTCCGAGCGCGGTGCCGCTGCACGAGATCCAGCTCCAGACCGGCAGCTTCGGACGTGCTCAGGCCGCCTTCGACCTGTCCGGCCCCGTCGATCCGGAAGGCCGCGTCCTCTACCGGCTCACCGGGCTCGCCCGCACCACCGGAACCCAGCTGGATTACCTGGAGGAAGACCGGGTCTTCCTCGCACCGAGCGTCACGTTCCGACCGGATGCGGACACGTCCTTCACGATCCTGTCGCAGTACCTGCACATCGACTCGCCCGGTGGCGGTGCGCCGCAAGGCCTCCCGACCCTCGGCACATTGTACACGAACCCGCGCGGACGCATCTCCACGAACCGCTTCATCGGCGAGCCGAACTACGATCGGTTCAAGCTCGACCAAAGCTTCATCGGCTACGCGTTCGAGCATCGGTTCGATGAGATCTGGACACTGCGCCAGAACCTGCGGTTTGCGCATGTCGAAGCCGACACGCAGCGCGTCCAGGCGAGCGGGCTTGCGGCCGACGGACGGACGCTGTCCCGCTACGCTTGGGCGTTCCCGGAACGCTCGAACCTCTTCAACGTCGACAATCAGGCGGAGGCACGCTTCCTCACGGGACCTATCGCCCATACGCTTTTGTTCGGCGCAGATTATCTGCGTGAGGATGCACGCTACGACGAGTCGGACCTGAGGGGCGTCCCCTCGATCGACATCTTCGCCCCGGTCTATGCCGGGACCGTCACCCGGCCGCCGCTCGGCACGCGGATCACACAAGGGCGCAACCAGACCGGCCTGTACGTGCAAGACGAGATCCGCTTCGGCGGCTTCGGTCTCACCCTCAGTGGACGTCAGGACTGGGCCGACGCCATCACCCGGACCCGAACGGTGTCGACCGGCGCGCTGGCGCAGGTGAAACAGGACGATGCCGCCTTCACCGGCCGTGTCGGCCTGAACTATCTTTTCGACGGTGGCTTGTCCCCATACGTGAGCTACGCGACGTCGTTCCAGCCGACCTCCGGCACCAACCGCTTCGGCGCACCCTTCGCGCCGACCACCGGTGACCAGATCGAGGGCGGCATCAAGGTGCAGCCGACGGGTACGAACCTCTTGCTGACCGGTGCGGTGTTCGATCTCACGCAGCAGAACGTGCTGACGCCGGACGCCCTCAACTTCCGGTTCAATACCCAAGCCGGCGAGGCAAGGGTCCGCGGGCTGGAACTGGAGGCGAAGGCCAGCCTCACCGACAGCCTCGACATGGTCGCCTCCTACGCTGCGATGACCAGCAGGTTCACCAAGGCCAACGCCAACGCGGCCGGTGTCAGCATCGTCGGGAACGAACTGCCCTTCGTTCCACGCCATCAGGCCTCGGTCTGGCTCGACTACACGATCCGAACGGGGGAATGGGCCGGCCTCGGCCTGGGCGCGGGCGTGCGCTACATCGGCGTCTCGGTCGGCGACAACGCCAACCTCTACCGAACACCTGCGGTCACGCTCGTCGACGCGGCTGTCCGCTACGATTTTGGGTATCGCTATCCCGTGCTGAAGGGCGTCGATCTTGCGCTCAACGCGACGAACCTCTTCGACAAGACTTACGTCACGACGTGCATTGCTGCGACCGGCTGCTTCTACGGAAACAGGCAGACGATCCTCGCGACACTGCGCTATCGCTGGTAACGATCCAAGAACGTCGCCGCGAATGAATGCGGAAGGGTGAAGTGCCGAGCACGGCTGGCGACCCAGATCACGCAGGAGGAAGCGAGATCTGGGGCCTTAAACGTTCGCCCGTTTCGTCGACCGCCGGCGGGAAGTCGACGGGCTGCAAGAAACCAGTTGCTGCTGGACCATGCCTGCTCGGCCGGTCATTCGCCCGGAAGCAGAAGGCGGCACCTTACCTCACGCAATCGTAGGTCTTTGCACCTTATGATCCCCTGAGCGGACCTTCCCAACGTCTATAAACGGTCGAAGGCAGCAAATCTGAGCTCAAGCGGATCGGATGTTGATCCATCCCCCCCCGCATTGCCAAAGTTGGCGCCGGGCCGGGTCGATGCGCTCGCACGGACGGGCCCCGCAGCGATCAAGCCAGCGCCGCGCGCAGGATCGGCCGGATGCGTGGGTCGGTGCAGTGGGCGACGTTGAAGCGCATGTAGCCGTTCCAGTCGTCGGAGAGGCTGAACGCCGTGCCCGGGGCCAGCACCATGCCCTGCGCCAGGGCGCGGCGCGCCACCTCGGCGCCGTCGCGCCCGTCCGGCAGGCGCATCCACAGGAAGAAGCCGCCCCGGGGCTGCGCCCAGGGTTTCAGGCCGCAGGCGCCGAGCTCGGCCGAGGCCTGGACCATGGCGCCGGCGAGCCGCCGCTTGGTCTCGGCGAGGTGCCGGCGGTAGCAGCCTTCGGTGATCAGGCTGTGCACCAAAGCCGCCGTGACGTGGCCGTTGCCGAGGCTGAGCGCGAGCTTCAGATCGACCAGCGGCTCGACCCAGTCGCCCCGGAGCGCGATCCAGCCGCAGCGCGCCGCCGCCGACAGGGTTTTTGAGAAGCTGCCGATCTGGATCACCCGCTCCAGCCCGTCGAACCCGGCGAGCCGCGGGGCCGGCTCCGGTTCGAGGTCGCCAAAGATCTCGTCCTCAACGATCAGGGTGTCGTGCGCCTCGCACAGCTTCAGCAGCCGATGGGCGATGGCCGGGGCGAGGCTCGCGCCGGTCGGGTTCTGGAGCGCCGCGTTGGTCAGGTAGAAGCGCGGCCGGTGCCGCTCGAGCAGGGTCCCGAGAGCCTGCAGGTCCGGGCCCTCCGGGGTGAGCGGCACGCCGACCACCGACACCCGGTGTGCCCGCAGCAGCGCCAGGAAGTTGAAGTAACAGGGATCGTCCACCAGCACGGTGTCGCCCGGCTGGAGCAAGAACCGGCAGACGAGGTCGAGGGCCTGGGTGGCGGATTCGACGAGCACGATCTGGTCCGGCTCGGCGCCTACGCCCTTCTCGGCGATCTTGCGGGCGATCTGGATCCGCAGGGGCTCGTAGCCCAGCGGCCGGTCGTAATTGGTCATCTCGGCGAGATCCGCCCGCGCCACCCGGCGCAGGCCCCGCCGAATCGCCTCGTGCGGCATCCAGGAATCGGGCAGCCAGCCGGCCCCGGGCTTGAGCTGGTCCGCGCCGGCCTGCTGCGCTTGGCGGGTGATCCACAGCGGGTCGACGATCCGGTCGAGCCGGGGGCCCATCGCCTGGAGCGAGAGCGGCCGGGTCTTGCCGGCGACGTAGAAGCCCGAGCCCGGCCGCGCCACCAGGGTGCCCTCGGCGGCCAGCCGGTCATAGGCCTCCACCACGGTCGATTTCGACACCCCCATGGATTCCGCGAAGGCCCGCACCGATGGGATCCGGACCCCCGGCACGAGGTGGCGCGCCGCGATCCGCTCGCGGATCTCCCCGGCCACGATCTCCACGCGCGTCCCGGCTGGCTTGCTCGAGACCTGCATCCGTACTGCCTTTTCCACCGGACAATTCATCGAAATCGTACCGAACTGTTCCTGTCGCCGCCAGTCCCGTGCGGTCACAACCGCCGGGTTCCGGCAAGACGGAGGATGGAACGATGGATCACTGCCTGCCCGAGACCGCCCACCCGGCTGGCCGGTCATCCTGGATCGCCCGGGCCGTCCGGGCGATCGCCGAGGCCGCCGCGGAGGTGCGGGCGGGGTTCTCGCGCGCGGCGATGAACCGGCGGGTGCTGCACCGGCTCTCGACCCTGTCCGCGCGGGAGCTGAAGGATATCGGCCTGACCCCGCAGGACGTGGCCGACGCGGGCGTGCCGGGACGGCACGATGCCATCGATCTGCTGGTGGGGCGGCGGGACGCGCGCCGCCGGGGGCGGCGTGTCAGCGGATGGCCGTCGGCCTGAGGCCTCGGCCCATTGTTCCGCAGCCATCGACTTGCACACGCCCCGCGCAGGCGCCCCTCTCGGGGGATGCCCGTCGACTTCTCGTACCGGCTGCGAAAAGTGGATCCCGGAGCCGCGCTTCGGGATCTCGACGATGTCGTCGTGCTTGTCCCGGTCGTGACCGATGACGGCGATACGAGTCCCGCCGGTCCGGAAGGGACCGTCGTCGGAGTTTGGCGGGTGGGGGGGCAAAGCCGTCTTCGTCGCGTTCTCGGACCTGACGGGTGCCCTTGCACCGGTGCGGCCGATCGATCTGAGACGAATCGGCCGACATGCGCCGTGAGTCGCGCAAGCCTGCCGGCACTCCTGGGCCTGCGCATCCAGATCGAGAAGAGCGTCGGCCACCTGCTGGATCCAGCTCACCCGAAAGGCGACTCGAAGGCGAAATTCCTGCTCTGATTCGGCGTCTCGGCGGCCCATCCGAACGTCCTCGCGGAGGCCCTGGTGCAGCACTGTGTGTTGGCCACCGAGGCGCGCATGGTGGTCGATGCCGTCGGGTCGGGGCGTATCCTCCGCGAAGGATCAATCCTGGCCGTCGACGGCCGAGAGCCCCGGATCCACTCCGGCCGAACCATCGCAAGCGACCTCTCCGGCCGCCGCCACGCCGGCGTCCCGTTGCCGGCGCGGCGCAGAGCCATCGATTCTCGATGGGCGAGAAGCGCCATGACGGGCTGGACAGCACGAGGCAGCCGAAACACCCAGGGTGATCGGGCCGACAGGCTGCGTTGTTTATGAAGAGACAGTAGAAGTGGCGCGGGCGACGGGGCTCGAACCCGCGACCTCCGGCGTGACAGGCCGGCACTCTAACCAACTGAGCTACGCCCGCACGGCGTGGTCGCTTCGAAAGCCGATGGATGCGCTTCGAAGAGGGCGTTTCGCCCGGCGACGGGGCGGGGTTTATGGGCCAGGCCGGGGGCTGTCAAGCGTGTCCGTGATGGTTTTGCGCCGCGCCCGGCCAAAGGGGCTGCGCGCATGCGTCGTGTTGCAGGGCCGCCGCGCAGGCCCACATCCCTACACAAGACAAGACCTGCACTTTGTGCGACGCGGCAAGCCATTGTCAGGGGTCGGCGGCTCGACTAAGCCTCCGGCCGCGCGCATCCTGGCATAAGAACAATTCCACGGGCGAATCCGGTTCGGCGGCGCACCGCGGTTTCCCACGTCGATCGAGACGCTCTCGCGAGGCCCTGGCATGACCGGATTGTTGGCGGATTACCTTCCGCTCATCGTGTTCATCGGCGTGGCTCTGTTCATCGCCACGGCGCTGCTCGTCGTGCCCTTCCTGGTCGCCTTCAAGAGCCCGGATCCGGAGAAGCTCTCGGCCTACGAGTGCGGCTTCAACGCATTCGACGATGCCCGCATGAAGTTCGACGTGCGGTTCTACCTCGTGGCGATCCTGTTCATCATCTTCGATCTCGAGGTCGCGTTCCTATTCCCGTGGGCGATCACCTTCGGAGACCTTGGCTGGTTCGGCTTCTGGTCGATGATCGTCTTCCTGGGCGTGCTGACGGTCGGTTTCGTCTATGAGTGGCGCAAGGGCGCCCTCGAATGGGATTGATTCGCAACAGCAGCCTGCCCGCACCGCATTCCGAGTCGCCGATGGCCCTGATCACCGACACGACCCACAGCCTGTCCCGCGCCCCCGCGGTCGCGCCCCAGCCGAAAGGGATCATCGATCCCAACACCGGCCGGCCGATCGGCGCGGACGATCCGACCTTCCTGTCGATCAGCGACGAACTGGCCGACCGAGGCTTCCTGCTCACCACCACGGACGAGCTGATCAACTGGGCCCGCACCGGCTCGCTGATGTGGATGACCTTCGGGCTCGCCTGCTGCGCGGTCGAGATGATGCAGATGTCGATGCCGCGCTACGATTGCGAGCGCTTCGGCTTCGCGCCCCGTGGCTCGCCGCGCCAGTCGGACGTGATGATCGTCGCCGGCACGCTGACCAACAAGATGGCCCCGGCCCTGCGCAAGGTCTACGACCAGATGCCGGAGCCGCGCTACGTGATCTCGATGGGCTCCTGCGCCAACGGCGGCGGCTACTATCACTATTCCTATTCGGTGGTGCGCGGCTGCGACCGGGTGGTGCCGGTGGACATCTACGTGCCCGGCTGCCCGCCCACCGCCGAGGCGCTGCTCTACGGCGTGCTGCTTCTCCAGAAGAAGATCCGCCGGACCGGCACGATCGAGCGCTGAGGAGCGGCCATGACCAACGGCATCTCGATCCTGTCGCACACCCAGCCCGAGAGCGGCCCGGCCGCCCTCACGGCGCTGGCCGAGCGGGTTACCGGCGCGCTCGGCCCGGCGGTGGTGTCGCACGCCATCGCGTTCGGCGAGCTGACCCTGGTGGTCCAGGCCTCCGACATCATCTACGTGCTGACCTACCTGCGCGACGACCCGGCCTGCGCGTTCCGCAGCTTCATCGACATCTGCGGCGCGGACTACCCGCAGCGCGCGCAGCGCTTCGACGTGGTCTACCACCTGCTCTCGCTGCGCCACAACGCGCGCATCCGGGTGAAGGTGCAGACCGACGAGGTGACCCCGGTCCCCTCGGCGATCGAGGTGTTCCCGGCCGCCAACTGGTACGAGCGCGAGACCTACGACCTCTACGGCATCCTGTTCTCGGGGCATCCGGACCTGCGCCGGCTGCTCACCGATTACGGGTTCGAGGGGCATCCCCTGCGCAAGGATTTCCCGCTCACCGGCTTCGTCGAGGTCCGGTACGACCAGGACGAGGCTCGGGTCGTCTACGAG
>Ga0182226_1000135_pt1 | contig 13197 bp, 14 predicted proteins | sample G6R1MG_27_FD_129658 | JGI IMG/M metagenome (GOLD analysis project Ga0182226, IMG submission 129658) | Miscanthus phyllosphere microbial communities from Michigan, USA - G6R1_MAIN_07NOV2016_LD1 MG | ecosystem: Host-associated > Plants > Phyllosphere > Phylloplane/Leaf | place: USA: Michigan...
CCGGCCTCGAGGGTGGCGAGCATCTGCGAGAAGATGTCGACGTTGAACGCGGTTCCGCCGAGGTAGTTCTGGTTGGCGGCGTAGCCGGTCGAGGCGTCCGCCGTGGTGAGCGTGCGGTACAGCGACGTGAACGGAACGGTGACGCCCGACTGCGCGGCGGTCACGCCGAGTCCGGCGTTGTCGACCTTCTTCGCGAACGAGGAGCCGGCCGAGGCCTTCTTCTCGCCCACGTAGTCGGCGAGCTTGTCGTCCTCGACGTCCTCTTCGGCGATGCGCAGCGCGCCACCGATCTTGGCGGCGCTGATCTTCACCGTGTCGGCGGAGGACTGGTCCTCGGGGTAGGCGGCGCCCTTGGCGATGAACTCGACGTCCATGTCCTCGATGCGCGGAATCTCGACGGTGTTGGCCGTCATGTTGATCGGGCGGAACTCGGAATCGACGACGGAGGTCGCGCGGAACGCCTTGGCGAGGTTGGAGTCGCGCTGCTCGACGAGCCAGCCGGTCCCGTCCAGGTTGTTGCGAGCCATGTGAAAGGCCCCTCTCTTGCCACGACGGGCAACGATGCTGTGCCGCTCACGCGATGCGTGAACCGTACTCGTTGCGAGTGTGGGCCGGAGGGGCCTTGCGAGCGACTATACAGGATGTTGGTCGCCGTGTGTTGCTTCTACCGCCGAACGGAACGCCCGAGCAGCGCAGCGGCCTGCAGCTCATCGGTGGAGGGCTTGCCCTTGCCGCGGCGACCGGCGGTGCCGTCGCGGTCGTCGTCGCCGGCGATCGAGGCGCGGCGCTTGCGCTCGGCGGGGAACAGCTCGGGCCAATCCTTCTTCAGCGCGTCGATCGCGTCGTCGAGGCCGTCGATCTCCCCCTCGTCGTCGACGTCGATGCTCTTGAGGTCGAGCAGCCCCACGGCGCGGGCAACGCGCTCCTTGGCGACACCAGCCGAAGCAAGGGCGCCTCGAGCTTCGGCTTTGACGATGCGGGCGTCGGCTTCGGCGCGAGCCTCGGCTCTCGCGGCGGCACGCACCGAGTCGAGGTCAGGCTTGTCGTCGTCCTCGTCGCCGTCCTTCTTCGCGGGCTTCGGCTTCTTCGCGTCGGCGAGTTCGGCGCGAAGAGCCTTGATGCGGTCGCGCTTGGACTTTGACGAGCCCGACGCCTTCGACAGCGACTCACGCGTCTTCCGCAGCTCGTCGCGCAGCTCGTCGTCGGACAGGTCCGCGAGGTCGTCCGGCTCGTCGTCTTCGTCGTCCTCGTCACCCTTGCCGCCGCCGAGGTCGTCGTCCTTCGGGGCGAACGACACGAAGCCGGGGCGAGCCCAGAAGGGACGGTCGATCTTGTGAATGTTGTCGAGCGTGGGCATGCTGTGTCCTTACGTTTTCGGGGGTTAGGTGCTACTTGGCGCGCTGGTTGGAATTGATGAACTCCCAGCCGGCGGCGTCGACGTGAAGGTCGCCGAGTCGCTCGACCTTGCCGAGCATGGCGGCACCGTTCAGGCGCGCGGCGAGGAACCCGCGGTCAGCACGGCCGACGCTGGTCACCTCGAACCCGGCCCACGACGTGAAGACGCCGGTCGATGCGTAGATGGGAGAACTTTCGCTGCCGGCCTTGTCGAGGTAGACGGCCTGTATGGTTGCCACGTCTTCGTCTTCTTCCTTCTCGGGGAACGGGGTTGCGCCGGATGACGCGGGGATCGTCTCGGTTGCGGTGTTCGGCCTGAACTCGAAGTGCCAGGCCTCGGGCTTGCCGAAGCTGTTGCCGACGGGGTGCCACCCCCACCGGGTCGCGTTGCGGTCCATCCAATACTTCGTGGCGGAACCGTACGTGTTGACATCGGAACCGAAGTCAACGGCGACCGCCCAGCCGTGGTTCGACGTACCGGGGCGCGCGGCCATCGGGCCATCGCCGTTGATGTACTTCTGCCACACAGCCGTCTGCCGGTTGAGACCGCGGTACGCCTCGGACACGTTGAGCGAGCGCTCGAAGCGCTTGTAGAACTCAGCTTGCAGCACGTTGAGTGCGGCCCATGCGTCCTCGCGAAGAAGGTCGCTGCCCACGTTCGAGTTGACGTCGCTGTAGAGCGGGCGGAAGTTCGACACGCGCCGAAGCAGCGAGGGGGGTATCTTGCCGTTCTCGTAGCTAGCCACGGGGCAACCTTTCGGGGGTCAGTTCGCCACATCGTAGCATTTCACACCCGACCGCGTGTGGGGAACTTGCCCGACCTCACCGCGCGTTCCGCAAACGCGATGACGCTCTTCGGGGCGACCACTCCACCGTCAACCAGTCGCTTCGCCGCGTCGACGCGGACGCTCATCGACTCGGACTCGAGCGAGATGCCGCGAAGGATTGACCGATCGGCCTCGCGCTTGAGCGCATCCGCGTAGCTCTGGTCGAGCAACGGCTCAACGGTGCAGCGGCAACGCGGGTGACGAGGTGGTGTCGGAACCGGGTTCGGGTAGTAGCTCTTCTTGCCGTACGTCAGCCCGCCCGGGAACGACTCGCCAGGCTTCGCAACGCGGCCGGCGTACGCAAGACAGTGCACGCACGCGTTCCGCTCCGCGATCCACACCGTCGGCAGGCCTGCGACGTCGGCGACGCGTGTCGTTCCCTCGTTACCGCCACGGTTGATCGCGTCGGACACGCGCCGTTCGATGGCGTCAGCGTGGCCGAAGATCGGCGCCAGGTAGGTCGCCGGCTCCGCGCCCGTCTTCGCTAGCGCAACCGCCGCGCCGAGCGCAGCGACGCCCGCCTTGTCCAGTCCGCGGATCGGGTCACGTGCACCCTTACCCGGCACGCTCTTCGCGGTGCGCTTGGCGACCTTCGCCGCATCGTCGCCGATGATCTCGAGCGCGTCGGCGCGGCCGAGTCCGAACGCATCGGCTACGGCGGCCAGCGCGCTCGTTTCGACCTTCGGCGCGTACAGCGCGAACAATGCGCGGCGGATGCCGGGCGACTCCATCGCGAGCAGCTTCCGCAACTCGGTGACAGCGGCAAGCCATCCGCCGATGCGAACGGTGCCGAGTACGCGCGCCTCGAGCTCGGTGAGCTGCTGCTCGGCGCTCACGCGCTACTCCGCAACGGGCAGGGGAGCCGGCGCGGGGTCGACCGGGACGGCCTCGCCGCGCGCCCCGGTGAGGATCGTCGGCAGCATGTCAGCAAGCTCGGCGTCGGTGATGACGCCGAGCGTCTTCGCCTGCCCAAGCTGCTGCAGCGCGGAGGCGATGAGGGCGACCAGCTCGGGGGAAAAGCCGAACGTTTCGGGGAACCACCCGTCGACCTCGGACTGGGGGTACCCCTGCTCGAGCAGCGCCACCTTGAGCGGGATGCCCGCCTTGACCTTCGCCGAGACGAGCTCGAGGCCGTCTTTGTCCATCGCGTTTTCGGTCGGCGCGAAGTCCGCGTTGACCTCGGCGTCACGGCCCTGCACGAGCAACACGAGACGGCCAAGCTCTTCGCTGGCGCCGCCGAGCGCACGCATGATCTTCTTCACGTGACGGTTGATGCGCCCCTCGGCGCGGCGACGCGCCTCGCCGGACGGCTGCTCGCCGTTGAGGTCGAACTCGAACAACGGCACGCCGGTGGCGACGGCCATGACGCGAACGTACCAGTCGAGGTTCTTCAAGAAGTCGTCGCTCGAGGTGGCGGCCCATTCGCCGACGCTCTTGACGCCTTTGAGCAGGGCGACCGCGCCGGGCCCGGACTTGACGGCCTTGGTCGTCGCCTTCGTCAACCCGTCGCTGTCCGCACTCGAGGTGCCGGGACCGTCGGTGCCGAAGTCGTCGTCGATGTCGTCATCGATCTCGGCCATCGGGTCCATGAGCGCGTAGCGGGCGCCGAAGCCCTGCCCGTCAACGTTCGCAAGGTTCGTCGCGGACACCTTCGTGATCGCGTCCTGCGGGCCGAATGCCTTGACGTGCACCGGGGTGCCATAGGGCTTGCTGTCGACGGCGTAGTGCACAACGAGCTGGCGACCACCCGGGTGGCTGGGTCGCTCCGAGTCTTCGATGGGCGTACCATCAGTCGGGTCCAAGTCGTACTCGTAGACGAACTTCTTCGGGTCGAGCGTTGACTCGCCGGCGCCCGTCGCGACGAGGCGGACCGTCACGTCGTCGTAGAAGACGTTCGCGTACGCGTCGCGGCCGTGACGCCACCGCTTCACGCTGTAGAGCGGGGTGCGCTGATCCTTCGACGAGTACATCGTGATGGTCGAGAGGGGCGAGGACCCGACTGCGCGGAACTCGGTGGCGTTGCCGTTGTTGTCTGTCTCGGTGATGTCGAGGATGACGTAGTAGTCGCCGTAGATGCCTGCCTTGCGGTGCCAGTCGTCCGACTCGTCCTCGACGTCGTTCGCGAGCCAGAACGTTTCGAGCAGCGCGGACGCTGCTGCGTCGGGCGACGTGATGGCGGTGAGCTCGATCTTGTCGAACGGGGCATCGACGGCGATGTGCGCGAGGCTGATCGGGTGCGCCTCGGCGCTCTTCTCGATGATCTTCCGCACCGTCTCGGACGACGCCACCTCGTGGCGGGTGCCGGCGTGGTACTCAAACGCGGCGACGTACCCGTCATGCTTGTCGTCCATGAGCTGGAACGCGCGGCCGAGGTCGGCTTGAATGTCGTCGAGGCTCTCCGGCGCGTTGGTCATGGTCGCATCTTAGCGGATTGGTCGGCTTCGCGGGATTTGAACCCGCATCTCCGGACTCCAACGCCCGGTGTCCTGAACCCGTCCAGCAAGTTCCTAGCCGACGAGTGCGCACTCCGCTAGCGAATATGTAGGGCTACACCAGATTGAACGATCAGCCGAGCCTCAAAGATATCACGCGTACGCGACACTCGTCGCGCCGACGCCGCTGCGGCGCTTCTTCGTGGTCGACATGAAGTAGATGACGCCCGACGTGAACGAGTCAAGCATGTCGTCGTGCGGCGCATTCGGGAACGAAACGAGCTGCGCCTCGAGCGCTGCAAGGTCGGCGCCCTCGGCGAGAGTGACCTTGCCGCGCTGCGTATGGTTCAGCGCCTCGGCTGCGCGCACCTCCTTCGACGCGGACTGGTGGACGGTCTTCAAAGGGATCGGCAGATGGTGGAAGATGCCGCGCCAGAGATCGCCGCCCTGGTTCGTCTCGACCAGCAGCAACCCGACATCGTAGTCGTTCACGATGTCGAGCACGCGTGCCCGCAGCTTCTCCGGGTCGAGCTTCACCTGCCACGAACCGAGCACCACGACGCGACCTTCCGGGCGACTGAACCCGAGGACCGTGAGCCCGGTGAAGTCGCTCGTGCCCTTCGTCGTGACGGCGGGGTCGACGCTCAGCAGCCGGTGCGTGATGACGAGGCCGCTGTCGGCCGGCTCGCGCTTCAGGTCTTCGATCGTCCAGTAGCCGCCCTCGCCACCGCGCGGATCGTTGGCGTAGTTCTTCAGGTAGTGCCGCGTGTGCTGCATGTCGAGCAGCATCTGCGTCGGCCACTTCTCCGGCCAAATCGACACGCGCGACCCATCGTCCTCGGTGACGAGCGCGGGAAAGTGGCGCGCGACGATGTGCTGTTCGGCGACCCACTGCAGCTCCGGCGCGCGCGAACCGTTCCCGTACTGCGCGACCTGGTGCACCACGCTCCCCGGCATTGTCACCGTGCCGACGAGGATCACCGACGCGCGAATGTTGAGCGGGAGGATCGCCGACTGCAACGTGTCGAGGCGCTTAGCGGCCAACGCCGGCGAGTAGTTCGACTCGTGCGGCTCGATGTCGTCCATGATGAGTAGGTCGGGTCGCGTGTTGCCGACCTTGAGCCCGAGGTTCGCCGAATCCATTCCCGAGGCGGCGAACACGAAACCGCTTTGCGCGTGGTAGAGCGACACACGGTCAGCCTCAACCGTCCCGCGCCCCCGCGTCTTGGGCTCGCACAGCTCTGGGTAGTCGGCACGAAGCAGCACGTTCGACGTGAGCTCCGCCTTGAATGAGGCGAGTTGCGTCTCGGCCTGTGACGGGGTGTTCGCGAACGCGGCGGCGAAACGTTTGTGACCGTGCGCCGCAGCCCACATTGGCAGCAGCAAGAAGTGCCACGTCGACTTGCCCGACTCGCGCGGGGCGACCTCACTGCGGCGATCGTCCATCGGTTCCGTGTCGACGCGCATCCACCGCTTCGCGGACTCGGCCCACGCAACGTGGATCGACGACAGGGTGATGCGGCCGTCGGCGTCGCGGAGGTGGTGGCCGAGATAGACGACGGCGAACGCGAGAGGGTCGCCGTAAGTCGCAGCCTTCCGCCCCAACGGCGACGCGTACGCCGGCCCGTCCCACTCACCGTTCGGTGCCGTCGCGGCGAGCTTCGCGCGGACGCGCTCGAGGGGGGTCATCCGAACAGCCGCGTCAACTCGTCCACCGCATCGGAGAAGCAAGTGCAGCGACCATAAACGCCAGGGTGCTCGCATCGCCACCCGTGAATACCGTCGCCGTACGTCTCGGGCTCGTCCGTCAGCCCTAGCCCACGAAGCACCGCCTCGACCTGCTCACGTGTCGCGCTCACGACGCCACCCCGTCCAACTCAGCGGCGAGGCGCGCGACCTCGGCGTCAACGGCATCGGTGACGGTGACGTCGACCCTGTGCGTCGTCGCGGCGTCGAGGCCGAGCAGCTTCGCGCGACGCTCGCCGGTCTGCCGCATCGTCGCCAGCGCGGCAAGGATGACGCGACCGTCCTGCGGCACCGCCGACTCGGGCGACTCGGCGAGCAGCTGCTCGACGGACTCGAAGCCCAGCGCGTACGCGGCCAGCATCGTCGCGCTGCGGTCGATCGGGTCGGCCAACGCAGCGGCGACGCGGTACTGTTCCTCGAGGTCGGCGAGCTCGCGGTGCATGTAGAACTCCGGCGACTCCTGCAGCGTCTCGCGCATGCGTTCCGTGTAACCGGTGACCAGGCCCTTGAGCGTGTGCTCGCTGACGTCGTAACCGAGTCCGCCCTGGTACGTCGGGAGGATGGAGCGCCGGCGCATCTCGCGGTACGAGAGGTGGCGCGAGCGCTGCTCGTAAGCCCACTCCTGCTCGCGCATCACGCGCACGGCGATCAGCTCTCGGAAATTCGGGGCGACGGTCATGGTCGCATCTTAGCGCGACGAGATTCTCGAAAAGCCAACATCTTTTCAGCGTGAACCCGAACGCATGGCTCGCACCGGCACCCGTAATTCTTGTAGGTGGAATCGTTGCCATGCTCGACAACTCGTCCCGCTAGGCGCTGTGCGCGAAGCTCTTTGCGGTAATGCTGCCCGCGCAGTCGGTTCGCCTCGCGACAGAAGTCGCATCGACACCCATAGTTGTACGCGTTCGCGGTTCCGTGCCGCGGATCGTCTGATTCAAACATGGCAAAAGTCTAACTCGAAATGAAGCGCGAGTCTAGCGCTCGCTCATCCCGCGCTTCACGACCGGCGCGAGGTGGCCGATGTGCCAGAGGTCGCAGCCTTGGCAGCGGTATGCGCTCATGCCGTGGCCCTTCGGCATCGACCGCAGCGCGTTGCGCGCGTGCGCTCGTTCGGCCCACGCCGTTTTGCCCGTGGCGCACTCCGTGTAGATCGGCCCGCTCCACGGCTCGAGCCACCCGTGCCGAGTCACAGGGCGACCCAGTTCCACTCGGCGGGCAGCGGTGGGTAGCGCTCTTCGCATTCCCTGCATTTGATCCAGTCCACACGTTGCCTGCGCTCTTCGTCGGCGTCTCGATGCAGTGAGCAACGCAGGCAAACGTGGGCGCAACTTTGACATTGCACGTACCAATGTGCCGCCTTCTTGCAGTAACCACACGGCACGATGTCGTGCAGCTGCTCGGCGACGAGTAGGTCGAACGCCACGTCGGTCAGGTTGATAGTCACGGCTTGTCCTTCGGTTGAGGTGCGGAACACGAGGCGAGGTGGACGCCACGCTTGAAACAGTAGGGGCACATGGGGCCGGCGTCGAGAGTCACGAGCGTCGACGATTCGCGATTAAGTGACGGATGGCGAGGTAGATCGAGGCAACGGCCAAGCCCAGCAGCACTCCGGTCACGACGTCACCTCGCGGCAGTCACGGATCGGCAGCCGGTACGTCGTTGCGCCGACCTCGATGATGGCGAGGTCGCGTCGCAAGTCGACGCCGACCATGCGCCCCATCGTGTCGCTCGGGACGTGCACGACGAGCCGGCCGATCGCGGGACCGTAGGCGACCACGGGCGAGCCGTCGCGGTAGCTCATCGCTCCCCCTTCCAGAATGCAGACTCGGTAGGCGAAGACGCGGCCAAGTTTCTTTGCACGAAATCGAGCAGGCTACCGGGTCGCGGCGGCGCGGGCCGCGGCTTCCAGTCGCACGTGTTCGGCTCCTCGGCCCGTGCCCACTCGCCGTTACCGCGGTAGTAGTTCGCGACGTGGATCGTGCCGTCGAACTCTTCGATGCTGACGCCCCACCACCCCGAGGCGGCGGCCTGCGCCTCGCCGAGGGTGGCGAATATGCCGAGGATGACGTCGGGGTCGTCCCACCCTCCCGATTCGGTGATGACGAAGAGGCTCACGACGTCGCCCCCAACGCCTCGAGCGCGGCCTTGAGCGACGACTTGGCGCCGTTGACCGTGACCTCGTAAATGCGACCGTTGTGCCACTCGGCGCGGACCCATGTCCGCGCAAAGACGCTAAGGCCTTGGTCGTCACGACGCTTCGCCCACACAGCCACCGAGTCGACGACCTCGCCGTGGTACTGCGACGCGTCGACGGGCGGGCCCGGGTTGGGCTTCGAGTCCGGCGCGTTCACGTGCCACTTCGGCAGCGTCGTGCCGCGGGCGACCGTGACCTTGACGTCGGCGCCGGCGACCTCACACTTGCGAGCAAAACGCTGGGCAGCCGCCTCCGTCACGTCGACCAGCAGGCCGATCGCCACCTCTTCCGCGGGAATGGTCGGCTCCGGGTGCACGTAAGCTTCTTCGACCTCGCGGCGGGTGAGCGGTGCTCGAGACGTTTTCATGGTGATTCCTGACGTGGTGATGACCTCGACGAGGCGGGATGGAGGGAGCTGGCGAACAGCCACGCGTGCGGCCTCTGCCGCCTCAGTGAGCGTGTGGCGCGGTGCCGGCATCCCGAGGTGCGTGTGTGCGTAGAGGGCCATACCCCTCAGCATAGTGGCGCGTCACTCGGGATGCAAGGCCTTTTTCTTAGCGACCGCAAATCACGCCGCTTATCCTGAGCGTTAGTTGAGTGGCACGTTTTGGCGTTGCTAAGCGAAGGGCGACGGGCTTAGCGACGGGGTGCGGGGCGGGCTAAGGGGCGACGGTGCATGCGCTTGCATCGAGGTAGCGCTGGTAGCGATAGAATCGTTAATCCCCCTGATGTGTGCGCGCACTAAGAGTCGAAGCAGATCTATCGCTACAGCGCTACTCCGCTACCTCGATACGAACGCATCGACACCCGCTAAGCGGCCCGCCGAAACGGGCTTGACGGAACGAAGACCGCGTGCCACGATGGTGCCGGGTGCTCCGGTCCCTTGCTTTCGTCGGCAAGACCCGGCCCCGAACTTGCCTCGACAGATCAGCCTCACGGCGAGCTGCGGGTAGACGTTCGGGGCCGTGGTCATCCGGCAAGCGACACCAGCTCCCACGACGAATGCAACGCCCAACGATCGGACCTTCTATGACTATCCCCGCGACCCCGTGCCTCAGCACGTACACGGTCAACCGCCGGACCGGCGAAACGCTGCGCTGCAGCGGTCAGCATCTCCGCGGCAATCCTTTCCGTCAGGGCGGTGATGCCGTCCACGTGGCTGAGGCTTACGGCCTGACATGGACCTGGTACGACGACGAGGCCGACCAGTGACCCGCGACCCGCTCGACGTCGCCCTCTCCCTGGCCCGCGAGGCCGGCTGGTACGTCTTCCCCGTCAACCCCGACCCGAAGGCCGGGAAGCAGCCCTACGTCCGCTGGAACGACGAGGCGACCACCGACCCCGAGCAGATCGCCACGTGGTGGTCGATCGACTTCCCCGGCGCCTACATCGGCGTCCACACGGGCCGCTCCGGCCTCGTCGTGGTCGACATCGACGAGAAGAACGGCAAGTCCGGCAGCGCCAACCTCGCAGCCGCAGGCATCGCCCCACCCGATACGCTGACGTACGGCACCGTCAACGGCGGCACCCACCTCGTCTACACAGCCCCCGAGGGGGTTGACCTGACGGTCGGCGCGAACCACCCCGTCGATGCCGTCGACATCCGCAGCGGCAACGGCTTCGCGGTCTACTACGGCGAAGCGCTGACGCAGGCCCCTTACTGCGCACCCGCCCCTAGCTGGGCACTCAAGCTTGCCAGAGACGCCGTAGCCTCCCGCGGCGACTCGCTGCCCGTCGACGTCTGGTTCGCCCGCCTCCGCCCCGGCAAGCCCGACGCCGAGGTCAAGGCAGCACGCAAGGCCGTCACCGCCGATGGCATGTCCCACGGTGACATGCTCGATGCCGTCACCCGCCTCGTCCAACTCGGAGCCGAAGGCCGTCCCGGCGTCGCTGAAGCACTCGACCGGGCACGTACCACGTACGTGCAGGACTTCCCCGAGTACGACCGCCACTGGGACGCCGCACTCGAGGGCTCGGTCGCCCATTACGGCGCCCCGCCCGTCACCTTCGAGATCACCAAGGCCGAACGCAAACAGCTCAAGTCGAGGGCCGAGGGAAAAGCACCCGCCGCTAAGCGGCCCGCCGGCACCCGCACCCTCGAGGACGGCCCCCTTGCCGTTGAGCTCGCCGGCGACTTCGACGGCCGCTGGGCATGGACCGAAGCGACCGGCCTGCTCCGCTACTCGGCACCCGTATGGGAGCTGGCGACCATGCAGTCCCTCGTCGAGGCAGTGCGCACCGGGCTCGACACGATCGAGGTCGACGAGCACGCTGCCGCCGTGGCGGCAGGCGACAAGCAAGGCATCGGCAAGGCGCTCTCGCTGCTGTCCCGCAACCGGGCCCGTGCCGTCGCTGACCTCGTGCTCGGCATCCTCATGGAGGCGCGCCTTACCGCGGACGATCACCCGGACCTGCTCAATTGCCCCAACGGCTACGTCGACCTTCGCACTGGCGAGCTGCACGAGAGCGACCCGTCGCTTCTCTTCACGAAAGTCACCGCCGCCGAATACGACCCGGCCGCGACGTCAACGGACTGGGACACCGCCCTCAACGCGCTTCCCAAGCGATCGCGCCCGTACATGCAGGTGCGCCTCGGGCAAGCCATGACTGGTCACATTCCCGAGGATGCCGTTGTGTGCTTCTTGCGCGGCGGTGGCGACAACGGCAAGAGCGCCATCTTGAACGCCATCCGTGGCGCCGGTGGCGACTACGTGGCGACCGTTCCCGACGCCGTGATCAACGCCGCGCAGGGCGCGCATCCGACCGAGCTCACTACGCTCATGGGAACGCGCCTCGCCGTGATCGAAGAGCTCCCCGACGGGCACGTCCTCAACACGAAGCGCCTGAAAGACATCGCGGGCACCCCGGTCATGACCGCGCGCCGCATGCGTCAGGACTTCGTGTCGTGGAAGGCGTCGCACTCGCTCTTCGTCTCGACGAACTATGACGCGATCGTCTCGGAGACGGACCACGGAACCTGGCGTCGCCTGCAACTCGTCCGCTTTCCTTACCGCTTTCGCAAGCCCGGCGTGCCGCTCGAGGGGAAGAATGATCGCCGCGGCGATCCGTCCCTCCGCGACCGCATCGGTGGCAGCGCCGACCCCGCCGTGCTTGCGTGGCTCGTTCAGGGTGCGCGCATCTGGTACGCCAGGCAGCGCATGATGCCCGAGGCGCCCGAGCGCGTCGTCCGCGACACGAACGGGTGGCGTTACAATGCCGACCCGGTAATGAAGTACGTGTCGGATGCGCTCGAGCTCGACGAGGGCTCGGCCATCTGGGTTCGCGATCTCGCGAAGGACTTCAACGCCTGGCAGGAAGCTGAGGGCATGCAGCAGTGGTCCGCTCGCACGATCGCCTCCCGCTTCGCCGGTCACGAAATGTTGCCGAACGTTGTCAAGAAGGCCGTGTCGTTCGGCCTCACCGTCAAACCGTCGCGGCCTCAGTATTCGCTACAGGCCCCGCCACCCAAAGCGGAGGCATGGCTCGGCGTGCGCTTCCGCACGTCGGCCGACACCATCACCAACCCGGGCGACGCTCTCGTCACCGACATCGCGTCGCGCCCCACCACGTCAACTCGAAAGGCCAAACGATGACCGCCACGACCACCACCGCACCTGCACCGATCATCACGTGCGGCGAGTGCGGCATGAAGCTCGGCACGCCCGCCGCCGGCGACCCCGACTTCGGCAAGCGCCTCTTCATCGCCCACCGCAGCCTCGGCCAGTGCGAGGCCCTGCGATGAATCCACTTCCCCCGTTGCTGCTCAAGGGCGACGCTCTCGCCGAGCTTGCGCGCATTCCCGACGACTCCATCGATTCTGTCGTCACCGATCCGCCGTACGGGCTCGCGAACACCGACCCCGCGCACGTCGTCGAGGCGCTGACGAAGTGGGCCACCGGGGACCGCGAGTTCATCCCCGAGGGGCGAGGGTTCATGGGCAAGGCGTGGGACGCGTTCGTCCCACCGCCCGCCGTGTGGGACGAATGCCTACGCGTCCTGAAACCGGGCGGTCACCTGCTCGCGTTCGCCGGTTCGCGGACCTTCGACCTCATGACGCTCTCAATCCGGTTCGCCGGGTTCGACATTCGCGACTCGATCGCGTGGCTCTACGGGTCCGGGTTTCCGAAGTCGATGGACGTCTCGAAGGCGATCGACAAGGCAGATCGGGGCGTGCCACAAGGCGGCAGCGACCCCACATCCCCGCACCACGGCCAGTACAAGACGACACGAACGGAAGGCAAGCGATGGGACACGGACAGCGGACAGAGCTACGGCGCGGGCGGGAGTGCCTTCCTGACCAGCACTGCTACCGAGAGGACAACTGCGCCCAGCACCCCGCCCACACCGGAGACGAGTGCTGCTGCTGCGGGTGGCTCCCCGAGAGCCACACCGGGTGCGACTGCCCTAAGTAACGACGCGCACGCGTGGCAGGGCTGGGGCACCGCACTCAAGCCCGCGTTCGAGCCGATCGTCGTCGCGCGCAAGCCGTTCCCTAACACGGTCGCGGCGAACGTCCTCGCGCACGGGACCGGCGCGCTCAACATCGACGCGACCCGGGTGGCCGCTAGCGATCCCGAGGCGTACGCGGCCAAGGGGGCATCAG
>Ga0182226_1000136_pt1 | contig 13172 bp, 15 predicted proteins | sample G6R1MG_27_FD_129658 | JGI IMG/M metagenome (GOLD analysis project Ga0182226, IMG submission 129658) | Miscanthus phyllosphere microbial communities from Michigan, USA - G6R1_MAIN_07NOV2016_LD1 MG | ecosystem: Host-associated > Plants > Phyllosphere > Phylloplane/Leaf | place: USA: Michigan...
ACGCCCGCCGAGAAGGCGAAGTTTCCCGAGGCCCCGGGCTTCGACGCGGTGCCGGGCTTCGACAAGTGGCGCGCGGCCGGCGTCCAGGCCCTGGTGACGGGGCGGGTGTCGCGCGAGCCCTCGGGCAAGCTCAAGGTGGAGTTCCGTCTCTGGAACGTGACCTCGGGTCAGCAGATGACGGGCCAGCAATACGGCGCCGACACCGCCAATGCCCGGCGCATGGGGCACCTGATCTCGGACGCGGTCTATACCAAGATCACCGGCCTCGGCCCTTGGTTCGACAGTCGCATCGCCTTCGTGGACGAGTCGGGCTCGAAGGAGAACCGCCGCAAGCGCCTCATGGTCATGGATCAGGACGGGGCCAACGTGCGCGCCCTGACGAACGGCGAGACGGCCGTGGTCGCCCCGCGCTACTCGCCCGCGACCCAGGACATCGCCTTCATGACCCAGGCGACGGGCCAGCAGCCGCGCATCCAGGTGATCAACCTCGAAACCGGCTCGCGGCAGGCGGTGGGCAAGGCCGGCTCCATGAGCACGAGCCCGCGCTTCTCGCCGGATGGCCGCCGCCTCGTCATGAGCGTGCAGGAAGGCGGCAACGCCGACATCGTGGTGATGGACCTCGCCTCGAAGGCACAGACACCGATCACCAACGGCAACGCCATCGACACCTCGCCGACCTACTCGCCCGACGGCAGCCAGATCGTGTTCGAGTCGGATCGCGGTGGCTCGCAGCAGGTCTACGTGATGAGCGCCACGGGCGGGACGCCGACCCGCCTCACCTTCGGTGAGGGCTCGGCCTCGCAGCCGGCCTGGTCGCCGCGCGGCGACCTCATCGCCTTCACCCGCCAGCGCAAGGGGGGCTTCGCCATCTGCGTGATGAAGCCGGACGGCTCCGGCGAGCGGGTGCTCACGGAAGGCTTCCACAACGAGGGACCGACCTTCGCGCCCAACGGCCAGTACGTGCTGTTCTTCCGCGATCCCGGCGGCCAGGGCGGCGGCAAGCTCTACATGGTCGACATCACCGGCAAGGTGGAGCAGCCGGTGCCGACGCCGTCCTACGCGTCCGACCCGACGTGGTCGCCGTTGCTGTCGGGGAAGTAGCCCGGCCGCCCAACCGAGGGCGTCGTCATGTCAGTCTTGGGGCGTCGGCTGCGGTCCGCGCCCCGTTTCATTCCGCCGGCAACAACCGGTCCCGTGCCCGGAGCGCCGGAAAGATCCGCCCCCAGGCGGCGGCGACCGCCACCGTAGCGAGGCCGCCCAAAGCCACCGCCGGCACGGCGCCGATGGCGGCGGCCAGAAGACCGGACTCGAACTCGCCGAGTTCGTTGGAGGCGCCGATGAACACCGTGTTCACGGCCGAGACCCGGCCGCGCATGGCGTCGGGCGTCTCGCCCTGCACGAAGGTCTGGCGGACGTAGACGCTGATCATGTCGGCCGCGCCCGTGACGAACAGGCAGGCCATGGAGAACGGCAGGGAGGTCGAGAGCCCGAACCCCAACGTGGCGAGGCCGAACACCCCCACCGCCTGGAGCATGCGCAACCCCGCATGGCGCTGGAGCGGCCGGTAGGCGAGGAGGATCGCCGTCAGCACGGCCCCCGCCGCCGGCATGCTGCGCAAGATCCCGAGGCCGAGGGGGCCGACATGCAGCACCTCCGCCGCGAAGATCGGCAGCAGGGCGGTGGCGCCACCGAGCAGCACCGCGACGAGGTCGAGGCTGATGGCGCCCAGCACCACGGGGTGGCCGCGGATATAGGTGAGGCCCGCCGACAGGGTCGCCCAGGTCACGGGCGGACGTTCCGAAACGGGGGCGGGGCGGAAGCGGATGGCGGCGACGAGGCCGCTGGCGAGGGCAAAGCTGAAGGCGGCCGCGCCGAACACCACCGCCGGGCCGAGGGCATAGAGGAAGCCGCCGAGCGCCGGCCCGAGGATCGACGCGCTCTGCCACAGGGAGGCGTTCCAGGCGATGGCCGAGCCGAACAGGGAGCGGGGCACCAGGGTCGGCAGCAGCGCCTGCAGGGCCGGGTTGGCGAAGGCGCGGCCGGTGCCGATGATCACCACGAGGACGTAGATCGGCCAGACGGCGCCCGTGCCGTAATGGGCGAAGGCGAGGAGCCCGAGGTCGGCCAGGGCCAGGATCGCGTAGGCGAGGGCCGCGATCACCCGCCGGTCGTAGGTGTCGGCGACGTGCCCGGTGATGGGGGCGGCCAGCATGGCGGGCAGGAAGCTCGCGAGGCCGACGAGGCCGAGCGCCAGGGCCGAGCGGGTGAGGTCGTAGACGAACCACCCCACCGCCACGGCCTGCATCTGGAAGGCGAGGCCCGTGAGGAAGCGGGCGGTGCCGTAGCGGCGGAAATCGCCGTTGGCGAACACGGCCCAGCGCGGCGGGGAGTCTTCGGTCATCGGGTCCGTGGATCGGCGTGGGGGTGATCAGCGCTCCGGTGTCGCGAGGGCGGCGCTGCGGGGCGGGGTCGGGAGGGCGGCGAGGGCGTCGAGCATCAGCCCCGAGGTCAGGATCTGCGGCAGGACCATGGGTTCGCCCTGGCCCGCATAGAGAAGGTACAGGGGCACGCCGCTACGGCCGTGGCGGGCGAGGAAGGCGGTGATCTCCGGGTTCTGGTTCGTCCAGTCGCCCTTGAGATACGTCACGCCCCGCGCCGACAGGGCGTCGCGGACGGTCTGCGTGGCGAGGGTCGTGCGCTCGTTGACCTGGCAGGAGATGCACCACGCCGCCGTCATGTTGACGAGGACCGGCCGGCCCTGCGCCAGCAGCCCGTCGAGCTTCGCCTGGCTGAACGCCTCGGTGCCCTCCGCGTGGGCCGCCGTCGTGGCGCGATCCTGCGCCAGGCCGAGGGTGAGGAGGGCGAGGCCCGCCAGCGCCGCCGCCGCCGTGCCCCGGGCGACGCCGGCCCAGAGCGGGCGCGCATCGCGACCGCGCTCCCAGGCCCAGGCGGCGAAGGCGACGAGGACGAGGCCCAGCAGGGCGGCGAGCAGGCCCGCGGGTCCGACCTGCTGGGCCAGCACCCAGATCAGCCACGCGGCGGTGGCGTAGATCGGGAAGGCCAGTACGCCCTTCAGCGTGTCCATCCAGGCGCCGGGCCGGGGCAGGACCCGCAGGGCAGGGGGCCAGACCGTGAGGAGCAGGAACGGCAAGGCGAGGCCGAGGCCGAGGCTCGCGAACACCGCCAATCCCACGGCCGGCGCCTGCGTCAGGGCGAAGCCCACGGCCGAGCCCATGAACGGCGCCGTGCAGGGGGTGGCGACGACGGTGGCGAGCACCCCGGTGAAGAACGAGCCCTGGAGCCCTGAGCGCCGGGTCAGGCCGTCGCCGAGGCCGGCGATGCCGCCGCCGAGATGGACGACGCCCGACAGGCTGAGCCCCATGCCGAACAGGAGATAGGCGAGGGCGGCCACCACCACGGGCGATTGCAACTGGAAGCCCCAGCCGATCCCGGCCCCGGCCCCCTTCAGGGCGATGAGGATTCCGGCAAGGCCGAGGAACGCCGCGAGCACGCCGGCCGTGTAGGCGAGACCGTGCAGGCGCACCCGGCGCGGCGTCTCCCCCGAATGCCGCACGAGACTCAGGACCTTGATGGACAGGACCGGGAACACGCAGGGCATGAGATTGAGGACGAGGCCGCCGAGAAACGCGAGGCCGACGGCGCTCCACAGGGTCAGCGTGTCCTCAGCGGACGTGGCCTGTGGCACCGCCGGAGCCGTCCCGACGGCTTCCGCCACCGGGGCGGTGGGGGCCGGCGCCTCGCCGAAGGCGTAGGCGCGCCGGACCGGACCGTCCGGTGTGGTCTCGTCGAAGGTCAGCACGCCCGGCAGCGAGGCGGGCGGCGGCGCGTCGGGTTCGCCCCGGACGAGGCCGAGATGCAGGCCGGCGGCGTCGATCCGCACCGCCTGCGGGGCGGCGTTCTCGATGACGGTTTCGGCATAGGGAAAGAACGCCACCGCGCTCACGCCGTCGCCCGCGAGGGTCGGCGCCGCCACCGTCAGGTCGAGGCGCGTCTTGGTGGCGGTGAGGTGCACGGGCCAGGGCGCGGGCTGGGGCAGGGCTTCGCGGGCTTTGTTGAACAGAGTGCGGGTCTGCGGATTGGCGCCGGTGCTGGTTCCGGGCTGGGCCACCGGCAGGGTGAGCTGGAGGTCCGCCGTGCCGGGCACGCATTCGCGCTCGCAGACGAGGTAGCTCAAGCGCGCCCGCAGGGTCACGGGCTTGCCCGGCGCCAGGGTCGCGGGCGGCGTCACGTCGGTGAGCAGGACCGTCTCGCCCTCGTAGCCGAAGTTCATGAGATGGGCGACGGGAATGCGGTGGGGCGCCGGCCAGTCGAGGGCACCGGCGGAGAAGCCCGCCGGCAGGGTCCAGGCGACTTCGGGCGGCAGGCCGGAATCGCCGGGATTGCGCCAGTAGACGTGCCAGCCCGGCCGCATCACCAGGCGCAGGCCGACGCTGAACGGCACGCCCGGCCGGATCGCGGCGGGTTCGGCGACGAGACTCGCGGTCACGAGGTCGGATGGGGGCTTGAGCCCCTGCGCCGAGGCCCCGGCGAGACCGGACAGGACGAGGGCCAGCGAGGCGAGGAACCGGATCATGGCGTCCCTGTGCGTCGCCCGTGACGATGGGCGTCGGCCGTCGCTATAGCACGCCGCGGCCGGGCCGGAGCGCATCGACTTGCCGCGCCGCATGGGGCAGGGTCCGCCCGAAACGGACCTGCGCGCGTCCTTCAGGAGATCCGCATGAGCCTCAAATCCAGAACCGCCGTCGTGACCGGCTCCACCAGCGGCATCGGCCTCGCCATTGCGCGGGCCTTCGCTCAGCAGGGCGCCGATGTGGTGCTGAACGGCTTCGGAGCGCCCGACGCCATCGAGGCGGCGCGGGCCGGCATCGAGTCCGAGTTCGGCGTCCGGGCGATTCACTCGGCCGCCGACATGACCAAGCCCGATGAGATCGCGGGCCTGATCGCCCTCGCGGAAGAAACCTTCGGCGCCGTCGATATCCTGGTGAACAATGCGGGCGTCCAGTTCGTCTCGCCCATCGAGGAGTTCCCGCCGGAGAAGTGGGAACTCATCATCGGCCTCAACCTGTCGTCGGCGTTCTACACCATGCGGGCGGCGATTCCCGGCATGAAGGCGCGCGGTTGGGGACGGATCATCAACACCGCCTCGGCGCATTCCCTCGTGGCCTCGCCCTACAAGGCGGCCTACGTGGCGGCCAAGCACGGCATCGCCGGCCTGACCAAGAGTGCCGCCCTCGAACTCGCCACCCACGGCATCACGGTGAACTGCATCTCGCCCGGCTACGTCTGGACGCCGCTGGTGGAGAGTCAGATTCCCGACACCATGAAGGCGCGCGGGCTGACCGAGGAGCAGGTGATCAACGACGTCCTCCTGAAGGCGCAGCCGACGAAGGAATTCGTCACCGTCGATCAGGTCGCGGCGCTGGCGGTGTTCCTGTGCTCGGATGCGGCGAGCCAGATGACCGGTGCCAACCTCGCCATGGATGGCGGCTGGACGGCGCAGTAACGGCAAGCGGGCGCGCCGCCCCGCGAAGGGGGCGGCGCGGTGAGACCTCAGCGGCGGTGCAGCAGCAGGGCGAGGCCGTAGCCGACGGCGCCCGCGAGCATCAGGGCGATGAAGGGGTTCTCCTCCACGCGGGTTTCCACCGCGCGGGTGCCGTCCTGGAAGTAGGCACCGCCGCGATCCTGGAAGCGGTCGTAGGCGTCGCCCGCGTAGTCGCTCACGTTGTCGGCGAGATCCCGCGCGGTGTCCTTGGCCTGCCCGTAGGCATCCTGGGCGCGCCCCTGCGCCTCGCGGAAGCGGCCCTCGACGGAGTCGCCATGCGATCCGAGGGCGTCGCCCACGGCGCCCTGCACGCGGCCGCCGAGATCCTTGGCGGTGCCGACGATGCGATCCGTGTCCACCATGGTCGTTCTCCTGTGTACGCTTCGATGCGGATTCGGTGCCGCCGGGGCGCAGCACGCCCGCATCCGACCTTCACAGAACGCCCGAGATCGGATTGGGCACCGCAGCGATCGGATTTTCCTTGGCGGTCTCGGCCGCAGGGTGAACGCGCCGATGCGCGAGGAGTCCGCGCGCCACCTCGACCAGGGCCGCCGCCAGGGCTTTCGCGGGCGGTTGTCCCCGCCGGACCGGACCGGGGCGCCCGGCTTCGGCCAGGGGCGGGATGTGGATGAACAGCACGGGGATGCCCTCGGCCAGGGCGCGGAAATACGCGGCGTTGCAGAGGTAGCGCCCGGCATCCCGCGATGGGATCGCCGCGACGCCGTGGCGGCGCAGGGCCGCGAGGGCTTTCGAGGCACTGGGCGCACGGCGCTCGGCCGGGCCGCCCGCCACCAGGGCGAGGCCCAGCGCGACGCGGCCGGAGGCGTCGGGAAACAGCCGGCTCACCCGGTTCCGGGCGCGGAACTCGACCCGGACCCGTTTGGCCTTGCGCGCGACGCCGAGCATGAGCACGGCGCCCGGCCCCTCGACGAGGGCGGGGGCCAGATGCGTGGACAGCGCGCCGTAGGCCGTCGGCAGGATGAGGACGCGGACATCGCCCCCGGCAAGGCCGTGCCGGCGGGCATAGGCTCCGAGGCGGCGCGCCACCTCGGCACTCGGGTTGCGGGGCACGCCGGGAAACGGCCCGAACCCGGTGACGAGGAGGTGCCCGCCCCTCAAAGGCCGATGAGGGTGGCGATGGCCTCCGCCCCGGCGGCGGGGGAGGATTCGCCGCGCGACACCCCGGCCTCGGCCTCCGCCGTCTGGCGGCGGACCTCGGCCGAGCCGACGAGGCGCTGGTGCAGACGCTCGTGCACGAGGGCCCACATCCACTTCACGTCCTGGGCGCGGCGCTTCTTGGCGATCTCGCCCGTGGCGGTGAGCTTGTTGCGGTGGTCGACCACCCGCTCCCACATCCCGTCGAGTCCCTTGTTGTTGAGGCCCGAGATGGTGACGACGGGGGGCGTCCAGGTCGCACTCGGCGCGCTGAGGATGTGCAGGGCGGCGCGGTATTCCGAGGCCGCCGCGTTGGCCCGGCGCTCGCCTTCGCCGTCGTCGGCCTTGTTGACGGCGATCATGTCGGCGAGCTCGATGATCCCCTTCTTGATGCCCTGCAGTTCGTCGCCCGCCCCCGGCAGCATGAGGACGAGGAAGAAATCCGTGAGGTCGGCCACCGCCGTCTCGGACTGGCCGACGCCCACGGTCTCGACGAGGATCACGTCGAACCCGGCCGCCTCGCAGAGGAGCATGGTCTCGCGGGTCTTCGCCGCCACGCCGCCGAGCGTGCCCGACGAGGGGGAGGGGCGGATATAGGCGTTGGGATCGAGGGCGAGGCGCGCCATGCGGGTCTTGTCGCCGAGGATCGAGCCGCCCGTGCGGGTCGAGGACGGATCGACGGCCAGCACCGCCACCCGGTGCCCGGCGGCCGTGAGGTTGGCGCCCAGCGCATCGATGGTCGTCGATTTGCCCACCCCCGGCACCCCGGTGATCCCGACCCGAATCGCCCGGCCCGTCTGCGGCAGCACGGCGTCGATGAGGTCCCGCGCCACGGCGCGGTGATCGGCCCGCTTCGACTCGGCCAGCGTGATGGCGCGGGCGAGCGCCGCCCGGTCGCCGGCCAGCAGCCGGGTGCGCAGGGCGTCGAGGTCGAGGGCGGGCGATGGAGCGGAGGAGAGGGCCATGCGCACTTCTTGCCGGGCCGGCCGGCATTCGTCGAGGGGGCGCCCGCGTATTCCAGGGAGCGTGACGGCTCGGGGTCGCGCCGGGGCCGGAGGCCATGCGCGGGCGCCCCGGGTGTGGAGGCTCAGCCACAGGCGCGCCTCTGCCCGCAATCCACACGGGGCGAGGCCACCTTCGTGCCCCGCCATGGTCACGATCGTCCGCGACAGGTTAGCACCACGCGACGGCCGGTCCCCGGCCTCCTACAGGTTGTCTGACCGCATGAACCGCTCCCATCGGCCGTCTCGTCGCGGCCTCGTGCGCCTCGCCGCCCTCATGGGTGTGGCGGCCCTGGCTCCGGGGCTCTCCGCCTGCGTCACCGACGAACTCTCCACGGCCTCGCCCGCCCCCGAGCGTCAATCGAACATCGACGTGAGCCCGGTTCTCCTCGTCGCCACCACCCGCAAGCCCGTGGGCAACCCGCCCAAGAGCCCGTATTTCAGCTCCGACCGAGGCCGGGGCCTGAGCTTCGCCGAGGTGCGTCTGGCCGCGCCCGACCGCTCGCTCATCGGCAAGGTCTCCTCCGTCGTCACGGGCGATTGGGGAATCGCGGCGGTGCCGCAGGTCGAGATCGGGCCGGGGGCGGCGGCGGCCTTCACCCAGGCGGCCTTCGGGCGCGATGTCCTCATCTACGTCCACGGCTATCGCGAGAGCTTCCAGTCGGCGGCGGTCAGCGCGGCGCGGCTCTCCGACGGCATCCGCTTCAAGGGCGCCTCGGCCCTGTTCACGTGGCCCTCCGCCGCCGCCACCTTCGACTACGGCTACGACCGCGAGAGCGCCCTATGGTCGCGCGACGCCTTCGAGGATCTCCTGAAGGCCCTGGCGAACTCGCCCTCCGGCGGACGCATCAACATCGTCGCGCATTCCATGGGCACGCTCCTGACCCTCGAGACGCTGCGCATGCTGCGGGCCGAGGCGGGCGAGGCGGCCATGGCCCGCATCGGCGCCGTGGTGCTGGCCGCACCCGACATCGACATCGACCTGTTCACGACGGCCGTCGAGCGCCTGGGGCCCGATGTCCGGAAGATCACCGTGATCTCGTCCACCAACGACCGGGCCCTCGAACTCTCCGGTGCCATCGCGGGCGGCGTGGTCCGGGCCGGAGCCGCCGACCGCGAGCGCCTGGAGGCCCTCGGCGTGCGGGTCGCCGACGCCTCCGATTACGGCGGCGGCCTCATCAACCACGATCTGTTCCTGTCGAATCCGGAGGTCCAGGGCGTGGTCAAGCGCGCCATCGCGCGGGGCGGCGGCTGAAATCGAAATCCGGCCGGGACGTTGCCGGGCGGGATGGCAACGGGGTGGGGCTTGGCGTGCACGCCGTTGCCCCCTACACGGGCGGCGGGACCCAGGGCGGCGTCTCCCGACGCCGCGCGGCCGGCGCATCCCTGCGCAACGACGTTCGAGAGGAATTCGCGATGTTCACACTCGAGATCGATGGCGTGGCCATCGCCGTCATCAACGGCTCGGAGGAGGTCGCACGCGATCTCTTCACCTGCGACGGCTTCAAGGACGACATCCAGGCCATGAAGAGCGAGGGCAAGGTGCTGTGGAACGGCACCTCTCCGCTGAAGATCCGCCCCGCCACCGAGGAGGAGACGGAGATCTTCGAGGACGCCCTGGCCGAGGACGATTCGGAGGAGGACGAGCCCTTCGAGCCGGATGCCCGCCATGCCGAATCCGCCTCGAACGACGATGAGGCGGACGAGGACGACGATTCGGAGGACGACGAGGAAGGCGAGGACGAAGCCGATATCGTCTTCCTCGTGGATATCGACGAGGATTCGGGCCTCGATTCCTGAGGCCGCATCCGCCCTCCTCCCCCGTGGAGGAGGGTCCGCCTCAGGTCCGCAGGCCCGCGGCGATGTTGTGGTTGATGCTGATGAGTGCCGTGAGCTTGCCGGCCTCCGGCTCGATCAGCGTGTCGACCATGCGGCGGAACACGAACACGGACAGCTGCGCGATGCTGGTCTTGATCGGCTCGGGCAGGGGGCTGTCGGGCTCCGTCGCGGCACCGGCGATGATGGCCCAGACCTTTTGATTGAAGTTGAGGGCTTCGGCGAGGCCGTCCTTCTGGTTCTCCCAGTCGGCCTGCACGGTCTGAAGGCGGGTCGCGGCCTTGATCAGAACGGCGGCTTCCGCCTCGCGCGGCGACATGGCCGTCTGTGAAACCCTCGCGTAGGCGTTGGCACCGTACGACATACTGCTTTCTCCCCAGACGCCGCAATCAAACTGTCTTCGCGGCGGGAAGAACCTAGGCGTCTTATCGTTAACAGAGCGTAATTCGCCCCGTTGCCGCATTCATGCCGAGAAGCTTGAGCAGGGAGAGGCCGGTGATCGCGGGCTGGCTCCTGTCGCGCGGCGATCGCGGGATTTCCGACGCATGATGAACTTCGTCTTCGGCACGGTGGCGGGCGCGCTCCTGGCCTCCCTGGTGACCATCGTCGCCGTGCGCCAGCCGAGCGTGCAATCGAAGCTGGGACTGTTTCCCGTTTCCACGGCGCCGATCCTGCCGGCGGCCCGGACACCGGGGCCGGCCTCCGAGGGGCGAGGGGAGGCGGCGAAGCCCTGCCGGGCGGCAGGGGCGGAGGTCGGCAAGGCCGACATGCTGTTCGATCGCAAACGATTCTGGCTCGTCGCGCCTTGAGCGCGACGCGGTCGCCCGTGCGGGCGCCGCGCGTATCAGACGCTGCTGAGCAGGAACATCACCACGGTGGTGGCGACCGTGGTGCTGAGGAAGCCGCAGAGCGCCGCCGCGAAGGACGGGCCGGCCGGCGTGCGCAGGGCGGAGGTGGGGCCGAGGACGGCGTCCGAGGAGAGGGCGGTTGTGTTCATGAGCATGGACCTTCGGGACAGCGAATCGCGCGCCGCCTGGTGAGACTTGTGAAACGAATGGATTCGGACCTGTGTGCGTGGCCGCACGCGCTCAGTCGCAGCGGTTGACCGTCTTGGCGATGCGCAGGTTCCGGGACTCACTGCGCAGGTCGATGGCGACCGCGCCGGCACCGCAATCCTCGAACGCGTCACGGGCATCCGCGTAGCGGTCGCCGATCTCGTCCAGGGTGTCGCAGACACGGTCGTGATTGCCGATCCGGGCCTCTTCCCGGGCCTGGAACTTCAGGGCGTTGGCCTCGTCGACCTTGCGCCGGCCTTCGAAGCAGCCAGGGGCGGCGACGGCCGATCCGGCGACGGTCAGCATGAGGCCGAGGGACAGAAGCGGCGTGAAACGAGCGTAACGCATGGAACAACCTCGGCGGTGTACGTCTCGAGGGACAGGGGGCAGCAGGTGACGGACGGCCTTTCCGAGGTCTCGGAAGGGGCTCGGCCAGTCATCCCGCGTTCATGCCCGAAGAACCCGTGACCTAAGGCGAAGGTTCCGTGCCCCGCCCGCCCGCCTTCCGGGAACGGCGGGAGGCGAGGATTGCGGGCAGATCTACGGGCCGGAAGCCCTGTGCATCGACGCCGACGTCGTATTGCCTCGGGATCGGCGTGAGTTTCCCGTGGGAATGGCCGTGCAGGTCGAGGGCGCCCCGCCCCATGCCGTTCCAGGTTCGGAAGGCGTAGTGGCACAGCACCAGGGGGCGCTCGTCCACGACGATCTCGGCATAGTGCCCGACGCTGGCCCAGGCCGGGGCCTCTCGGGTCTCCGGCCCGTCGTTGTTGCCGACGATGAGATGCTTGGTGCCGTTGAGCGCAGCGAGGAGTTCGGCGATGCGCGCCGGGCTCGGCCGCAGGGCGACGTCGCCGAGGTGCCACACCGTGTCGCCGGGGGCGACGACGGCGTTCCAGTTGGCGATGAGCGCGGCATCGTGTGCGGGCAGGTCGGGATAGGGACGCTTGTCGATCCGCAGGATGCGCGGATCGGAGAAGTGGGTGTCGCTCGTGAACCAGACGGTCATGGCGCCCCGGCGGTCACCGGCCGGGACTGAAGCGCAGGGGCACGGTGACGGCGAGGCTGGAGATGGTCACGCCCGCCGGAGCCGCCGGCAGGGAGCCGCGCACGGTGGCGAGCGCCGCGCTGTCGATGGCGCCGATGCCGCTGCTGCTGGACAGGCCCGAACTCAGGACCTGACCGGAGCGCGACACGGTGAACCGGACCACGGCGACGCCGCCGCTTGTTCCCGCCGCCGCGTTGGCGTTCATGCGACCGCGGATCGCCGCGCTGAGGGCGCCCTGCCAGGCACGCAGGGCATTGGCGTTGTTTCCGCCGGCCGCCGCACCCGTGCTGCTCTGGCGTGAAGCCGAGGCCGAATTCTGCCGGGCGCGGCCCTCGCTCGCGGCGGCGGCCGCGCGGCGCGCGGCTTCCCGCGCGGCCTTCGCCTTGGCTTCCTTGCGGGCCTCCTCCCGCGCTTCCTCCCGGGCCTCGCGGCGCTCCTCCTCCCGCTCGGCCTTGAGGCGCGCTTCGCGCTCGGCCTTGCGCTTGGCTTCGCGGCGCGCCTCGAGGATCTTGGCCTCGTCGGGCTTCGGTTTCTCGACGGGCTTCGGCAGTTCCTGCGCCACGACGGCCGGCGGCGGCGCGAGGGCGGGCGCGTCCTCGCCCGTGGACGTGATGACCTGATCCTCCGGCGGGGGCTCGGTCGCCTCCGCGACGGGGGGCACCGGGGGGGCGTCCGGCGGTTCGGCCACGGTGGTGGCCTCGGGGGCGACCATGGCGGTGTCCGGCGGCGGGGGGGCCGTCGCCTCGGGCGGCGTCACCTCCGTGGTCTCCAGGGGCTTTTCCTGCTGCACCGTTTCCGGCGTTTCCACCGGCTTGGCTTCGGGCGGTGCCGCGACGGACGCCGCCTGCTCGGCGGGCGCCTGCGTGTCGGCCTCCGTCATCTGCGGTGCGAGGTCGATGGTCACGATGTTCTCACCCGGAGGCGCCTTCGGCTCCGGCTGGAACAGGGTGAGGGCGATCAGGGCGGAGCCATGCAGGCTGAGGGCGACGAGGAAGGCCGTGACGAGCGTGGAGGAGCCGCGCCGATCGGGATCGCCCGTCGGAGCCGGTGCGCTCAAGGGACCTGCGCTGGGACTTGCGCTCATGGGGTAGGACTTGCGCTCATGGGATCAGGGGGCCGTTCCGGTCGCGGGGGCAGCGGCGGGCGCCGCCGACGGCAGGGCGCCGCCGGGCGACTGGGCGATGAGCGAAACCTTGGTGAACCCGGCCTGGCCGACGAGGCCCATCACTTCCATGATCTTGCCGTAGGGCACGTCGCGGTCGCCGCGCACGAGCATGACCTGGCCCGGATCCTCGGCGGCGAGGGCGCGCAGGCGCGGCAGGAGGGTTTCGGGCGTCAGCTCGTCCTTGGCGAGGTAGGCCTTCCCATCCTTGTCGATGGAGATTTCCAGGGGCTTCTTAGCCTGGGCGACCTTCTGCGCCGTGGTTTTGGGCAGTTGCACCGGTACGCCCGTGGTCATGAGGGGCGCCGCGACCATGAAGATGATGAGCAGCACCAGCATCACGTCCACGAGGGGC
>Ga0182226_1000137_pt1 | contig 13099 bp, 12 predicted proteins | sample G6R1MG_27_FD_129658 | JGI IMG/M metagenome (GOLD analysis project Ga0182226, IMG submission 129658) | Miscanthus phyllosphere microbial communities from Michigan, USA - G6R1_MAIN_07NOV2016_LD1 MG | ecosystem: Host-associated > Plants > Phyllosphere > Phylloplane/Leaf | place: USA: Michigan...
CGACCACACGGCGAGCACGCCGCCGGGACGCAGGGCCCCCCGCGCCGCCGCGAGGCCGCCGGCATCGTAGAGGCGATCGTTGTCCGCCCGGGTCAGCCCCTCCGGACCGTTGTCCACGTCGAGGAGGATCGCGTCGTAGGCTCGGCTCGCGGATCGGATCAGGGCGACGACATCCGCCTCCCGTGCCTCGACCCTCGGATCGGACAGGGCCTCCTTCGCGATGTGGGCGAGCGGGCCGCGCCCCCAGGCGAGCACCGCCGGGACGAGTTCGGCGACCACGAGGGTCGCGTCCGCTCCCAGGGCATCGAGCCCGGCCCGCAGGGTGAAGCCCATGCCGTAGCCGCCGACGAGGACGCGCGCCTTCGCGCGCCCGCCGATCCGCGCGGCGCTCAAGGTCGCCAGCGCCTCCTCCGAACCGCTGAGGCGGCTGTTCATGAGTTCGTTGTGGCCGATCTGGATCGAGAATTCGTGGCCGCGCTGCAGCAGGCGCAAGGTCTCGCCGTCCGTGCCGGGAATGGGGGCGGTGTCGAGGACGACCCAGGGCGTCACGGCGGAACCTCGCTGCGCAAACGGGTCTGCCCGGTATCACAGCCCGCGCGAACCCTCCAAAGCGGCGCAGCCCATCCATGGTGCCCCCGCATTCGCGTTCGGGATCTGGATCGCCTATACCGGACTGATTCCAAATCTTGAGGTTGACGAGATCCATGGCGACGGCGTCGTTCGACACCGCCCGGCGCGACGCGAGCGCCCTCCCCGCAATCGAGAAGCTGCCCGAGTTCGATCCGGCCGCGACGCCCCTCGGGGGACCGCTCGGCCGCTCCTCCCTCGTCGGCCTCACGCGGGACGACCTGAAAGCCCGGCTCGGCGCCATCGGCGTATCGGAGCGCGAGCAGCGCATGCGCTCGGGGCAGATCTGGCACTGGGTCAACGTGCGCGGCGCCAAGAGCTTCGACGACATGACCAATGTCGGCAAGGGCCTGAAGGCCGATCTCGCGCGGGCCTACACCCTCGACCGGCCGGAGGTGGTCACCGAGCAGATCTCGCGGGACGGCACCCGCAAGTGGCTCCTGCGCATGGCCCCTACGGGCAAGCACGACCACAATCGCGGCGCCGAGATCGAGTGCGTCTATATTCCCGGTCGGGGAAGAGGCACGCTCTGCGTCTCGAGTCAGGTCGGCTGCACCCTCACCTGCTCGTTCTGCCATACGGGCACGCAGCGCCTCGTGCGCAACCTGACGACGGCCGAGATCGTGTCACAGGTGGTGGTGGCGCGCGACCATCTCAACGACTGGGCCGGCCAGAACCCGACGCCGCCCGGGGCCGACGAGGTTCGCCGCGCGGTGACCAACATCGTGTTCATGGGCATGGGCGAGCCCCTCTACAACGTCGACAACGTCATCGATTCCGTGGGCGTCATGGCGGATCAGGAGGGCCTCGGCCTCTCGCGCCGGCGCATCACCGTCTCGACCTCCGGTGTGGTGCCGCAGATGCAACGCCTCGGCGACGAATCCCATGCCATGCTGGCGATCTCGCTCCACGCCGTGCGTGACGACCTGCGCGACACCCTGGTGCCGCTCAACCGCAAGTATCCGCTGGCCGAACTCATCGCCGCCTGCCGCAACTATCCGGGCCTCAACAACGCCCGGCGCATCACCTTCGAGTACGTGATGCTGAAGGGCGTCAACGACACCGACGCGGATGCCCGCGAACTCGTGCGCCTGCTGAAAGGCATCCCGGCCAAGATCAACCTCATCCCGTTCAACCCCTGGCCCGGCAGCGCCTACGAATGCTCGGATTGGGAGCGCATCGAGCGCTTCTCCGAGATTGTCTACGAGGCCGGTTACGCTTCGCCGGTCCGCACGCCGCGCGGCCGCGACATCCTCGCCGCCTGCGGCCAGCTCAAGAGCGAGACCGAGAAGCTGCGCGCCCGCGCCCGCATGATGCTGGAGGACGGCATCGGCGCCGAGGGCGTCTATGCGGGTGCCGACGACGGCGACGACGAGTGATGTTTTGCGCCGTGCCCCACCCCTTGCCGTGGCGGTAAGGCCGCACGCAGAGCGGAACGGGGTGCAGGCGCGAGACGCGCCGGGACCCCTGTGTCGGGAGCCATGATCACCATTTCGCGGCGAACGCAGGTCCCCTCGTCTTTCAGGAGAGGGGGCCTGTCGTACTTCACGACGACTCATAGGGGCCTACGGCGAGCGGCCGGGAGCGCTGCCGTCACGGTTGTGTGAGTCCTGGAGCCTGTCACGCGAAGTGACTTGCACCTTTCCCGACGACACAGCTTTGCTATGGCAGCGACGGGATAAAGAGCGGCGGACGACTGCTCGTTTCACAAACCCACAGGGGCGTCATCATGCGGTTCCTGAGCCGCGTCTTCGTCGGAAGTCTCGCCCTCATCCTCGCGATTCCCTGCGGCGCCCTCGTCCTCGGCCTCGGGGCGATGCTCGATCCGGTGTCGCGCGAGGTCCTCGGGAGCCTCGGCCTCGTTGGCCTGTTCGCGGGGTTGAACGACCTCGCCTCCGGCGTCGGACCGGAAACGATCCTGTTCGCGCTCGCGGCCTTCGCCCGTGCCCTGTTCCTGCTCCTGGTGGTGCCGCCGACCTTGGTGGCCGTCGTGGGCGAAACCTTGAACTGGCGCGGCGCCGTCGGGTACGGCGCCGGCACGGGTCTGCTCACGGCCCTGGTGCCCTGGATCGCCCGAAGCGGCAGCCGCCTCGGCGATCCGCAGGCCTTTGCGCTCGAAGGCCGCATCACCGCGATCCTGTTCCTGACGGGCGCGGCCTCCGGTCTCGTGTACTGGCTCGTGGCGGGGCGGTTCGGTCCGCCGGATGAAACCGCGCGGTCGCATCCGCGCTGAGCGAGGCTTGAGGTCATCCGAATGCGCGCCTTGGCCCTGTGCCTTCTCCTCGCCCTGCCGCTGCCGGCCTTCGCGCAGGCGGATTCCTCGCCGATCCAGGCGGATACCGCCCGGATGCTGCCGGTGCTCGCCGCCCACGGCATGGTCTCGTCGCAGGAGGCGCAGGCGACGGGGGTGGGCGTCGGGATCCTGAAGGCCGGCGGCAACGCCGTCGATGCCGCGGTGGCCGTGGGCTTCGCCCTCGCGGTCACCCTGCCGCGCGCGGGCAATCTCGGCGGCGGCGGCTTCATGCTCGTGCATGTGGCCAAGACCGGTGAGACGGTGGCCATCGACTACCGCGAGACCGCCCCGGCCGCCGCCCGGGCCGACATGTTCCTCGACGCACAGGGTGAGCCCGACCGCGAGGCCTCGACCCGCAGCGGCAAGGCCGTGGGCGTGCCCGGCACCGTGCGGGGCTTGGCCGAGGCGCACCGCCTCTACGGCTCCGGCCGGTTTACCCTGGCCGAACTGATCGCGCCGGCTTCCCGCCTGGCCCGCGAGGGCATTCCCGTCGAGGCGGGTCTCGCCGATTCCCTGCCCCGGGCCAGGAGCCTTCTCGCACCCTGGCCGTCGAGCCGGGCCGTCTTCTTTGCCGGCAACAGGCCGTTGCAGCGGGGCGAGCGCTTGATCCAGACCGATCTCGCCGCGACCCTCGACGCCATCGCGACCGGCGGGCCAGATGCGTTTCACGCGGGCCCCCTCGCGGCCCGCATCGTCGACGCCGTCCGGGGTGCGGGCGGGGTCATGACCCTTGCCGATTTAGCCGACTACAAACCTGTGATTCGCCCGCCCGTGCGCGGCACCTATCGCGGCCTCGCCATCGCCTCGATGCCGCCGCCGAGCTCCGGCGGCATCCATCTCATCGAGATCCTCAACGTGCTGGAGGGGTTCGATCTCGCCGCCATGGGCGCGGGCAGCGCCGACGCGATCCACACCTTGGCCGAGGCGATGAAGCCGGCCTATGCCGACCGGGCCACCTGGCTCGGCGATCCGACTCGGTCGCAGATCCCCGTCGAGGGGCTAACGGCCAAATCCTACGCCGAGACCCTGCGGGCGGCCATCGATCCGGCCCGTGCCCGCCCGGCCTCGGAGATCAAGGCCGGCGATCCCCTCCCCCATGAATCCGATCAGACCACGCATTTCTCGGTGATCGACGCCGAGGGGAACGCGGTGTCGAACACCACCACCCTCAACTTCTCCTACGGGATGGGCCTCGTCGCCCCCGGCACCGGGGTCCTCCTCAACAACGAGATGGACGACTTCTCGGCGAAGACCGGGGCGCTCAACGCCTACGGCCTCGTCGGCGGCAAGGCCAACGCCGTGGCGCCCGGCGCCCGGCCCCTCTCCTCCATGACCCCCGCCTTCGTGTTCCGGGACGGCAAGCTGCTCATCGTCACGGGCAGCCCCGGCGGCAGCCGCATCATCTCGACGGTGCTTCAGACCATCGTCAACGTCGTCGATTTCCGCATGAACCTCATGCAGGCGGTGGCGGCGCCCCGGATTCATCACCAGTGGCGGCCCGACGTGCTCACGCTCGAGGAGGGCGTCTCGCCCGACACGATTCGGCTGTTGCAGGCGCGGGGCCACCGGGTCGTGGTGGCCCCGGCCTCGGGCTCGGCGAATTCCGTGATGGCCCTCGACGGCCTCAAGGCCGGAGCCGCCGACCCGCGCCAGCGCGGGACGCTGGCCGAAGGCTACTGACCTTTCGTGCGAAGCCAGTCATGGGATTCCGAAGGGCAAGCCCTTCGGCGGGTGTCGGGCAGAGCCCGACGACGAGCCAGGGCTTTGCCCTGGACCCACGAAGGGCTCGCCCTTCGGACCCGAACTTTTTAGCGCGCGGACGCCAGATGCGCGCGGCGGCGCTCGATGGAGGAGGGAATCCGCAAGGATTCCCGGTACTTCGCCACGGTGCGGCGGGCGATGTCGATGCCCTCGTCGCGCAGTTTCTGCACCAGGGCGTCGTCGGAGAGCACGTCCTTGGCGGTTTCGCCGTCGACGAGCTGCTTGATCCGGTGGCGCACGGCTTCCGACGAGTGCGCGGCGGTGCCGGCCGCCCCCGGGATCGCGGCGGTAAAGAAATACTTCATCTCCAGGGTGCCCCGGCTCGTGCCGATGGACTTGTTCGAGGTCACCCGCGAGACGGTGGATTCGTGCATGCCGATGGCCTCGGCCACGGTCTTGAGGTTGAGGGGGCGCAGATGCGACACCCCGTGCAGGAAGAACCCGTCCTGCTGGCGCACGATCTCGGAGGCGACCTTCAGGATCGTGCGGGCCCGCTGCTCCAGGCTGCGGGTGAGCCAGTTCGCCGTCTGCAGGCATTCGGACAGGAACGCCTTGTCGCCCTCGGCGACGGCCCCGCGCGCGACGCGGGCGTAGTAGCTCTGGTTCACGAGCACGCGCGGCAGGGCCTCGGCGTTGAGCTCCACCAGCCACGAGCCGTCGGCGGCGGCGCGGACGAACACGTCGGGGATCAGCACTTCGACGGCGCTCGCCCCGAAGGCGCGGCCGGGCTTCGGATCGAGACGGCGCAGCTCGGCCAGCATCTCGACGAGGTCTTCGTCGTCGACGCCGCAGAGGCGACGCAGCGCGGGAAAATCGCGCTTGGCCACGAGGTCGAGGCGCGAGACCAGGGCCTGCATGGCCGGATCGAACCGGTCACGGTCGCGCAATTGCAGGGCGAGGCATTCGGCGAGGTCGCGGGCGGCGATACCGGCCGGCTCGAAGCTCTGCACGAGCTTCAGGACGCGCGCGACGGTGTCGAGGGAGGTGCCGAGGCGCTCGGCGACGTCGTCGAGGTCTTCGCGGAGGTAGCCGGCATCGTCCACGGCGTCGATGAGGAAGCCGCCGATGAGCCGGTCGACGGGGTCGCGGGTCGCGAGGTCGAGCTGGGCGGCGAGGTGTTCGCGCAGCGACAGCTCGGCGGTGAGCGTCGCCTCGAAATCCGGGGCCTCGCCATCGAAGCTGCCGCCGGTGTTGCCGTAGGGCGCTGGCGTCAGGGACAGCATGTCCCCGGACCCGGCCTCGCGGGCGTGGGTGGGGTTCTCGTCGGCGAAGACGTTGTCGAGGCGGCTGTCGAGGGTGCTCTCCATGTCGGCGCTGCTCGCCGTCAGGGTGTTGGAGATCCAGGGCTCCTCACCCCCGTCGAAGTCGCCGCCCTCGAAATCCCCGCCCTCGTCGCCCTGGCGGTCGACGGCGGATTCGGACGGCGTCTCGCCGGGCGCACGCTCGCCGTCACCCTCGACCTCGACGCGTTCGAGGAGCGGATTGCGCTCGAGTTCGGCATCCACGTAGGCCGTGAGGTCGAGATGCGAGAGTTGGAGAAGCTTGATGGCCTGCAGGAGCTGAGGCGTCATCACCAGGGCCTGGCCCTGGCGCATCTCGAGTCGTTGCATCAGACTCATGGTGAATTCACCCCCGAGTTGCCCCCGGAACTCGACGGCGCACGTCACCGTGAGCCGAGTCTCGGCATCGATCTTGCTTCTTTTTCGATACTCCCAGGTTTAGCGCCAACCGACCCGCTCGTCAAAGCGTGCCGGGCGAGTTTGCGCGAAATGCGTCAACGACCGGTGGTTGCCGGCGCGGCGTGGTGCCGGCACCACAGGGGCGGCCTCCAGGCGAACGCCAGCGGTCGTCGCGGGGATTGGAACGGTCAGGCCGGGGGCGTGCGTGAGACGTCGCCCTACAGGCGGAAATCCTCGCCGAGGTAGAGGCGGCGGGCATCGGCGTTGGCGACGATCTCGTCGGGCGTGCCCTCCGTGAGGATGCGGCCCGAATGGGCGATGTAGGCCCGGTCGATGAGGCCGAGGGTCTCGCGCACGTTGTGGTCGGTGATGAGCACGCCGATGCCGCGCTGCTTCAGGTGCTTCACGAGATCCTGGATGTCGCCCACCGCGATGGGGTCGATGCCGGCGAAGGGCTCGTCGAGGAGCATGAAGCTCGGCGACGAGGCGAGCGCCCGGGCGATCTCGCAGCGGCGGCGCTCACCGCCCGAGAGGGCGATGGAGGGGGACTTGCGCAGGCGCGCGATGTCGAATTCCTCCAGCAGGGATTCGAGTTTCTTCGCGCGCTCCTTGCGGTCGGGCTCGGCGACTTCGAGCACGGCGCGGATGTTGTCCTCCACGGTGAGGCCGCGAAAGATCGAGGCTTCCTGCGGCAGGTAGCCGATGCCGAGGCGCGCCCGCTGGTACATCGGCAGGTGGGTGATCGGCAGGCCGTCGAGGCTGATCGAGCCGCGATCGGCCGAGACGAGGCCGGTGATCATGTAGAAGATCGTGGTCTTACCGGCGCCGTTGGGGCCGAGCAGGCCCACGGCCTCGCCGTTGCGGACCGTGAGGCCGGCCTCGTGCACCACCGTGCGGGACCCGTAGCTCTTGCGCAGGCCGCGGACGTTGAGGATGCCGGGGCCTCCACCTTCGGCGAGGATCGCGGCGTCGCGACTGGCCGCCTCGTGGCGCCCCCGGCCGAACAGCCTGCCGAGCAGGGAGGAGCGGCCGGGCGCGACCGCCGGAGACGCGGCGCTCAATTGGTCTGCGCCCGGGGCTTGGTGGCCTCGGCGGGCTTGGTGTCCGCAGGTTTGGGCGAGGCCTTGGCGGCGGCGGGCGGCTGGGCGCAGCCCTTGGGACCCTTCGCACCCTCTTCCTTCTGCGGCACGAACAGGGCCGAGACCCGGCCGCCGGCCACGGGGTCCATGTTCGCCCGGCCGGTGTTCATGTCGTAGACGAGGCGCGAGCCGCGGGTCACGTTCTGGCACTGGCTCAGCACGACGTTGCCCGTGAGCACGATGCGCTTGGCCTCCTGATCGAACACGGCGTTGTCGCCCGTGGCGACCTGATCCTTCTGAACCACCGTCACGGGGCCGGCGCATTCCACCCGCTGAATGCCGTTCTCGCCCATGCCCCCGGCGGGCTTCTCCGCGCCGCCTGCGGATGTCTCGCCCGCCTCCGTCGAATCGGCGGATTCCTTGGCGGCCCCGGTCTTCTTGTCGTCCTTCTTCGCCCGCTTGTAGCGCACGGTCATGCTGGAGCAGCGGATGGTGCTGTCGCCCTGCACCGCCACGACGTTGCCGGCGAAGACGGCCTTGTTCTCGCGGTCGAACACGTCGAGGCGGTCGGCGTCGATCTTGATCGGCTCCTTGCCGCCGCCCCCGAGATTGCCGAGGCCGGACGACTTCTCCTTCTTGGCGGGCACGGCCGGCGTCTGCGCGACGGCCGGCGCGGCGAGGAGACCGGCGGCGAGGGCCGCCGCGAGGAGGACGCGGGCGGGCGTCACGGCCGGGCCTCGCCGTCGGTGGGTTCGGCGGACGAGGTGAGGACGCGTGGGGGCTTGGCCGCCTTGTCCGTCTCGTGAAGCACCGTGTGGACGTTGCCGATGAAGGAGATGACGTGGCCGCTGTCGCGGACGTCGAGGGTGTCGGCCACCACGGTTCCGCTCGGAATCGTGACGGTCACGGTCTCGTTCGACGTCACGGTGCCGGTCTTGAAATCCACCGCCGCCGAGGAGAGGCGAACCTCCTCGCCCTTGTCGGTCCGGATGCGGATGTCCTGGTTCAGGGTCAGGGATTCCCGGGCCGTGTCGAACAGGCCGGCGGCGGCTTCGAGATGGGCGAGGCCACCCTTGTCGTCGGTGGCGAGATGCCCCTTCATGGCCTGCAGCTCGATGAGGGTCGGCTTGCGGACGTCCTGAAAGGCGGCGGTGGCGGTGACCTCGTAGCCGCGCTCGCCCTGGCGGAAGCCGGACAGGCGTGGGCTCTCCATCTTGACCTTCGTGCCCGACAGGCTCACGGGGCCGATGCCGACGCTCGGCAGGCTGGTGCCGAAGGGGTTGAAGAGAACGGCGGCGAGAGCCAGCACGGCGCCTCCGGCCACGACCGGGATGAGGCGCCGCAGGGTGCGCACCCGCGAGCTGTGGCTGCGGGCCTGCGCGTGGGCGCGGGTCCGGCGTGCATCGACGCGGACTGGGGCGGCCCCGGTCTCGCTGGACTCGTCCACCTGCATGATCGTCCCAAACATGCCGCCGGATGCGCGCGGGCCATGGCGAAGTTATGACCACCGCCTTGCCAAATCATCAAGGTCGATGATGCATCCGTGTGCGACGGCGCACCCGTACGGCCGGTCAGGTATGGGCGAAAAGGTCGGTCTCGGGCCAGCCGGCGAGGTCGAGGCGGGCGCGGGTCGGCAGGAAGTCGAAGCAGGCCTGGGCCATCTCCGTCCGCCCCTCGCGGGCGAGCATCGCGTCGAGGCGCGCGCGGGCGGCGTGGAGATAGAGCACGTCGGAGGCCGCGTAATCGATCTGGGCCTGGCTCAAGGTGTCGGCGCCCCAATCGGAGGATTGCTGCTGCTTCGACAGGTCGACGCCGACGAGTTCGCGGACCACATCCTTGAGGCCATGCCGGTCGGTGTAGGTGCGGGCGAGCTTCGAGGCGATCTTCGTGCAGTAGACCGGCGTCGGCATCACCCCGAGGGCGTTGAACAGCACCGCGAGGTCGAAGCGGGCGAAATGGAAAATCTTCAGGATCTCGGGATCGCCCATCACCCGCTTCAGCATCGCCGGCGCCGTGGCCCCGGGGACGATCTGCACCACGTCGGCGCTGCCGTCGCCGCGGGAGATCTGCACCACGCAGAGCCTGTCCCGGTGCGGGTTCAGCCCGAGGGTCTCGGTGTCGATGGCGAGGGCGGGGCCGGCGACGTAGTCGGCCGGAAGGTCGCCGCGATGGACGCGCACGAGGGGCTGGGGGGCCATGGGGGACTTCGCTGCCGTTCGGGAAGGCTCGCGCCTATCATCCACCCTCCGGCCCGACAACCCCGAGCCTCCGGCCCGACGAATCCGAGGGAACCGGGCGCGCCGGAGGCGAACCCGCCCCCGGCGCCCGGCCGTCACTTCTGCTTGGCGATGACCTTGTCCTTGATGCCGTCGTAGACGCCCTGCGGGATGATCTTCTTCGACACGAGCTCGTCCTTGCCGTGATAGGGGCGACCCTTGACGATGGCCGCCGCGCGGGCGGTGCCGATGCCCGGCAGGGCATCGAGTTCGGCCGGGGTGGCGCTGTTGAGGTCGATCAGCGCGGCCTTTTCGACCTTGGTCTCCGATTTCGCCTCGGGCTTGCCGGCCGCCGGAGCCTTCGGCGCCGCGACGGTGGGGGGCGTCGGGTTCGCGGGCGCCGGCACGGCGGGGGCCGGTTTCGTCGCGGGGGCGGCTGGGCTCGGCGATTGGGCGAGGGCGGGCGCCGTGGCGAGGCAGGCCAGGACGGCGAGGCTGCGCAGAAGAGATGACTGCATGGGAATCTCCCGATCGATGCCGCGGTCGCGATGCCGCGCCAACGGCGCAAGATCTAGAAAAGCGCGGTTGAACCGCCGCTTAACGGTGCGACATTCCTGCAGGCCGGTCGTTTCGCTGCCATCGGGATGGTTCCCGGGCCTGAAAGTCCCTGGGGATCCGTGGCTTTTCGAACGGATGCGCGACACCCCTAGCCATGGCGCCCCGGCGCGGCTATAAGCCCGCCTCGAATCTCCGTTTGAACACGGTGCCGAGGCGATCCTCCCGGAGGAGGTCGTCGTGAGGCACCCTTTTGCCATCGACAGGATCATCCCATGGCCGTTCCGAAGCGCAAGACCTCCCCCTCGCGGCGCGGCATGCGCCGGTCCGCCGACGCCCTCAAGGCTCCGACCTATGTCGCCGACAAGGATTCGGGTGAGCTGCGCCGTCCCCACCACATCGATCTGAAGACCGGCATGTACCGCGGTCGTCAGGTCCTGAAGGTGAAGTCGGCCGAGGCCTGAGCTTTTCCGCGTCGCAAGGCGGGCCGCTCCGGCGGCCATTCGGAACCATCGTGACGAGGCCGTGATCCGCGAAGGCGGACACGGCCTTTTTGCGTTGTTCGGATCAGGCGCTGCGGCGGGCCGCGGCGGCGTAGGCGGCGGCGGCGTTGCGCGTCCGCTCCAGGCGCGCGGGACGCAGCACGGGATCGGCGCCGAGGAGAAGCTGGGTCAGGAACCCCGAATCCGGGCGCCGGGCCACGGGGCGGCGCGTCCCATAGGCCTCACCCCCGGGGATCACCACGAGGTCGTAGACCGAAGTCCGTCCCGTTTCGGGATGATCGCTCGTTTCGAATCGCGCCATGGCATCCGGTCCCGTGTGAATCGGGGTGTCAGATGCAAGAAGTGGGGCCGGCTTAACGGTTCGTCAATCTTTGGTTCGCCGCGCCGACGCCGGCCTACTTCTTCGACAGGGTCTCGAGGCGCGATTGCATCTCGGCCATCTGGCGCTTCAGGTCGTCGAGGTCGGTGCCGCTCGGGGCCGGGGCGGGGGGCTGCGGCGGGACGGCGGCGGAGGGATGTGAGCCCATGCCCGAGAGCGGCCCGGTGCCGAAGGTGGTGAACATCTTCATGGCATCGCCGAAGAAGCTCATATTGGCCCGGACCTGCTCCTCCATGGCGTTCTGGAACACCGTCGGGGCGAAGCTCTGGGTCATCTTCTCGCGAAGACCGTCCTGGTCGCGGGCGAAGTTCGCCATGGAGAATTCGAGGAAGCTCGGCACCATGGTGCGCATGCTGTCGCCGTAGAAGCGGATGAGCTGGCGCAGGAAGGCGACGGGCAGCAGGTTGTCGTCGCCGGCCTTGTTCTCCTGCTCGAAGATGATCTGCGTCAGCACCGAACGGGTGATGTCGTCGCCCGAACGCGCGTCGTAGACGAGGAAATCCTCGCCGTTCTGGACCATCGTCGCGAGATCCTCGAGGGTGACGTAGGTCGAGGTGCCGGTGTGATAGAGACGGCGATTGGCATATTTCTTGATGACGGTGTGGTTGGACTTACCGTTGTCCGCCATTTCTGGGGGCCTCTCCCGACGCGATCATGCAAGCCGCTCGATCTTCCGACGACGCGCGCGGAGACGAGAGTGTTCCCGACCCGCCGGCTCTCACCTTAAGGCCTTCGCCCGCCGACGAAAACACCTATCTCGCCGCCGTCCACGCGGAAGTCCGCGCGGAAGAGTGCCGATCCGGGCCGCCCCGGCGATGACGGGGAGGGCGTCCTCGTCAAATCGCCATGTCAAATCGCCTTGACTTCGCAAGGTCGTCGGCTTTCATCCGGGGGCGAAGGCAAGGCGCGCACGCTTCAAGGCGATAACGCGGCGCCGGCCGGCATGAGGAGACCATCCATGGCAGCAGAAGACATCGTCATCGTCGGGGCGGCCCGCACCGCAGTCGGCTCGTTCGGCGGCGCCTTCAACACCGTTCCGGCCCACGAACTCGGCGCCGTGGCGATCAAGGCCGCCCTGGAGCGCGCCGGTGTCTCGCCCGACGACGTCGACGAGGTGATCTTCGGTCAGGTGCTCACGGCCGGCGCCGGCCAGAACCCGGCCCGTCAGGCCGCCATCAAGGCCGGCATCCCGGAGAAGGCCACGGCCTGGGGCCTCAACCAGGTCTGCGGCTCCGGCCTGCGCACCGTCGCCATCGGCATGCAGCAGATCGCCAACGGCGACGCCACCGTCATCGTGGCCGGCGGCCAGGAATCCATGTCGCTCTCCCCCCATGCGCAGTACCTGCGCGGCGGCCAGAAGATGGGCGACGTCAAGCTCGTCGACACCATGATCAAGGACGGCCTGTGGGACGCCTTCAACGGCTACCACATGGGCACCACCGCCGAGAACGTGGCCCAGGCCTTCCAGCTCACCCGCGAGGAGCAGGATGCCTTCGCGGCAAAGTCCCAGAACAAGGCCGAGGCCGCCCGCAAGGAGGGCCGCTTCAAGGACGAGATCGCGCCCGTCACCGTCTCGGGCCGCAAGGGCGACACGGTCGTCGACACTGACGAGTACATCCGTGACGGCGCCACCGTCGAGGCGATGGCCAAGCTCAAGCCCGCCTTCTCGAAGGACGGCACGGTGACGGCCGCCAACGCCTCCGGCCTCAACGACGGCGCCGCCGCCATCGTGCTGATGTCGGCCTCCGAGGCCGAGCGCCGGGGCATCAAGCCGCTGGCCAAGATCGTGTCCTGGGCCACCGCCGGCGTCGACCCGAAGGTCATGGGCACCGGCCCGATCCCGGCCTCGCGCAAGGCCCTCGACAAGGCCGGCTGGAAGCCGTCCGACCTCGATCTCGTCGAGGCCAACGAGGCCTTCGCCGCCCAGGCGCTCGCCGTGAACAAGGACATGGGCTGGGACACCGACAAGGTGAACGTCAATGGCGGCGCCATCGCCATCGGCCACCC
>Ga0182226_1000138_pt1 | contig 13098 bp, 12 predicted proteins | sample G6R1MG_27_FD_129658 | JGI IMG/M metagenome (GOLD analysis project Ga0182226, IMG submission 129658) | Miscanthus phyllosphere microbial communities from Michigan, USA - G6R1_MAIN_07NOV2016_LD1 MG | ecosystem: Host-associated > Plants > Phyllosphere > Phylloplane/Leaf | place: USA: Michigan...
CGGTGTCCATGTCCCGCGAGAACGCCAGCAGCGACAGGGCGGCGATGTTCAGGGGCACGAGGGCCGCCATCGCCGCCGCCGGCAGGGTCGCGGCCAGCATGGTCGCCACCGCCGCCACGATCACGAGGCCGAACAGCACGAAGGTGCGGGCGCCGTGCGTGGTGCCGGCGAGAATCATCAGGGCCCAGGACGTGCTCTGCACGACCTCGCAGACCATGAAGTAGCGCCGCCACATGGAGACGGAGACCGCCTCGGGGTCCTGGGCGAGGAAGCGCCGGGTGGCGAACATCGACAGGGCCACGGCCCCCATCAGACAGCCCCCCCACAGGGCCGCGATCACCGGCGGCACCCACAGGGCGGAGATGCCCGCGATGGCGAGGCCGAGGAGCGCGAGGGGGATGACGGCGCCGGAGCGGTACTGCGCGTAGACGCGGACGAGTTCGTAGTCGAAGGCCCGTTCGAGGCCGCTCGTCGAGGTCAGCTTCTCGCGGGCCGAGCGCATTTCGCGCGCGACTTCGCGGCGACGCATCGCCTCCGAAGCGGACGGTCCGCGCCCGCGCTGAATCATCTCCGCTGTCAGGTCGGGCATTACCGTCTTGGAAGACCACGCAAGGGGTGCCGCGCTTCGGAAAGCGCGAGCCTGTCGGAACACGACTGTGCGCAAGGTGGCCCCGATACGTTAAGAACGGCCTGCCGCGTTCCTTCGCATTGTCCCGATTCCGTACGACGGCCCCGATCATCCCCTTGGATATGGGGCGTGTGCGATGGCACACATGGATCGCGCGGGGCACAGTCTAGCGTCGTTCCAGCAAACGAGCCCGGAGCACCACCCATGGTGAAGCTGACCGTCAACGGCGTCGCTCACAGTATCGAGGCCGATCCCGAGACGCCGCTCCTGTGGGTGTTGCGCGATCATCTCGACAAGACCGGGACGAAGTACGGTTGCGGCATCGCGCAATGCGGCGCCTGTACGGTGCACCTCGACGGACAGCCCGTCCGCTCTTGCCAGACCCGGATCGGTGACGTCGGCGAGGGCCGGATCACCACCATTGAGGGCGTGTCGGGGCGCGTCGCCGATGCCGTTCGCACGGCGTGGCGCGGTCTCGACGTGGTCCAGTGCGGCTACTGCCAGTCCGGCCAGATGATGTCGGCCATCGGCCTGCTGTCGGGGACGCCCAAGCCGACGGATGCCGAGATCGACGGGGCCATGGACGGCAACGTCTGCCGCTGCGGCACCTACCAGCGCATCCGCGCGGCGATCCACGAGGCGGCCCGCAGCCTCGCCTGAACCCCAGACCCGTCGTCCTGAAGACCCGCCCGAACTGGAGTCCGCCATGCCGAAGGTCCGTCAGGCCCTGGAGAGCCTTCCCTCCCGCCGCGCGTTCCTCGGCGGGGCCGCCGCCTCGGCGGGTGCGATCCTGCTCGGTTTCCATCTCGCGGGTCCCCGCCAGGCCCGCGCGGCCGGGGGGCCGGACCTCACCGGCGGGCCGGCGAAACCCAATGCCTTCGTGCGGATCGCCGCCGACGACACCGTCACGGTGATGATCAAGCACCTCGACATGGGGCAGGGCAACACCACCGGCCTCGCCACGATTCTGGCCGACGAACTCGATGCCGATTGGGCGACCGTCCGCACGGCCTTCGCCCCGGCGGATGCGGCGCTCTACAACAACCTGCTCATGGGGCCCGTCCAGGGCACGGGCGGCTCGACGGCCATCGCCAATTCCTGGCTCCAGCTGCGCCGGGCGGGGGCTGCGGCCCGCGCCATGCTGGTGGCCGCCGCCGCCGAGCGCTGGACGGTTCCGGCCGGTGAGATCACCGTCTCGCGCGGCGTCGTCGCCCACGCCGCCTCAAATCGCGCCGCCCGGTTCGGAGAGCTCGCCGAGGCGGCCGCCGCCCAGCCGGTGCCGCAGGAGCCCGCCCTCAAGCGGCCGGACCAGTGGACGCTCATCGGCACGCGGGTCCCGCGGGTCGACTCGGCCCAGAAGACCGATGGCAGCGCCACCTACGCCATGGATATCCGCCGGCCCGGTCAGGTCACGGCCGTGGTGCTGCATCCGCCCCGCTTCGGGGGAGCCGTGGCCGCCGTGAACGACAAGGCCGCCCGTGCCATGCCGGGGGTCCTCGACGTGGTGACGATCCCGACGGGCGTCGCGGTCATCGCCAAGGACACCTGGTCGGCCATGAAGGGGCGCGAGGTGCTCGAGGTCACCTGGGACGATGCGGCCGCCGAGACCCGTTCCTCCGACGCCATCCTGGCCGAGTACCGCGAGCGCCTGAAGAACCCGGGCCACGTCGCCTCGCAGCGGGGGGATGCGGGCGGCGCCATCGCGGGGGCCGCCAAGGTGCTGGAGGCGGAGTTCACCTTCCCGTACCTCGCCCACGCGGCCATGGAGCCCCTCAATGCCACCATCGAGCGGGCCTCGGACGGCACCTACGACGTCTTCGCCGGCTGCCAGTTGCAGACCATCGAGCAGGCCGTGGTCGCCGCCACCCTCGGGGTGACCACCGACAAGGTCCGCCTGCACACCCAATGGGCCGGCGGCTCGTTCGGCCGCCGGGCGACGCCGGGGGCGGATTACTTCGCCGAGACGGCGGCCATCGTGAAGGCCACGGGCGGCAAGGCTCCGGTCCACCTCGTCTGGACCCGCGAGGACGATATGGCGGGTGGCTTCTACCGCCCCATGGTGGTGCACACGCTCCGGGCCGGCCTCGACGCCGCCGGGGCCGTGGTCGGATGGGAACACCGCATGATCGGCAAGTCGATCATGATCGGCTCGCCGTTCGAGGCGATGCTGGTGAAGGACGGCGTCGATTCGACCACTGTCGAGGGGGCGTCCGACACGCCCTATGCCCTGCCGGCCTACCGGTTCGAGGTGCACAATGCCCGCGAGGGCGTGCCGGTGCTGTGGTGGCGCTCGGTGGGGCATACCCACACGGCCCACGCCATGGAGGTGTTCGTCGACGAACTGGCCCACGCCGCCGGCGCCGACCCCGTCGCCTACCGGCTCGGAATGCTGAAGAGCGCCCCGCGCCTCTCCGGCGTCCTGTCGCTGGCCGCCGAGAAGGCCGGCTGGACGGCGCGGCCCTCGGACAAGGCGATGGAGGGCAAGGGACACGGCTTCGGCGTCGCGGCCCATGAATCCTTCGGGTCCTACGTCGCCATGGTGGCCGAGGTGACGACGGACGACACCAGGGTGAAGGTGAACCGGATCGTCGCTGCCGTCGATGTCGGCATCGCCGTCAATCCGGACATCATCCGCGCCCAGGTCGAAGGCGCTGTGGGCTTTGCTCTCTCGTCGGTCCTGCGCAATCGGATCACCCTCAAGGACGGGGTGGTGCAGGAACGGAACTTCGACACCTACGAGCCGACCCGCATGAGCGAGATGCCGCGCGTCGAGGTACACATCATGCCCTCCACCGCCGCACCCACGGGCATCGGCGAGCCGGGCGTGCCGGTGATCGCCCCGGCCATTTCGAACGCCGTCTTCGCCGCAACGGGGCGGCGCCTGAGATCGTTGCCGCTCGATATCGCTGGTCTCAAGGGCGTGTAGGACATGACGCGGCGGAGCCACCGGTTTCGCCGTCCGCCGGTTCAAGCAGACGGAAAAGTGCTCAAACGTCTCACATAAATTATCAACGCGTGTTCTCTACAAACAGCCCTGCGAAACACTGTTTCGAGAGCTGCCATGCTGTCCTGGGTTCCTTCGGTCTTCAAACGCTTCGGTGGGGTCCGGGCGCCTCGCAAAATGGTCGGCCAGGAAGAGACGCTTCTTCCGGCGGTCCTGCGCCTCGGAGAGCGGACCTATGCTTGCACCGTCGTCGGAGCGATCAACGACAAGACGGTCGTGACCCTGTCCAGACCGGTCCTGATCCGAGAGACCGACCCCATCGACATCAAGCTCGAGACGGACCGCACCTTCCGCCGCTTCCAACTGCGGTGGAAGCAGGGCCTGCAGCTCAGCGTCAAACCCGTCACCTCGTGGGCGGCGCCGAATTGACCGGTCCTGGCGCCGATCGCGGTCTCGGGCCTCACGCGGCCTCGACGGAGAAGGCCATGCCGAGGCCGGTCCCCTGATCGGCGTAGTCGACGAGGGTGTAGCCGCGCTCGGAGAGGGCGGCCTCCAGGATGTCGCGGTGCTTGCGATACATCTGGCCGATGGCCAGCGGCGTGAGGCGTGGGTTGCCCCGCCGAAGATCGTCCACGCCGACCGTGAGCGGGGCGCCCTCCCGGTCGGCGATCCGGACGAGGGCGGCGGCGAGATCCGCCGCCTTGGTTTCCGACGCCGATTTCGCCTTGAACGCCATGCCGCTGATCCACGCGCCTGTCATCGCCGGGGTGGCAACGCCTTCGGACCGGAAGCGATCCCGGTCCGGAGACAGGCCCGGAGAGGATCGAGACGGGCTCAGTTCGGGTGAAACACCACCTTCACGCAGCCGTCCTTCTTGTCGCGAAAAGTCTTGTAGAGGTCGGGGCCGTCGGCGAGGTCCGTCGATCGGTGGGTGATCATCGAGGTCATGTCGAAGCGACCGTCCTGGATCAGCTTCGTCAGCGTCTCCAGGTAGCGCTTCACGTGGGTCTGGCCGCTCTTCAAAGTCAGGCCCTTCTGCACGATGGAGCCCATGTTGATGGGAAGCGGGCCGCCGTAGACGCCCGGGATCGAGACGATGCCGCAGGGGCGCACGGCCTTGATCGCTTCCGTGAGGACGTAGGGCCGCTCCGTCGACGTGAGCTTCTCCTGCAGGGTGCTGATGAGGCCGGCGACGCCGTGGCCGGCGGTGGCCTCCATCCCGACGCAGTCGATCACCGCATCGGCGCCCTCGCCCTTGGTGATTTCCTTGATCCGCTCGAACACGTCCTCTTTCATGAAGTCGATGATGTCGGTGGCGCCGGATTTGCGCGCCAGGGCGATGCGCTCCGGCACCGTCTCGATGACGATGATGCGTTCGGCCCCCATGATCTTCGCCGACTGGATCGTGAACAGGCCGACGGGGCCGGCGCCCCAGATGGCGATGCTCTCGCCGCCCTGGATCTCGCAATGCTCGGCGCCCTGCCAGCCCGTGGGCAGGATGTCGGTGAGGAAGAGGAGGTGCTCGTCGTCGATCCCCTCGGGCGCCAGCATGGGGGCGACATCGGCCATGGGCACCCGCACGTATTCCGCCTGTCCACCGGCATAGCCACCGGTGAGGTGCGAGTATCCGAACAGGCCGGCGGTGGTGTAGCCGAATTGCGCCGCCGCCATGGCCCCGTTGCGGTTCGAACGCTGGCAGACGGAATAGTTGCCGAGCCGGCACTGGCGGCATTCGCCGCAATTGATGTTGAAGGGCACGACGATGCGGTCACCCTTCTTGAACTTGGTGAAGCCTGCCCCGACCTCGACCACCTCGCCCATGAACTCGTGACCGAGGACGTCGCCGCTCTTCATGGTCGGCATCTGGCCGTCCATGAGGTGGAGGTCCGAACCGCAGATGGCACACGACGTCACCTTGATGATGACGTCGCGTGCATCCTCGATTCTCGGGTCCGGTACCGTATCGCACCGGATGTCGCCCTTGCCGTGCCAGCACAATGCCTTCATCCGGATCGTCCTCGTGTGATGCGTGGTGGGCTGTTTCGGCGGAGGTCCAAGGTTTCCGTGTTCTGAAAACTTGACCGATATGATCGGGTATCTGCCGAGTCCCATGTCGATAGTGAGTCAAGACGGTGTGCTGGCATCGGTTCCGGTGCGCTTATGGTCTCAGGAACGCGATGAGATCGTTCGTGAGCGCCTCGGCATGGGTGAACGGCAGGGCGTGGGAGGCCCCCTCGTAGACCGTGAACGTCGAGCCCGGAATCGCCGCCGCTGCCGCCCGGCCCGACACGTCGATGGGCACGGTCTGATCGTCGTCGCCGTGGATGATGAGGGTCGGCACGCGGATATGCGCGAGATCGGGGCGGAAATCCGTCTCCCCGAAGGCGCGGACGCAGGCGATGGTGGCCTTCGGCGACGCCCGCATGGCGAGGTCGCTCGTCCAGCGCATCAGTTCGGTGGACGCCGGCGCGGTGAAGACGCCGGCCCCGAAGAAGGTCTTGGCGAAATTGCCGAGGAAATGCGGACGGTCGGCCTTCAGGCCGGCGATCATGTCCTCGAAGACGCTCGCATCGACCCCGTCCGGGTGATCGGGGGTCTTCAGCATCATCGGCGTCACCGCCGAGACCAGGGCCACGCGGGACACCCGCGCGCCGCCGTGGCGCGCGAAGTAGCGGGCGATCTCGCCCCCGCCCATGGAGAAACCCACGAGGGCCACGTCCTGGAGGTCGAGGCCGTCCAGCACAGCCTTCAGATCGTCCGCGAAGGTGTCGTAGTCGTAGCCGCCCCAGGGCTGGTCCGAGCGGCCGAAGCCGCGCCGGTCGTACGCGAGGGTGCGAAACCCCGCCTCGGTGACGGCCGGCATCTGGTATTCCCACATGTCGGCATCGAGCGGCCAGCCATGGATGAAGACGATGGGGCGGCCGGAACCCCAATCCTTGTAATACAGGCGCGTGCCGTCAGGGGTGTCGAGGAAGGGCATGAGAACTCCATTGCCAGGGGGCCGGTCGATCCGGCGGGCGACAGGCTAAGGATCGAACGGCGCCTGCGTTCCCGTGTCCCCTGGGCCGAACCGGAGGACCTTCCTATGTCCGTCCCCGATGGACCCCGCTCCCGACTTCGACGCCACCGCCGCATCCCTGCGCGCCTGCCGCCTCTGCCGGGACGCGCCGGTCTACGGGCCGCCCCTGCCGCAGGAACCGCGCCCCATCGTCCAGGGGCGTTCCAGCGCGCGCCTGTGCATCGCCAGTCAGGCACCGGGCAACAAGGCCGACAAGAGCGGCATCCCGTTCATGGACCCGTCCGGCATCCGCCTGCGCGACTGGCTCGGCCTCGACGAGGCGGCGTTCTACGACGCGTCGCGCCTCGCCATCGTGCCCATGGGGGCGTGCTTTCCAGGCTACGACGCCAAGGGTGGCGACCGGCCGCCCCGGCGCGAATGCGCCGAGCGCTGGCGGGCGGAGCTGTTCGCCGGGTTGCCGCACCTCGAACTCATCCTCGTCATCGGCCAATACGCGCAGGCGTGGCATCTCGGCCGGGCCAAGGGCGGTCTCACCGAGACGGTGCGCAACTGGCGGGCTGTGCTCGACGCGCCGCGCCGGCCGCGCGTCCTCCCCCTGCCGCACCCCTCCTGGCGCAACAGCGGCTGGCTCAAGGCCAATCCGTGGTTCGAGGCCGAGTTGCTGCCGGTGCTGCGGGCCGAAGTCGCCCACGCCATGCGCCCGCAGCCGGGCCCCTCGCGTTGACAGGGCGGACCGGACGCGGGATGGCCGCGCGAGACAGCCTGCCCGAGGATCTGCCCATGTCCGCCATCACCGACCCGCGCGACCGCCTCATCGTCGCCCTCGACGTCGCCACCGTGGCGGAAGCGGAGAGCCTGGTGGAGCGCATCGGCGACGCGGCCACCTTCTACAAGATCGGCTATCGCCTCGCCTATGCGGGCGGCCTCGCCCTCGTGCCGCGCCTCGCCGCTGCCGGCCTCAAGGTGTTCCTCGACCTCAAGCTCCACGACATCGGCAACACCGTGGAGGAGGGGGTCCGGGCGCTCGCCGATCTCGGGCCGACCTTCCTCACGGTGCACGCCTACCCGCAGACCATGCGGGCGGCCGTGCGGGGGCGCGGCACCGGCGCTCTTCAGATCCTGGCCGTAACGGTGCTCACCTCCTACGACGAGGCCGACGCACGGGATGCCGGCTACGCCCTGTCCGTCCCGGACCTCGTGGCGCAGCGGGCCCGTCAGGCGGCAGAGGTCGGCATCGACGGCATCGTCTGCAGCGCCGTCGAGGCCGCGTCGGTTCGCCGCGTCGTCGGACCGGACCGCCTCATCGTCACGCCGGGGATCCGTCCGGCCGGCAGCGCCCTCGGCGACCAGAAACGGGTGATGACGCCCGGCGAGGCGCGGCGGGCCGGCATCGACCACGTGGTGGTCGGTCGTCCGATCACCGGGGCGTCCGATCCTCGGGCGGTCGCGAGCGCCATCGTGGCGGACATGTCTTGAGCCCGCTCACGGGACGCGGCGCAGGCCCCTGAGCAGGAACGCGATCATCGCCTCCAGGGGCGGAACGCCGGCGTCGGGATATTGGCTTACCAGGGTCGGGTGGCAGTAGCGCAGGACGGCCGTGTGCAGGCAGGCGGCGGCGAGGGCCGGATCGTCGGTCGCGAACTCGCCCGATGCGACGCCCTCCCGCACCAGGGCCTCGAACACGGCGGCGATGTGTTCGATGTGCCGGGCGCAGACATCCCAGCTCTCGGCCACGGCCGCCGCCACCATCTCCTGCATGCGCGGATTGGCATCGCAGCGTTCCGCGCAGCTGCTGTGCAGAACCCGGATCACCGCGCCGAGCCGATCCCCGGCCCCTCCGTCCATCCCTTGCGCCGCTGCCGCGACGCGTCGTTCGGTCTCGACCATGAGGCGCTGGATCACGGCCTCGTGGATCGCCTTCTTGGAGTCGAAGAAGCGATAGACGTTGGCCGGGCTCATCCGCAGGCTGCGAGCGATGTCGGCGACGGTGGTCTTCTGATAGCCGATTTCGCGAAACGACGCCTCGGCGGTTTCGAGAATGCGGCAGCGCGTCGTGGGGGCAGCCTCTTCCGAAAGGGGATCCGTCTCCGGAAGGGGAGGCATGGGGGCCGCGGCGCTCGTCATGGCGATCACGCTAGGCGGCGCTCCGATCCAGGTCAAAGGCGAAGGGGGGCCCGACGCACGAAGCGTCGGGTGTGTGCCTTATGAGCCGAATTGCGAGCCGAGCTGCTCCAAGTATTCCGCCAGATCGACCCCTCCGACGCGTTTGCCGTAATCGAAACGCATTCCCTGCCGGATGTCGATGCTGCTGGATTTTGTGGTGAGCGTGAACGGCTTGACGCAGATCCAAGCGCCGTCGCGACGATGTTCGAAGAAGTTCAGAATCTCGTGGCTGGCCATGGTTGCCCCTCGCGCTGACTAAATCGTCAACGGCGATCGGCCACAACGGTTCACCCGTGTGTCTGAATTTCACGCATCCGCGGGAAAGCTTGGCCGTAAGCTGGGAAAAACTCAGCTTTTCCGGGGTGGGGATATCCCCACCCCGGCGGTGTGTTCAGGCCGCGCTCTTCAACGGTCCGATCTTGTCGTGGAAATCCGGGCCGTTGATCGTCTTCGTCACGTACCCGTCGCGGATGAGGTAATCGCCGAAGCGCTCGCCCGGCTGCTTGTTCCCGGCATAGGCGGCGAACAGCGGATCGAGGATCGTCTTGATCTCGGCGGCGGTCACGTCCTCGCCGTAGAGCTTGCCCAGGCGCGAGCCGTCGAAGGCGGCGCCGAGATAGAGGTGGTAGCGCTCCGGGCCGCGACCCACGAGGCCGATCTCGGCGATGTAGGGCCGGGCGCAGCCGTTGGGGCAGCCGGTCATCCGGATGGTGATCTCGTCGTCCTGAAGGCCGTGCGACGCGAGGCTCGTCTCCAGTTCGGTCATCAGATCCGGCAGGTAACGCTCGCTCTCGGCGAGCGCCAAGCCGCAGGTCGGCAGGGCGACGCAGGCCATGGAGTTGCGCCGCAGGGCACTGGCGCCCTTCAGGAGGCCGTGCTGATCCACCAGGGACTCGATCTCGGCCCTCTTCTCGGCCGGCACGTTGGCGATGATGACGTTCTGGTTGCCGGTGAGGCGGAAATCGCCCTCGTGGATCTCGGCGATCTTGCGCAGGCCGGTGAGGAGCTGCGCGCCGCCGTCGATGTCCTTGATGCGGCCGGACGGAATATAGAGGGTGAGGTGATGGCGGCCGTCGTCGCCTTCGGTCCAGCCGTAGCGGTCGCCGTTGTTGGTGAAGGTGAAGGGCTTCGGATCGGCCAGCGGCTTGCCGACGCGCTTCTCGACCTCGGCCCGGAAGGCGGCCAGACCGTAACGCTCGATGGTGTATTTCAGGCGGGCGTTCTTGCGGACCTTGCGGTTGCCCCAGTCGCGCTGCACCGTCATCACGGCTTCCGCCGCCTTCAGGGCATCCTCCGGCTCGACGAAGCACATGACGTCGGCCGTGCGCGGGAAGGTGTCGGTCTCGCCATGGGTCATGCCCATGCCGCCACCCACCGTGACGTTCCAGCCCGTGACCGCGTTGTTGTCGTCCAGGATGGCGATGAAGCCGAGGTCGTGGGCGAAGATGTCGACCTCGTTCGAGGGCGGCACGGCGATGACGGTCTTGAACTTCCGCGGCAGGTAGGTCTTGCCGTAGACGGGCTCGACCTCGGCCGCGTCCTCGCCGCCGACCACGCGCTCCCCGTCGAGCCAGATCTCGCGCCAGGCGCTGGTCTTCGGCAGCAGCGAATCCGAGATGGCCTTGCCGAGCTCGTAGGCGGCCTTGTGGGCGCCGACCTGCGCCGGGTTCGTCGCCGCCATCACGTTGCGGTTGACGTCGCCGCAGGCCGCGATGGTGTCGAGGAGCGTCGCGTCGATGGCCGCCATCGTGCGCTTGAGGTTCGACTTGATGACGCCGTGGTACTGGAAGGTCTGGCGCGTCGTCGCGCGAAGCGCCCCGCCCGCGTAGGTGGTGGCGATCTCGTCGAGCGCCAGCCACTGCTTCGGGGTGACGACGCCGCCGGCGATGCGCAGGCGGATCATGAAGCTGAACGCTTTCTCGAGCTTCTTCTTCGTGCGCTCCGCGCGGATGTCGCGGTCGTCCTGCATGTACATGCCGTGGAACTTCACGAGCTGGCCGTCATCCTCCGAGATGGCGCCCGTGGCGTGCTTCAGGAGCCCGTCGGCCAGGGTCCCGCGCAGGTAGCCGGACGCGATCTTGAGGTGCTCGTTGTGCGCGAGCCCCGCCGACCGGGCGGCTTCCGCCTCGGTGATCGGGCGCTCCGTCGGCGGGGTCTCGTAGGTGCGGGGCGGGGTCTGCTCGGCCATGGCGGGATTCCGGTCTTTTCAAATCGAATGCTGCGCGCTCGGTGGGCGTCCCTCCCCGCGGAGGGGGAGGGGCCTTCGGCTCACATCAGTAAACGTCCTGCTGGTAGCGGTGGGCGCGTTCCAGGGTCGCCACCGCCGCCTCGGCATCGGCGGGGCTGAGCGCCTTGGCGGTCTGATAGGCGCGCACGACGGCGTTGCGCACGTCCTTGGCCATCCGGTTGGCGTCGCCGCAGACATAGAAGTGGGCGCCGCCGTCGAGCCACGCCACGAGTTCGCGGGCGTGGTGGTCGATCCGGTCCTGCACGTAGATCTTCTCGGGCTGGTCGCGCGAGAAGGCGACGTCGATCTTGGTGAGCGAGCCGTCCTCCAGGGCGTCCTGCCATTCGAGCTGGTACAGGAAGTCGTGGGTGAAGTGGCGGTCACCGAAGAACAGCCAGGAGCGGCCGGGCGCCTCGAGCGCGCGGCGCTCCTGCACGAAGGCGCGGAACGGCGCGACGCCGGTGCCGGGGCCGACCATGATGATGTCGGTCGCGGGGTCCTGCGGCAGGCGGAAGTGGCGGTTGGGCTTCAGCTTCACCCGCAGCTTGGCGCCGTTCTTCACCCGGTCCGCGACATGCGTCGAGGCGACACCGGAGCGGGCCCGGCCGTGGGTCTCGTAGCGCACGGCCGCGATGACGAGGTGCACTTCGTCGCCGACTTCCCTTCGCGATGAGGCGATGGAGTAGGCGCGGGGCGGCAGCGGCCGGGTGATGGTGTTGAGGTGCTCCGCCGTGACCGTGGCGGGAAAGCTCTGGATGAGGTCGATGAGGTGGCGGCCCTCGATCCAGGCCTTGGCCTCGCCGCTGTCGATGAGCTTCTGCGCTTCCGCGTGGCCCGTGGCCTTGGCGAACCGCTCCACCGTGGTCGCCGACAGGGTGGTGATGTCGCGCTCGGCGAGCAGCGCCTGGCGCAGGGCGGCGTCGCCGGCGAGCCCCGTGGCGGCCAGGATCTCGTCGACGAGGGCCGGATCGTTCTCCGGATAGATCTCGAGGGAATCGCCCGGCTCGTAGGCCGGCGCACCGTCCTCGAATTCGAGGGCGAGGTGGATCGTCTCCTTGTCGGAGCGCGACGAGTTCAGGTTCACGTGATCGACGACCTCGACCACCTTCGGCTCGCGGCTGGGCTCCGCGTCCTCGTCGTCCTCGACGGCGCGGGCCGCGAAATCGACGGCTACGACGTTGTCGGCGCTCGGCGGCGGGGTCAGGGCCTTGAGGGTGTTCTTGATCCACTCGGCGGCCGGCTTGTCGAAGTCGAGGTCGAGGTCGGCGCGGTCGTAGGCACGCTTGGCGCCCAACGCCTCGAAGCGGGCGTCGAGGGCCTTTCCGATGGCGCAGAACTCCGCATAGGAGGTGTCGCCGAGCGACAGGACGGCGAACGTGACGCCGTCGAGGCGCGGCGCGCCATCGCCCATGAGTTCGCCGTAGGCCCGCGTCGCCCGGGCGGGGGGCTCGCCCTCGCCCCAGGTGGCGGCGATGGCCACCACGCGCTTTTCCTTGGCGAGCGACGCCACGTCGAGGTCGAAGAAATCCACGATCTTCGGCTTGAAGCCGTTTTTCCGCGCGAGCTTGGCGAGGTCGCCGGCGAGCCTCTCGGAATTGCCGGATTCGCTGGCGAACAGGATCGTCAGGGGCTCGGCCGCCTTCGGGGGCGCGGCCGGTACGGCGGCGGGCTGCCCCCCGGCGGCGTCGAGGCCCGCGAGGAAGCCCGCGAGCCAGGCCCGCTGGATCGGGGTCGCGGCGCCGAGGACGGCGTCGAGGCTCGCCCGTTCCTTGTCTTCGAACGGGGCGGTGCGGGGAAGGATCGCGTGTCGTGCCATTGCCAAAGCCATGTCGTCCTGAGCGGCCGCCTGGTCAACGGAATGTCCGTTTTACAGAACGACGTCACCGTAGAAGGAGCTGCCTGCGGGTGCGCCGCAAAACAGAAGATTATTCTTTTGCCCTATTCCCCCGCGACCACCGAGAGGGTCGGGACGAAGCGCCCGCTGGTCGGCGGCGCCGGCAGGGGCAGGGCGGTCGTGGACTTCACCTTCTCCATGGCGAAGCGCGAGGTGACGTTCTTCAACGGCAGCGTCGCGATGAGGTGCTTATAGAAGGTGTCGTAGGCGCGCATATCGGCCA
>Ga0182226_1000141_pt1 | contig 13001 bp, 10 predicted proteins | sample G6R1MG_27_FD_129658 | JGI IMG/M metagenome (GOLD analysis project Ga0182226, IMG submission 129658) | Miscanthus phyllosphere microbial communities from Michigan, USA - G6R1_MAIN_07NOV2016_LD1 MG | ecosystem: Host-associated > Plants > Phyllosphere > Phylloplane/Leaf | place: USA: Michigan...
CGCTGCCTCACCTCCGTGGGCGTGCTCGCGACGGGGTTCAACGTGCCCCGCGTCGACCTCATCGCCCTCCTGCGGCCGACCCAGAGCACGGGACTCTACGTCCAGCAGGTCGGCCGCGCCCTGCGCACGGCGCCGGGCAAGACCGACGCGCTCATCCTCGATTATGCCGGGCTGGTCCGGATGCACGGCCCCGTCGACATCGTCACCGCCCGCAGCGCCGCCCTGATCAAAGGCCGCGAGGGCGAGATCCGCGCCAAGTCCTGCCCCGGCTGCGGCGCCCTCATCGCCCTCAACGCCAGCACCTGCGAGGCCTGCTGGGTCGAGCCCGAGGACGAGGCCGACGGCGATCCCCACCACGAGGCGGCGGCCGACGACGAGCATCCGATCCTGTCGCGGGCGGTGCCGGTGTGGCGCGACGTGCGCGGCTGGCAACTCGTCCGCCACGCCCCCTCCGACAGTCTCGAAATCCTGTTCCGCCTGCGCGAGGGCTTCATCCACCGGGTCCGGCTCGACCTGGAGCAGACCGGATATCCGCGCGAAAAGGCCGTGCAATGGTGGCGCCAACTCGGCGGCGGACGCGACGCGCCCATGAGCGTCGCGGAAGCCCTCGACCGGGCCGGCGACCTCACCCGCCCGGCCGCGATCCTCATCCGCGCCAACGGCCGCCTGTCCGAGAGCGTGAGCTACCGTTTTCCGGACGGGCGGACGTTCGTCGACACGCGGCGGCTCGACGGGGTGGTTTAGGGCAACGACCGGGCTAAAAATTCTGTCGCCCCAAGTCTTCTGGCCTCATATTTATATGTGTTTGTTAAACGAGAATATATATCGATTTAATTTCTATCGATGCTGATGACATTGTTTGTGTTTGAATGTGTTCCAAATCCAAACAGTTTGGACGGCCTGTTTCGATCTGAGGGATGGATTGTCCTGAAAGAGTCTCGTCTTCGAAATGTCCCCCCGGACGCCGGCGTTCCTCTGTTGAGTTTCTCTTATGGTGTCCATGGTATAAGCGATGCCTCTGCCATTCACTGTGAAAGCGGCATACCGCGTGCACCCGTCATGCGAACGCCCGCAACCGACGGCTTGCCATGACGCCTCCCCCCGCTCTCACCTTCTCCTCGGCTGAGCCCACCGCGCTGCGGACGGGGCGGATCCGGCGGGCCCTGGGGGACGCGGCCTGGGCGGCGGCGATCGTCCTGCCCTGTGTCCTCCTGTCGGTCGTGACGTCCCGGCTGCTCGGCCCCCTGGCCCTGTTCTGGCCGGCAGATGCCGTTCTGCTGGGCATGCTCCTGCGGTATCCCGAACGCGCCAGCGCGGCCGGATGGATCGGGGCTTCGGCCGCCTATCTGATGGCTGACCTCTGGTCCGGCAGCGATTGGCTCCGGGCGGCCTGGTTGAATGCCGGCAATCTGGCAGGTGTGGGGACAGGCTACCTCGTCGCCAGCCGTGTCCTGCCCGTCACCCTGCGCCGCCTCGACCAGCCTCGCGCCATGCTGCGTGTGCTGTTTGTGTGTTTCGCCAGTGTCGTGGTGCAGGCGCTGATCGGCGGCTCCGCCAACCCGGTGCTGTTCGGGCGCAGTCTGCTCAACGGACTGATCGACTGGTTCAACGGTGAACTCGCCACGTTCATCATCCTGACGCCGCTGATCCTCGCCGCTCCCCGGGGGGAGACCCTGCGCGGCCTGCTGGCGCGATGCCGGCCCCTGCGCGGATGGCATTGGTCCGATCTCCTGCCGGGGCTTTCCCTGGCTCTGGCGCTGGTCAGTGCCCTTGCCCTCGGTGGGCCGGGAGTGCTGGCTCTGCCGGTGCCGGCGCTGATCTGGTGCGCCCTGCGCTACCCGGTGTTTCCGACCCTGGTGCTGACGGCGCTCCTCAGCATCGCCCAGCTGTACTTCATCGCCATCGGGCTGATGCGACTGCCGGAGTCCAATCTCCTGTCCATCGATGCCGTCCAGTCGGCGCGCCTCGGCATCGCCCTCGTCGCCCTCGGGCCGATGGCCGTGGCCGTCGTCAACGCGGCCCGCAACGACCTCGTTCGTCAACTCGACCACATGGCCCGCTTCGACCACCTGACCGGGATGCTGCGGCGCGGGGCCTTCCTCGACAGCGCCGCCGCCATGCTGGCCGACCGGATCGCGGCGGGGCGGCCGGCGGCGGTGCTGATGATCGACATCGACCATTTCAAGCAGATCAACGACCGCTTCGGCCATGCCCAAGGCGACCGGGTTCTGATCGCGGTCTCCGCGACCCTCCAGGCCGGACTGCGCGGGGACGACCTCGTCGGTCGCCTCGGCGGCGAGGATTTTCCCATCCTGGGCCGGCTCGGCGGCGAGGAATTCGCCGTGCTGCTGCCCGATGCGGGGGCGGCGGAGGCCCGCGTGGTGGCCGAACGGCTTCGCCTCAGCATCGCGGCCCTGGATCTGCCGGAAGTGGAAACGGCGGGTGGAACGCTGCCGGCCCTCTCGGGCTTGACGGCGAGTTTCGGCCTGGCCGCCTGCGACGCGGCCCGTCCGCACTCCGTCGAGACCCTGCTCGCGCGGGCCGATGCGGCCCTCTACGTCGCCAAGGCGGCCGGGCGGAACCGGGTGGAGGACGCCGACGCGGGGATTCCGGCCGAGACCTGACCGCCCGCCGGGGCGTTCGGAAAGGGCGGCCCGGGGGCCGGGAACACCCGCGCCCGGCCCCCGTTGCACCGTTCGGCCCGTACCGGGCCTTCCAGCGAGGACACCATGCGCGATCCGTCGGCCCCCACCTCCTCGGCTCCGGGACCTTCGGTCGAGGGGCCGGCCAAGGGGGCTGCCAAGGGAGCTGTGAAGGGGGCTTCAAAGGGGCTCGCGGGGCTGTTCGGCGACAGCGTGCGCAACGCCGCCGACCTCCTCAGCGGCGAGTTCGAACTCCTGCGCCGGGAGACGGACGGCAACATCCGGGCGATCCTGCGCCTCGTCGCCACCTTCGGCACGGCCGTACTCCTCGTGCTCGCCGCCCTGATGCTGTTCGTGGTGTTCCTCGTGAAGGGCATCGGCGCCCTGCTGGGCTCGGAGATCGCCGGGGCCCTCGTGGTCGGCGGACCGTTCGCCGTCGTCGCCCTCGCCCTGACGGTGTTCGGCATGCGGCGCATGGCCCGCAAGAACCTCCTGCCGCGCCGCTTCGAGCGGCAGATCGCCGAGGATGCCCGCATGGCGACGCGCCCGCGCGCCTGACTCCGGGCGGGGGGAACCCCGTCTTGAATCGCAGCGCCGGGAACGCTACCGCTCCGCCCGACGCACCGATGCGCGCGACGGGATCACCACCATGACCGAGATTCGCCCCCGACGCAGCGTGCTCTCCATGCCGGGCTCCAACGCCCGCGCCCTGGAGAAGGCCGCGAGCCTCCCCACCGACGTGGTGATGATCGACCTCGAGGACGCCGTGGCGCCCGAGGCGAAGGGCGAGGCGCGCCGCGCGGTCGCCGAGGCCGTGGCGGAGGGGCGGTTCGGCCGGCGTGAGGTGGTGATCCGGGTCAATCCCCTCGACACCCCGTGGGGCGAGGCGGACCTCGCCGCCATCGCGCCCGCCGGGCCCGACGCCATCCTGGTTCCGAAGGTCACCGGCTCCGACGCCCTCGTGGCGGTGGGTAGCCGCCTGCGCCGCCTCGGCGCGCCCGAGCGGACCCGCGTCTGGGCGATGATCGAGAGCCCCATGGCGCTCCTGCACATCACCGACATCGCGCAATCGGCCCGCGACGTCGACACCCGCCTCGCCTGCCTCATCGTCGGCCCCAACGACCTCGCCAAGGCGAGCCGGGTCCGCCTCGGCGTGCCGGGGCGCCCGGCCCTGCTGCCGTGGCTCATGAACGTCATCGCCGCCGCCCGCGCCTACGAGATCGATTGCATCGACGGCATCTACAACGCCTTTCGCGACGAGGCCGGGTTCCTTGCCGAGTGCGAACAGGGCCGCGATTGCGGCTTCGACGGCAAGATGCTCATCCATCCGGGCCAGATCGAGGCCGCCAACCGGGTGTTCGGGCCGACGCCGGAGGCCGTGGCGGAAGCCCGCGCCATCATCGCGGTCTTCGCCGATCCGGCCAACGCCCGGCGCGGCGTCGTCGATTTCAACGGGCGGATGATCGAGCGCCTGCACGCCGTCGAGGCCACCCGCCTCGTCGCCATGGCGGACGCCATCGCGGCGCTGGGTGAACCCAGCGCGGGCGGGAACCCGATCGCGGCGGCGACGGCGTGATCCGGGCGACGCCCGAACTCGCCGTCGATCTGCGTCTCCTCGACCCGCGTCTCGCCGGCTGGGGGTTTCCCCGCTGGGGGTCGGACGGGGCCGCCGGCCTCGACCTCCATGCCTGCCTCGACGCGCCCCTGACGTTGCCGCCCCAGGGGCCGGCGGTGCTGATCCCGGCAGGCTTCGCCCTGGCGATCCGCGACCCCGCCTGGTGCGCCCTCGTCTATCCGCGCTCGGGGCTCGGCCACCGCGACGGCCTCGTGCTCGGCAACGGCGTCGGGGTGATCGATGCCGACTATACCGGCCCGCTGATGATCTCGGCCTGGAACCGCAACCCCGCGGGTCCCGGCCTCGTCGTCGCGCCGGGCGACCGGATCGCCCAACTGGTCTTCACCCGGATCGCCCGGCCGGTCTTCACCGTCGTGGACAGCCTGGAGGCGTCGGGGCGCGGTACCGGCGGCTTCGGCTCGACGGGGGTCCGATAGGCTCGACCTCGGCGAAACATGCCCCGATGCGGGAGCCAATCGCCCCCGGCCAAGTTTCATCCCACGCAACACCCCGCAGATGGGAGATCGCCATGGCATTCGTTTCGCAGACGGTGATGGAAGAGGGCCTCGCCGCCAAACGCGCGGGCCTTTCGGACGAGGCCAACCCCTATCCGGCGGGTTCGCAGAACAGCGCCGACTGGCTCGAAGGCTACACCGCCGACGAGCCCGAGCAGAACGTCGATCCCGTGGAATCCGACGGCTGAGCGGCACGGAAGCGCGCCCTGTGCGGGGCCGCCTTCAGCGCTTCAGCATTGCGATCCAGGACGAGACCGGATCGACCACGTAGGCAGCCATGGAGGCGGCCCATTCGCGGGCCCGCGCCGTGATCGTCCGGTCGCGGCCCCCGGCGCTACGCTCGGCCATGAGGGCGGCGACGTAGGCGTCCTCCTGTTCCTTGCAGGCATCGAGGGCGTTGCGCTGCGAGCCGGCCTTGCCCTGGAACGCCGGCTGCTCGGCGAACGCCGCGCGCACGCACGACGTCCAGGCCCGTTCCAGGGCCGGCACGTCGGCCCCGGCCATCGCCGCGCCGGAGGGCGCCGAGAGCGCCAGAATCAGAACCAGTCGCGCGGGCATTCGCATGGCCCCGATATCGCCGATCCGACCGATCCCTGACAAGCGCGAACCGCCCCCGGATCCGGCGCTGCGAAGGGGGCTCGAGCGCGCTTCATGCGTTGACGGAAGGGCGGCGCGCCGGGCCGGCGGGGCCCCGGGCCGGATCAGAACTCCACCGTCGCCGAGACGAGAACCGTGCGGGGTGTGCCCTGGCTGAGGACGCCGCGACCGGTGGTGGCCCAGTAGTTGTTGCCCGTCACGTTGACGACGTTGGCCCGCAGGGTGAGGGGCCGGTCGTTGAAGGTCGTGGCGTAGCGCACCCCGAGGTCGAGGGTCGCCCAGTCGGGGATCTTCTGGGTGTTGGGCAGGTCGTAATACTGCGAACTCGTATAGATCACCCGCCCGGTGAGGCTGAGGCCCGGCAGGAACGACGGCGGCAGGTCGACCTCGCCGTAGAGGTTGAGCTGCACGTTCGGCACGCCGATGGCCGCTTTGCCGACATTCGAGGCGAGTAGCGCGGCGGTCTGCACGCCGTCGAGGAAGCTGACGCCGCCCAGAATCCGGATGCCGGGGGTCGGCTCGCCGAACACGGTGAGTTCGACGCCATCGTTGCGCTGGCGCCCGTCCACGGAGAACAGGGACGTGCGCGGGTCGATGAAGCCGAAGGGCTGTTCGATGCGGAAGGCGGCCACACCGACACCCACGACCCCGAAGTCGTATTTGGCGCCGACCTCCGTCTGGCGCGACACGAAGGCCGGGAAGGCGTCGCTGGCGTTGCGGGCATTCACCGGCGGGGCCGGGGAGGTCAGGCCCTCGATGTAGTTGGCGTAGAGCGAGAGGTGTTCGAGGGGCTTCACCACGAGGCCGAAGCCCGGCGAGAACGCGCCGCTCTCGCTCGCCCCCGTGCGCAGGCCCGTGGTGGGGCTGATCGACTTCACGTCGATCTCCTGCCAGCGCCCGCCCAGGGTCAGGAGCACCCGGTCGTCGAAGAACGACAGGGTGTCGGCGATGGCGAAGCTGCGGTTGATCCGCTTCGACGTCGTCGGCGTCAGGCGCGACAGGGCGGCGGGCGAGCGCGGCGCGACATAGACCGGGTCGTAGAGGTTCGACACGATGGTCGGCCCGACGTTGACGCCCGGCACCTGGGCGAGATCCTGCCAGAACCCCACCGCCGCGAGGCCGAAGCTGTGCTTGACCGGCCCGGTCTCGACGGTGCCGCGCAGGCCCGCCTCGGCGGTCTCGTTGGGGATGCGGAACGGAATGAACGAGATCGGGTCGCGGTAGTCGCCCCGCGCGTTGAAGATCTGCAGCACGCCGCCGAAATATTCCTGCCGGAAGTTCGCCCGGCCGTAGGCTGCGTAGGCGGTGAGGTTCTCGTTGAGGTCGTACTCGACCCGGAAGGCCGCCGACTTGTTCGAACTCGTGCGGTACTCCCACGGCTGTTGCTGGTTCAGGCTGAGGTCCGGCGCGCGGGGAATCGCGAAGCCCGACAGCACCGAGCGGTTGCGCAAGGGCGAGACGAAGTCGAGTTCCTGGTAGCCGAGATCCGCGCTCGCCCGCAGGCGCTCGCTGCGATAGTCGAGGGCGAGCGCCGCGACGCCGAAATGCAGGCTCTGATTGTCGATGGGGGTGTTGCCGTTGTTCAGCGCCCCGTTGAAGCGGATGCCCCATTCCTTGTTGTCGCCGAAGCGCCGGCTGACATCGACGGCCTTGTAGATCTGCGCGTCGGACGAATACCCGATGGTGAAGCGGTTCAGGGGCTCGTCGCCCGCGCGCTTCGGGATGAGGTTGATCACGCCGCCGATGTTGCCGAAGGGCGGGATGCCCGACAGAAGGGTCGAGGGCCCGCGCAGGACCTCGACGCGCTCGATGGGTTCGATGGCGGGGTTGAAGGCGTCGGCGACGCCGAACAGGCCGTTGAAGCCGATATCCTGAGCAAAGACCGGGAAGCCCCGGATGAAGAAGCCGAGGATGCCGGAAAAGGCCGGCACGTTGGTGCGGATGGAGGGGTCGTTGTTGACCACGTCCTGCACGTTGCGGGCCTGCTGGTCGCGGATGAGCTTGTCCGTGTAGCTCGTCGAGCTGAACGGCTGGTCGAAGACGTTGCGGTTGCCGAGGAAGCCGAGGCGCGAGCCCGAGGCCACGTCACCGCCCGCATAGGGCGCGGGCGGCGGCCCGACGACGGCGTTGGGGCTGCCGGTGCCGCGTCCCCCGCCGCTGCCCTGGACCGAGAGTTCGTCGAGGCGCACGGCCTCCTGGGCATGCAGGGTTCCGGGGCCGGCCACGAGGGCCGCCGCGACGAGCCCCGCCGTCGACCGGCGCTCCAGGCGGCGCCCGATCCGCGAACGGCCTGTCCTTACACGCAACGACATCGGGACACTCCGGCGGCCACGCGACACGCCGCCTTCCCGGCAGGAAGGCGATCGGAGGAGGGTCGACCGCAAGCCCTGCCTGTGTTGGTCTCATCAATCAAGCGTTTCGGAATCACAAGATGATTCCGGAAAAAGAGGCTCATATATGTTTCTTCGTTGCGACCAAGACACAATAACGACTTATAATAATTCTAGTCTTTGAGGGTATACTCCTCTGGGCCCGGGTGAGTTCGGCAGGCTGCGGTCGATGATCGGGTGTCGCCGCCCGTCCCGGGTGGCCGGAGTGCATCCGCATTTCGAGGCTGTTCGTCCCGGTCCGAAGGCACGAGCCCGGTATGTCCGCCCGGGCGACGATAAAAATTTCGTGCGATCTGGTATGATTCAAATGAACTCGCGAGGGTGATTGGAAATATTTTAATTGAAAATCCTTATATTGTCGATCAATCGATGAATTATTGCTTGATCATGGTCTAATAGCTTCTAGATCCCTGCTGCCGATGACCGGAGGCGGCGTTGGATGATGGCAACGTCAGCCTCCGGTGTGTCCCGAATACAGGCGAGCCAGGGAGCCGCAGCGATGAACCCGAATGCCGGACCACCCGTCGGACAGACCCCCCTCGTGGCTCTCGACCGCCTGTTCCCGCCCGAGATCGTGCCGGTCTTCGCCAAGCTGGAGATGCTGAACCTCGGCGGGAGCGTGAAGGACCGTACCGCCAGCCACATGGTCGAACAGGCTCTCGCCTCCGGCCGGATCGGGCCGGGGAGCCACCTCGTGGAGAGTTCCTCGGGCAACCTCGCCGTGGCGCTTGCGATGATCTGCAGCCGCCACGGCCTGCCCTTCACCGCCGTGGTGGACCCCAAGATCGCCCCGGCCAACCGCCACCTCATCGAGGTCTTCGGCGGCCGGATCGATATGGTGACCCGCACCGATGCGCAGGGCGGCTATCTCCAGACGCGGGTCCGGCGTGTGGCCGAGCTCGTCGAGACCCTGCCGGGCGCTGTCTGGCTCAACCAATACGCCAATCCCGACAACTGGCGGGCGCATTACCACGGCCTCGGTGGCGAGATCGTCCGCGAGATGCCCGCGCCCCCCACCCACGTGGTGGCGGCGGTGAGCACCTGCGGCACCCTCATGGGGCTGGCCCGCCGCCTGCGCGAGCGCTGGCCGGGGATCGAGGTCGTCGCCGTCGATATCGAGGGCTCGGTAATCTTCGGGGCCAAGGGCGGCGCCCGCGACATTCCGGGCATCGGCGCGAGCCGCGTGCCCGAGCAACTGTCCCTGCCGGAAGTCGATGCCGTGATCACCGCCACGGACTGGGAATCGACCCTCGCGTGCCGCCGCCTCGTGGCGACGCAGGGGATCCTGGCCGGCGGCTCCTCCGGCACCGTGGTGGCGGCCATCGGCAAGCTGATTCCGACCCTGCCGGCCGGCTCACGCATCGTCACGCTGCTGCCGGACCGGGGCGAGCGCTACCTCGACACCGTCTACGCCGAGGGCTGGCCGGCGCCCGAGCGCCGGATCACCCGCCCCTTCGCGGCTTCCTACCGCCGCCTCGCCCGCCGCGCCGCCGCCTGACCCGCCCCAGCCCCGGATACGCCCCATGAAAGCCCCGACCCTGCGCTACCTCTCGCGCTCCGACATCGCCGGCCTCGGCGGCGACCATTCCGACCTCTACATGGAGGCGGTGGAGGCGGGCTTTCGCCTCCACGCCGCCGGCGACGTCGTGCAGCCGTTGAAGCCCTACCTGCGCAGCCCGCGCACGAACCATATCGCCGACCGCATCATCGCCATGCCGGCCTGGATCGGTGGCGACCGGCCCGTGGCGGGCCTCAAATGGATCGGCTCGAAGCACGACAACCCCGGTGCGCGCGGCCTGCCACGGGCGAGCGCCGTGATCGTCCTCAACGATCCCGAGACCAACTATCCCGTCGCCATCATGGAAGCGGGCCTCATCAGCGCCCAACGCACCGCCGCCGTGACCGGGCTCGCCATCCGGCACCTCGCCCGGGACGGATTTACCGAAGCCACCATCCTCGGCTGCGGCCCCATCGGCGAGCATCAGGCCGCGATGCTGGCCGAGCAGTTCCCGAACTGCCGGCGCCTGACCCTGTTCGACCTGCGCCCGGAGGCCGCCGAGGACCTCTCCGCTCGGCTGCGCGACCGGTTCCCGCACCTCGCCGTCGGCCTCGCGCCGAGCGCCGAGGCGGCCGTGCGCGACGCCCCCGTGGTGATCACCTGCACGGTGACGGACACGCCCTACCTGCCCTTCGCCTGGCTCGCGCGCGGAACCCTGCTGGCCAACGTCTCGATCATGGATGTCGAGCGTGAGGTGTTCCTGAAGGCCGACAAGGTGGTGGTGGACGACTGGGACCAGTCGAACCGCGAGAAGAAGATCATCAACCTCCTGGTCGAGGCGGGCGAGTTCTCCCGCGAGCGCCTGCATGCCGAACTCGGCGAGATCGTCGTGGGCCGCAAGCCCGGCCGCGAGACGGACGACGAGATCATCCTGCTGAACCCCATGGGCATGGCCATCGACGACATCGCCTGTGCCCGCGCCCTCCTGGCCCGCGCCGAGGCGGCCGAGGCCGGCACCGTGCTGCCGTTGTTCTAGGGAGGCGGGGCCTTGTCGGACGGTCCGGACTGGGCGGGGGCGCACCTCGCCGAGACCTTCGATGCCCTCTGGATCGAGGATATCGGGGGCCTGCGGAGCCGAGCCGTTCTCGGCCCCCCGTTCGCGGGGACGGGCGCGCGGGACTACGCCTTGGCCCTCGGGGCCGGCCACCTGCGGGCGCGGGTGGTGCCGGATGGCTGGCGCGACGGCGTTCGCCTCGCCGGCCCGGTCCGGTACGAGACCGCCGCCGGGGCGGACCCCCTCGACGCGGCGGGTCTCCTCGCCCGCGTTCTCACGGGCCTGCCCGATCTGCCCGAGGGCGTCGCCCGCCGCACCATCGCGGAGGCCGAGGCCATCCGCGACGGTGCGTCCCTCTGGACCGACACCGCCGAGGCGGTGGAGGCGGAGGCCCTGGCCGGATCGGCCCTCGCCTTCGAGCGCCTCGCGGCGTGGCGCGACCGGCCGTTCCACCCCCTCGGGCGCGCCCGCAACGGGTTCGACGACCGCGCCGCCGTGGCCTACGGCGCCGAGCACGGCCGCCTGTTCCCCCTCGACTGGTGGGCGGTGGCGCGCGAGCGTTGCGCCGTGGCCCCCGGCGCCGATCCGGACGGCCCGGCCTCGGCCCTGCTCGACGCGGCCCAGCGGGCCCAGCTCGACGCGGAACTCTTGCCGCGGGGCCTCGGCGCCACGCACGTGCCCCTGCCGGTGCATCCCTGGCACGCCGAGCACAGCCTGCCGGACAGCTTCGCGCGCGAGATCGCTGAGGGTCACCTCGTGCCCCTCCGCTTTCGCGGGCCGCTCGCCGCCGCCACGTCGTCCCTGCGGACCCTGGCATTCCCGGCCCGGCCGGGCCTCCATCTAAAACTGCCCCTCGACGTGCAGACCCTTGGGGTCCGGCGCACCCTGCCGCCGCAATCCCTGCACAACGGCCTGCACGGGGGGGCCCTCCTCGCCGCCGCCCGCGACCGCGACCCGTGGCTCGGTCGCCACGTGGTCCTCGCCGACGAGGCCGCGTTCTGGCACGTCACGGAACCCGGCGGCGACCTCTTCGCGGCGCGTCCGGCCCTCCTCGGCTGCGCGATCCGGCGCCTGCCGGCGGACGGCGCCGTGCCCGTTCCCCTGGCGAGCTTCGCCGTGGCGCCCTGTGGCGGCCTGCCGCCGGCCGTGCGCGCCTTCGACCTCGGGGCCGGGGACTTGGTCGATCTCTTCGCAGGTCTTGCCGACCTCGTCGTCGGCACGGCGCTCGGGGGGGCCTGCCTTGGCTTCGTGCCGGAACTGCACGGGCAGAACGCCCTCGTGCTCATGGCGGGGGGACGACCGGCGCGGCTGCTCCTGCGCGACCACGACACCGTACGCTGCGCCCCCGCCTGGCTTGCCGACGCCGGACTGGAGGCCCCGGCCTACCATCTCATGGATCCCGTCCGGAACACCCTGCTGCTGCGCCAGCCGGAAGATCTCCTCGCCTACGTCCAGACGCTCGCCATCGACGTCGCCCTGCGGGCCGTCGCCGAAACCTTCGCGGCGGCCGGCACCGGCTTCACCCTGGGGACGGCGCGTGCGGTCCTCGCCGCCACGGTGGCGCGGGTGCTGACGCGGGCCGCGATTCCGGACGCGCGCAGGAACGTCATTGCGGCGCGGATGCTCGAAAGCGAGGCCGCTCCGTTCAAGGCCGTGCTGGCGCCCCTCCTCGCCACCGCCCGGCTCGGCACCTCGATGCCGAGCCGCGTCGCCGCGGCGCCGAACCCCCTCTGGCTCCGGGCGCCAAACCCATGAGCGGCATCGCCCTGATCGTCCTGCAGATCCTCGCCACGGCGATGCCCCTGGCGCTGCTGCCGTTCCTCGGCCTCGCCGTGGAGCGCATGAGCGCTTCGCCCGCCGCCTGGACCGTCGTGGCCCTGGCCGCGCCGGCCGTCACCACCCTGGCCCTGACGCCGGTCTGGACCCGCCTCACTCCCCGCGTGTCCCTGGCCGCCCTCCTGGTGTGGACCGGCGTCGTGACGGGCTTGAGCTGCGGCCTCGTCGCCGTGGCGACGCATCCGGCCGTCCTCGTCCTCGCCCGCCTCCTCCAGGGAGCGGCCGGCGGCGGCGTCGTCCTCGCCCTGGCGTTCCGCGCCACCGGCCGCAGCGCGGGGACGGGCTTCACCCGGATGCAGCAGGCCTCGGCCGCCGGCTGCCTCGCCGGGCCGCTCGTCGGGGGCCTGGCGTTTCAGGCCGATGCCTTCGCCGCCCTGATGCTGGTGGGCGGCGGCCTCACCGCCGCCGCCGCCCTCCTGGCCGCGCCCGGTCTCGGCGCCGTTCCGCCGGAGAGTCCCGTCGCCGTCGAGGCGGGGACGAGGGGAGGTACGCCACTGCTGGTCGCGGGCCTGTGCGGCAGTGCCGGCGCCTTCGCCTTCGTGGCGTTCTTCCCCGCCTGGGCGACGGCCCACGATCCCGCCCTCTACACCCCCGGCCTCATCGGCGGCCTGCACAGCCTGAGCTGGCTCGCGGCCCTCCTCGTCCTGCCTATGTGGGGGCGGGGCCTCGATGCCGTGGCGCCCGTGGCGGCCCTGGCGCTCGCCCTGGTCGGGACCGGCCTCGCCTTCGCGGCGATCCCCCTCGGGGCGGGGCTCGCCGGCATCGTCGCCCTGCGCCTCGCGCAAGGCGCGCTCTATGCGGGCCAGGCCCCGGCCCTGTTCGCCGCCATGGACGCCGCCGCGCCCGGCAGCGTC